>AGQM01111883.1_pt1 | contig 14226 bp, 14 predicted proteins | sample 1512301 | NCBI WGS metagenome assembly AGQM01 (sample SAMN07436262, study PRJNA71319) | hot springs metagenome | isolation source: samples from 5 sites along the outflow channel of Bison Pool, an alkaline... | place: USA: Yellowstone National Park
TAGGCAAGCACTATACGGTGGGCTTCCAGGTCTGTCAACGGACCGGCAATGGCCTGAAGTTGCCGCTCTACAACTTGCAGCGCCGCTCCGGCTTCTCGCTCAGCTAGGGTTTCCCCCAGACAAACCACCGGCAAGAGCTGAGCGTCAAGGACACGCCGAACCTTGGTTGCTACAATGGCATCCGTTTCGCCGTAATAGCGACGACGCTCGGAATGCCCGACAATAACACCGTGGCAGCCCACTTCCTGAAGCATTTCGGCTGCCACCTCCCCGGTGAAGGCACCTACCGGCCCTTCGGCAGCCACGTCTTGAGCAAACACCCGAAGGAGGCTTCCCTGGACGGCAGCCACCACGGCCGACAGCGCCGTAAAAGCAGGGGCAATCCCGATTTCACTGCTCGAAATATGGGCGATTTGGGGTAAAAATGCTGTCACGTAGGCGACGGCCTCGGCGACTGTCTTATGCATTTTCCAGTTTCCAATGATGAGCGGGATACGTTGTGCCATGGCAAGTTACGTACATCCTTTCCGAGTCATACGTCGCCAGCAGAGGCGCTCGGTAAGCGCGCCTGCGAGAGGTGAAGTGCCGCCATCTGTCCCGACAAAACAACACCGGGCAACGCCGAGACTAGTGCAACGACCGGCGCGAGTTGATACCAAAAATTTTCTACCTCCCTCAACGCTAAGACGACTTCAGATGGTGCATCTCGGAACACTGGGATTGTGTTGATGTTTGTGGGCATTGATAGCTTGCTTCTCTGTGGGATTTGGCAACAATGACAGCTTGCGAAAGGAAGGGACCCCGATGTTTCGCTATATTCTCTGGCTTCTGACAACTGCCATATGGATTGTCACTTTAGCGGATGTGTTGCGCAACGGTGCTACGCTTGGGCGCAAGATTGTCTCCGTTTTTCTTATCATTGCCTTCCCAGTGCTTGGTCCACTGGTGTATCTCTTTTTCCTGCGAGACTGGGTCCGGGGGCGATCTTCTTGAAGAGATGTCTTCGCCGAACTGAGTACGGTGGTTTCAGCCAACCTAAATTGTCCCTCGCCGGTTCTTCCAGCACTGGGCGCTTTGCCGGACTTGAGGCAATAAGTAGCTTGCCCAGCATTGGTTTTTGGCTATAATTGCCTACTGCTTTAGCTCCTTCGCAACCCTGCGCAGTTCAAAACAGAGGTCAGGTGCAATGATACGTTGTCCTCAGTGCGGTACGGACAATCTTGACGGCTCTGAGTACTGCGACGAGTGCGGTTACCGTCTTTCTGGCCTACGCAGTGTACCGATGCCAGGCGTGCCTTCTTCCGGGGCGCTCCCCTCTATGGCACCACCTGCCGCAGTTTCTCCCCAGCATCAGGCCCCTCACACAGCAACACCTTCTGCCGGTGGGTCTAGCCATGTAGCAACGCCCTCGGATTGGGGGCGGTCAGAATTCCCACTGCCGCCACCCTCTCATGCCCCTTCGATTGCAGTGACACCTCCACTCACGCCGGCACATCCTAGTATGCCGCTGGCGGGAGATGTCTTTGCCGTGTCTCCTCCTCCAGCACCAGCCGGAACAAGCTTACCTCCGCCAGCGTCCGTGCCGGCAGTTTCGTCTGCTCCACCGTTACCTCCGCCACCACCGGCGACGTCACTTTCATCGGTGGCAATCCCACCGGCAGGTCCAGCATCTCCCTCTGCAGGTGTTGGTTCACCTGACACACCGCAGGCACCGAAAGCCAGTTCGTCACCGGCAACACCGCCTGCCCCATCAACTTCTCCGCCGCTTGTGCCGCGCGCCAAGTTAGTCATCCAACGCGGCGGAACGATTGGCAAAGAGTTCCTACTTACGGAAACTGAATCGAACATTGGTCGCTGGGACGCAGATGGGGGCATCTTCCCTGACATCGATCTCGACCAAGACGATCCAGAAGCAAAGGTTTCGCGCCGCCATGCCCGCATTGTCTATCAGGATGGACACTACCTTCTCGAAGACTTGGGCAGCACCAATGGGACCTTTGTCAATCGTGGGCGGCGCCTTTTGCCTGGCAATCGCTACCTACTCAATGACGGCGATGAAATCATTGTTGGAAAGACCTTTTTGAAGTTTCAGTATATTCGCTGACTTTTTGCTTACATTCCCAAGAGGGGGGCGATTTGCCCACAGGCACGACAGCCCATGGTGAACCAAAAACAACTTGCGCCAGAGACCATCCTCGAAGGACGCTATCGCATCGTCAAACGCATCGGCGGTGGTGGCATGGGCAGCGTTTATCTAGCCTACGACCAGAAGTTCGGTCCTGCTAACGATAAAACGCGCCGGGCAGTAAAGGAAATGTTTGACATGTTCACCGACCCTGCCCAGCGCCAGAAAGCCATTGAAGATTTCCAGCGTGAAGGACAACTGCTGGCGAGTTTGGAACACCCTTCGATCCCGACTGTTTATGACTACTTTATCAACGACGGTAAATACTACCTGGTGATGAAGTACATCCCAGGGGGGGACTTAGCCACTAAGCTCAAGGAAAGTGAAACAGGTTACATAGACGAACGTACTGTGACGGAGTGGGCCATCCAGATATGCGATGTGCTGGACTATCTCCATAGTCAAGACCCACCCGTTATTTACCGCGATCTCAAGCCGGCCAACTTGATGCTTGATGACACGCGAAACCCACCGCGTGTGATGTTGATTGACTTTGGCATAGCCCGTTTCGTCGCGCCTACTCAAAAAGGGGTCACGGCAATTGGGACAATGGGGTATGCCCCCCCAGAACTGTACTCCGGCAAGGTCGAACCGCGATCTGACCTCTACTCTCTTGGTGCGACGATGTTTCACCTGCTCACCGGTGTAGACCCCCAGAGCAATCCCCTGCTCATTTTTGACTTCGATAAAAACCCTCGCCCCCGCGCCATCAATCCTAAGCTGACTGAGGAAATCGAAAAAATCATTATCCAGGCTGTGGCAAACAAAGTTGAGCAGCGCCCGGCTTCTGCGGCCGAAATGAAGCGCATGCTCGAAGAGCATCTGCGGCGGCTTGACAACCCTTCTCTGCCGGCCCAGGGTTCCCAAGTTTTTTGCAGCGCGTGTGGTGCCAGTATTGCTCCCGATGATGCCTTTTGCCCCTACTGTGGGGCCGCCCAACTCCTATCCAGCCAAAAAGCCGCTCGCAATCGCCAAGCCGCATGTCTTCAGGTACTCGATGTCTACGGAAAACCCAAGGCAACCTACGAACTTATCAAAGACGTCGTCCTGCTAGGGCGCACTGACCCGCATACGGGCAATTTCCCTGAAATTGACCTGACGCCCCACGACAACGAAACCAAAGTTTCACGGCGGCATGCCCGGTTATTTCGGAAAGGCGAACAGTTTTTCATTGAGGATTTGTCAAGCGTCAACGGCACCTTTCTCAACGGCAACATCCGGCTGATTCCCAAAACGCCCCACCTGCTCCGAGATGGAGACGTGCTCAAGCTTGGTGAAACGCACCTGCGCTTCACCGTGCGCTGACACAGTTCTCTACCTCTTGGAAAGTGTAGGAGTGCCCAGCAGGCTGCATGACGTCACGCAAGCTACCCCTGGCGATTCATGTCTGCCCACCTTCGGGGGCCTCCTTTGAGGTACCTCTCAAAGGTGTCCGGCTAACAATTGGGCGCTCTGCGCGCAATGACATCTGCCTCAACGACCCTTTTGTCTCGCGGCTTCATGCCGAAATCCGGCGTGATGGGGAGCGCTTTGTGCTCTATGACAGCGGCAGTGCTAACGGCACTTACCACAATGGGCAGCGTATTGAATCGAGCGTGCCACTTCAGCTCGGTGACGTCATCCGCATCGGGACAACTGAGCTGCGCGTGGCAGACATCACCAGTACAGCATCTGGCGCTTACAAAACCCCGCCGACCTTTCACTTTCCTCAAAGCAACCAGCCTCAGAGCAGCCAGATAGCGCCAACGGAACGGTTTATCTTACTCAAGGCTGATGTTTTGTGTTTCTCTCCGGCCGGCGGTTCGACCGCCACCCCACCTGTTGCAGCTCCCACACTCCCTCAGCCGAGGAGGCTAAAGCCACCCTGGTTGCCGCTCTTTAGCAAAGTTGTCGAAACCCTTTCGATGGACCAACCCCTAGAGGAAACCTTGGACATCATTCTTGGGCTAGCCTTTGAAGCAGTTGCTCCAGAGCGAGCTTACCTCTTACTTAGGGATACACAGGGGCACCTCCAGGTCCAAGCCCATCGTGCCACTCCACAGGCAACCCATCTTGAAGTTGCTCTCCCCTGGAGCCTCTGTACTCACGTACTCCAGGATGGAAACCCCTTGCTTGTTAGCCAGTTGGAGGGACTGAATGTCAACCCCCCTCTGACGGGCTCACTGATTGCGGCACCACTGGTTGTCGGGCGCGAAGTTCTCGGCATGCTGTACATGGATAGTTGCCTCGACCCGGCTTGCTTTGACCAAAATGATCTTGACCTTTTGACCACCATTGCCCGTGTGGCTGCCATCAAGATTGAAAACACTCGCTTGCTCGAGGTTCGTCTTGAAGCACGCCGTCTGGAAGAAGAGCTACAAGTAGCCAGAGAGATTCAGCTTGGTTTGCATCCGACTCGTCCCCCCCAACTGAGCGGCTGGGATATTGCCGGGCTGAGTTTTCCCTGCCGTGAAATTGGTGGGGATTACTATGACTTCATTCCCCGTAGTGACGGCAAGCTTATCATTGCTGTAGGAGATGTGGCAGGCAAAGGCATGGGGGCAGCGCTAATGATGTCAAGCGTTCATGCTGCCCTGCGCGTTCAAGCTCAGACGGCGCGGACGCTGGCCGACATCGTTGCCGCAGTCAATGACTACTTGGTTGAAAGCTCTCCCGAAAACAAATTTCTTACGCTGTTTTGTGTTGAACTCGATCCAGCAACCGGCGTTCTTCGTTACGCTAGTGCCGGTCATGAGCCGGCCCTGCTCGTGCGCGCAGATGGCACTTATCTCAAGCTCTCTGCCCAGGGTATCCCCGCAGGGATTATGCCGGGATTTGCGCCGACGATTCATGAGACCTGCCTTGCCCCCGGCGATGTGCTCGCTATCTACACCGATGGACTGACTGAAAGTCGCAATGAGCAAGGCGAGACGCTGGGTATCGAGCGACTGGCGCAAACCATTCTTACCTATCGAAACCTTAGTGCCTCGCGTCTGCGTGACCGTGTGGACGAAGCAGTGAGCTGCTTTGTTGGACGCGCTCCGGCCGCTGATGATCTGACGTTGGTGCTGATCCGTCGCCTTCGGGCCTGAGCCAGGCTTGTTTTGCTGACCGAGCTGGCGTCGCCGCCCTAGGGACGGTAGGCCGGCAGAGACTCCGTCTGAAAGAAGTCCTGAAGCAGTTCAGCGCATTCATCTGGACACTCTAATGTTGGCAAATGCCCGGCCTCACGCACCGTTGCCATTTGCCCCCGCTGGATACAGTCAAACATGTCCCGATGGGTCGTAGCTGACAACACATCATCCAGTGCCCCCCGTACAAGCAAAACTGGAAGGGGAACCTGACGCAGAGCTTCCCAGAACCGAAGGCGAACAACGACATCCCGGACTGATTGCGCCAGGCCGTAGGCCGCCCTAGGATCAGTCGTCGCGAAGTCTTCGTAAAGCTGGGTCCGGTACGGCTCTGGAACTCGTCGGTAGCGCCACAGCAACAACTGACGTATGTAGGGCAAGGTTGCAGCTTCTTGGAGGAGTACCCGCACTTGAGTCCACAGTAAGTCGACCTCTACCTCACGGTCTTGTCCTGACGGTGGGGGCGGGCATTCTGTGCCGATTAGGGTCAGTGAAGAAAAGTTTTGTGGGCGCTCGCGCGCTGCCAGCACGCTCACAACGGCTCCCGTGCCCTGTCCTACCAGGTGGGCATCCCACCCATTGACATACCGTAGCACGGCGTGGAGGTCTGCCACAGCATCCTCAACTTCAAAGGTTGTGCCAAGCGCCGTCGCTAGTGAGCGGCCAGTGCCACGCGGGTCATACAGAACACAGCGGTACAAACGAGATAAACGCTTGACCAGTGGCTGCCACATTTGACACGTTGCAGCCCAGCCATTGACGAAAATGATAGGCAGGCCTTTTTCACCTACAACCTGTACGTAAAGTCTAACTCCGTTGGTGTCGAGAAAGGGCATTGTGGCTGTCGTTTTGTCGGAGGGCTACCATCTTTGTTGTTTTAGGTAGAAACCACCATGGTGGCACGAAAATTTGAGATTCGGGTTCCAGCGTCAACGGCTAACCTAGGGCCGGGCTTTGACACAATGGGACTCGCTCTGGGGATTTACCTGCGCGTCCGGGGACAAGTCCGCGCTGCCGGCCAAGGGTGGCGCCTTTCGGTTGATGGGCAATATACCGATGGCATTCCTCTTGACCCCGCGGAAAACCTCATCTGCCGCGTGGCGCGCCATACGGCCGCCAGTGCGTATGTCAATTTACCGCCCCTGGACCTACATATCAGCAACGACATTCCAGTTGGCAGTGGTCTCGGCAGCAGCGCTGCTGCCATCATTGCCGGTGTGTCGCTTGTCGAAGCGGTGACAGGGATGGAATTTTCACAAACCGAGCTGTTGCGACACGCTATGGTGTTTGAGGATTACACTGACAACCTTGCCCCAGCCCGCTACGGTGGATGGATTACTTCCTGTGGACGCGCCCACGGCACGCCAATTCTTTTTCATCGTACCTTCCCCAGCGACATCCAACTGATCATTGTCACGCCGGACTTTGCCCTTCCGACCGAGCAAATGCGGGCCATTCTACCGGCTTCCATTCCCCGTGCTGAAGCTGTTTTTCAAATGCAACACGTTATGATGTTCGTGGGTGCACTTGAGCACCATCGCTATGAGTTGCTTCGGGAAGCTATGCGCGACCACCTGCATCAGCCCTACCGGGCACCTTTCGTTCCTGGGCTGGCTGAGATTCTCGAACTTGAGCAGGAAGGGCTTTGGGCGACAGCGCTTAGTGGGGCTGGGCCGTCTGCCCTAGCTTTGGCCTCACACAACGTAGAACGCATTGCCGCTGCAATGCAGGAGTGCTTCGCAGCTTACGGCCATCAGTCAGTAGTCTATTATCCCCGCATTGATACCACGGGACGCACAATCCGCTACCTGCCCCCAGAGGAAGACCTGCGCCTTGCTCCTTCCTCTAGGACGGTCAGTGCACATTAGGATAAATGTGCTAGTGCCTCCTGAGCTTGGATACGCCAAAAGGAATCAGTATCTTTTTCGGTTATTTTCAAAATGCTTTCATAGCTGCGGCGCGCATCGGTCTTATTTCCCATCGCCAATTGGATGCGTGCCATATTCCACAAGACACCGACCTCCAGGGCACGGTCTGACAACTGGTTAAGTGCATCAAGCGCCTCACGCTGAAGTTGCAAGGCTTTCTTTAGTTCTCCGGCTTCGGCATAGACCATTCCCATCCAACTCAGCAGGGCAATTTGCAAGCGCGCGGACTGAGCTGCGCGTCGGACGCCACGCGCGGTTTCTAACGCTCGCTGTGCCCGTTCCTGCCGACCGATTGTAGGAGCACAACGTTCTAGCCAAACGGCGTTTTCAATCAACCCGCGGGCGCTATCTTCAAGGCCGGCGTAAGCATCGAAGCCAAGCTCAAAAGCCTGGTAGGCTGCTTCCGTCTCCCCCAGTCGGAAAAACAGGCGGCCGGTCATTGTGACCAGCATGGCGTCCAGTTCCCGGTCTACGAGGGAACGACTGCTCAGGTTGGTGCGGGACACAGCTTGCCGGAAAAACTCCAGGCCAGCAGCAGCCGCGCGCCGTGTTACCTCGGTTGGTCCGCCCTCTGAGGCGTCTACGTAGGCAAGGCTGACTTCAGAAAGCAAAACCGCCCGCTGATTGCCCCCATTTTGTCCAAGATCACGGGCCTGCAGGAATGCCTCTCGGGCTTTGGTCGTTTGCCCTAAGTCAAGGAAAGCAGCACCCAGCAGGTACAAAGCTGCGGCTTCCCGTCCGGTGTATTCCACCTCAGCAAAGATGGTTGCCGCCCAAGCAAACCGCGTGAGTGCCATCCTGGAATCGTCTGGGTTGGCTAGAAAGAAATAGCCAAGGCCTTCCCGGAAGAAGCGTTCTGCCTCAATGGCGCGGGAGGCTGGGCTGAGCGCGCCAAGGCGAGCCGGTATAGGAGGCAGTCCACTCAGAAGCTGTTCGAGCCTACCTGGCGTAGCTGCTACCGGGGTCAGTCGGCGGGCAATCACAAGCCGCCCCAGTTCAGACCAAGTTGCTTGAAGCTGATGACGGTTCAGGACAACGTCCAAAACCACGTTCCAGGGCTCTTCTTTGACAACCACCGTCTCGGCCACCTGCCGCCACTGATTTGCATCTGGAAATTCAAAACGGATGCCTGCTTTGGCCAAAATCCCCTGTATCGCATCTGGAAGCGAACAACTTCGGCAGTCAAAGCTGATTCGCGCGCCGACATAGCCAGGATCACCGTAACGCAAATTCGGTTTAGAGGCAGCAGTAGGATTGGCAGCAGATTGGGCCAGTGAAAATGTTGTCAGCAATGAGAACCAAAGAAACAGAAAACGTAGAAAAGTGGTCTGCGAACCCATGTTGCTAAGTGGCATCTCTGTTTTTGTCCTGCGAGAAAAGCCCTAAAAGCCTATGAGAAAAGATACAACAGAAGGGCCCCGAGCAAGACCACAACGGCGGCTATCACCCAGCGCAGCCAAAGCATGCTGTCCTGTGGCGGCTGTCCGTAGGTAGCCAGACTGCTGCCAACCCAAACTGCACCGGTCGCCGGTGGAGAGCTTGAAACAGAGGATGACGAAAATGGAGAGGTGGTAGACGTTGGATGCGGTTCAGCCGTCTGCTGCCCAGATACCTTTGACGGCGTTGCTACAGTTCGCTGTGCACCGTTAGAAGGTGGGAGGGAAGCATCCAGAATTTTCTCAACAAGCGGCGAGACTGGATCGAAGGAAGGGCTGACCAGTCGTGCTACCCGCGCAAGCTCGTTGGCGAATTCGTGGGCGCTGGCCGGACGGTCGGCTTTGGACTTTGCCAATGCGCGCATAACAAGCTCATCCAGAGCTTTTGGAATTTCAGGATTGAATTTGCGCAAGCTGGGCGGGGGTTCATTCGCATGGAGTAGCGCTACAGCCACCGGCGTCATTGCCGTGAAGGGCACTTGCCCGGTTAGCATCTCAAACAACACAATGCCCAACGAGTAGATGTCCGAGCGGGCGTCAAGCTCCTGCCCAGTACACTGCTCTGGTGACAGATAGTGAGGCGAACCTATGATCATCCCCTGACGGGTCAGAGGCGGCCCCCCTTTTGAGGTGTCTGTCACGATCTTGGCAATGCCAAAGTCAATCACTTTGGCAAAGTAAGAGCCATCAGGCTGAGCGGAGAGAAAAATGTTTTCTGGTTTGATGTCACGGTGAATTACGCCACTGCGGTGGGCTGCTTCCAAGGCCTCGCATACCTGACGGGCAATGGAAATCGCTGTTGCATACGGAAGCTTTTTTTCACGTTCAAGAACTTTGCGCAGGGATTCACCTTCGAACAGTTCCATGACAATGTAGTTGACCTGGTCTTCGGTGATCCCAAAGTCAGTGACAGCAATCGCGTTTGGGTGGCGAATCCGCGCCATCGCCTGTGCTTCGCGCTGGAAGCGAGCGACCGAAGTTGCATCAGAAACCAGCGATGGATGGAGCACCTTGATGGCTAGTTGCGTATCCATCAGCAGGTGGCGTCCCCGATAGACTGCCCCCATGCCGCCCTCACCAATTTTGGCTTCGATGTAGTATTTTCCATCCAGGGTCTTGCCGATAAACGGGTCCTGTCCAATGGCTTCCAGTGCGCCGCCATCAAACGGACAAAACCGCATCTGATCCTGGAATTCCCTGCCACAGGTAACACAGCGCTTCATGGCCGTTGTACGTGGAAAGTGATAAGGAGGGCAACCGGATGGACGTTGCAAAAAACATTAACCATTGCTGCACGGGGCGTGCCAAACTCTACAGAAGCCGTCTTTTGATTGTCAAACAGACTGTTGATGATAGCACCTGCCCGCACCTTGGGAAGCGGTGACCTCACCATACCGAATGTGGCAGTGGATTCGGCAAGCCTGGGAACGCAGTGAACAAGCGCTTGACCTGCTTGCGCAACTTCACCGGGAGAATACCTTGGCGCGCCTTGCGGCCGGGGAAATTCGTGTGGATGAAACCCATCTCAACAAGGCGCTAGCGGCAACGCCCCTGCGAGGTGTGCGTGAGGTTAGCCTTCAAACGCAGGAGGGCAGCTTTACCATTTCGGCCCGCAGCGAACGGTTTTTCCTGGCCCAGGTGAGGCTTCCACTTCGCATCGAGCAAGTTGTCTTTACGCGCTACCGTCGCCGTATTTATCTCGTACCGGCAGGGCCCGTCGCCATCCATGGCACGCGCCTCTGGCAACAAGCCGCCGCCCACGTCCTAACCCTCTTATTCCACCACGTCCTTGGCGAAGCGCGTGCTCTGCGCGAAGCTAGCGACCCTTCGGCCGGCCTGCACTTCGACGGGCGTGGCCTTGAAGTCAATCTCAACCAAATCCCAGACATGCGGGCACTGCTCAATCTAGAATACACCTTGGCTGGACGCCGCCTGCACCCACTCCACTTTGTCACTGTTGACTCGATTACTCCAGTTCCAGGGCACTTTATCGTCCGCACTTCCGTAAACTGGGGCGAGCTGGTAGCAGCGCTTCGTCATCCAACCTAAAACGCCAAGACCAGTGTGGCGCATAACCCATGCTCACCGACACCATCACCAGTCGCAACAATCCCCTCATCAAACGTTTTCTTGCGGCCCGCGAAGGACGCCACCGGCACGTCATCTTTATTGAAGGCGTGCGCCTGGTGGAAGAAGCCTTGCGCAGCAAGATTGTCTTTGAAGCAGTAGCCTACACTCCGCGGCTGTACGAGACGCCACGGGGTGCACAACTCCTTGCGGCTTTACAAAGCCAACCTTGCCGTGGGGCAAGGTTGACGGAAGCTCTCATGGCCTACATCAGTGATGTGGAAACCGCGCCTGGCGTCATTGTTCTCGGGCAGCGTCCAAGCTCAACCCTTCCAGACCTTACCCACCATCCTGCACCGTTGTTTGTGTTAGCAGATGGCATTCAATCACCTGGAAACCTTGGGGCATTGATTCGTACAGCCGAAGCAGCCGGTGCAACAGGTATTTTGGTCACCGTGGGGACAGTGGATCCTTTTCAGCCCAAGGCGCTTCGAGCAGCAGCCGGTTCAGCCTTTCGCCTGCCCATTATTGCCGGCTCATCAGTAGCCGATGAACTGCAGAAACTTTACCGGCAAGGCGTTCGTCTTGTCACGGCTGATATTCACGGTGACACCCCTTATGAAGCTTTCGACTGGCGCCAGCCAGTGCTACTTTGGCTTGGTTCAGAAGGTCACGGGCTGCGTTCCCTAACCGACGATTTCAAACACCGACTCGCAGCCCGCCTAGTTATCCCGATGGAAGGCCAGGTTGAATCCCTCAACGTTGCAGTTGCCGGTGCCATTCTGCTTTACGAAGCCCGGCGACAGCGCCGACAGTCTTCGGCCGACCAACTGACGGGAGAAACAAGCCATGGACCGTAAGCTCATTGTCAACGCCGACGACTTCGGTATGTGTGTTGGGGTCAACGCCGGTGTTCTTCGTGCCCACCAAAGCGGCATCGTGACGAGTACCACCATTATGGCCAACGGACTGGCCTTTGACGATGCCGTGGCCCGTCTCCGCGACGCCCCACGGCTGGGTGTGGGAATCCATCTTGTTCTTATGGGTGGAAAACCCGTTGCCCCGCCTGCCGACGTGCGCAGTTTACTTGGACCAGACGGCACCTTCCCCAACGATTTTGGTGTGTTTGTACGTCGCCTTCTGCGCCGGGAACTGCGACCGGCAGAGATGGAAGTCGAGTTCCGCGCCCAAGTGGACAAAGTCCTGGCTGCCGGCATCCGCCCAACCCACCTAGACAGCCACAAGCACGCACACGCCCATCCCCAAGTATTAGAAGTGCTGATCCGGGTCGCCGAAAACTATGATATTCGATGGCTGCGGTGCCCACATGAGCATCCGCAGTTTGTTTCGCTAGCCGGGTTGCGGCCTGGTGAAATCCTCACCTTTGTCAAGCAAAAGGCTAGCGCCTTAGCACTAGTCCGTTATGCGGCCGACTTTCAGGCGCGATTACGTACTGCTAATGTTAGCGCGCCAGATGCCTTTTTCGGCTTTGCGCACACTGGATTGCTCAATCCTGCGCTCATCTGCTATATCATTCGCCTTTTACCCATCGGGATAAGTGAGCTAATGTGCCACCCTTCTGAGCTCGATGACACTCTGCGTCACTATCCAACCCGGCTCAAAACAGAGCGCCTCCGGGAACTGGCAGCGCTAACCGATCCACAGGTTCAGGCTGAAATTCTCCACCAAAACATTCAGCTTGTGAGTTTTGCTGATCTTGACCACCGTGAAGCAGCTTGCCCCTATGCACGACGAGCCTGATTTACTTGCCCCGCTGCCGGAAATTTCGGTCGTCATCCCAGTGCACAATGAAGAAGGCAGCATCGAAAAGCTCTACGAGCGTTTGTGTGCTGTCTTGGAAGCTCACTACCCGTCGTTTGAAATCATTTTCGTAGACGACGCCAGTCAAGACCGAACCTACCAACTTTTGACCGCTATTGCCGCCAATGACGCCCGCGTAACCATCATCCGGCTCAAGCGTAACTTCGGACAAACGCCAGCCTTGGCAGCTGGCTTTGATTACGCACGGGGTGACATCATCGTGTCCATGGACGGCGATTTACAGCACGACCCCAGCGATTTGCCAGCCCTGGTTGAACCCATTTATGCCGGCTACGACCTAGCCAGTGGGTGGCGGCACAAACGGGTTGATAACCTTGTGCTGCGACGTATTCCCTCGCGAATAGCCAACTGGTTGATGGCCAAGCTTTCGGGTGTCGAGTTGCACGATTTTGGGACGACCTTCAAAGCCTACCGGCGTGACACCATCAAGCGTATCCGACTGTATGGCGAACTCCACCGGTTTATTCCGGCTCTTGCAAGCTGGAATGGTGCGCGCATCATTGAAGTCCCCATCAAAAATGTCAACCGCGAAGAAGGGCAATCGCACTACGGTATCTCACGGACATTTCGGGTGCTGTTTGATCTGGTCACCGTACGTTTTCTGCTCAAGTACGTCACCCGTCCTCTTCACTTCTTCGGTATGCCCGGCCTGCTTAGCCTTTTTGTCGGCCTAGCCATCTGGGTGGTGCTCACTGCCAAGAAGCTCTGGCTAGGAGGTGATGTTTTTACTGCGCATGCTCCCTGGATGATGATGGGCACTTTGCTGATTCTAGCCGGTATCCAGCTTTTTTCGACGGGCCTGGTCGCCGAACTGCTGGCGCGCACCTATTTTGAGTCCCAGGGACAACCGATTTACACCATTGAAAAGATTGTGAACTATCCCTCGGCGCGTCCACCGACGGCGGCCCCGGCACGGCATGCATGACCTTCCAAACGTAAATCACGCCAAAGGCGCCATCGCACGACAGCTTTGGCGGTTGCTAACGACTACCTGCTATCAAGAATGTGCGCAAAAGTGCGCACAGTTCTCTTCCTGCCCCGACGTGTTTTGTTGACCATCGTCGTATCTGACAGGCGTGACTTCCCCGACTACGGCGGGGGCCATCCCCGCCGCAGCGCCGCCATTACTGGTCGGACTCGCCACGGGTAGGGCAGTTACGGTTGCCAGCCGTTTCAGGTTCAGCTTCAGGTTCAGCGCCGCGAGACAGCGGTTGCTGTCCGTTCGGGCCACCGGAATCAGCCTTCCTTCGCGTTCCCAACGCTGCAACGTCTTGACCGAGACACCAAGGAGTTTTGCCGCCTTGCCTGTGCTTATAGTGCTTTCCACAAGCATTATTATTCACTATCGCGTACTATACGGCAAGCTAGAGTCCAACTCCAAATCATCTGGTGCTATGTTCGACAAACTGAAAGCGCTCGAAGAAAAATACGAAGCTCTCACCGCCCAGCTCTCTGACCCCGAGGTCGTCGCAGATGCAGCGCGCTATGCCAAGTTGGCCAAACAACACAGCGAGCTGACAGAGGTGGTAGAGAAATTTCGGGAGTACCAAACCATTGAAGCCAATCTAGCCAGCGCCCGGGAGCTGCTCAACGAAGCCGAGGACGCCGAAATGGTCGCCCTTGCCCGCGAAGAAATTGCTCTTTTGGAAAAGCAACGG
>AGQM01044163.1_pt1 | contig 14210 bp, 14 predicted proteins | sample 1512301 | NCBI WGS metagenome assembly AGQM01 (sample SAMN07436262, study PRJNA71319) | hot springs metagenome | isolation source: samples from 5 sites along the outflow channel of Bison Pool, an alkaline... | place: USA: Yellowstone National Park
CTCCACCGCCTGCACCTTCTCCTCTTTGAACAGGCGATGCATCAGCGGGTAGCCCCCATACGCGCCGACAATCCAGCCAAAGCCCGCCCCCAGCACGCTGCCGATAGTGCAGACCGTCGCGACCCAGAACGGCGACGGCGCGTCGGGCGCCAGCAGGAGCGCAATCAGCAGCACATCGGGCGGCACAGGGAAAAACGACGACTCGATGAACGCCACGCCGAACAGCCCCGCCAGCCCATACTGCTGGATCAGCCTGAACGCCCAGTCCTTTAGCGCGCCCATCACCAGCGGTATTGTACCACGAACACGCTTGCAGGAGCAGGAGAAGGCGCTTGTGTGTGGAAAAATCGTGCCTGTGACGGTTGGCGTCCATACAACGCCCGTTGCAACAGACCCTACAGGAGGGGAGCGACCGAAGACCCCCTCCTTAAGGTTCCCCCTGCGAGCAGGGGGAACCGAGCGGGCGCCCTTTTCGGTTCCCCTCGCGAAGCGGGGGGAACCTGAAGGAGGGGGGCAAGTATGAACCATGAACGCGCATTTGCACTTAGCCATCGGGGCAAGCCGCTTGCGCCCATCGTCGTGTCGCGTGGCGCGAGCGAACCAGAGCGCTATGCCGCTGACGAGTTGCGCCGACACCTAACGCAAATCACAGGCGCGCCCTTCGAAGTGCGCGAAACCGACGCCCTGCCCGAACGCGCGATTGTGGTCGGGCACGGCGCGCCCACCGAACGGCTGCGCCCTGACCTTCGCCCGAACCGACTCGGCGCGGAGGAAGCCGTCGTTGAATGCACGCGGGACTACCTGCTGCTTACAGGCGGTCGCCCACGCGGGACGCTCTACGCCGTGTACCGATTCCTGCACGGGCTGGGCGTGCGCTGGTGGGCGCCGTGGGCAACCCACATCCCCCGCAAGCGCAATCTGAGCGTCCCCGTGCAGAGCCGACGCGAGCAGCCCGCCTTCGAGTATCGTGAGCCGTTCTGGTACCACGCCTTCGACGGCGACTGGGCTGCCCGCAACTACGCCAACGGGCACCGCCCTGCCCTCACCAGCCGACACGGGGGCAAAATCGAGTATGTCGGCTTCGTGCATACCTCGTTCTGGCTTGTGCCCCCGCAAACCTACTTTGAGCAGCACCCCGACTGGTACAGCCTCATCGACGGCAAACGCCGCTGGGAGAAGGCGCAACTGTGCTGGACGAACCCCGAGTTGCGGGCGTTTCTGGTGGAGCGCGTGCGCCAAATCCTGCGCGAGAACCCGCAGGCGCAGATCATCTCCATCTCGCAGGAGGATTGGCGGGGCGAGTGCCAGTGCGACCGCTGCCGTGCCGTCGAAGAGCGCGAAGGCAGCGCGGTCGCGCCGATACTGGAGACGGTGAACTTCATCGCCGAGCGACTGGAGCGCGAGTTCCCGCATGTCGCGTTCGATACGCTGGCGTATTGGTACACGCGCAAGCCGCCGCGCACGCTGCGCCCGCGCCCGAATGTGATCGTGCGCCTGTGTTCCATCGAGTGCAGTTTCGCGCAGCCGCTGGAGCGACCCGACAACGCGGGCTTCGCCGACGACCTGCGCGGCTGGAGCGAACGCTGCAATCGCCTCTATGTGTGGGACTACACAACAAACTTCACGCACTACCTGCTGCCCCACCCGAACTACTTCGTGCTGGGGGCGAACCTGCGCTTTTTCCACAGGCACTCCGTGCGCGGGGTGTTCGAGCAGGGCGCGTACCAGTCGCATGGGGGCGAGATGGCGGAACTCAAAGCGTGGCTACTGGCGCAGTTGCTGTGGAACCCGTACCAGGACGACGCGCGGCTCATCGACGAGTTTCTGCGGGGCTACTACGGCGCAGCGGCGCGGTATGTGAGCCAATACCTACGCCTGATGGCGGACGCCGCACGCGACTTCAAGATGGGCTGCTTCACCAACCCCGCCGACGCGCCCTACCTGCGCTACCCTGTGCTGCGCCGCGCCGAGACGCTGTGGGAGCGCGCCGAGCGCGCCGTGCAAGCCGACCCCGACCTGCGTTGGCGCGTGCAAATCGCCCGACTCGCCCCGTGGTATGCTTGGCTGGTGAACTGGGAGCGGTTGGAAGCGCAGGCGCGCGAGGCGAACCTGCCATGGCAGCCCCCAGCCGACAAAAAGACGCTCGCCGAACGCTGGCTACAACGCGCTACCGCCCAAGGTCCCAACGGCTGGCAACCTATCACCCATGTGAACGAGGCGGGGCTGACCCCAGAGCAGTTTGTGAAGCAGGTGTTGGAATAGGACGCCCCTTACTCGTCCAGCGCCTCGCCTGCCCCGCGCGGAATGCGGATGCTGTCCACAATCGCTTGGATGTGCGTTGGGGGCGGCGGCGTCAGGCGCGAGACAATTAGCGCAGTCGCCAAGTTCAGCGCCATGCCGACGATGCCGATTCCTTCCGCGCTGATGCCGAAGAAGTCCTTGATGACAGGTTGCGCCGCGCCAAAGAGTTGCGGCGTGCGCATCAGCCCTATCATGACGCTGGTGAAGCCCAGCCCGACCAGCATGCCCGCGATTGCGCCCTGCGCGTTCATCCGACGGTCAAAGATGCCCAGCAGGATCGCGGGGAACAGCCCCGACGCCGCCAGCCCGAACGCAAACGCCACCACTTGCGCCACGAACCCAGGCGGGTTGATGCCCAAGTACGCTGCTGCCGCCAGCGCGGGCACCATCGCCAGCCGTCCGACCAGTAGGCGCACTCGCTCAGGCGCGCGCGGGTTGAACACGCGGTAATACAAATCGTGCGCCACCGCGCTGGACATAGCAATCAGCAGCCCCGACGCTGTTGAAAGCGCGGCTGCCAGCCCGCCCGCCGCCAACAGCGCAATCACAAACGGCGCAAGGCGCGCCACCTCTGGCGTCGACAGCACGATAATGTCGTTGTCCAGATACACCTCGTTCGAGTTCGTCATATCGGGCGCGTTGAAATCGGGCTTGCCGCCCTTCTCTTGGAACGCCTTGCCCTTCGCGATTTGCACGACGCCGTCGCCGTTCTTGTCCACAATCTTCAGCAGCCCTGTCTGCTCCCATTTGGCGACCCAGTCGATCTGGCGTACCTCGCTAATCGGCTTGTTGTGCAGGGTGCTAATCAGGTTGTAGCGGGCGAACATCGCCAGCGCGGGCGCAGTCGTGTACAGCAGCCCGATGAACACCAGCGCCCAGAACGCCGAGTAGCGCGCCGAACGCACATCGGGCGTCGTGTAGAAGCGAATAATCACATGCGGCAGCCCCGCCGTGCCGACCATCAGCGCGCCCGTAATCGCCAGCACATCGAGCATCGGCTTGCTCTGGAACGGCGCGGTGTATTCGCCGAAGCCCAAATCGGTCTGGATTTGGTTGATGCGCTCGCTGATGTCGCTCAACGCAAACGCCAACTGCGGAATCGGGTTGCCCGTCAGCAGATACGCCAGCGCGACGCCAGGAATTAGGTAGGCAATGATGAGCACCGCGTATTGCGCCGCCTGGGTCCAGGTGACGCCCTTCATCCCGCCTAAGATTGCAAAGAAGGCGACCACCGCAACGCCAATCAGCACGCCCTGGGCGATGTCGATGGCTAAGAATCGGCTGAACACGATACCGACTCCGCGCATCTGCCCCGCGACATAGACCAGCGAGATGAAGATGGTCGCTATTGCGGCAAGCGTGCGCGCAGTGTTGGAAGCGTACCGGTCGCCCACGAAGTCGGGCACGGTGAACTTGCGGTACTTGCGCAGGTAGGGCGCGAGCAGCAACGCCAGCAGCACATAGCCGCCTGTCCAACCCATCAGGTAAATCGCGCCGTCGTAGCCCAGCGTGGAGATTAGCCCCGCCATCGAGATGAAACTCGCCGCGCTCATCCAGTCGGCGGCGGTCGCCGCGCCGTTCGCCATAGGCGGCACGCCCCGACCCGCGACATAGAACCCCTTCGTGTCGCGCACCCGCGAAGTGTAGCCGATGTAGATGTAGAGCGCGAAACTCAGCCCGACGATGAGGTAAGTCCAGACCTCTACCGACATCCCTGCCTCCCTTTACTCATGCACATCGTATTGCCTATCCAGCGTGTCCATGCGGCGGGCGTAAATCCAGATGAGGAGAATAAACACATAGATGCTGCCTTGCTGGGCGAACCAGAAGCCCAGCGGCGCGTTGCCCAGCCGAAACTGGTTCAGCCACGGCGCAAGCACAATACTAATGATGTACGCCGTGACGAACCAGACGCCCAGCAGCACGGCAATCAGGCGCACATTCGCCCGCCAGTATGCGCGAAGGGGATCGTGAGAACGCATAGAGGGAAGATTCTGCACCTGCGCCAGCAATCCTGCTGGGAACTTTCGCACGCACTGTTGCGTATACTTGCTTGCAGGGTCGGGGTCGGTACCCACCTGTAGGAGGCGCAGGTTGGCTCCTTGCCAGCCTTGCCGTTCGCGACGCGGCGCGCCGTGATGCGCCCTTGAAGGCTGGCGACGGTGTTCGCTACTTTAGGGGGGGTAGAAGGGCACTGCCAACCGCGCCTCTGAAAGCGGTTGCCCTGCTCGGCTTCGTCTCATCGGAGGAAGGTATCCTGCTTGTTGGGGGCAAGCATCCCAGATTGGGGGCGATTCTCTGGATGCGGGGGATTTTCGGGCGCAATTTGCATGGCGCTATGGGCACGCTCGCTGCGCCCTTCCATCCGCTGGGTACGGGCGCGGCTCCCGCGCCCTGGTTCTTTGGCGTCCCCTCAGGCTATTTCCGAACACCCTCGGTTAGGTAGAGGGCGTAGTGAGACCATGCGCGTCCCTACGAAACGCCTAACCGCTCTCGACAAAGGCGCAGGGCGTATTCGAAGGTCTGCTCTTTGCTCCAGCCGTCGTTTTGGATGACGATAGCATCGTCGGCGATGCGCAGGGGCGAGTCGGCACGGGCGATGTCGCGTGCGTCGCGCTCCAGAATCGCCTGTAGCGCCTGCTCATACGGTGCTTCGATGCCTTGCTGCTGGAGTTGGTGCTGGCGCCGGCGGGCGCGCTCTTGGGGCGAGGCGTCCAAGTAGATTTTCACGGCGGCGTCGGGGAACACGACAGTGGTGGTGTCGCGTCCCTCGGCGACGACGCTGTGTGCGTGCGCCGCTAAGGCGCGCTGGAGGGCGACCATCGCGCGGCGCACGCCCGAATGTACCGAGATACGCGAGGCGAGGTCGCTGATTTCGGGCGTGCGAATCGCCTCTGAGACATCCTCGCCGTCGAGAAGCACGCGCTGCGTCTCGCCGTCGGCAACGAAGCGAATCGTTATTTGTTGGGCAAGTTGCGCAAGCCGCTCGGCGTCTTCGGGGGCGATTCCAGCACGGCTGGCGGCAAGCGCGAGCGCGCGGTACATCGCGCCCGTGTCGAGGTACACGAAGCCCAGCGCCCGCGCCAAATTCTGCGCCAGCGTGCTTTTGCCTGAGCCCGCTGGACCATCAACCGCGACGACGGTCATCTCGCCCCCGCGCGAATGCTCTGTAGTTGCTCAGCGATAATCTCCAGCAGCAGTTCGAGTTCCTCCTCTAAGGGGGGCAGGTGGCTGGGGTGCAAGGCGGACACATCGAGCCCTTCTAGGTAGCGTCGGAATCGGCGCACTTCGAGCATATCTTGCGCCTCCTAAGACAGGAGTGTACCTGATTTGGGATTGAGGTTAGATATTTTGCCAGTTGCCGAGAGGCGACTCGGCTCTGTGAACGGATGCGGGGCGCGCCGCTACCGCCAATCCCGTCACACATCGGACGGGCTAACAGTATATCTTAGTCAAAGCGATCAGGCTCTTAGATACACAGAGTTCGCCAGCCGCTTCGGGCGTGTCGCCATAACTGACGCACCCCAACAGTTCTGGAACTATTGCCGTGCAGCCATCCGATTCGCAGGTCACCACCCCGCGGCGTAGGGCTTCTTCCACATACGCCACGAGGGAGACCTACTGTTCAGACCCGAGCGCCATCACGGCAGATTGTACCGCACAAACGGGCGCACGCCTCACAGCGATGCGATGAAGTCGGCGATTGCGTTGGGCGCGGCGGTGTCGAACCCGACGACATCGAGCATGCCCGCGTCGTTCGGGTCGGCAATCGAGAAGCCCGTAGACGCCATGCCGACCACCACGAGCTTGGCAGGAATGCCCATCCGCTCGCGGTACTGCCACAGCGCCTCGACGGGATGCACATCGCCCGCCCAAGTCTCGTTGTCGGTGTAGACGACGAACGCATCCGCCTCAATGCCGTGGCGCATCGCCCACAGCATCGGCTGTGCGCAGTCGGTCGCGCCGAACTGTACTGTGCGGTATACAGCTCCAGCGCGCTCTCGAGGTTCCTAAAGTGTCGGCGCATTTACCTCGACCCCTTGACAAATCGGGTGGCGATGTGGTATAATATAGGTGCCGTTGGGGAAACCCGACGGCATGGCCCGAGTGCAGAGGAGAAGTCTCTGCCGCTGGGAGCTTCGTGCAGCCATGCTTGCCGATGCTGCGCAAGCAGCTCGCGGCAGGCGCGCGAGGGGTAATGCGGAAGCCTGTGCCCCAGCAAGGGCGACCGCAAGCAGCGGATAGGAACGCTCGGAACCAGAGCGCCCACTCGAGGAGTGATAGGAAGCCTTTGGATCGGCGGCAACGTCGGTCAGGGCTCCGAAGCTTCGAAGCGACGCTCTGTGGGAGAGCGGTTCTGAAAAGGGCTTCTCCAAAGCACTTGGGCTTTTTTTTTCTCGCAGGACGCCTCTTAGGTACGCAGCGGCTATGGCGAGAGTACCACTGCGCACGAAGCCTACCCCGCGTGGACAACGGTCATGTCCATTGCCAAAGCAAACTGACCCTCGCTTTGTGGAATAACCCCCCTTGACGATGGGGTACGGAGGCGCAACGGGGTATGCTGGCATCGCCGAGCTGTTTCTGCAGATGGGGCTGATCACCGAGCAGCAGCTCCACGACGCGCTCCGAAAGCAGCAGGAAGGCGTACCACTACCCCTGGAACATCTGCTGGTACAGCTGGGGCACATCACCGAGAAAGACCGCGTGCGCGTGATGGGACTCCACTGGGGCGTGCCGTTCGTCGACCTCGTAGAAACCCCGCCAGACCCGCAACTCGCCTCGTTGCTCCCTCCAGAGATGGCGAAGCGCTATCGCGCCGTAATTGTCGCCAAAGAGAACGGACGCCTGCTGGTTGCGATGGCGGATCCGCTGGACATCTTTGCCATCGACGAAATCCGCCAGCACACTAAGCACGAAATCGAAGCCGCCATCGCCACCGAAGAGGACCTTCAGAACGCCCTTAAGCGACTCTACCGCACCGACTCCGCCGTCTCGGACACCGTCAAGGAGTTGATGCGCGACCTTGGCGAAAGCGAGATGATGCTCCACGACAACGCCGATGAGGAGCTTTCGGCGGAGAAGCTGCGCGAAATCGCCGACGACGCACCCGTAGTGCGACTGGCGAACATGATTATCACGCAAGCAATCTCCGACGGCGCAAGCGACATCCATATTGAACCGACGCGCGACTGCGTCAAGGTGCGCTATCGCATCGACGGTGTGATGATCGACTCGATGGTGCTGCCCAAGCGCGTACAGGCGTCGCTTACCTCGCGCTTTAAAATCTTAGCGAACATGGACATTGCCGAGAAGCGCGTACCGCAAGACAACCGCATCAGCGCGACTATTGACGGACGCGAGTACGACTTCCGCGTCTCTACCCTGCCGTGCATCTACGGCGAGAAGATTGTGATGCGCGTGCTGGACAAATCCAGCGTGCGCGTAGGGCTGGACAAACTCGGATTTTTGCCCGACACGCTTGCCAAGCTGGAAGAGGTCATCAGCCGCTCCTACGGTATCATCCTCGTGACAGGTCCCACAGGGTCGGGCAAGTCCACCACGCTCTACTCGATTCTCTCGCGGCTGAACACGGGGCTGGTGAACATCATCACGGCAGAAGACCCCGTGGAATACGAGTTGCCTGGCATCAATCAGGTGCAGGTGAACCCAAAGGCGGGGCTGACCTTCGCGAGCGCACTGCGCGCCATGTTGCGCCAAGACCCTGACATCATCATGGTCGGCGAGATGCGCGACCGTGAGACAGCGACCATAGCCATGGAAGCCGCACTCACGGGGCACCTGGTACTATCCACCCTCCACACGAACGACTCGTCGAGTGCGCCGCCACGCTTGATAGAGATGGGCGTTGAGCCGTTTATGATTGCTTCGGCACTAATTGCAGTGTTGGCGCAGAGGCTGGTGCGCACGCTCTGCCCACGCTGCAAAGAGCCGTACCAGCCAACTGAGTCGGAGTTCACTCGATACGGTTTCACCCCCCCGCCGAACCTGCACGAGGTCACGATTTACCGTGCCAAAGGCTGTGAGTATTGCAAAAACACAGGCTACAAAGGGCGCACTGGCATCCACGAACTGCTGGTGATGTCTGACCCTGTGCGCGACTTGATCCTCAAGCATGCGGCGGCGCATGCCATCCAAAAGGTCGCCGTCGAACACGGGCTGCGCCTGCTCAAGGACGACGCTTTGCAAAAAGTGCTTCTGGGGCGCACAAGCATCGAAGAGGTCGTGCGCGTCATCTACAGCGGATAGGAGGCAACCATGAGAACACAAGCAGAGTCGGTTGTGCAGAAGGTCAAAGATCTTGCGGCGCTGCCGCAGGTCGTGCATCAAATCATCCAATTGACAAACAATCCCAACGCCAGTGCGAAGGATCTGGAACGGTTGATTAGCATCGATCAGGGCATGTCAACGCGCGTGCTGAACACGGTTAACTCGGCGTACTACGGCTTCTCGCGCAAAATCGCGTCTATCAAGGACGCAGTGGTGCTGCTGGGATTCAAGGCGGTGCGCAACCTGGCAATGACGGTGAGCGTGTTCGACCTGTTTGTGGGCAAGACCGATCGTCAGAACCTGCGTCGGGGCAAGTGGTGGCGCCATTCAATTGACACAGCGCTGTGTGCACGGCTGATTGCCTCGCAGGTGGCGGGCGTCTCGCCTGACGAGGCGTACACGGCGGGGCTGCTGCACGACATTGGCAAGCCTCTGCTGGATCGCCACGGCGGCGCACCTTACGAACAGGTGGAAGATCTCCTTGCACAGGGCATGCCTGAACTCTTGGCAGAGCAGCGAGTATACGGCTGCGACCACGCGGAGGTCGGATACGCCGTGAGCCTACACTGGGGTTTTCCCGAAAAACTGGTGGAGGCTATCGGCTGCCATCACACGGAGTCGGCAGATGGACTGAGCGATGCACCGCTTACTGCCGTTGTCGTATTGGCGAACTTCGTGGCGCACCTGCTGCGTCAGCCCAACGCACCCGAAACCTGGTGGTTCGACCTGCCTCCGTGGGTAAGCGAGACGCTACAGCTCAGCCCGCACCAACTACAGTCACTCTACTTAGGCTGCGAGGTGGAGATTCAGTCCTCGCCGATGGCGGCGCTGGGGCGGTAAGCGCGTAGACTAAACGCCCCGATATGCAAATTTTCGTGCGCACATGGAATAACCCAGTGTGGAGGCTTTGCGGGCGGCATGACCACGATTATCGGGTTTATCATCGTCTTCGGCGCGGTGTTCGGCGGGTTCATTATGCACGGCGGAAAAATCGCCGCGCTGATTCAGATTTCGGAGTTTGTTATCATCGGTGGCGCGGGGCTGGGCGCGCTGGTCGCCTCGAACCCGCCCAGCGTCATCTCGGCAATCATCAAAGGCATTCTCGGCTTACTCAAAGGTAGCCCCTACAGCAAAAAAGAGACCTTCTTAGAGTTGTTGCAAGCACTGTTTGCACTGTTCACACTCGCCCGCAAAGAGGGGCTACTTGCGCTGGAGCAACATGTGGAGCGCCCCCACGAAAGCTCGCTATTCCAGCAGTACCCGTTCCTGCTGAGTAACCACCACGCGCTGGACTTCCTGTGCGACACGATGAAGGTTGTGCTGACGGGCGCGGTCGGCGCGTTCGAGCTGGCGGAGTTGACCGAGACCGACTTGGAGAAGCACCACGAAGAGGTGATGCGTCCTGCGCACGCGCTGTCGAAAATCGGCGATGCGATGCCAGGCTTCGGAATCGTCGCAGCAGTGTTGGGCGTCGTTATCACGATGGGCTATCTGGATCAGGGACCCGAGACTATCGGACATAAGGTCGCTGCTGCGCTGGTGGGTACCTTTTTGGGCGTGCTGTTGGCGTATGGCGTGTTCCAGCCGTTAGCAACTGCACTGGAGCATAGCGCGCACGCAGAATCACAGTACTACCAATGCATTCGGCAGGCGTTGATCGCCTTCGCGCGAGGCGATGCGCCATTAACCTGTATCGAGTTTGCACGGCGCAGTATCGAGCCGCATGTGCGTCCAAGCTTCCAAGAGATGGAGGAGGCGGTCAAAGGCGGCGGTAGTAAGGCGCAAGCGGCATAAGGAGGCACACCGATGGCGAAAGAGGGTGGCGGCGAAATACGCATCGTCAAGAAGAAAGGTGGCGGGCATGGGCACCACGGCGGCGCATGGAAGGTCGCCTACGCCGACTTCGTGACGGCGATGATGGCGTTTTTCATGGTGATGTGGCTAACTGGCTTGGATGCCAAGACACGCGCTGCAATCGCGGCTTACTTCCGCGACCCTGTGGGGTTCATGCAAGCGCTGCGTGCGAAAAGCGAGGCTGTGTTCACCATTAATGACGCCGTGCCTCCAGGCGGCAAAAACACGCCAAACATGCCCCGCGCTGCCAAAGATGGCAAAACCGCCCTCAAGAAAGACCGCAAAACCGAGCGACAAGAACTGGAAGAATTCAAGCAATATATGGAGCGCGCACTTTCGAATATCCCCGAACTGTCGCGCTTGAAAGAGTATGTCAAGATCGAGTTTGTGAAGGAAGGGCTACGCATCGAGCTGCTGGAGGGCAAGGAACCTGTGTTTTTCAAGACGGGCAGCGCGGAGATTACGCCCGTTGCGCGACGGTTGCTGGAGCTGATTGCGCAGCAGGTGGGTAAGTTGGACAACCGCGTGGTGGTGGAGGGGCATACCGACGCGCAGCCCTACCGCTATGGGGGCAGCTACACGAACTGGGAACTCTCCACTGATCGCGCAAACGCGGCGCGGCGCGTGCTGGAGAGCGCAGGCTTATGGAAAGGGCAGGTCGCTGAGGTGCGCGGCTATGCCGACACACGCTTGCGCAACCCGATGGACCCGTTCCACTATTCCAATCGGCGCGTCTCACTGCTGATTCTCTACATGTCGGAACCAGATACCCGAACGACTGCGCCGTGATTCGGTCCACGCCCTACTTTGGGTATGGACACGGCTCTACGGTCGCTTCCGCTCACAGGGAGCCGATGAGGAGGGCTTCAAGGGTTGTCTTTTTGAGCGTCCCCGCTGCCCGAAAAGAGCTCCAGTTGCTGTAGCGGTTTACTGTTATGCTTTTTGGGGCGGTTCGGTGCCTCGGTCGGCAAGGCTTCGCATGGGGACGGCGGCAGCTTGGGCACAAGTGCGTCGAGTTCGCCCAGCGCGACCCCACGCGCCCAGTGGTCGACCCGCGCCATTTCAGGTAGGCTATTGCGTGGCACAGCGTGCGGGCGAACCTGCAGCCCCTGCGCTAACTGACGCGCCTGCTTCATCAACCCCCGCAGTGCTGCATCCTTGACCTTGTAGGTACCCTGCCACTGCTTGACCAACAGTTCGCTATCAGAGAACCACTCTATTTCGCTTGCGCCCAGCAGACGCGCCGCCTCCAGTCCACGCAGGAGAGCGCGGTACTCCGCTTGATTATTTGTCGCTATGCCAAGCGGCTCACGCCCTGCTGCCAGCGTATTCCCCGACTCGTCGGTGATAATGTAGGCAAGCCCCGCTGCGCCGGGATTACCAATCGACGAGCCGTCTGTGTACAGGCGTACCCGTTTTCGTGCGACAGCCATTTGCAAGAGTGTACCTTACAGGATCAGCATCGCATCGCCGAAGCTGAGGAATCGGTATCGCTCGCGCACCGCTTCCTGGTAGGCGCGCAGCACGAACTCACGCCCAGCGAATGCGCTCACCAGCACCAGCATTGTCGTGCGCGGCATATGGAAGTTGGTGATAAGCGCGTCCACTACCTTGAACTCGTAGCCGGGGGTGATGTACAGATGGGTTTCGGCGGAGCCGTGCTGCACTTGTCGGCGTGCGATGGCAGCGCTTTCGAGCGTGCGTACACAGGTCGTGCCCACCGCGACGATGCGCCCGCGCGTGGCGTTGATTGCCTCCGCTGCTTCAGGGCTAATCGTGTACCATTCGCCGTGCATCTTGTGTGCTTCGATTTGCCCTGTTTGCAGGGGTCGGAAGGTGTCCAAACTCACGTGCAGGGTAATGAAGACCACTTGTACGCCTTGCGCTTTAAGCCGTTCCAGCAGCGCAGGCGTGAAGTGCAGCCCTGCGGTTGGCGCAGCGGCGGAGCCAGGCGTTCGCGCGTACACCGTCTGGTATCGCTCAGGGTCGGTCAGTTGCTTGTGGATGTAGGGCGGGAGGGGCACCTGCCCGACGCGCGGTAGCACCTGTTCGAGGGGCTCGTCACTATGCAGCCGCACGAGCCGCAGCCCACCCTCCAGCCTACCCTCGATTATCACCTCCAGCTGGTCGCCGACCAGCACGCGACTACCTTCGGGCAGGCGCCTGCCTGGGCGCACCAGCGCGTGCCAGCGTCCGTCCGCGAGGGGGTGCAGCAAGAACACCTCCGCCTGACCCCCTGTGGGCTTGCGACCCCGCAGCCGCCACGCCGACACGCGCGTATCGTTCAGTACCAGTGTATCGCCTGATTGCAAGTAATCGGGCAGCTCGTAGAAGCGGCGGTGCTCAATGGTCTGCGTCGCGCGGTGGAGAACCATTAGGCGAGAGTGATCACGCGGCTCAATCGGCTCTTGGGCAATTAGCGACTCGGGCAGTTCGTAGTCAAACAGGCTCGCGTCCATCGTTATCGCCCACGCCCCGACAACCACGCCCAGAAAGTCAGCAGCAGGGTTAGCACGATGCTAATCAGAAGGCTCGTACCCAGCGGGAAATAAAACGCAAAACCATCACGCTGAATAATGATGTCGCCAGGCAGGCGCCACCCGCGCACGCCCAACCGCTCCAATCCAACCAGCAGCAGCCCAATAACTATCAACGCCGCGCCCAGACCCAGCAACACCTTCCCAGCTGCACCCATGCGATGCACCTAATCCTCAGAAACTATGGGGGTAGCTAAAATTTTTGGTGACCCCAGGGGGATTCGAACCCCCGTCCTCCTGGCTGAGAACCAGGCGTCCTCGACCGCTAGACCATGGGGCCACCTACGCCTCTTATAATACCCTCTGGTTGACTAAAAAGTCAAGTGGATGCGAGGGTGTTCGAAAATAGAGAGTGCGGTGGGGTACACTCAACCCGATGAAACGCCGAAACCCTCCCATCACGCTTAGCACCCTGCCCGCACGCACCATCTATCAAGCCGTCCTGCAGTTCACCCAGCACCATCCACGCCCGCACACCAAAGGACGCAAGCCCCTCTACCCCGAAGCTCTCATCCTCACCCTCGCCCTGCTGCGCACTGCCCGACGCGCCTCGTATCGCCACCTGCTCTTCTGCCTCGCCCCAGAAGCCTTGCCTGACCAGCCTGTGCCCGCTTTGGGCACCCTGCTGTACCGCCTGAAGACCCTCCCTGTCGAACGCTGGCACGCGCTGCTGAGTTGGCTGGCGGCGCAGGGCATTGCCAAAGAGCCCCAACAGTGCCTCCAAGAGTGTCAAAGACGAGGCGCAGATAGCGCGAGTAGGCTTGTGCGTCTAATCTGGTGGTGGGGGAAAGTCCAGCACGGAGACGGGTACCTCGAAGGTGACGCCCGTGCTTGTGTCGGTAATCACCAGTCGGGTTGCGCCGCGCCGCAGCCCTGTGAGGCGCACGGCGTTCGTGCTGATTTTCTGCACGGTCGCCAGATTCGTATCACGTACCGAGAAGACGAAATCCGCGCTCACGATGCGATTCGTTTGCAGGTCGCGCAGGGTCGCCGCGACCTGTATCTGCTCGCCTGCCCAGACCTCAATCGTTGCGGGGTTCGTCTCAATCTGGTAGCGGCTGAGATCGTATTGGATGGAGCCGACGGAGCCTGCCACAACCGTGAACTCCTGCGCGACCACCTGCCCGTTGCTGAGGTTGGTTTCCACGCGAATGCCGTGCGTGCCTGGGGGCAGCACAATCCGCTGTGGGTCTCCACCAGTTGCCCGTTGAGGTACACGCGCGCATCTGT
>AGQM01003566.1_pt1 | contig 14199 bp, 12 predicted proteins | sample 1512301 | NCBI WGS metagenome assembly AGQM01 (sample SAMN07436262, study PRJNA71319) | hot springs metagenome | isolation source: samples from 5 sites along the outflow channel of Bison Pool, an alkaline... | place: USA: Yellowstone National Park
CCTCCTTAAGTTCCTAATGTACCGTGTGGAGTTGAAAGCAAACTTCCTTACCCTGAGGGAACGGTAATAAGGAAAGCTTGTTCCTAATGTACCGTGTGGAGTTGAAAGAGTTTGTATAAGGTCTGCGCAAGCAGGATTTTTTCCTCTTGTTCCTAATGTACCGTGTGGAGTTGAAAGGCGGGAAAATTGCAAGGATCAAAGAAGGCAAGGGCAAGTTCCTAATGCACCGTGTGGAGTTGAAAGCCTTTCAAGTTTTTAATACTGGGCTTTGCTACTCTACCGTTCCTAATGTACCGTGTGGAGTTGAAAGAAAGTTAAAGCGTCCTAAGCGTGAGGGTGGAAAGGGGTTCCTAATGTACCGTGTGGAGTTGAAAGAAAGCTACTCCCAAAGTCAACACCAACACTAAACTCCCCGTTCCTAATGTACCGTGTGGAATTGAAAGGAATTTAATATTCAGGATTGTTCCAAGGATGCGGACGGATTCCTAATGAACCGTGTAGGAGTCAAAAAAAAGGCGACGCTGAAAGGTGGAATTGCGTTGAGATATAATTTTCTGTTATGAGGTATTTGTGGGGGAGTTTATTGCTGGCTTTGGGAATAACTTCCGGTTCCGATTGTGTGCCAAGGCTCAGTGTAGAAGAAGCGAGCAGGCAAGCAAGTCAGTATGTAGGGAGGGTTTTGTCTGTTAATCTTTCTAAGAACAAGAAGGGAGAGTGTTATTATAGGGTCAGGGGAACGGAGGGCACCGCGGTTATAGATGCTAACGATGGAAAGCTTTTGAGATTTTACAGAAAGAGAGATTAAGGCATCCAAGGGTAATTTACACGTAGTCCGATTTCACAAAGAGGCTATATTTAATCTTTATGATTTTGGAAAAATACACTGGACCCATAGACCTTAAGTATATGACCTACGAGGAGCTTGAAAAGCTCGCCGAGGAAGTAAGGGACTACATCCTTGATGTTACCGCAAAAAACGGAGGGCATGTGGCACCGGGGCTGGGTGTGGTGGAACTAACAATAGCCCTGCTGAGAGTTTTTGACCCTCCAAAGGATGTTATAGTTTGGGATATAGGGCATCAGGCTTACCCTTGGAAGATCCTAACAGACCGCAAAGACCAATTCCCTACTCTCAGGCAGTATGGGGGCATCTCTGGCTTTTTGAGAAGGGAAGAGAGCCCATACGATGCCTTTGGTGCGGGGCATAGTTCCACATCCATCTCTGCGGGTTTGGGTTTTAGGGTTGCCAAGGACCTTTTAAAGAGGGATGATTACGTGGTTATGGTCATCGGCGACGGGGCAATGACTGCGGGTATGGCTTTTGAAGCCCTCAACAATGCGGGGCATCTTAGACCAAACAAGTTTATAGTTATCCTCAACGACAACGAAATGTCCATATCTCCCAATGTGGGGGCTATATCCACTTACCTTAGCAAGATCATAAGCGGGCGTTTTGTTCAAGAGACTCGTCAGAAGGTAAAGCGTTTGGTTCATTATTTGGGAGGTCCCGCAGAGAGGTTTATGAAACTAACGGAGGAGTTTTTAAAAGGTCTGATCTCACCGGGCATAATATTTGAGGAGCTTGGCTTTAACTACATAGGACCTGTAAACGGACATGATCTTCCCGCACTAGAAACCACTTTAAAGAATGTGAAGGAAATTGAGGGACCTGTTCTTTTGCATGTATACACCAAGAAGGGCAAAGGCTACAAGCCCGCAGAGAAGGACCCGGTTACATGGCACGGAGTGGCACCTTACAAGAGGGAATCGGGCGAGTTTATAAAGAAGCCTTCTCCTCCCACATGGACCTCCGTTTTTGGAAAGGCAATCGTGAAGATGGCAGAGATGGACGAAAAGGTGGTGGTGATAACTCCAGCCATGAAGGAGGGCTCTGGGCTTGTGGAGTTTGCGGAGAAGTTTCCTGACAGGTTTTTTGATGTGGGCATTGCGGAACAGCACGCGTGCACCTTTGCGGGTGGCTTAGCGGCGGAGGGTCTAAAGCCCGTAGCGTGCTACTATTCCACCTTCTTGCAAAGGGCATACGACCAGGTCATACACGACATAGCCCTGCAGAAATTGCACGTGGTCTTTGCCATAGATAGGGCTGGTTTGGTGGGCGAGGATGGTCCAACCCATCACGGCGTCTTTGACCTTTCTTACCTGAGATGCATACCAAACATGATTGTCTGTGCTCCAAAGGATGAGCAGGAGCTCATAGACCTTTTATACACCGGTTTAAACCAGAACCTTCCCTTTGCCCTCAGGTATCCAAGGGGACCAGCCTACGGCGTGCCTACCGGTGATCCAAAGCTAATACCCGTAGGAAGTTGGGAGGAGCTTTTGGAAGGGGAGGATGGTGTTATACTGGCGGTGGGCTATCCAGTCTATCAAGCCCTAAAGGCGGCGGAGGAGCTCAGAAAGGAAGGCATAAGGCTTGGAGTTGTTAATGCCCGCTTTGTAAAGCCCATGGACGAGCAAATGCTGCTGGACCTTTGCAGTAGGTATGACCTTTTTATAACAGTGGAAGATAACACGGTGGTGGGTGGCTTTGGCTCCGGAGTGCTTGAGTTCCTTTCCAGTAAAGGTATTCTCAAAAGAGTGATCACATTGGGTATTCCAGATAGGTTCATAGAGCATGGCAATCAAAACCTTTTGAGAAACTTGGTGGGCATAGACGCAGAGGGCATTGCAAGAAGCGTAAGGCAAGCCCTAAGGAAAGTGCTTTAAACTTATACCTATGCTCTTTGGTTCCCTCTCCCTCTACTTTGTTGCCACTCTTTTGGGTGTGTGTGCCCTCTTTAGAAGACCTCTCTGTGGTCTTTTATCTGTGTTGCTGATGCTACCCGCCTTTGGCTTGTATTTCTTTAGCCTTTTCTACAGCTACCTCAGAGAAAAAACCTTTCCCTTGGGGGACCCTTACGGTTTTATATCCTTCCTTGGAAATCTTTTCGTTCCTACCTTTCTTTTTTTGACGTATAAATACAGGAACCTTCTGGGCTTTGCCCACTTGGTGGCTTTTGTGGGATTTTTGGCTACCCTCTTTGCTTTGCCCTCTTCACCCTCTCCTTACAAAAGTACCCTTTATGGTCTTCATCTTCTTTTTGCATCCCTCAGCTATCTTTTTGCCCTAATGGGGGGACTTTCCGCCTTCCTCAGGCTTATCTTAGAAAAGCGCCTAAAAAAACATGTCTTTTTTCAAGCTTACGTGCCTTTGGATAGTTTGAGAAGGGCAGAAAGGCTCTCTATAAACTTAGCCTTTTTGGGTTTTACCTTTACCCTTGTTTTCGGAAGCTTATGGACACGTACCCAATTCGGAAAGCATTGGATAGACGACCCAAAGCTCATAACTACCCTATTGCTCTGGTTGTATTATGCGGTGCTTTCTCATCTAAACCTTTTGAAAAAACTCAAACCCAAAAGGTTCTCCGAAGGAGTTATCCTTGGTGCAGTTCTCTCTTTGATTAATCTATTCTTTGTAAGGCACAATTTTTAACAATGATATAATAGGATAGCATGAAAAACATAGTGATCACTCCAATAACCTTTGAACCTGTTTATGCTCAGCAGGTGGAAATTGTAGAAAGAAAGGGGACTGGACATCCAGATACCATATGTGATTACTTGGCGGAGGAGCTCTCCATTGCCCTATGCAAGTGGTATCAAGAAAACTTTGGGGCAATTATGCACCACAATGTGGATAAAGCCCTCTTGGTGGGCGGTAGGGCAGAGCCCGTCTTTGGTGGAGGAGAAGTAATAGAACCCATAGAAATTTACTTGGTTGGAAGGGCTATTTTGGAAAAGGATGGCAAGGAGCTTGGAAACGTGCAGGAGTTTGTTCAAAATGTGGTTGAAGAGTGGATCTCCAAAAACTTGAGGAACTTGGATGTTAAAAGGCATATAAAGGTGCACGCAAAGTTAAAACCCGGTAGCAAGGACTTGGTGGAACTTTTTGAAAGGTTTCAAAAGGAGGGAGAGGTTCCTTTGGCAAACGACACCTCCTTTGGGGTAGGCTTTGCACCCTTTGATGACTTGGAAAGGGCGGTTTTTCAAACAGAGCGGTTTTTAAACTCTTCAGAAATCAAAGAGGAGCATCCCGAAATAGGGGAGGATATAAAGGTTATGGGGGTGAGGTTTGGAGAGAAAATAAGGCTAACCGTTGCCCTTGCCTTTGTGAGCAAATACATAAAGAACGAAGACGAATACTTTGCCAAAAAGGAGCAAATTTTAAGAAAGACCAAAAACTACATACAGGAGCAATTGGGAAGGGAAGTGGAACTATTCATAAACACTGCAGACACAAAAGGTAGCGTTTATATAACCGTCACGGGCACCTCAGCAGAGCAGGGGGACGATGGACAGGTAGGCAGGGGCAACAGGGTTAATGGTCTTATCACTCCCTACAGACCCATGAGCTTGGAGGCGGCGGCGGGCAAAAACCCAATATCCCACGTAGGTAAGATCTACAACACAGTAGCCAAGAAGATCAGCGAAAGAGTGGTGGAAGAGATCGAAGAGGTTGAGGAAGCGTACTGCTACATTGTTTCTCAGATAGGTAAACCTATCAACGAACCACAGGTCTTGGATGTGAAGATAAGGACGAAGAAGAACCTAAGCGCCATCCAAGAGCTCGCACGTAAAATAGCGGAGGAAGAGCTGGAGCGTATGCCGGATGTCTGGAAGGGCTTTTTGGAGCGTAAATACTCTGTAGCCTAAAGCTTTAGCTTTTTTTGACATTTTTCGCAGAAAAACCTGCTCTTTTGGTCTACCTCAAAGACGGAGTTTGAAAAGTTCATAACACAGCGGAGGCTATTGCAGTGCAAAAGCCCAAAGGTGTGCCCAAGCTCGTGGTTGAGCTCTTTAAAAGTCCTTTCAAAAAACAATCTTTCATCAGGAGTTTTTAGTCTGTGGATGCTAACAAGGGCACACCTGCCATTTAGTTCTCCCACTCCAAATACAAAGTTCAAGCCTTCCTCGTAAAGGTCTACATCAGTTATACCCACCACCTTTAGCATGTTGGGTAAATGCACTGCCTTTATGCGTTCTAAAAGTTTGCTGGCGGAGAACTGTCCTCTGTGTGGATTGTAGGCGCTCTTGTAATAGACGGGGACATCCGAAATCCGAACTTCAAAGCCAAAAACCTCCTTTACATTTTTCGCACACGCAAGCAAAAGTCTCTTTTCCACGGAGCCCACCGCAATAAGATAGATAAACATTGGGTTTGTAGTTTAAAATAAATAGCCCTGTGGAAGTCAAGGTAGGCATAGTTGGATGCGGGGTAGTTGGGACTGGCACCGTTGCCCTGCTTTTGGAAAACGCAAAGGTCATTGAGGAAAAAACGGGCATCAAGCTTTCCATAAGCAAGGTGGCGGACAAAGACTGGAGCAGACCTCGGGAGTATGAGGTGCCCTCCACCCTGAGGACCACCGATTACAGAGAAGTTATAGAAAGCTCGGACATAGTGGTAGAGCTGGTTGGGGGTAAAGACTTTGCCAAAAGTCTACTCTTGGAAGCCCTTGAGAGGGGAAAGCATGTGGTCACTGCCAACAAACATCTGCTGGCGGAGGATGGAGAAGAAATATTCAAAAAAGCCAAGGAAAAAGGGCTTATGGTGGGCTTTGAGGCGTCGGTAGGCGGTGGAATACCTATAATAAAAGCACTGAGAGAAGGGCTTGTGGGAAACAGGGTGCAGAATATATATGGCATCCTTAACGGCACCACAAATTACATACTTACCCAAATGTTAGAACAGGATGTTAGCTTTGACACTGCCCTAAAGAGGGCTCAGGAGCTTGGATACGCGGAGGCGGACCCTTCTTTGGACATAGACGGATGGGATTCTGCCCATAAGATAACCCTTTTAGCCTTCGTTGGCTTTGGAAAACTCTTTCCCTTTGAAGAGGTTTATGTAGAAGGCATAAGAAACATAGACCTTTTGGATGTGGAGCTGGGCAAGGACTTGGGCTATACTTTGAAGCTCTTAGCCATAGCTAAAAGGATGGATTCGGAAGTTGAACTGAGGGTGCATCCCACCTTTATTCCCTCCGATAACCCATTGGCTAAGGTCTCCGATGTTTATAATGCAGTTTTGGTGGAGGGGGATTTTGTGGGGAAAACTATGTTTTACGGGAGGGGTGCGGGTTCAAGGCCTACCGCCTCTGCGGTGGTGTCGGACATAGTGGATATTGCCAAAAGTATGGGCTCCTGCAAAAGTCAAAGCTGGCTTTGGGAAAGCAAAGAAGAGCTAAGAATAAACAAAAACTTTTACAGCAGGTATTATCTGAGGTTTGATGTACCCGATAGACCGGGAGTGTTGGCAAAGATCGCAAACGTCTTGGCAGAATATCAAATTAGCATAGCATCCGTTTTGCAAAAGGAAAAGGTCTGCAAAGTGGCGGGCAGAGAGGGGCAACCCATAGTGCCACTTGTGATCCTCACCCACAAAGCCTATGAGATGGACATGCAGAGGGCTATTGGAGAAATACAACAGCTACCCGTGGTAGAGGGAAAGCCTGTTATCATAAGAGTTGAGGAGGAAGCCTATTGAAGCTTTTGGCACCCTCAATACTGTCTGCGGACTTTTACAGGCTCGGTGAGCAGATAGAGGCTGTTCTCAAGGGCGGTGCAGACCTTTTGCACTTTGATGTAATGGACGGGCACTTTGTGCCTAACATAACCTTTGGACCCGTAGTTCTTGAGAGTATAAAAAAACACTGCAATGTTCCCTTGGATGCCCACCTGATGATAGAGAACGTGGATAAATACATTCCCGAGTTTATAAAGGCTGGAGCGGATATGGTTAGCATACACATAGAGAATAACTATCATATCCATCGTTCCATAGAGCTTATAAAGAGTCTTGGCGCAAAGGCAGGGGTGGTGATAAACCCTGGAACTCCTCTTTCCCTTTTAGAGGAGGCACTCCACTATGTGGATTTTGTGCTTTTGATGTCGGTAAATCCGGGCTTTGGTGGACAAAAATTCATCCCAAGGTCTTTGGAGAGATTAAGAAGACTAAAGGAGATGGTAAACGCCATCAATCCTAAGGTGCTCATTGAAATAGACGGGGGCATAAAGGAAGAGAACATTTTAGAGGTGGCAAGGGCTGGCGCGGACATTTTGGTTGTAGGCTCGGGCATCTTTGCCCATCAGGATGTTCAAGCCCAAACAAGAAAACTGAAAAATCTTCTTATCTCTTCAGAGGCGCTGTGAGCCTTTGCAGGTCAAAGAGGTTAAAGGTTAAATACAGCTCCTTTATGTATCTACCTTTTGTACCGTCGTAGTTGTCCCTTGCCAACAGTCCCAAGCTCCAACAGGCACCTCTATAATCAAGGCTTGTCTGTCTCACAAGGTCTTTACCTATTCTGTTATCCCTCGTTAAAAGAAGACCAAAGACCGCTGGACCATAGGAGGTACTAAAGCTCAAACTTGTTTGGTCGGTGATCCTTTGCTTTAGCAGGTTCCTTGCGGTTTGATAGCCTAAGGTCAAGCTGGTATTTTTGTATCCCAGGTTAAGGCTGTTGCTTGTTCTCAGAGGAAAACCTCCCTCTATGTCATATAGGCTATCGGTGGTTAGGCTCACACCCTCAAAAGGCTTTAACGAGACGATGGCTCTTATGGGTAGAAGTTTTCTGTCTGCGGTTATGCCTCCGTAGGTATATTTTCCAAGATAATTGTAGGCGGAGCTAACGTATAGGTTTAAAACCTCCCTGTTTTTGTAGCCCATACTGCCTGTCCATAGGGCATCAATCTGGCTTGTTTTGTTAAGTTGGTCTCTGTTGTCAAACCTTGGATTGTTAAAGTCCTTTTCTCTGAAGCTGTAACCTACCTTTAAAAAGTTCTTGAACTTGAAGTTTCCCGCTTGCAGGTCAAAGATAAAAGGCACACTCTCTGAAAAATAAAGGCTGGATATGGTTTCTTTGTAGCCCTGTTGGTTCAAGCCAAAGTAGTAAAGGTTTTCAAAGACAAGGCTGGAGTAAAAAACTCTGCCAAAGAGATTTTTGGGGATTGAAAGCTCCGGAAAGAGTGCGAGCCTTTGACCTCTTAATTCCTCCTCTCTGTAAAAGTTGGTGTAAGAAGAATAAAGGCTAAAAAATATGGGTCCCCAAAGCTGTTGGGACTTCCAATAGAGGGCAACTTCTGGCAGTTTTTGTAGCGTCCTTTTGTTGTTGGGTGAAGTGGTGTCATAAAAGTGTTTGGCTTCAAAGGTTATCAGAAATCTCTCAAAATCCTTTTTGTAGGCTACATAAGAGGTAAGGTAGGGAACCGTTCTCTCTCTTGCCCTGAGGGAGGAGTCTTCCAAAAAGTAAGGGTCAGAGATGGTGTCCAAGCCTGCCTTGAAATCCTTAAGGTCTAAACTCATTTGAATTCTGTATCTGTTTTCTCTGAAGGTAGTAAGGTCCCTACCTTCCCACCACTTGCCGGGCGCTTTAGGTTCTTTGTAGTAAAAAACTTTAAACTGCAGGTCATCCTCTTTGAAAAATGCCTGCCTGTATTCTATGGAAAAGCCCTTAGCTTGCTTGTCCCTTAGGTCTATGGTTAAGGTAGCGTCTTTATTCTTGGAAATAGCCCAGTATATAGGCTGTTGGTAGATGAAAGTGTTGTAGGTGTTTGACCCTACCGTTGGAGGCAAGAGTCCAGACCTTCTCTCACCTACAGGATAGGCAAATATAGGAAAATAGGCAAAGGGAACTCTAAAGAGCCTTAGGGAGTTGTTTTCGGAGATTACATATTTTTGGTCTATGCGTGCTTTGGAAAAACAAAGAACCATTTCCTTTCTATCTGGAGGACAGGTGGTTATCTCACCCTCTTCAACCGTGTATGTGTCTCCTTCCATTTCTGCCTTCTCAGCTTTAAAGTAGAATTTTTGGAACCTGCCCTCTGCGTTCAAAAAGTAGCCCACCTTTTTATCAAGGTCTACGTATGCGTAAGAGCCTTTCACTTCAAGCCTTCCGTCAGTAGACTTAACATACACATTTCCCTCTGCGATGATCTCTTTGGTTTGGGGATTGTATCTTACCTTGTCCGCCTTTATGTAGTAGTCCCTGTAATAGACCTCCACCTCTTCCCTTGCAACAAGCGTGCCATCGGGCTCACGCTCCAGGTACTTGGAAAGAACTTCTACACCAAAGGTCAAATTAAAGCACAGCATAAACAAAACAAAGAACACCTTAAAATTATACCTATCAAGCTTTTGAGGCTTTTTGCGAAAAAACACGAGAGCATGGCAATTTATAAGAGGCTCCTCTCTTTCCTTTTTATTAAGCCCTTCAAAAGCCTTTTTATCCTTTTAAGAAGAAGGTTAAACTTAGAAGACCTATCCTAAAGCAATAAACAAATCAAAGGAGGTTCTCCATGAAGGTGGTCAAGCGGGCGGGTGTGTTGGAAGATCTTGATATTGGGAAGATAAGGATTGTTATAGACTTTGCCTGTAAAGGTCTGAGGGTGGACCCTCTTGAACTGGAGATGGATGCACAGATACAGTTCAGGGATGGCATCACCACCAAGGAAATTCAGCAATTGCTTATCAGAACAGCTGCGGAGAAAGTCTCTGCGGAAAACCCTGATTGGACTTATGTTGCCGCAAGGCTTTTACTTTACGACCTTTACAAGGACGTGGGACATCTCAGAGGCTATAAGGTCAAGGACAAAATCAATGGCAAATATAAACCTTATAGCCCTGAAAGCTTTTATAAGCTTATAAAAACATACACAGAAAGAGGCATATACGGAGAGTATTTGCTTGAAAACTACACAAAGGAGGAGATTGACCAGCTTGCCCGCTATATTGACCCAGACAGAGACCTTCTCTTTACATACACGGGCATAAAGGTGCTTTTTGACAGGTATTTGGTTAGGGACGAAGAAGGAAGGGTGATTGAACTTCCGCAGGAGATGTATATGTTAATTGCCATGACCTTAGCGATCCCAGAGAAGAAAGAAGAGAGGCTAAACTGGGCAAAGACCTTTTATGACCTGCAGTCCCTCCATCTCATATCTTTGGCTACTCCTACGTTGATGAACGCAAGGCGGCCGTATCCTCAGCTATCTTCCTGCTTTGTTTTGACGGTGGATGACGACCTTTATGACATCTTTGACAATGTGAAAAAGGCTGGGATGATCTCCAAGTTCGCTGGTGGGCTTGGCATATACCTTGGAAAGATAAGGGCAACGGGTGCTCCCATAAGAAAGTTCAAGGGTGCAAGCAGTGGAGTTTTGCCTGTAGTAAAAATTCTCAACGATGTGATGGTGTATGTGGATCAGCTTGGGATGAGGAAGGGAAGTGCGTCAATTACCTTGGATATATGGCACAAGGATGTTTTGGACTTTTTAGAGGTTAAGACCAACGTGGGCGATGAGAGAAAAAAAGCCCACGATATCCATCCTGCCATCTCCATTCCAGACCTTTTCATGAAAAGGCTAAAGGAAAACCGCAAATGGACGCTTTTTGACCCGTATTATTGCAAGAACGTCCGAGACGGCAAAAACTTGGAAGACTTTTACGGAGAGGAGTTTGAAGAAATTTACCTAAAGCTGGAAAAAGAACTTCCAGACTACGCAAAGAAGGAGATTTCTGCCTTTGAACTGTGGAAGAGATTGCTAACAGTGATTTTTGAAACGGGAGAACCTTACATATTCTTCAGAGACATCGCCAACAGGTTAAACCCTAACAAGCACTGCGGGATGGTCTATTCCTCAAATCTTTGCCACGAGATAGTGCAAAATCAAAGCATATCAACCCATGTTTCAGAAACGCTATCAGAGGACGGCACTATAACCCATGTGAAAAAGTCTGGGGATGTGGTGGTGTGCAATCTGGGTTCTATAAACCTTGGTAAGGTTTGGACAAAGGAAAACTTGGCAGAAGTAGTTCCCATCCTTGTGCGAATGCTGGACAATGTGATAGAGATGAACTTTTACGCCATAAAGGAGGCACAGTATACCAACAAACGCTACAGGGCAATAGGCATAGGTGTTAGCAACTACCACTACTGCCTTGTGAAAAACGAAATTCCTTGGGAGTCGGAGAAGCATCTAAAGTTTGCAAACAGTCTATTTGAGAGGATAGCCTACTTTGCCATAAAGGGTTCCATGGAACTTGCCAAGGAAAGAGGCAAATATCCGCTTTTTGACGGCTCAGACTGGAGCAAGGGCATATTCTTTGGAAGGACGCCAGAAGAAAACCAAAGGCTTTCTCAGGAAAACGGAAACAACTTTGATTGGGTAGCTTTGGCAGAGGAGGTTAAAAGGAATGGGATGAGGAATGCTTATTTATTAGCCCTTATGCCCACTGGTTCTACTTCTTTGATAATAGGTGCTACTCCTTCCATAGACCCGATCTTTGCTAAGTTTTACAAGGAAGAGAACATGTCGGGCATCTTGCCACAAGTTCCGCCCGAGGTGGATAAATACTTTTGGCACTACAAATCCGCCTATAACATAGACCAAGAGTGGATTATCCGTGCTGCGGCGGAGCGTCAAAAGTGGATAGACCAAGCCCAAAGCATGAACCTGTTTATTGACCCTGAAAATATAGACGGTCCTACCTTATCACGGCTTTACACCTTGGCTTGGGAACTTGGGCTAAAAACCGTGTATTATTGCAGGAGTAAATCCATAACAGACATAGAGGAATGCGAAAGCTGTGCAACATAAGGTTGGTGATCTTTGACCTTGATGGCACGCTCATTGATTCTGCGGAGGATATAGCCCTCCATGTGGGTCGTGTTTATAGAGAGTTCAAGGGCAAGGATGTGCCCGCCGATGAGGTTAGAAAGAACATAGGAGATGGTGCCCGAAGCCTTTTGGCAAACTTCTTTCAAGGGCAGGAGTTAGAAGAGGCCCTGGAGAGGTTTTTGCAATACTACATTTCAGAGCCCGTAATACACACCAAGCCCTACGAAGGAGTGATGGAGACCTTGGAGAGCCTGAAGGAAAGGGGAATACTTTTAGCTGTTGCTACCAACAAACCCCACGCCATAACTCTGGAGGTGTTAAAAAGGTTAAAAATGCTCCACTACTTTGACGAGGTGCTGGGTGCGGACCTATTACCGGAGAAAAAGCCTTCCCCCTTGCCCCTGTTGGAGATAGCCAAGCGTTTGGAGGTTCCTCCTGAGCTTAGTCTAATGGTAGGAGACTCAGAAAACGATATTCTGGCAGGAAGAAGGGCTGGCATGCTAACTGCCCATGCCCGTTGGGGATATAAAACCCCACAGAGCCCACCGGACTATCATTTGGACAATCCGAAAGAACTTTTGCACCTAATTGACTGACTGGTCGGTATGTTATAATTTCCCCAACATGTGGGCACTTCTTCTAAGTTTGGTTTTTTTGTTTGCCTGCGGAAAAAAGGAACAAAAACCCCAAGAGCAAAGAACACAAAAACCTGTAGTTATAACCACCTACACAGTCTCAAGCCAGGAGGTGGAGGAGTACTACACCACGAAGGGCTACTTTGAGTCTCCTCAGGATATAGTTCTTAAGCCAGAGGTAAGCGGGAGGGTTGCCCAGCTTTATGTGGAAGAGGGTGCTTTTGTAAAGGCAGGACAAACCCTTTTAAAGATAGACTCCTCCGAGTATGAAAACACCCTCAGACAGCTTCAGGCACAGCTCTCTCAGGCAAAAGTCAACTACGAAAACCAGAGGGCTATAGTTGAGAGAAGAAAGATGCTTTTTGAAAAGGAACTGATCGCAAAGGAGGAGTATGACAATGCCTTGGCACAGCTCAGGGCTCAGGAGGAGCTTTTGAGAGCCATAAATTCTCAGATAGCCAACGCCCAGCTTATGGTTTCAAAAACTGTCCTTAGGGCACCCTTTTCTGGCTACATTGCCCAGCGTTTTGTAAGTGTGGGGGACTATCTGACTCCCCAGTCTCAAACCTTCAGGCTTGTATCCTTAAACCCCCTTAGGGTGGTCTTTCAGGTTCCTCAGGAGCTAATAGCCTTTGGCAAGGTGGGTAAGATGGTGGATTTGGAGGTGGAGGGTGTGGGAACGGTAAAGGGAAGGGTGGTCTTTGTGTCCCCCACTGCAGACCAAAGCAGGCTTTTGACCCTGAAGGCGCTGGTGGATAACAGAGAGAACCTTATAAAGCCAGGCATGTATGCCTTGGTTAAACTGCCCACCCAAAAGGTTTCTGCCTTTGTAGTTCCCGAGAGGGCTGTTGTTCTGAGGGGCACCAAAAAGATCGTGTGGAAGGTGGAGGGACAAAAGGTTGTCCCAGTGGAGGTACAGGTCCTAAGACAGGAGGATGGAAAGGCATACATCAAGGCAGACCTTAAGGATGGGGATCAGATAGCCTTAGATAACGCCTTCTTACTCAGGGAAGGTGTTGCGGTGGAGATAAGGCAGTGAGGGTAATAATACTTTTGCTTTTGGTTTTGGGCCTTGCGGGGGCTATTACCTTAGAGCAAGCCCTTGAGATTGCCAAAGAGAGGGCAAACCAGATAAGGCTCTCAGAACTGGACATAAAAAAGGCGGAAGAAGAGATCAAGAGGGCAAGGGCTAGCATTCTACCACAGGTAAGCGTCTCCTACAACTACACCTACCTTGGGCAGGACTTAGCCTTGGGGTTCACGCCCCACAACAGACAAAGCGCAGTCCTCCAGCTAAACCAGACTATCTTTAACAAACAGGTCTTTGAACTTATAAAACTGGCGAACATCCAAAGAGAACTTCAGAGCCTCATCAAAGATGACGTGCAAAGGACATTGGAAAGTCAAGTGAAGGACCTATTCTATGGGCTCTTGTATAGAAAGGCAATCATAAAGCTTCAGGAGGAAAACCTTAATTACTGGGAAGAAAACTACAGAGTGGTCTCTGCCAAGTTTTCTGTAGGAGTTGTGCCCAAAGTAGAGCTCTTGAGGGCACAGTCTCAGCTTGAGCAGGCAAAGGCTCAGCTTGAGCAGGCGAGGGCAGAATACCTGAAGGCTTTGGAGGACTTCAAAGCCCTTTTAAAGCTTGAGGGAGATGTGGAACCGGAAGGTGCATTGGAGGTGAAGGAGTTTAGTCTCAAGGAGGAGGAGCTCTTGCAGGCTTTGAAAGAGAAAAACTCCACACTCAGGGTTGCTAAAAAGTCGGTAGAGTTGGCACAGGGCACGGTAGAATTAAAGAGGGCACAAAACTTTCCCACAGTAAATGGCTTTGCTAACTATCAGCTGTTCACGGGCAAAAGGTCTCACGTTGGAGATACCGAACTGCTAAAAG
>AGQM01018867.1_pt1 | contig 14060 bp, 14 predicted proteins | sample 1512301 | NCBI WGS metagenome assembly AGQM01 (sample SAMN07436262, study PRJNA71319) | hot springs metagenome | isolation source: samples from 5 sites along the outflow channel of Bison Pool, an alkaline... | place: USA: Yellowstone National Park
CAAAAATTTGCCCATCCTCTCCGCCAAATCCAAGTGAGGCTTTATAAGGGTAAGCACAGAGAGGTCTGGGAAGGGTGCGTTCACCACATACTCTACCGTCTGCCCCCTCAGGGCTTTTATTACCTGCTGGGCTATTATAACCGCCACGTTTTCTTGAGATTCGTAGGTGTTTGCCCCTATGTGAGGAGAGAGGGAAACATTGGGAAACTTCTTTAGCTTTTCTATGAACTCGTAAGGAGGAGGCTCCACCGAATAAACATCAAGCCCAACTCCAGAGAGCTTGCCCGTTTCAAGAGCCCAAATGAGGTCTTCGTCCTTTACGATCCCACCCCTTGCACAGTTTATAAGCACCGCACCATCCTTCATGAGTTCAAACTCTCTCTTTGTGATCATGTGCCTTGTTTCGTGGGTGAGCGGTGCGTGTATGGTCAGAATATCCACCTGTTTTAGCATTTCCTTTAGGTCCTCAACAAGCTTGACCCCAAGCCTGTCTGCCTTTTCCTTTGGAATGTAAGGGTCATAGGCTAGCACCTTCATCCCAAAAGCCTTTGCCCTTATGGCAACCTGAGAGCCTATGTTTCCAAGCCCTATTATGCCCAAGGTTTTTCCGTAAAGCTCCGTGCCCATAAACTTCTGTCTGTCCCACTTACCCTCCAGCATAGAGTTGTGGGCGTTGTGAAAGTTTCTTATTACGCTCAGCATATGGGCTAAGGTTAGCTCTGTGGCACCTATGGTGTTGGCACCGGGTGTGTTGATCACCAAAATACCCCTACGGGATGCCTCCTCCACATCCACATTATCCACACCCACACCTGCCCTTCCTACTACTTTTAGCCTTTCTGCCCTTTCCAAAAGCTCTGCGGTTACGGGCGTCCTACTTCTGGTTATTATGCAATCGTAATCCTTTACCACCTCCAAAAGCTCTTCGTAGCTTATGTCTGGCTCGTTATCCACATCAAGGTCTGGTTCCCTCTTTAAAATCTCAATGCCCTTTTCGGATATAGGGTCCGTGATGAGAACCTTAAACATCAGAGCCTCCTTAAAGGATTGGTTAAGGGTTTTATTATAACATTTATCCCTAAAAGCTTGGAGTGTTCTGTTTGAGTTTTAGAGGGATTAGTGTTAAGAGTCATTTAGGAAGGATGCGAGCTTTTTAGCTTGGCTGTTTAAACAATTTCTCACCCGAGGTATCTCCTCAAATCTTACCTTCTCTTTGTAATGCTCACTATAAAGGTTTCTCTTTTTCTTACCCCAAAAAGCTTTGCCAGAAAATCGCTTTATCCTTTGTGTCCTTGCCCTGTTTAGGTTCGCTACCTCAAGAATAGTTCCATCCACTATAAGCTTTACCTTTTCTCCAAGCAATAATTTAGCAAACAGAATGCTAAGAACTCTTCTGTTTCTGTATTCTTTCAAAAGCCTATACACTTTTTGGGTTCTTGTTTTTCGGAATAGATGATAGGATTTGATATTGGGGTCAATCAAGGATTTAGCCAGTGTGAAGACTGGAGTGTTTGTGATGTAGGATAGGATAAACAAGGCACAGAGTTGGAGGTCAGAGACTTTTGGAGGTCTGCCTGCCTTTTTCTTTTCCTGATCAACTCCGAGGTAGGAGATTAGGGACTTTAGGACCATTTGGTATAAACTATAGAGGTAATTTTCCATGTTGCTACTTCCTTGGTGGGGTTTAGGGATATTATAAGCCCTCTCCCTGCCAAGACTTTTTTCCTAAGAGATTTCCAGCTTCTTTGAATTTCTCACCCGAGGTGTATAAAAATTATACCATAATAATTTTAAGGAGGTGGATCATGAAGAAGAGCTTGCTTTTGGGACTTTTCACCTTAGGCTTTTTGGCGGTATCCTGCCAACAAAAACCTGCAGAACAGCCTGCAGGGGAGCAAAAGCCCGCTGAACAACAACCTCAACCAGCCCAACAACCTGAGCAACAACAGCCCGCCCAGCAACCCGCAGGAGAACAAAAACCCGCCGAGCAACCAAAGTCTGAGGCAAAGCCAGCCCAACCCACTGCAATGGCAGATGCGGAAGCTTTAGCTAAGGCTAAGGGCTGTTATGCCTGCCACGCTGTAAACGCAAAGCAGGTGGGACCATCCTATAAGGATGTAGCAAACAAGTATGCAGGCAAGCCAGATGCGGTAGCCCACCTAAGCGAGAGGATCAAAAAAGGTGGCGTTGGTGAATGGGGTAATGTGCCCATGCCCCCTCAGAATGTAACCGACGAAGAAGCCAAGAAGCTTGCAGAGTGGGTTCTCTCTCTTAAGTAATTTTTAAAGGGGGCAATGCCCCCTAATCTTAACACGCACTACCGGGTGCTCCTGAACAATCTGAACAGAGAACAACTCCTTTGGTGCCAAAGAATAGCTTGAGCCCTTCCTCTTCAAAGAATGGAGCAATGTTTCCGCTCTTTATTTTCCACATAAAATACCTCTCAAAGGCAGATTTTATGTAGTGCGCCCACACGCCTTTGCCATACTTCACCTCAGCCCTTGGTGGTATAACTGGACGTGCATAGAAGAAGGCAGCATCTCCTCCAAAGTCTGCAATGCATATGGCAGAGAGCTCCGGTGCATACCTGTCTGTAGAGTTCCTTATGTCATTGATTATGTTCTTTGCCACCGCCATAGCCATCTGTTCTATCATCATACCCGTCTTGGGTGCTCCAGTAGGTATGGGTGTTTGCTCTACAGGGGGTATGGCAGTTACGACGCCCACGCCGTAGATGTTTTTGTAAGTGGGGTTTTGGAAACACTTATTGACGATCACCATCTTGTTGGCAGGGTTTGCCACCTTGTCTCCAGCGGATGCAACCACCTCGGGACCCATGAACCTTGGCATCAGCATGGATAGCTTACAAGGCACCTCGTAGGTGCTGCCGTTTAGGTCCTCGTAAATTACCTTGTCTGGTTCCACCTTGGTGATCTTTACATTGGCAATCCATTTTATGCTCCTTTCCGCAAAAAGGTCCTCCATTACCCTTCTTGAAGGTCCTACACCACCAAGCCCCATATGACCCACGTAAGGCTCCGAAGTGATAAAGGTTATGGGCACCTTGTGTCTTATTCCTCTCTTTTTGAGCTCATAATGTAGCATAAAGGCAAATTCGTAAGCAGGTCCGAAACAGCTAACGCCGGGTATTGCACCAATCACAACAGGTCCTGGGTTCTTGTAAAAGTCTTCAAGCTTTCTCTGAAGTTCCAGAGAGTGCTCTGCAGTGCATACAGAGGTGGAGTTTTGCTCTTGTCCCTCTGCACCAAAAACCAGCTTTGGACCAGTGGCAATTACCAAGTAATCATACTGTAGCTCCTTACCGGATGTGGTCCAAAGTTTGTTGGCATCTGGGTCTATTCTCTCTCCGTTCTCCGGCACATATTCAATACCGTGCTTTGGCAGTAAGCTTCCCAAGGGAATGCTTATGTCTTCAAACTTCCTCCAGCCTAACGCTAAGTGCGGCCAAGAGGGTGTAAAACCAAAGTAGGGTCTGCCGGAGACTACCGTGATCCTCAGGCTTTTGTCCATCCTCCTTAGGTTGTAGGCGGTTGCTAAACCACCCACACCACCACCCAGTATAACCACATGCTTGTTCATAACACACCTCCAAAATTAGATTAGCTTATAAAATTATAAGCATATTTTAAAGAATAGACGTTCTGTTATAATCTTTGATTGGCATGATCCCTATAAAGGATATAAACCCAAGCAGAAGCTTTCCAATTGTCAATTTAACCATAATCCTTATTTGCTCTGCGCTGTGGCTGTATGAGGTAAGCTTGGAAGAGTATGAATTTAACGACTTTATCTATAACTTTGGTTTGGTGCCAGTGGAAGTCTTCTCTACACCTTACCAGTTGTTTACCCACATGTTTTTGCACGGAAGTTGGCTTCATATCATTGGCAATATGTGGTTTTTGTGGGTTTTCGGAGATAATGTGGAGGATCGTTTAGGGAAGTTTAAATATATACTGTTTTATGTGCTGTCTGGTCTTGGTGCGGCGGTTATTCAATCCCTTGTTAGTTTTTTAACGGGTGCGGTGCATGTGCCCATGGTGGGTGCCAGCGGAGCTATAAGCGGGGTTCTGGGGGCGTACCTTTATCTTTTCCCACATGCCCGCATTCTTGCCCTTGTGCCCATTTTCTTTTTTCTGACCTTTATGGAATTACCGGCAGTATTTTTTATAGGCATGTGGGTGTTCATTCAAATTATAAACGGGCTAATCACACTGCCCTTTGCGGATATGGGTGGGGTAGCTTGGTTTGCCCACATAGGGGGATTTTTTGTAGGCTACAAGCTCGTTAGAATGTTTTACAGGAGGAGGTCATATTGGTAGGGCAGGAACTTTTGATAAGCGGTTTGATATTTTTGGGATCAATATTACTTTTGTTGTTGGTTAGAAGGCTATTTTTCGGCTTTATAAAAAAATCTTTCCACGACTATGCGGTAATGCTTCTTCGAGTTATCCGCCTACCCTCTTTGTTTTGGGTAATTGTTCTTAGCCTTTACCTCACAATAGAACTCAGTCCCACAAAGCTTTTGCAATACTCCTCGGTAATAGAAAAGGTTTTAATATCCCTATTGATCCTTTCCATAACTTCTTTCTTTTCTAATCTGCTTCCTGAACTTTTGCAGGTTTATATTTCAAAGGCAAACTTAAAATTTCCAAGAACTGGTATTGTCTTTGTGATAATAAAGTTGGTTGTCTTTATTTTGGGTGTTATAACCGTCCTATCCCATCTTGGCATTCAGGTAGCACACTTTATAACTACCTTAGGCATTGCTGGACTTGCGGTCTCCCTTGCCCTCCAGGGTACGCTTTCCAACGTCTTTTCCGGGCTTAACCTAATTGCCAGCAGACAGATTGAAGTGGGAGATTTTGTTAAGTTAGAAAATGGTGAAGAAGGTTATGTGGAGGACATAACATGGATGAACACAATCATTAGGAGGCGAGACAACAACCTTGTGGTGGTGCCAAACTCCCGGCTGGTTAACTCCATAGTAATAAACTACGGGAAACCAATACCCTCAATGAACATTACAGTTTCCGTTGTGATCCCTTATTCTTCGGACCTTGAAAAAGCAGAAAGGCTCGCCTTAGAGGTTGCAAGGGAGGTGCAAAAAACTGTTGAAGGTGCGGACCCAAGCTTTGAGCCCTCCGTGCGCTACAGTGCCTTTACAGAGCTCGGGATCACCTTAAACACCACTCTTAGAGCTCTTAACCAAGACAGTCAGTTTTTTATCCGCCACGAGTTTATAAAAAGGCTCAAAAAGACCTACGAGGGGGAGGGAATAGCCTTCATTCAACCTTCAGCACCACCTTTCCAAAATGCTTAGAGCTTTCCAAGTATCTGTGGGCTTCTTGGGCATCCTTGAGGTCAAAAACCTTATCCACAACAGGCTTTAAAAGTCCCTTTTCAAAGAGTTCCGTGATCTTAAATAGGTCTGCCCTTGGTCCCATATAAACACCCAAGAGTTCAATTTCCCTAACAAAAACATACCTCATATCTATCTCCGCCTTTGAACCCGTGGTAGTGCCAAAGAAGACAAGCCTTCCACCCTTTTTAAGACATTCCACGCTTCTCCAAAAGGTTGCCTCCCCCACATGGTCCATAACAATATCCACTCCCTCTTTGAACAGTCCTCTAACCTTCTTTACCACATCCTCCTCGTAGTGGTTTATTACCACATCCGCCCCAAGGTCTTTGCACATCTTTGCCTTCCTTTCGTCCCCCGCAGTGGCTATCACAAAGGCACCAAAGAGCTTGGCTATCTGAATACCTGCCACGCCCACGCCCGAGGAACCAGCCCATATTAAAACCCGACTGTGGGGCTTTAGCCCTCCCTTTCTAACCAGGGCATTCCAAACGGTTAAAAAGGTGAGGGGATAGCTGGCAGACTCTTCAAAGCTCAAACTTTTTGGCTTTGGCAGAACATTCCTTGCGGGCACCTTTACAAACTCTGCATAACCACCCTTGCTTTTTAGCCCAAGTATATCGTAATCTTTACAGAGGTTGTCCCTTCCAGACTGACACTCATAACACACACCACAGGACAGACCGGGAGCAACTATTACCTCATCTCCCACCTTTATATTTTTCACCAAAGAACCAACCCTTTCCACAACTCCGCTAACATCTGAACCGAGTATGTGCGGAAGCTCCGGCTTGACCGCCAAAGCACCCATTCTGACCCATACATCCAGATGGTTAAGGGCAACAGCCTTCACCCTAACAAGGACTTCATCCTCTTTTATATCCGGGATGGGAAAATCCTCCACATACTTTAAGTTCTTTTCGTCTCCAAAGTTCTCCAAAATTACCGCTTTCATGGAAGGATATTATAGAGGCTACCTCGGGTGAGAAATTATTTAAACAACCAAGACTTCCTGAAGAAACTATACCCAATAGCATAACCCTGAAGGTAAGCAAGTAAAGTCGTAATATTCCTCCATCTGCTAACTCCGTTGAAAACCTTTATCTGAGAATTGACAGCCTCTATCACTTGCCTAACACTCTTGTCTGGCTTATCCTCACATACATGCACATACTCCAAACCTCTATACCCTTTATCACCCATAAGACAAAAACTGTCCGCAAGCGTCCTAAACCACAAACTCTTTTGATACCTTATCCTTACAGACTTTACTTCATGATAGCTGGCAGGGTGAACCCACAGGTCATAAACAATCCCATTCCTATCGCAAACAATCATTACCAAAAGCCCATAATGAACCTCTTCAAATCTTACATTCCTTTGGTAATCCCAACTGTAAATGTTTCTTTTCCTTTTTGTCCAAAATTTCTTTCCTGCAACTCTCTTTATCTTTCTTGTCTGTGCCCTGTATATGTTTGCAACCCTTAGAATAGTGCCATCAACTATCAGTTTTATTTCCTCTCCAAATAGCATGCTTAAAATCAAGATTATCAAGTTCATTCTCCTCCTGTATAGTTCTAAAAGTTTATAAACTCTTGCGGTTCTATATTTTCTAAACAAGTGATAAGACTGAATGGAAGGGTCTATAAGGATTTTAGCAAGATTAAGCACTGGTGTGTTTGTTATATAGGACATAACATACAGGCAAGCTATTTGTAAGTCTGAAACTTTTGGCGGTCTTCCTACTTTTACTTGCTTTTCGCAGTCTGGTAAGATTATAGAGATGGACAAAAGGACTTGTTGGTATAAACTATTAAGGTAATTCATTTTTGCACCTCCTTAGTGGGATTTGAGGGTATTATAAACCTCTGCCCACTAAGGGCTATTTGTCAAAAGGTTTTTCCAGCTTCTTCGAATTTCTCACCCGAGGTATAGAAAAGCATTATAATATAGGCTATGCTCTTTGTCCTTTCTGCACCCTCGGGGGCGGGAAAAACTACGGTGGCAAACTTTATCATAAGGTATGTGGAGGACATAAGGCGTGTGATCACCGCAACCACCAGACCGAAAAGAGAGGGTGAAGTGGAGGGTGTTGATTACATCTTCCTTACAGTGGAAGAGTTTGAGAAGGGTATAAGGGAGGGTATGTTTTTGGAATACGCAAAGGTGTATGGCAACTATTACGGGACGCCAAAGGATCAGGTTTTAAGAAACGAAGAGGAAGGATATGACTCCCTCTTGGTTATTGATGTGCAGGGTGCCATGACCATAAAGAGAAATTTCCCAGACAGCGTGCTCGTGTTCTTACTTCCTCCATCCATTGAAGAGCTCAGAAGGAGGCTTTTAACCAGGGGCTACGGGCACGAAAACCTCCAAGAGCGCTTACGCACTGCGGAGTGGGAAATCTCCTGTGCAAAACACTTTGACTACATAGTGGTAAATGAATTCTTGGACGAAACGGTAGAAACTCTCAAAAATATCATTCTATCTTCAAGATATACTTCCAAGAACTTCTTGGCGAATGTCTCAAAGTTCGTCAAAGATGATAAAATAAAAAAGCTCTTGGAAAAAGAATGTACGGAGGTAAGCTATGAGCAAAAGACCTAACATAGAGGGTGCCCTAAAACAGGTAAGCAGTAGGTATGAGCTTGTGCATGCGGTGGCAAAAAGGGTTGAACAGCTACTCAAAGAGGGAGAAGATATATTTGTCAGGGACAAGGTAAAGAAGGAACTCATAAAGAAAACCTTTTACGCCATAGAAGAGCTGGCAGAAGGTAAGGTTCAGGTAAAGAAGATTAGTTTGGAGCCATGATAAAGAGCCTTCTCTTTTTGCATCTCTTTTTTGCCACCCTTTGGGTGGGTGGGATGGCATACACATTGCTTTTTCTTAGACCATCCCTTAAAAGCTTGCCGGAGGGTCCAAAGCAGAGCCTCGTCCAAAATCTATACGGAAGGTTCTTTTTGGGCGTGTGGCTGTCTATACTCGTTCTTTTCATCACGGGTTTTGGGCTCTGGCACAGCTACAGGAGGGACTTTTCCTCCAACTTCCTCTTTCACCTAAAGCTCCTTCTCTTTGCCCTTATGGTGCTAAACTTTGCATACATTTATTTTTTCCAATACAGAAAAGGTAAGCTCAGTGCAATCCCAAGCCTCATTGCCATAAACTTTGTCTTTGCTATACTTATATATCTGATCATCTCGTGGATCGCGTAGCAATTTTTCTAATTTTTGTGCTGTTTTCCTTTGCCTTTTCCCAACTTCCTCAGAGGTATGCCCTTTTGTCTGAGTTTTTACAAAAACGAGACTTAACCCTGGGTGAAAGGCTTTTGAGGGACTATCCCAATGCGGTTTTTGTGGATGACCTGAGGCTTTTGCTGGCGGAGGGATACTACCGGAGGGGAGAACTAAAAAGGGCTGAGGAGCTTTTGAAGGAGGTCAATCCCAGAGCTTTGAAGTTTGACTACGTGGAAAGATACGCCCACCTCTGGAGGGCTATGAACTTAGATAAAAAAACTGCCCTGTTGAACCTTCCACATCTCTTCAAGGATTACATACCGGAGGTTTTTCTAACTGAGGAGGAAAGGTTAAAGGTTGGCGAAGGGCTTATAAGAAGAAGACAATACAGAGAAGCTATAAACCTACTGCAGGACATACCCAAGGCTTGCTTTCTTTTGGGAGAGGCTTATGAAAGATTGAGGCTATACAAGGAAGCCATGGAAGTGCTCAAGAACTGCGACAGCAGGGAGGGAACCTTAAGATACGCGAGGATGGTTTTTAATGTGTCTGAGGAGGAGTTCAGAAGGACACTTCTCAAACTTAAAGGCTATGAAGAATACAATCAAGCCCTCTTTTATGCGGGTCGGCTCTCCCTATACAGGGGAAACTACCAAAAGGCTTCGGAGTGGTTTTCTATGATGGAAGAGGCTTATCAAAAGCACTTTCAGTTAGGGCTAGTTCTTTTCATACTGGAGGACTACCAAAGGGCAGTTGGTGCCTTTCAAAAGGCTTTGAACCTGTCTTCTTTGGAGGAGGAGAAGGCACAGGCGCACTTTTGGCTCTACAAAAGCTACGAAAAGTTGGGAAATTTTCAAAAAGCCGGGGAACATCTTTTGAAGGCGTCAAAGGGCATAGGCTTTTATTCAACGATGGCAAAGGTGCAACTGGGAGAACCAGTGGCTATCAAAGAGTTAAAGGTATTCTTTGTAAGCGCAGAGGAAACATCTATGGCAAACACCTTAAGAAGCATATTTGAGGCGGGTTTTTTGCATTATGCCCGTTTGGAGGCTTTCAGAAACATAGACAGGCTTACCGCATCGGACATTGTTGCCGTTCAAAGATTTGACCCTTTCTTAGCCATAAGGCTGGCGGTTAGAAGGTTTGGCAATAGGTCTGATGTATACAAATACATAGCCTATCCTACACCTTACAGGGAGTTTGTGGAGGAAGCTCACAAAACCTTTGGTGTGGATAAAAACCTTATATGGGCGGTTATGAGGCAGGAGAGCTTGTTTGACCCTTGGGCTATATCTCCCAGCGGTGCAAAGGGGCTTATGCAACTAATGGACTATACCGCAAGGGAAGTCTCCCAAAGATACAGAATTCCCAACAATGTTTTTTCTCCAAGGGAAAACATACTTTTGGGCACCGCATACCTAAAGGAGATGATAGAGCTTTGGAACGGGGATTGGGTTAGGGCATTAGCCAGCTACAACGCAGGACCAGACCGAGTTAGAGGCTTTATCCAGCACGCAGACCCTTATGTGTTCGTAGAGACCATTTCCATAAGCGAAACAAGAAACTATGTAAAGCGCGTGTTGGAAAACTATTACATATACAGGGCATTAAATTGAACTAACAGCCCTTTCTACGCGGTTTAGGGCTTCCTCTATGTCTTCCTTTGTGTGGGCGGTGCTCAAAAACCATGCCTCAAACTGGGAAGGTGGAATGAGAACACCCTCTTTGAGCAGTGCCCTAAAGAACTTGGCAAAGAGTTCAAGGTCTGAGCTTTTTGCGGTCTTGTAGTCATATACCTCTTGGTCTGTGAAAAAGACCGTCAGCATAGAAGCTACCCTGTTTATGGTGTGGGGTATTCCCTTGTCCTTTAGTATTCTGCTAACACCTTCGCAGAGGGTTTGGGTGATCTCATCTAAGTAGTCGTATGGGTTCTTCTCAAAGAGTTCGGAAAGGGTGGCTATGCCCGCCACCATAGCCATGGGGTTGCCCGACAAGGTCCCCGCCTGATAGACAGGACCCTCCGGTGCCACCTTTTCCATTATCTCCCTTTTGCCCCCGTATGCACCCAAGGGCATACCTCCCCCAATGACCTTTCCCATGCATGTAAGGTCTGGCTCTATTGAATAGAGCTCTTGGGCTCCACCCTTAGAGAGCCTAAAGTTGGTCATGACCTCATCAAAGATAAGAAGGGAGGAGTATTGCCTTGTGATCTCCCTCAGAGCCTGCAAAAAGCCGTCCTTTGGAAGGACTGTTCCCATGTTGCCCGCCACTGGTTCTACGATCACACAAGCTATATCCTGTCCGTATCTTTCAAAGGTTTCTTTTAGGGCATCTACATCGTTGTAGGGTAAAACTATAGTAAGGCTTGCGATCTCTTCTGGCACCCCTGGTGTGCCCGGAATTCCCAAGGTAGCAACTCCAGAACCTGCGCTTACCAACAACCCATCGTAGTGCCCATGATAGCAACCTTCAAACTTGACTATGTACTTTCTTCCTGTGTAGCCCCTTGCCAACCTTATAGCAGACATGGTAGCCTCGGTGCCCGAGGACACAAACCTGACCATTTCCACGGAAGGCATGGCAGAGACTACAAGCTCCGCCAAGGTGATCTCGTGGGGGTTTGTGATGCCGTAAGACAGTCCTTTCTTTGCCTGCTCCTCAAGGGCTTGGACTACCCTCGGATGGGAGTGTCCCAAGATGAGGGGACCCCAGGACATCAAAAAGTCTATGTATTCTTTACCCTCCACATCCCATATCCTACTGCCCTTTCCTTTGCTGACTATTATGGGCTCCCCGCCCACCGCCTTAAAAGCCCTAACAGGAGAGCTAACACCCCCAGGCATGAGCTTCTTTGCGCGTTCAAAAAGCCCCCTATTGGTCATGGCAGAAGCTCCTCCATCAATGTTTTAAAGGTTCCACTAAGTCTATGATCATCATCCACCTCTTTGTAGTCCTTTACTTTCACTTTACTGACAAAAATTCTTGAATGTTCAACGGGCACCACCTCATCCCTTGTGCCATGAACTATTACCAAATCCACCGGTGGCTCTGTAGGGAAATTAACCCTATCCCCTTCCAAAATCTCATAACCCTTCTCTAAAATATCCCGGGCAAATTCCCTGTGGATGGTCAGCTCAAGCCCCGTCTCACACTCGGTAAAGGAAAGCTCTTCTTTACCCTCCAGCCAAGCCTTTGCTAATTCATGTCCCACCTCTTTTAGGGTTAGTTTCAGAGTAGAGTAAGAGGGGGCGAACAAAAAAGCTTTGTTAATGCACTGAGAAGAATAGAACCTAAGATAGTTCAAAATCACATAGGCACCGTGAGAACTTCCGGAGAGCGCCAAGCTTTTGAACCTCTGACAAAAGCCCCTTATTAGGGCATCCAAAACCTCCAAGGTCCTGGTAGTGGTAGTATGCTGGTAGTCCATATCCATGGCAAAGAGGGAAAACCTACCGCTTTTCAAAGCAAAATCTCTCAGAGCCAAAACCTTTGAACTTTTCACATTGCTGGCAAAACCATGAAGATGGATCAGGAGCTCTTTAGGATGCACTCTCTCGTAGATGAACATAGATAAATAGTTTAACGCATAAAAAATTATAAACCAACTGAAAAAACTATAAGTGGAGCAACCCAGAAGGCTTTCCGCAAGCCCTTCAATACACAAGCCCTTTTGATGTCTTATCTTACAGGCTTTGTCTGAAGGAAAGGATTTTCCAGCCTTTCTGGATTTCTCACCTAAGGTCCTCTTTACTTTAAAATACCTATCAATGAATTACGCACCTCAAATATTGAACTATTTGGGAAGCTTAGGCACCGTTTCAGAGGTCTTCTTGGCACCGAATGCGTCCCCCATGGAAAGGAAAGAGGGAAAACTGGTAAGATTTATGCCTGTAGTCCTCACTAGCGAAGATATAAGGGACACCTTAGTGGCACTGAGAAGCTACGCATCTGACTCGTTAGGTCCCTTGGGAAAGGAAGGTTCCTTTTCTTTTAGCATACACAAAAGCGGACGTTTTAGGGTTTCATACATGACCCAACGGGGCAGTTATGTAATATCCATAATCAAGACACCCTTTGAAATACCAACTATAGAAGAGCTTTGCCAAAACCCACCCCATGTAATAAAGGAGATAAACCGAATAGTAGGAGACCTATCTGGCAGATGTGTGGTGATAACGGGCAGAGATCATATAAAAGCTTCTATGTTTGCTTACTCTTTACTACAGCATGTTAGCATCTACTTTTCAAAGGTAATTTACATATTGGAAAAACCTCTAAACTACCTTTTGAAGCACGGGAACTCTTTGGTTATACAAAGGGAAATAGGCACAGATGTGGAAAGTTTGCAAAAAGGACTTGAAGATGCCATGCTAATAAAACCTGATATCCTCTATATAGGCTATACAGAGCGTTTTGATGAGAGGGAGATAGGAGAAATAGTCAGAATTCTGGAAAGTGGGACATTGGTATTCGTAAACATACCACACATCAGCCAGCAAAAGATAGCTTATGACCTTAAGAAGCTGGTATCCTTCACAAAAAGAATAATAATGTTAGAAGAGGAAAAGGGTGTCATAAAGGTTTCCTTTATGGAAATACAACTTCCGGAATGGGAAACCCGTTGAAGGGTGCTGCATATACGGTTGTGTATGCCCCAGTGGAGAGGATGTATAAGAAATCTCCCACCTCTGGTTCTGGAAGGGCTACATTTCTTGCGACAACATCCATACTATCGCAGGATACACCGCCGATGGTCCATTCTTTTAGCTCACCTTCTCTGTCCAGGTAAAAGGCATACCTTATACCTCCCAAAGCTTCTGCAAGACCGTTGAACACGCCCGCGTCTATGTAAAGCCATAGATCTTCTCCCCTTTTTGCCTTCCCTATGACCCTGCATACCATGATGCCTTGGTCTCCTACTATGCCCCTGCCCGGTTCCATTTGGAGTTCGTAAGGCAGTATGGGAAAGAACTTCTGAAGTAGTCCCCTTACATAGTATGCTATATCCTCTATGCTTAGTGCTTCGTAGCTGTATCTGACCGGTATGCCCCCACCAATGTTTAACATCTTGAGCCTCAGACCCCTCTCCCTTGCCTTTTCCCAAAGCTCCGAGGCGGTTTTTATGCCTATAAACCAGTTTCTAAAGTTGTTGCACTGGGAACCCACATGGAAGGTTATGCCGTAAGGTATCAGCCTTTTTTCTCTTGCGTATTCCAAGATGTCCAAGGCGGTATCTAAGCCCACACCAAACTTTTTGGAAAGAGGCCAGTCGCTCCCTTCGTTGGGCACAACAATTCTAACATACACCTTTGCCCTGCTTGCCACGGCTGATATTTTATCCACCTCTGTAAAGGAATCCACTGCAAACCGGTCTACTCCCTTTTTGTAGGCATACTCTATGAACTCGGGAGGTTTAACCGGATTGCTTGATATAATCCTGCTTGGG
>AGQM01019388.1_pt1 | contig 14018 bp, 14 predicted proteins | sample 1512301 | NCBI WGS metagenome assembly AGQM01 (sample SAMN07436262, study PRJNA71319) | hot springs metagenome | isolation source: samples from 5 sites along the outflow channel of Bison Pool, an alkaline... | place: USA: Yellowstone National Park
CTTCTATTGTTTTCTTAGGTGCCGCATAGGATACTATGTTGTCTATCTTACTGGCAAATCTGAGTTCATTTATGGCAGATTGATTGAAAGGATTGACCATAACTACAGTTAGCTTGCCATCTTGGTAAGAGACCGGTGCGATCATATGCCTTTTTAGGATATCTTGAGGTATTTTGTTGAGGATCTCGGCTGGTATGTTTATGCTCTTTGAGTCGCCTTTCCAGAGTTTTTGTGGTGTATATTTTGTGTAAAAATTCAAAAGCTTTTCGTCATCCATAAAACCAAGTCTTAGAAGGGTTGTTATAATGTCTTCGTTCTTTTCCTTAGAAGAGATGGCTTTTTGGGCTTGGTCTTTTGTTATGTATCCGAACCTGCTGAAAAACTCTAAAAGTTTTGCCTCATCCATAGCTTTCCTCCTCAGATGGAAAGTTTCCGCTTTCTACATCCCCCTTAAATTCTTCCAAAGCCTTCCTGAAAAGCTCTGCGGAATTAATGTATCTCCTGACAAACTTTGGTTTTATCTCCTCCACCAAGCCCACAAGGTCGTAAAAAACGAGAACTTGCCCGTGGCAATAGGGTCCCGCCCCTATGCCTATGGTTATAGCCTTAGCAGATTGTGTGAGCTCCCTCGCAAGGTCCGTGGGCATAGTTTCAAGCACTATCATAAAGGCACCCGCTTCTTCTAATATTTTAAAATCCTTCTTGATCCTTTCTGCCTCCTCCTCCCTACCAACCACCCTGTAGCCTCCTATTGTGTTTATCTTCTGAGGAGTAAAGCCCAGATGCCCAACCACTGGAATGCCTATACGAACAAGCTTATAAACTAAATCCGCTATCTCCTCTCCTCCTTCTAACTTAACCGCGTTGGCTCCACCTTCCTTTATTAGCCTACCGCAATTTTCAACGGCTTTTTCTACGCTAACTTGATAGCTCATAAAGGGCATATCTGCTATAACAAAGCTCTCCTCTGCACCCCTTCGGACTGCCTTTGTGTGATAAATTATTTCCTCTACGGTGACCTCTAAGGTGGAGTCCTTCCCCTGAAAAACCATACCCAAAGAATCACCCACCAGTATGCAATCTATACCCACCTGTTCGCACAGCTTGGCAGACAGATAATCGTAAGTGGAGATCATGGTGATCTTTTGTCCCTTTTCCTTCTTATTAAAAAGGGTCCGAATGGTAGTTTTCATCCACTGCTACCCTCTTGCGTAGCCACCTCTTCTTCTATGACGTTCAAGGCATTGACCAGCTCACTAGCCAAAGTTTTGATGGATTCAAGGTTTTGCATATCCCTAAGTTCTCTTATCAAAGGAAAAAGAATTTCCAAAAGCTTGTCCTTCTGAGGTCCTTCTCCTACCTTTATCTGATAAGCCCCTGCCAAAAGGGGGTTCATAATAACCTGCACCAACTCCTTTACTTGACGTTTATCTTCCGCTACACTCAGAGCCTGTAGGTCTGTGTATATTTTCTTCAAAAGTCCTATACCAAGTTCGAACTCCTTTGACATTATACTCCTCCTCTAAGCTTCCTTTTGTCAAATTATACTCGGAGGGGGAGGGATTCGAACCCCCGGTGGGCCCTGAGACCCACAGGTGATTTCAAATCACCCACCTTCGGCCGCTCGGTCACCCCTCCTGGCATAATATACTATTTTAATGCCAAAGCTCTGCGTAGCATTAGATACTGAATATGATAATGCCCTTAAGCTTGTCAAAGCCCTTAGGGGCAAAGATATAATCTTCAAGGTGGGATATAAGCTCTTCATCTCTCACCACAGAAGGATCACAGAGCCTATAAAGGAGGAAGGTTTTGAACTCTTTTTGGACCTCAAACTCCACGACATACCAAGCACAATCCAAAACGGCGTGCTATCTGCAAGGGAGCTTGGGGCAGACTATTTAACGGTTCATATAGCCTCCGGGAGGGATGCTCTACGGTGGGCGGTTGAAGTGAGCGATGGTATAAAACTGCTTGGTGTTAGTCTTTTAACAAGTTTGGAAGAAGAACATCTAAAGGATTTTGGCGTGTGCCTGTCAAAGGAGGAGTATGTACTAAGGCTGGCAAGCCTCGCCCTTGAGTGTGGTATTACGGGTCTTGTGTGTTCTGGACAGGAACTTCCTCTTTTAAAGTCAAGGTTTAACTTCTTTGCGGTGGTTCCCGGTGTAAGGCTCGGAGAAGAAGAAAGGGAAGACCAAAGGAGAGTTGTTAGCCTGGAAGAAGCCCTAAGGAATGGCGCAGACATGGTGGTTTTAGGAAGGAGCATCCTCAGGTCTCAGGACCCGGTGAAAACTGTTGAAGATATTCTTGCTTTATTACAGACCCATCCCTGAGCTCCACAATACGCTTTGTTTGTCTGGCTAAGTCTATCTCGTGGGTAACCATTACAATGGTTGTCTGATTTTTGTTGATATCCTTGAAAATGTCCATAACTCTTTGGGTGTTGGTGGAATCTAAGTTTCCGGTGGGCTCGTCCGCCAAAAGGACTTTTGGTTGGTTTATAAGAGCCCTTGCTATGGCTGTCCTTTGCATCTCTCCCCCAGAAATTTCATAGGGTTTTCTGTTTTCCTTTCCCTTCAACCCAAGTCTTTCTAAGAGAACCATAGCCCTTTCCCTTGCCTCCTTTATAGGCACTCCCTTTTTTATAGCGGGCAAGATTACATTATCCAAAAGGCTGAGCTCTTGAACCAGGTAATGAAACTGAAAGACAAAGCCGAGTTTAGAATTTCTCAGGTAAGAAAGCCGTTTGTCGTTGGAGTAGTCTATCTTCTCACCTTCAAAGAATACCTCTCCTTCTGTTGGCTTGTCCAAAAGCCCCAGTATGTAAAGAAGGGAGCTTTTGCCAGAGCCCGAGGCACCTATTATGGAAACAAACTCTCCCTCATAAACCTCCAAGTCTATGCCCTTTAAAATCTGCTCAGAACCTACGGTTTTTTTTATCCCACTTAGCTTTATTAATGGTTTCATTCCTTCAAAATCTCTTCCTTGAAGACTTTCATTGCCCTGATCGCCCTCTCCGCAAGCAATCTCTTTTTTTCTTCTTTACTTTTGACCTTCTGGTCCAAGGGTGGCAAGAGCCCCATGACAGGTGCCATAGGTTGGAGAGTTCCTTGTTTAGAGGTGATGTATCTTATCAATGAGCCCAGCATGGTCTCCTCCGGCGGGACCACAAGCTCCAAACCTCTTACCAACCTTGACGCATTTATACCAGCCATCAGCCCGGTGCCTACGGAAGCAGTATAACCCTCCACGCCCGTTATCTGACCCGCAAAAAAGATGTTTGGATATTTTCTCATGTTCAAAAAGGGTGTTAGGGCACGGTTAGACTGAATGAAAGTGTTTCTGTGCATAGAACCAAGCTTTACAAAGACCGCATTCCTCAGGCATGGTATGAGCCTGAAGACCCTCTTCTGCTCTGAGTAGGTCATTCGGGTTTGAAAGCCTACCAAAGAGAGGAGGGTTCCCTCTCTGTTTTCCCTCCTGAGTTGCACCACCGCAAAGGGTTCCTTGCCCGTCCTTGGGTCTATCAAACCCACCGGCTTCATGGGTCCAAAGAGAAGGGTTTTGTAGCCCCTTTCTGCCAGCGTCTCTATGGGCATACAGCCCTCAAAGTATACGGCTTTTTCAAAGTCTTTGAGTTGCACCTTTTCCGCCTTGAGTAGCTCTTCATAAAAAGCCCTATATTCCTCCTCTGTTAGGGTGCAGTTGAAGTAGTCCTCCGCGCCCCCTTTGTTGTACCTTGAGCCCCAAAAGCCCTTGGAAAAATCCACGCTATCTGCCTCTACGATGGGAGAGATGGCATCGTAAAAGTAAAGGTGTTCATAACCTACCAGCTCCTTTATATCCTCCGCAAGGGCTGGAGAGGTCAAAGGACCGCTGGCGATCACTACTACCTCATCCCTTGGCACCCTTTTAACCTCTTCATAAAAGACCTTTATGTTGGGATGGTGGGTCAAAAGTTCTGTGATCCTTTGGGAGAACTTTTCCCTATCCACCGCGAGGGCAGTGCCTGCGGGCACATAAAACTCTTTGGCGGTTTTTATAATCAAAGAATCAAGGATTAAAAGCTCCTCCTTTAAAAGTCCTGCACCGGAGGTAAGCTCCGTGCTACCAAAGGTGTTGCTACATACAAGCTCTGCAAAATTGCCCGTTCTGTGTGCGGGCGTCATCTGGTGAGGTCTCATTTCATACAAATGCACCTCTATGCCCCTGTTTGCCAACTGCCAAGCACACTCACTACCAGCCAATCCCGCACCTATAACTATAACTTTTTTCATCTGTGTTATTATATTAAGGTAGAAAAGGCGCGTAGCTCAGATGGAAGAGCGCCGCCCTTACAAGGCGGAGGTCGGCGGTTCGAGTCCGCCCGTGCCTATATAAAAAAGGAGGTTTTGCCATGGAAAAGAACGTTGCGGTATGGGACAGGGCAATAAGGGTAATAATAGGTCTCATACTTATTTACCTTGCCTTTACCAAGGGTGGTCTATGGTGGGTCTTGGGTATAATAGGGCTGGTGCTTATAGGAACCGCCATAACGGGCTTTTGTCTTCTTTACAAGGTGGTGGGCTTCAGGACTGGTTGAAGGTTCTGGCTATAGATTGGGGCACAAAGAGGCTGGGACTTGCCTTAGGGGACACATCCCTAAAGTTGGCGGTCCCACTGAAACCTCTTGCCAACAGGGAGGGAGTTTATAGTTCTATCCTTTCCATAATCCAAGAGTATGGAGTAAGTCTTGTCCTTTTGGGTCTTCCTCTAACACCCAGCAGGAAGGAAGGACAGAGGGCTTTGGAAGTTAGAAAGTTCGCAAAGGAATTGGAGTCCATGCTCCCAGAGGGTGTATCTCTAGACTTTTGGGACGAAAGATACACCACAGAAGAAGCCCTTAGGCTAGTGGAGGACTCCCGTAAGAAAAAAGAACTGAAGGATTCACTTTCAGCTTATGTAATGCTCATTGAGTTCTTTGACAGCCTATGATAAAGCTTTTGGCTGTTCTCGGTTTGATCTTTGTCTTCCTTGTCTATTCCTTTTTTCCTGTCAAGACCGAGAGGACGGTAGAGATCCCCTACGGAAAAACCAGCTTAGATGTTGCCCTTTTGCTCTACAGGGAGGGTGTGATAAGAAGCCCTATATCTTTTATGACTATCCACCATTTAATTAGGGGAAAGTTGGAGGCGGGAGAGTATGAGTTCAAGGGTTGGGTTTTTCCTTGGGACGCCTACCTAAAGATCCACCGAGGGCAAAGAAAGCTTTACAAGATCACCGTGCCGGAGGGCTTTGACCTGTATGATATAGCAAACCTTCTGGAGGAATACTCCATTTGCAAAAGGGAAGACTTTTTGAAGGTAGCCAACTCCCCGGAAACCGCCAAAAGATATGGGCTCAGAACTTACACCATGGAAGGTTTTTTGTTCCCAGATACCTACTACTTTTCAAAAAACACCCATCCCCTCCGAGTGGTGGATGTTATGTTTAAAAACTTTCTCAAAAGGACAAAGCACCTTAGGGCACAGTTGGAAGAGAGAAAGCTAACCCTCGAGGAATGGGTAATAATCGCCTCTATGGTGGAAAAGGAGACCGCGGTGCCGGAGGAGAGACCTCTTATAGCCTCGGTGATCTTGAATAGGATAAAGTTGGGAATGCCCCTTCAGATAGACCCTACCGTCATATACGCCCTGAAAAGAAGGGGAGAGTGGAAGGGTGTCTTAACAAGAAAACATTTGGAAATAGAGGACTCTTATAACACCTATTACCACAAGGGACTTCCCCCATCCCCCATATGCAACCCAGGCCTTCAGTCCTTGGAGGCGGTTTTGAACCCTGCTAAGACCAATTACCTTTACTTTGTGTCTATGGGCAATGGTAGGCATGCCTTTAGTTCCAATTACGGGGACCATTTAAAAAATATTGCAGCATACAGAAGATAGGTTATATATTTAACCTCTATGGTTCCAAAGGTTTATTTAGGAGTGGAATGGTTGGGGGCAGAGCGTGTGTTGTCCTCCTATCAGCCTCCGGAGGACTGTGGTGCAAGTGTGGTTTTCTTGGGCATAGCCCGGGAGGATGATGGAGTGCAAGAGCTTCATTACGAAGCATTTCCAGAGATGGCAATAAAGGTAATGGAGGAGATAAGGCAAGAGGCTTTAGCAAAGTTTCCCATAAAGGAGGTTTTTATCCATCACCGGCTTGGTGTGGTTAAGGTGGGTGAGCCCTCCTTTTTGGTGGTAGCCTACGGTGGGCACAGAGAAGAGACCTTTTCTGCCTGTAGGTATGTGGTAGATGAGGTAAAAAAGAGGGCACCCATTTGGAAAAAAGAGGTCTATAAAGACGGTAAGGGAGAGTGGGTTTTGGGAGCCTAAAAACTATGGAGGTGGTCCAATGCTAAGAAAGGGTGCAGACATCATTATAGAAACCCTAAAAAAAGAAGGGGTGGAGGTGGTCTTTGGCATACCCGGCGGTGCCATAATGGAGGTCTATGATGCCCTTTACAGGCAGGGTGGAATAAAGCATATTTTGGCAAGGCACGAACAGGGTGCGGGGCATATGGCGGAGGGCTACGCAAAGGCTACCGGAAAAGTGGGCGTTGCCATGTCAACCTCTGGACCGGGTGCCACTAACCTGGTAACTGCCATTGCGGACGCATACATGGATTCGGTGCCCGTGGTCTTCATCACCGGACAGGTTCCCACCCATCTGATAGGCAACGATGCCTTCCAAGAGGTGGATATAGTGGGAATTACCAGACCCATAACCAAGCATAACTTCTTAGTAAAGCGTATAGAAGACCTACCACTTATAATAAGGCAGGCTTTTTACATAGCATCCACCGGAAGACCGGGACCTGTGCTCATAGACATTCCAAAGGACATAACCCAAAAGCTCTCCGATGTTTCCATTCCAACGGATGAGGAGGTCAGAGACTCCCTCCCCGGCTACAAGCCCCATGTGGAAGGCAACCCTCAACAGATTAAAAAGGCTGCAAAGCTAATAATGTCTGCAAAAAGACCGGTGCTGTATGTGGGCGGTGGAGCAGTTCAATCGGAGGCGCAGGAAGAGTTAGTGGAGTTGGCAGAACTTATGAAAATACCCGTTACCACCACCAATATGGGTAAGGGTGCCTTCCCAGAAGACCATCCATTGGCTCTGCACATGTTGGGAATGCACGGCACCTACTATGCAAACATGGCGGTTTATAACTGCGACCTTTTGATCGCTGTTGGTGCCCGTTTTGACGACAGGGTTACGGGAAAGATAGAGGAGTTCGCACCCCAAGCCCAGATCATACACATAGACATAGACCCCGCATCCATATCCAAGAACATAACGGTGGATGTGCCCATAGTGGGAGATGTGAAAATAGTCCTCAGAAAGCTCATAGAGGAGCTGAAAAAGGAGGGTGCAAAGATCCTCTTTCCCAAGGAGAGACAGGAGTGGATAGAGCGCATAGAAAGTTGGAAAAAGAACTATCCCTTGAGGTATAGAAATTCTGACAGCGTTATAAAGCCTCAGTATGTGGTGGAGCAAATATGGGAAGCTACAAAGGGAGATGCCATAATTACCGCGGGCGTGGGTCAGCATCAGATGTGGGCGGCTATGTTCTATAAATACAAATTCCCAAGGCAGTTTATAAACTCCGGAGGGCTTGGAACTATGGGCTTTGGCTTCCCTGCCGCCATTGGGGCAAAGATCGGAAGACCCGAAAAGGAGGTGTTTGTTATTGACGGAGATGGTTCTTTTGTTATGACGATGCAGGAGCTCATTACCGCAGTGCAGTATAAGGTGCCCGTAAAGATCGCCATAATAAACAACGCCTACTTGGGAATGGTTCGTCAGTGGCAGGAGCTCTTTTACGACAGAAGGTATGCGGAGGTGGACTTGAGCGTCCAGCCGGACTTTGTAAAATTGGCGGAAGCCTGTGGTGCGGTAGGCTTTAGGGCAGAAAAACCCAAAGAAGTAAGGGAAATAATAGAAGAAGCCCTGAAGATCCAAGACAGACCAGTAGTCCTTGACTTTGTTGTGGATAAGGAAGAAAACGTTCTTCCCATGGTGCCCGCGGGCAAGTCTTACAGGGATATGATTTTGGAGGATGGCAAAAAGGCGGTGGAAGCGGAAACTATGTATCTCGTAGGTTAAAATATTCCCTCCGTGGCAAGGTATATATTCGTAACGGGTGGTGTTCTATCTTCCTTAGGCAAAGGAGTATCCTCTGCGGCAATCGCATCCCTCCTTGAGGAGATGGGCTATAGGATCACCCTCCAAAAGCTGGACCCTTACTTAAACGTGGACCCTGGAACCATGAGCCCCTATCAGCATGGAGAGGTCTATGTAACGGAGGATGGTGCGGAGACGGATTTGGACCTTGGGCATTATGAAAGGTTTACCAAAGCTCAGATGGGCAGAGAAAACAACATCACCTCTGGAAGGGTCTATTTCAACGTCCTCCAGAGGGAAAGAAAGGGAGATTACCTTGGTGCAACAGTTCAGGTAATACCCCACATAACCAACGAGATAAAAAGGCTAATAAGGTCCATTGAAAAGGACCACGACTTTGTTATAGTGGAAGTGGGTGGAACCGTGGGAGATATAGAGAGCCTTCCCTTCCTAGAAGCCATCAGACAGCTTGGAATGGAGCTTGGAAGGGAAAACTGCGTCTATGTACACGTAACCTATGTTCCCTACATAAAAAGCGCGGGAGAGCTAAAAACAAAACCCACCCAACATTCAGTTAAAGAGTTGAGGGCAATAGGCATTCAGCCCGATGTTTTAATATGCCGGTCTGAGTGTGAAATACCAAAGGAAGTAAAGGAAAAGCTCTCCCTTTTTACAAACGTTAGCCCTTCTGCGGTAATATCCGCCCACGATGTGGAAACCATTTATGAAGTGCCTCTGCTTTTCAAAAAACAGGGACTACATCTTTGGCTTGCCAAAAGGTTTAACTTAGAACCCAAGGATGGTGAAGGAAAGTGGGAAAAGATCGTCAGCATAATAAAGAACGCAAAAGAGGAAGTAAAAGTAGCCCTCGTGGGCAAGTATGTTAGCCTAAGGGATGCATACAAAAGTGTGGTGGAGGCACTTACTCACGGAAGCATCGCCAACCTTGTTAAACTGAACATCCTTTGGGTCAATTCGGAGGACTTTGAAGAAGAACTTTTACAGGAAGCTGACGGCATACTTGTGCCGGGGGGCTTTGGAGAAAGAGGTATAGAGGGCAAAATTAAAGCTATCAAGGACGGAAGGCTCAGCAAAAAGCCCACCTTTGGTATATGCCTTGGTATGCAACTTATGTGTGTGGAGTTTGCAAGGAATGTTTTGAACCTTCAAGGTGCCAACTCTACCGAGTTTGACCCTAACACACCCCATCCAGTTATTGACATAATGGAGGAACAAAAGCAGATAGAAGAACTTGGGGGCACCATGCGTTTGGGAGCCTACCCGTGCGTGTTAAAGGAAGGGACAAAGGTCAGGGAAATTTACAGAAGGGAGGTAATATACGAAAGGCACAGGCACAGGTATGAGTTCAACAACACCTACAGGGAACTTTTTGAAAGGAATGGCTTTGTTATTTCTGGAGTTTCTCCCGATGGCAGGCTGGTGGAGATAATAGAGCTAAAGGACCATCCTTGGTTCATAGGTTGTCAGTTCCATCCCGAGTTCAAGAGCAAACCCTTTGACCCGCACCCTCTGTTTGTATCCTTCATAAAAGCATGCATCGATGCAAAGTCTCAGAGAACCACCGACACGATCGCTCCAACATCCTTAAAGTCTTCATCCTCTATATGAATATAGTTTTCTGTGAGAGCCCTTCCTTCCTCCAAGATTATAGCCCTCAGGGTTTTTCCTTTCATTGAAGCTTTGAATTCCTCTCTCTTTTTTTGGTCCAAAGCCTTGAGCAGTCTAACCCTCTCTTTCTTGAACCTTTCTTCCACCTTTGGGAAAATCTTGCTTGCCTTGGTATAAGGTCTGTCTGAATAGCTAAAGACGTGAAGGTAGGCAAAGGGTAGGTTTTGGACAAGTTTATAGGTTTCCTCAAAATCCTCCTCCGTTTCTGTGGGAAAGCCCACTATAATGTCTGTTCCTATGGCGGATATGGGTCTCCTTTGGACTATAGTTTCCACAAGCTTTGTGTAGTCTTCCACCGTGTAGTCCCTCTCCATAAGCCTCAAGATCCTGTTGGAACCACTTTGAAGGGAAAGGTGAAAGTGGGGGGCGATCCTTTCTTCTTGTGTGATTAGGTCCAAAAGCTTTTGGTCTATCTCGGACGGATAGAGGGAGGACAGCCTAAAGAGTTCTATGTCCTTTATGCGTCCCAGTTCCAAGAGCAGTTGATAGAGGCTTGCGTTTAGGTCCCACCCGTATTGAGTTAGCTGGGTGCCCGTAAGGACGATTTCTTTAAAGCCCCTCTCTGCCAAACTCTTTACCTGCTCAAAGACCTTTTCCATTGGCACGCTACGGAGCTTGCCCCTCGCGTAAGGGATCACACAAAAGGTGCAAAAGTTATTACATCCTTCCTGAACCTTGAGAAAGGGTCTTACCCTCTCAAAAAAGACCACCAGGTCAAAGTTTTTAACTTGGCTGTCTTTGAAGATGTTATCCACGAAGACCCTTTCGCCCCTGCCCTGAAGATAATCCTCAAGGATCTCCACGAGCTGGTCCTTGTGGGAATTTCCTACCACCAAATCCACCTCCTTTAGCCTTGCCAGAGCTTGCGGATTTGTCTGAGCATAACATCCCGTAGCCACCACTATAGCCTTTGGGTTCTCCCTCTTTGCCCTGTATATAAACTGTCGGGAGGACCTGTCCGCCTCAGAGGTCACGGTGCAGGTGTTTATTATGTATATGTCTGCTTGTTCTTGGACCCTTGCGTAGCCCTTCTCTGTTAATTTCTGGGCTAAAAGCTCACCGTCAAAGTAGTTGCTCCTGCACCCAAGGTTAATGACAGAAAACTTCATGCTTTTATTTTAAGCCCTTGAACAGAGAAGGAGGCAACCCAAGAATAACTCTTTTACTTTTTCCTACTGAGTTAGCACGTCTTCTTGGATCTTCTTGAGGAAGTATCTCACTCCATACTCCCTTGCAAGTGGATAATACTTTTGGGTTAGTTCCCGTGCCCTCTCTATGGTTATATCCACACCCAAATCTCTTAGGTCCCGATAAGCTATCTGCACAAGGTCTTCAAAGCCCAAAGAACGGAAGGGAATTACCGCATCTATCCTGCCTAGAAACTCAGGCGTTATCCTAAAGGTTCTTCCACCGCCAGAACTTATCCTCACACCCTCAAGGGTCTTCCTTACCGCAATGTCTATCTCTATAGGGTCAGAAAGCCTCTCCATAATCTCTACTATTCTTTTGTTTTCAAGGTTTGAGGTGATGATAACTATTGCCCTCTGGAGGTAATACACATTGCCCGTGGAACGCTCTATAACATAGCCTTCGTCCAACATCTGAAGCAAAAACTGATAAAAGCTTCGGTCTGCTTCTTCTATCTCGTCTATGAGGATGACTTGCTTAGGGTTTTGGCTGATGGCATAAGGGAGTAGCCCAGGTTTGTCTGAACCTACATATCCCTTTGGAGAACCAAGTAGTGTCCAGACCGCTTCTCTGTCTGAGAACTGATTGGCATCAAGCATCAAAGAGTCATAGCCGTAATCCTTAAGCCAACTGGCTAAAGCTTTGGCAGTCTCAGTTTTGCCTACACCAGTAGGTCCTACAAAGAGGAAAGACGCCAGTATTCTTTGTCTCTTTGGATTTCCCAGATCTGCCAGCTTGCTGTTGGCAATAAGGACTTTTTGAATGGTATCAATGGCATGGTCTTGTCCTACAACCACCCGCTTGCCATAGTCAGCAAAGTTCCACACTATAGGCTTGTCTGCCTTAACCTCCTCCTCGTGGTTGGCAGAAGAGACAAAGTTCCACACTATAGGCTTGTCTGCCTTAACCTCCTCCTCGTGGTTGGCAGAAGAGACATCCTCAGATTGGCTTTCTTGGACTATGGCTTTTTGTTCAGGACTAAAGGAATAGCCCATAGCCTTGCCAATCAAGTTCATAGCAAAGAAACTCACACCCAAAGGCAAAATAAAGTAGATGAGGAAGTATACGCTAAGGTTAAACAGTTTCCCAGAATCCCAACCAGAAAGCCAAAAATACAGAAAGAGGAAGGAGGTAAAAAAAATTAGATAAGATAAAAACATAAATGAGAATAAATTCAACCTTCGGAGGAGGTCAAATAAATTCAGCTTTTTGAAGAACTCAAACACGTAGCCCAAACCAGCAGCAACATAAGCATTAGCAAAGTAAAGAATCACATAAAACAGTGGCAAAACTAAAAGGTCAGCAAAACTCTCCCTAAAGATGGGTTTATCAAATAAATAGTGCCCAAAGAAATAGCCCAAACCACAAGCAAGCACGTGGGCAACTAAATAAAGTAGATCAAACAGTCCATACTTGTCTTCTTGCCTTATATCATCCCCCATACTACCACCTCCCATACTATCATTCTATCTTTTTCACAAAAAAATGTTCATTAACGTGCCCGCCAGAGTGAGAGTGTCTTATCCTACAATGTCGGATGTAGAACAGGAAACCCACGGGACAAAAAGTGCTTTGCGTGGCTTTTAAAAATCCCTCCATCTCTTGTGCCAAAAAATTATACCCTCTAAAACCTATAAAAAAGCTCCTGCCTTATCCCACCAAATACACTCATAAGCTTTTTTAGGTATAATTTTAATCAGACATGGAAATTTTCGTGCTTGATACAAGCGTATTTACAAACCCGGATGTTTATTCTCAGTTTGAAAGAGATCAGCTGGGTGCCATAGAGAACTTTCTTTCTTTGGCTTATCACTCAAAGGCTCAGTTTTATATGCCCCTTTCGGTTTATGAAGAGTTCAACAAGATGGTCTCCCTTGGAGATTTAAAGCCCAAGTTTGAGTTGGTGGTGCGAATACGTTCTCCAAGGAGGTATAACCTTATGATCCCAGCGGAGTTTTTGTATGAGTTCATAGAGGAGGTCAGATACAGAATAAACAAGGGCTTGAGGGTGGCAGAAGAGCATACAAGGGAGGCAGGAAGGCTAACAGAAACCGAAACGGGCAAAGTAATAACCAAGCTAAGGGAAAAATACAGAGAAGCCCTGAGGGTTGGCATAATAGACAGCAAGGAGGATGCGGATGTTTTACTGCTTGCTTATGAACTGGACGCCATCCTAATAACGGGAGATGAGGGACTGCATCGGTGGGCAGATAGGGTGGGCATAAAGCTTATAGATCCAAAGAGTTTTAGATACATACTGGAAAGCTTGGCGGGCATTAGGTGATAACCATCATATTGCATTCTATGAAAGGGCTATTATCTTTTAAGTAAAACCTTTAAGGAGGTAAGTCATGCAAAAGGTAGCTTATAACTTCTTTGCCACCGAGAGGGCTGTTCAGGAGGTGGCACGCATAGCAAAGGAAAACAACATAGAGGAGCCCATCCTCAGGATAAGGGTTGTTCCCGGCGGATGCTCTGGCTTTCAGTATGCCATGGGCTTTGACGACACCATAGAAGAAACAGACTTCGTCTTTGAATACCCTGGGCTCAAGATAGCCATAGACCAATTCTCCATGCCCTATGTGAATAACGCAGAGCTGGACTATGTTATGGACTTTATGGGTGGTGGATTTACCATCAGGAACCCCAATGTGACCGGCTCCTGCGGTTGCGGAAACAGCTTTTCCTGCGGATAAAACTATCTCTCCCCCTTTTGGGGGGCTTCCTGAATTATAACCTCAACCTTTTCCGGTTCCACCTTATCCACAGACACTAAGAATTTATAAGGGTTCCTCACCTCCACCTTTACCAAATACCTTCCAGTATTTAAACCTCTAACATCCACAAAGGGCTGTAGGTTTTCCAAGGCACTCTCTGAAACGAGCCTTTCCACAAAGCTAACCTTCATCCTGACCTTTTTTCTTGATAGCTTGTAGACATAGTTGTCTTGGGCGTTTTTCAATTCTACCTCTCTTTCCACAGATAAGCTTGCC
>AGQM01089664.1_pt1 | contig 13939 bp, 10 predicted proteins | sample 1512301 | NCBI WGS metagenome assembly AGQM01 (sample SAMN07436262, study PRJNA71319) | hot springs metagenome | isolation source: samples from 5 sites along the outflow channel of Bison Pool, an alkaline... | place: USA: Yellowstone National Park
GGTACGCCCCGGGTTGAGCCACAGGGCACATGGGACAAATTGACCATGGCAAGCGGCAGGGCTTTGACAATCAGGGGGCTAGCCAGGCGGTCATACTCTTCCGTTTCGTCTTGCTGTTGGTTGTCTCCTGTTGGCGACGCCAGCGCAGCTCAAAGCCATCCGGCTCGTCATAGCTTCCCCCATTGCGCCCTTTCTTTTGAAACTGCCCAATGATAGGCAGTCCAAAGCCGGCGCGCGGCCAGACAGGAATCTGATTATGCCGAGGTCGGTGGCTTTGAGTCTTCCCCGTGAGATGCCGCACCTTGTCGGCTTCGGGCCAGTTTGAGATGGATGGGCGATTGCCAGCGCCCGGCTCACGCGCACGTTGGCCTTCTGGACCATTTGTGCCCTGCCGGAAGAGCTTGAGCCAGTCAAGGGCAGTTGTCCAAGCCTTCTCGGCTTCTGGTACTGCTTTGCCGATGTGAAGCGTAGCGCCGGCCAGCCAAGGGACATCCGTTGGGCTTTTGCCCGGTGCAGCAAAGATGTCCCGCCCGAAAAGGGAGCGGAACGCTTCCCTAAGCCCTTTTCCCTGGTCTTCTTCCTTGTCTGGCATTTTGGGAAGCCATTTGTCGGCTGCTTCGATGAGTTTGAAGCTGCCCAGTCCACGGCGCGTGCGGCTGCCGTAGCCGCCAAAAAGAAGCCAGGCACGCAAGGTCGCCCGGACTTCCGCTTCATAACGCGCCGGGACACGAAGCGTCAGGCGAAACCGTGTTCCGGGCTGGCGGCGGGGGGCAGTTGCCTGATTCTTGTCTTTGCGCGCCGGCCAGAGCGCATAGGCCCCGACCGTTGCCCTGGCTTTTTGGGAGTCGTAAAGCTGAATGTCGGTGTCATCAACCTGGCCGGCGTACTCGACGTGAATGCATAGCTCGACTGCCGAGCGGCCGCCGTGCTCGTCAGCAGATCGCCCCCAGCGTTCGCTCTCGGCCACGTACAACGCGGTTGGGCTGTCGTAGTTGTGGGCATACAGCGCGCGCCACCAGAACCGCAGGTGCCCGCGTATGGTGGCTGCCCGAATGATGTCAACCGTGTCAACGGTGCGTGTTTGCGGGCTGCCACCCAGGATGGGTGTGACGACCTTGACCCGAAGAACTATCTCGGCGTCAGGTTGTCGCTTGAGTTTAGCCAAAGTAGCGTAGTCCGGAGCCGACCTCTCATTGTTCCGAGGAGTAGTGCAAAACAATCCAGGAGCGCACAAAGGGGCCTTCCTTTGGACCCTGTGTCCAAACTGCATGCGAGATTAAGACGTGGTTGTTCGTTGGCTCTTTTGCCAAGATAGCATTACTGCTTGTGGAAGTACACTATGGTTTTACTCAGAGAAAACATCTTTTGCCAAGCTGTCCGCGTTTTTGCACCGAAACCTTCTGCAGGCGCTACCGGTGCAGCGCCGATATGGCGACCTATGATTTTGCGAGGAATAATTGCAGAAGGTTGGTTTGCATCATTCACATGTGGGAGCAAGTCGGTTAGATTTATAAACCGCAACGGCGCCTTGCTGAAGGCGCATGACAAATCCTTGGCTTCTCCCTGCGCACCTTCTGGAGTTTCATCGCCATGCTAGTTGCACGCCCTGCTACCTTGCTTCTAAGTTGTTGTCTGGTAACCAGTTTCCTTGCAATCACGGCATTTTCCCAACAATCGCCAAAGCCACGGGTTGAGAAGCTCCAGGCGGCTGCTCCGTCGCCAGCCAAGGTATCTCGTGAGCAACGCATCCAGGCTTACGAAAAGTTCCTTCAGGCACGGCGCTATCTTGCTCAGGCCGACCCGCTCAATGCTATTGCCGCCCTCAAAGAAGTGTTGGTGCTTGACCCTACGGCTGCCGCAGCCCACGTTGAGTTGGGCAATCTATACCTAGAAGGTCGGAACCTGCGAGATGCTGAATACCACGCCCGCCAGGCTGTGGCGCTCGATCCTGAGGATGCGATGACGCACTGGCTACTGGGACGAGTGTTGTTTTCTCAGTCTGTTGGCGCAGTATTCGACCGGGAAAAGGCACGCGAAGCCGTTACGGCCTTTGAAACCGTTGCCAAACTGGATGCGCTTAATCTCGATGTGTACCGGTTGCTTGGGCGGCTCTACCGCAATTTGAACGACACCGACAATGCTCTGTCTGCCTACGCCAAGCTTATTGGCGCCAATCAAGCAGGGTTAGAAGAGTTTAGTGCGGCTGCTGAGTTGTACTTCCGCAAGCGGCGCTACCGGGATGCCGCTAACATGGCACGCCAAGCCTACATCTTGAGCGGTGAAAACCCTCAGTGGGGCTACCAGCTTTCACAGGCCCTCTTGTATGCCGGACAAACTGCCGAGGCCATTGAGGTACTCAAGGGGCTGGTCGAAGAAAACGGCAACAACCTGCAGCTTATTCTCAGCTATGCTGAAGCTTTGATGCGTGGCGGACGCTATGCCGAAGCCGAGCGGCAGGTGCAGCACATCCTCGCTGAACGCCCCAATCATCTCGAGGCCCTGTCTATTCTGGCGCAAGTGCAACGGCGCAGCGGCCGGCGTGAAGAAGCCGTCAAAACTCTCCGCCAGGCGCTGACCGGCCAAGATGTGACTGAAACCCTTGCGCAGCAATACGCCCTCGCCGAAACCCTCGTCGAGCTTGGCAGGACGGACGAGGCTGTGGCTGCCTATGAGGCCGCGTTGCGCAGTGTCTCCAACCCTGACAACTCGGTAAGCGAGAGCCAGCGCGAGCGGGCAGAACTCATCCTGATGCGGATCGCAGCCGCCTACAAAGCTGCCGGAAAACTCGACCAGGAACTGGCCACTTATGACCGCATGCGCCGGATGCTTGGCAGTGAAAGTACCTTGGCTGAGATATTGCTCATTGAGTCCCTGCGCAACGAGGGGAAGCATGAAGAAGCGCTCAAAGCCGCGCGGGCTGCCCGCCAGCGGTTTCCACGCGAACGGCAGTTTGTGTACCTTGAAGCCCAGTTGCTTTCGCGGTTAGGCCAGGTTGACCAGGCCCTCAAAGAACTGAGCAAAGTTGCCGAGGAAACTGACGATCTCGGCGAAATTGCCCAGATGAAAGCCATTGTGCTCAGCGATGCCAACCGCTTTGAGGATGCTGAACGCCTGGCCCGACAAGCCGTCCGCTACGACGAGAAAAATATTGCCTACCTGGTCACGCTGAGCTCGATTCTAGAGCGGCGCAAACAGTATGCCGAGTCGGAACAACTGCTGCGCACCGCCTTGGCACTTGACCCAGATAACCCAACCGCTCTCAACAACTTAGGCTATTTTCTCGCCGAGCGCAACGAACGTCTGGATGAGGCCCTGACGCTGGTCCAGCGGGCGGTCAACATTGAGCCCACAAACAGCTCCTTTCTCGACAGCCTTGGCTGGGTTTACTTCAAGCAGAACCGCCTCGATCTGGCCCGCCACTATATCGAGCAGGCGCTCAGCTACGATCGGCGCAACGCAACCCTTAACGACCACATGGGAGATGTGCTTGAGCGCCTTGGCGACCTGGAAGGCGCGCGGCGGTACTGGCGAATTGCCCGCAGCCTGTCTACCGATCCAGAAGAAATCAACCGGATTGAAGCCAAGCTGCAGCGCGGGCAAACGGCTGAAACCCAGTAGCAACGCACCCTTGCGGAAACAGCTCGGAAGGTGAGTTACGTCTGGTTTATTGCGTGGCGCTACATCCGCGCACGGCGCCGTGCGGTGCTGTCGGTCGCTGCCAGTCTGGCCGTTCTGGGGCTGACGGTCGGTGTGTGGGCGCTAACCGTCGTTTTGGCTTTCCAAAGCGGGATGGAAGCCGAACTCCAAGACAAAATCTTGGCCGGAACGGCGCATCTCAATGTCTTGCGGCGGGGCGGACGTCCGCTGCCTGACCCGGCCGGCCTCAAAGCACAAATTCAGCAGGTGCCGGGCGTCCGGTCAGTGACGCCGACAACCTACCGGGAAGCGCTGCTGACAAGTGGTTCTCGCGCCACGGCTGGTGTCTTGAAAGCCGTTGACCTTTCTGATCCGCCGGAGACACTTGTCGCTACCCTGTGTCCGGGAACTTACTTGAACGATCTTGCGCCGACGCGCGGCTTAGATGGGCGGCTGCTGGACGGCATGATTTTGGGTAAGCGACTGGCGCAGGAAGCCAGTCTGCACATAGGCGATCTGGTGGAAGTTCTCACGCCGGAAGCCCGAGGTGAGTTATCACCCTTTGGTTGGTTACCAACAACTGCTACCTTTCGCATCGTGGGGTTTTTCGAGTCTGGGCTATATGAGTACGACACGGCCTGGGCGTACATTTCCCTTGAAGCAGCCCAGCGGCTTACGGGTGAGGAAACACCGGTAACAGTCATGCAGGTGATGTTGACAGATGCCCGCCTGTACCGTGAGGTTGGTGCGGCGCTGCAGACACGCCTTGGGTCTGAGTATGTTGTCGAAGACTGGGCCACCCTCAACCGGACGGCCTTTGCTGCGCTCAACCTCCAACGCCTGGCCTTTGCCGTGGTCATTGGGCTGGTCATTCTCGTGGCGGCGCTCAACGTTGTGACAACCCTGATGTTGCTGGTCACGGAAAAGCGCCGCGACATTGCCATCCTGCTGGCGATGGGGGCGACGCCGCGCACGATTCTGCTGGTGTTTCTGGCGCAGGGGCTGGCGCTCGGCCTGCTGGGGGCGCTATGTGGCGGCTTGCTAGGAGCAGCAACGGCTATCCTGTGTGACCACTATGATCTGATTCAGCTCGACGCACGAATGTACTCGATTCATTCCGTACCCTTTCGCTTTTCTCTGCTGGATACGGGCGTTGTATTGGGCGTTGCCCTAGGTGTGAGTTTGTTAGCCACGCTCTACCCGGCGTGGCGCGCTGCCTCGCTAAACCCGGTGGATGGATTGCGTCATGCGTAGGTTGTGGTACTTCGGTTGGCTGTTACTGGGATGTACTGGCTGGCTGGGCATGAGAGCCCTGGCACAAGTTGCACCATTGTCAGAGGGGTGGCCGGTGCGAGCAATGGCGCTAGCCGGAATACCGGCTTGCGATCCGGCCCTTGTGGCTGCGCTTGATGATCCGCACTGGTACGTCCGCGCCCGCGCCATCCAGACCTTGGGACAGCAACGCTGCGCAGCGGCTGTTCCGTCCCTGCTGGCCCACTTCGACCGCGAGGATTGGGACAATCAGGCGCGCCTGCTTGCGGCGCTAGGGCAGATTGGCGATCCAGCCGGGCTGCCATTGGTGGCTCAGTCCGCAACGGGGCCAGCCGGCACGTTGCGCACCATAGCCTTGGCGGCGCTAAGGGGGTTTGCAGCAGACCAAGTTGCCCCAGTGTTGGCAACCGTGCTTGAACAACCGCTGAATCGTGATGAGAAGCTCATTGTTGCCCGTCAGATTGGTGATTTCCGACTGGCGACGCATGCTACCAAGCTGACGGCCTGGCTAGGGCAGGATGTGGAACTCGATCGTACCATAGCCGTAGCCCAATACCGCGCTGGCGACTGGTCGGCCGGGTTGCGCGTCATCGAAGAATTTGACCATCTCAGTGCCCTGACTCAGTTGCAGCTTCTTGACGATTGGACAAAACGTCCTGATGTACGCGCAGCGGCTACGCTGCGAAAGCTCATGTGCGCGGCTGCACCAGCGCAGCGGCTGGCGGCGGCCCAGGCGTGGGTAGCTTACGGGACACATCTGCCTGTGGCAAAGACCCTGGCGATCTTGCCCGATGTAGAAACTGATGTGCAGGCTGTGCTTGTGGCGGCGCTCAGGGGCTGCCCGGCAGAAGAAACTGTCGCTGCCGTTATCGAACGACTCAAGGCAGAGCCACCGGCGGCCGCCCAGATGGCTTACTTGGCTGTGCTTGAAGCCCTTGACCGAGAAGTGGTGACGGCAGCGCTGCTTGCTGCCCGCCAGGCCCGTCTTCCCTTCGCCGAGCAATTCCTAGAAAAGCTCGGTATTACACCAGAAGCATTGGCTGCTCAGCTAGCCGCGCCGACATTGACTCCGGCCACACGCATCACTTTGGCGCTTCAGCTTGGGCAGCTTGGTGACGCGCGCGCCTTTGACCTTCTTCGCCGGATGCTTCTGTCAGCAGAGGAGGCAACGCGCTGTGCCGCAGCCGAAGCCCTTGGTCGGTTGCAGGATGCGCGAGCAATTGAACCGTTGTTTGAGGCGCTGGATGACGGGTCTCCCCGCGTCCGGCTGGCAGCTCGTGAAGCGCTGGCACGCTTGGGGATGACGCCAGATCACCTAGTAGCTCTGTTAGATGCGCCAAACAGCACCCTACGTAGTGAGGCACTACGGCTTCTTGGAAAGCTTAGGGAAGTTTCGGCCCTGCCGGCTATTGCTGCACGGGCTCAGGAAGCCGGAGAGCCGCTCACAGTACGCTTGGCTGCTGTTGCCGCGCTTGGCCAATTGCGTCATTCGGCGGCTGTACCGGCGCTGGCAAGACTGCTGGCGGCGCGTGAGCCGGCTCTGCGGCTGCACGTCATCAGTGCGCTGGGTGAGATTGGCGACGCGCATGCTGTGGCTGCCTTACTGCCTCTGCTGCGTGACCCAGACCCAGTGGTGGCAGCAAAGGCCGTGACGGCGCTCGCCCGGACGAAATCCGCTTTGGCTGTAACGCCCCTGCTGACGGCGCTTCAGCACCCGGACTGGCGGGTACGTGCTGCCGTAGCGCGCAACCTGGAAGCTTGGGAGGATGCGCGTATTCCGCCGGCTCTGGTGGCAGCTTTGGAAGATGCTTCCGCCCTGGTTCGGTTCTATGCCCGCCAATCCCTGCTAAAACTGGCGGTTGCACCAAATGCGCTGCTTCTGCCAGCCCTTGGGCAGGGACATCCACGCAGTTGGTATGGTGCTTACGCTACGTTGCGAGAGCTGGCGCCTGAAGCTTTACGGGATGAAGTACAGCGTTATCTCAGTGCACATGAGCCAAAAACCCGCGCGCTTGCCGCCGCGCTGTTACGGCGTTACCGCGACCCTTCTACCCTAGAGCTGCTCTGGGAGCGGTTGGATGCTGAAACGCGCTTTCCCGTCCGGTGGTGGCTTGTCCGTGCGCTTGCCGAATTTGGCGAAGCCGCACGGGAAGGGGCAATGAAGCGCGCCCGGTCGAAGGAGGCCCGGTTGCGCGCCGATGCTTTGCGGCTTTTGGGAAGGCTGCCGGTCAACCGGGAAAGTCTGTTGGTGTTGCGGAAAGGTTTAACTGATACAGAAAACCAAGTACGTTCAGCGGCAGTAGAAGCTCTGGGTCGAGTTGGGGACGTATCGGCACTGGCACCACTATTAGCGCGCCAAAGTGGGGCGTTCACCGTAACTCCAGATGAACTGATAGATGCCCTTCTAGCCTGCGGAGAAGCCGGGCGGGCCGTGCTGCGCCAGGCCGTAGCAGGGAGTGAACCGGCCGTTCGGGCGCTACTTCTTCAGCGGCTTGGAGCTGATGGTCAGCCCGACGTGCTGCCCCTATTGTTAGCCGGGCTACATGATGCTTCGCCGCTTGTTCGGCAAGCTGCGCGCCAAGGCTTGGAGCGGCAGTTGGACGAGCGTGCCGCTCAGGCAATAGCGGCTACTTCTGCCACTGTATCCTCAGGGCAGAGAGGACCATAGCAACGTTGGCAAACCACAAGGGTTACTTGGTCAAAACATCGCTTATGTGCTACAAACTACAAAAAGCATAACGCTCTGCCATTGCGCAGTAGCTGCGTTATTACAGCATCGGTTCCGCTTCTGGGGCCACACTTTCCCAAGGGCAGGATGTTCACCATGCCCCGCGTCGGCGGCGTCATTGTTACCCACGGACAACTGGCAACAGAGCTGCTTCACGCAGCAGAAATGATCGTCGGCGACATCTGCCACGTGCGTGCCATCTCGATTGACTGGCACGATGACGTGGAGACGGCGCGGGAAATCATCGAGCGCGCCATTGCGGAAGCCGACCAAGGGAGCGGGGTTCTCATCCTGACTGACCTATTTGGCGGGACGCCAACCAATCTTGTCATGACGTACGGGGGACGGGTGCCAGTGGAAGTTGTCACCGGCGTCAACCTGCCCATGGTCATCAAGCTGGCAACAGCCCCTTCTGAATGTTCGCTTCTAGAGGTTGCCCGTTCTGTAACAGAACAGGGACGAAAAAACATCCACCTGGCAAGCGAGTTGATGCAAACACGAACAACCTGAGTGACACACCACCCGGGCCATCTCGACCGGTCTCGTCCATTGCTTTTCTAGGCATTGTCAAAAGGTCCGCATGCCACTTGAGCGTCTGGTCACGGTGACGAATCCGTTGGGCTTGCATGCGCGCCCTTCGGCACGGCTGGTAACGGTTGTGAATCAGTTCAAGAGTCGTGTCCTTATTCGTCGGGCCGATGACCCAAACTTTGTGGATGCCGGAAGTATCCTGAGCGTCATGCTGCTAGCCGCATCGCAGGGAACACCGCTTATTGTTCGGGTTGAAGGCGAAGATGAAGCCGCTGCGCTGGCTGCTGTTGTGGCGCTGCTTTCCGAAGGCCAGGAATCTTCCCATGTCTTCTAGTCCCCTAACTGACAGCGAACTGCACTTTACAGGACTTGCGGCCTCGCCCGGGATAGGCTTTGGCCATGTCGTGCGCCTTGTGCCGCAGAGCCGTCCACCGCTGTTCATCCACGTGTTACCGCATCGTGTGACGCTGGAAATTGAGCGTGTCAGACGTGCTATGCAGCGCGCGCGAAAACATTTGGAGAACGTCAAGCAGCAATTTCGCGAGCAAGTCGGGCAGAACTCTGCCCACCTGCTTGACCCTTACATTCTCATGCTTGATGACGCGGTTTTGACGCAGACGATTGAGGACAACATCCGACGGCACCGGATCAATGCGGAATGGGCGGTCAAGCAAGCGGTGGAATCCTTGGTGGCCTCTTTTGATCACGTCCAGGATGCTTACCTTTACCAGCGTCGGGATGACATCTGGGATGTCGGGCAACGCCTTCTAAGCATTCTCTCTGGCGAGCCGATGCGGTTGCCGAAGTTAGAAGCCCCTTCTGTACTTTTTGCCGATGACATTTTGCCGACCTTGCTGGCCGAGATTGAGCCGACAAATTTGAGCGGGATCGTAACGCATGCGGGTGGCGTCATGACGCACACGGCAATCATTGCGCGCAGTTTGGGGATTCCGGCCGTGTTCGGTGCTCAAGAAGCCATCAATCATGCGGTTGAAGGCATGGCGTGCATTGTGGATGGCACGCACGGCGAGGTTATCTTGCGTCCCCGGCGGGCTACCCAAACCGTGTATCTGGGGCGACGCGCTGCAGAGCAACGGTGGCGTCGGGATAGCCTGAGCCTGGCGCGGCTGCCGGCCTTGACGCGCGACGGGATAAACTGTCACCTACTGGCAAATGTTGAAATCCAATCCGAGCTTCCTAGCGTTGGGCGCTGCGGAGCCGAAAGCATTGGGCTGTTTCGGTCGGAGTTTATTGTTTCCAACGAAGCTAGCAGTCTACCGGATGAGGAGACGCAGTGTGCAGCCTACCGGGCTGTGATAGCAGCTTCCCCGGACCACACAGCAACTATTCGGACGTTTGATTTCAGCAGCGATACCTTACCTACCGAGACAAGGATCATAGAGCCAAATCCGGCCCTTGGTCTTCAGGGCATTCGGTGGTGGCTAGCCCACGAAACCGTTGCCAGAACCCAGCTCCGTGCCATCGTGCGGGCAGCCGAAGGCTATCAGGTGCAAATTCTGTTGCCGCGTGTGACATGCATCAGCGAGCTACGCACTGCCCGCAAGCTGTTGGCGGCAGTGTGTCATGAGATGGGCGCAACGGAACGTTTAGGCCGTGAAATCAAACTGGGCGCCATGATTGAAACACCGGCTGCAGTCTTTATTGCCGACCGTCTGGCTCGAGAAAGCGATTTTCTCTGCATTGGCAGCAATGACCTTGTGCAATATGTGCTGGCCAGTGACCGCGGCAACGAACGGGTAAGCTACCTGCAGCAACCGTTGCATCCGGCCATCTTGGCAAGCCTAAAGATTGTCCTTGCCGCCGCGCAGGAAGCCGGGAAGCCCCTAACCATGTGTGGTGAGATGGCGGCTGAACCGGTCTGTGCGTTTGCCTTGCTTGGCCTAGGGGTGCGTCGGTTCAGTCTTTCGCCGGCAGCACTGCCGCAGCTCAAGGTTACACTCCGCCAACTGTCGGTGTGCGAGGCCGAGCAGTTCATTGCCCAAGCCCTGACACTTGACACAGCCGGCGCTATTGAGGCGTGTGCGAAAACGTATCTTGACCGAAGTTAGGCTTGCTGCAAGCTCCGAGAAAGGGCTTTCGCCTTGGTTGTAAGAACTCTGCTGCCCACAAGTGTGAATACCGTGGCGTCGGTGGGCAGCGGGATTTTTTGCGTAGGCGATGAGTTCAAGCATTTGTGCAGCGGCTAGACTGTGGTTCGAGGAGTAGGCCAACGGCATGCTTTCCAGTTCGGGTATCGCCACGGGCCAAAACAGCTTGCACCGTATGCCCTACGCGAGAGGTCGTCACCTAGTGATCTTGAGTGGATCACAAGTCTTGCGCCGTGTGTGCTGAGTGCTGAACATTGACAATGCACCTAATTTTCGTCAGAAGTCACTCTGCCCAACGCCCATGCCTTCAGACATGCCACTGTGATTTCCAAAACGCCCTGCACCGCCGATTTTGAAACCCTAGATTTTGATGCCCTTTGCGAGCACTTGGCGCGCGAGACCCGAACGCCTTACGGCCGCGAGCAGGCACTGAACCTGCTGCCGAGCGCTGACCCGGCAGAGGTTCAGTACCGACTTCGGTTGACGACCGAAGCACGTCGCCTACTGGCCGAGCAGGGGGGCTTCGGAATGGGCGAACTCCTGGATGTGCGTCCGCTGTTGGGGCGTCTGCGGCTGGAAAACGCCACATTGACCGTGGATGAAATCCATGCCCTAGCCCGGACAATGGAGGCCGGCTTGCATGCGCGGGCAACGTTGCGTCCGTACCGAGAACAGTTCCCGCGACTTGGTGCAATTGCTGAAAAGATTCCTGATTTCCGGGACACCCTAGCGCATGTGCGGCGCATCGTGGGAGCGGACGGACAAATTGACGAACGAGCCAGCCCTGAGCTGCAACGTTTGCGAAGCGAACAGCAACGACAGCGTGACCGGTTACAGCGCCGCTTAGAACGTCTGCTCCGCGAGCGTGATCTGGAAGGCGTTTTCTCGGATGATGTTGTTACCCAGCGCCACGGCCGGTTTGTTGTTCCGGTGCGAGATGATCACCGTGGGAGAGTAGCTGGCGTCGTTCATGGGATGTCCAGCAGTGGGATGACGGCGTTCGTTGAGCCCCTTGAAGTTATCCCACTCAACAATGAACTCACGCGCCTGCAAGAGCTGGCTGAGGCCGAAATTTTGCGACTTCTTCAGGAAGCCACACAACATCTTCGCGCTCGACATGCTTGTCTGACGGCAACGATCGCAGCCTTGGCCGAGCTTGACCTGGTTACTGCCCAGGCCCGTCTGGCTGAGCGTTTACACGCTGTTGAGCCGAAGGTTTCGGAAACCGGACGGCTAGCGCTGACCGAAGCGCGGCATCCCTTGCTGATGCTAGCCTTTCATGCGCAGGGGCGCGAAGTGGTGCCATTTAGCCTAGCGCTCGACCATCAACGGCGCGCACTGGTCATCAGTGGGGCAAATGCCGGCGGCAAGACGGTCGTTCTCAAGGCGGTCGGTTTGTGCGTGCTGATGGCGCAGTCAGGGTTGCATGTCCCGGCGCAGGCGGCTGAGTTGCCGGTGCTACGGCAAGTGCGCGCTGACATTGGCGATCAGCAGTCACTGGCGACGAATCTTTCAACGTTTTCTTCGCACATAACCAAGCTGGCTGCCATAGTGACCGAATTAGCGCCACCGGCACTGGTACTTCTTGATGAGGTCGGAACAGGCACCGATCCAGACGAAGGCGCTGCCTTGGCACAAGCGCTGATTGAGCACTTTCGGACACACGGAGCGTATGTTCTGGCAACCACCCACTTCAATGCCCTGAAAATCTATGCCAATTCGTCACCGGGCGTGATGAGCGCTGCCGTTGCTTTCAATCTGGAAACCCTGACGCCAACGTACCAACTCCATCTGGATGCCGTTGGCAGCTCGAGTGGTTTGGTCATCGCCCGGCGCCTAGGATTGCCGGAAACCCTGATTGAGCAGGCGCAAAGTTATCTACAGCAACGAGACATCATTCTGACGCAGTACGTTGCCGAACTTGAACGGCGGATAGCCGAAGCGCGTGATGCGGCGGCTGCACTTGATGAAGAGCGCGCCGCACTGGCCAAGCACTACGCACAGCTCGAGCATGAGTTTCTAAAGCGCGATGCGGCCCGGCAGGCCGATGTTGAGAATCGTCTACAACAATTTGCAGCAGCGTTTGAATCCCGCCTGGCATCACTTCTAGAGCGCATCAACGAAGCCGAAACCCGTGAGCGCATGCGCCGGGAAGCTACGCGGCACCTAGAAGCTGCCGTAGCCGATCTCAAAGCAAACAAGCCGTTGGATAAGCCATCGCTGGCAGCCGAAGTTGCAGCTAGGCGTCCGCAGAAGTCAAAGGCCGCACAACAGGCGCTGGTGGCAGAGTCCCTAACGGCGCAGCCGGTCAAAACAGCCGCCGAGCTGCGCCCTGGCGACCGCGTCCGAACATCCTTTGGGACGGCGGACAGGTTGAAGCAATTTCCGGCGAAGAAGTCACGGTCACAAGCGGAGCCTTGCGCCTGAAAGTGCTGGCGACAACCTTAGCCAAGCTCCCACCGGCAAAATCTAATCCCACCCCGGCATCGTCAGCGCCACCAGCACGGCAACTGCTCTTTGCCATGCATGATGTGACGCCAGAAAGGCAAGTGCCGCCTGAAATCAACCTTATTGGCCTGACAACCGATGAAGCCCTTGATGCCTTGGACCGCTATCTGGACCGCGCCGTGCTTGCTGGACTTACGCGAGTACGTGTCATCCACGGCATCGGTACAGGCGCGTTACGAAAGGCCGTAGAAGCATTCCTGTTGACACATCCGCACGTGGAGAGCTTTGCCCGCGCCGACCGACGACAAGGCGGGGAGGGGGCCACCCTGGTGAATTTGCATCCGTGACAGCGCTGCGTTTGTTTCTGGCGGCTGTGGCATTTTTGACACGCCTGCCCGTCCCAGGGTGGGTGCACCAGCCGGACGACCGAACACTGGCTGCCGCAATGGTGTTTTTTCCGGTGGTCGGGGCATTGTTAGGGGTTAGTCAGGTAGCTGTTGCCCTTGTCATGCACCATGTAGTTTCGCCGGATGCCTTGGCCTTGCTGCTGATTGCCACACCGGCGCTAATCACCGGAGCACTGCACTACGACGGTCTAGCCGACACGGTGGACGCACTGGGCGGTGGCTGGTCGCCAGAACAGCGACTGGCCATCATGAAAGACCCCCACATTGGAACCTTTGGCGTCCTAGTGCTGGTTGTTGCCGTCTTAGCTCAGTTTGTGGCGCTGCGGAGTTTCCAACACGTGGAGTCATTGTGTCGCGCGGTGATTGTTGCGCCATGTCTGGCTCGAATGACGATTGTCTGGTTGGCATGGCAAGAACCTTACGCACGGGCCGAAGGGGGAACGGGACGCTTCATCGAGTTTCTTCGGGGCTGGCAAGTGTCGGGAGCGCTTCTGATAGGCAGCGCAATCGTCCTTGGCGTAGGGGGGTGGTTGGGTAGTTTGCTCTTGGCGTTGGCGGCAGGGCTCGTCATGATGGCGGCCCTTCATTTTCGACGTCGGTTGGGCGGAATCACAGGCGATGCCTTGGGGGCAGTTTGTCAAACGTGTGAAGTCATGGTGTATGGCGTGTGGTCAGCCTTGTGGCCGTAAACTAGTCTGCGGCAGTCGGCAGAGCTGGTGGGCAATCCTGCTGGTACTCATGCTGGCTGCATGTGCGCGCGAACCTTTTCGCGTCCGCCCCACGGTCGATCAGCCAGTCTCCCAAAACCA
>AGQM01003675.1_pt1 | contig 13759 bp, 15 predicted proteins | sample 1512301 | NCBI WGS metagenome assembly AGQM01 (sample SAMN07436262, study PRJNA71319) | hot springs metagenome | isolation source: samples from 5 sites along the outflow channel of Bison Pool, an alkaline... | place: USA: Yellowstone National Park
CGGAGTATGAGCCAAAAGCCCTCGAGATTCTAAGCACCAAAAAGAACCTTAGGGTAATCCATAGTTTAGGATTTTCCTATTACTGGGACATAAAAAAGGTCTCCGGTGGCTATCTTTTGCAGGAGGAGGACACTACAAACTGGGAAAAATGGGAGGTGGTAAGCAAAAGGGCACCCACTGAGAGGGAAGTAAAGGATCTGGAGTTTGCCTTTAAAGTGTGTAAGTTTGCCAAGTCTAACGCAGTGGTCCTTGCAAAAAATGGGCAGACCTTGGGAATAGGCACGGGCAACACCTCAAGGGTGGATAGTCTGAGGTGCGCCATCGCCAAGGCTAAAAGGTTTGGCTTTGACCTAAAGGGTGCAGTCATGGCTTCGGAGGCCTTCTTGCCCTTCAGGGACAGCGTGGATATCTGTGCCCAGGAGGGTATAACCGCCATAGTTCAACCCGGTGGAAGCATAAGGGACAAGGAGGTCATATCCGCCTGCGACGAGCATGGGATAGCTTTAATATTCACAGGAACCAGACACTTCAGGCACTGATCAGGGAATACCAAAGCAATAACCCATCGTAATAGCCCAGAAGGTCCTCACAAGCCCTCTCGGGGTGTGGCATCAAACCAAAGACATTAAAGGTTTCGTTGCAAACGCCCGCAATGTTGCCCACAGAACCGTTCGGGTTGGCTTCTTTTGTAATAGAGCCGTCCTCTTGGCAGTATCTAAAGAGGATCTGTCCCCTCTCTTCCAACCGTTTTAACTCCTCCTCCGGCACATAAAACCTTCCCTCTCCGTGGGCTATGGGCATTCGGATAACTTCTCCCTTTTCTAACTTTTTTGTAAGTGGGGTTGAACTGTTTTCCACCCTCAAATAAACATCCTTGCAAACAAACCTTAGATTTTCGTTCTTAAGCAGGGCACCCGGCAGGAGGTGAAGCTCAGTTAGAATTTGAAAGCCGTTGCATATCCCCACCACAAGGCCACCCTTTTGGGCAAAATCCACTATAGCCTTTGCTATGGGTGTTTTACTTGCCAGCGCGCCAGCCCTAAGGTAATCTCCAAAGGAAAAGCCCCCGGGCAAAATTACACAGTCTACGTTCTGTATCTTGGTCTCCCTAAAGTCCAGAAACCTAACCTCCGCCCCCACCACATCCCTGAGCACATAATAAGTGTCGTAATCACAGTTGGAACCCGGAAAAACACAAACACCAAACTTCATTCTATCACGTACTCCTCTATGAGAGGGTTGTACAGGAACTTTTCCACCATCTCTTTAACTTGGGATGGGTCATCCACCTCCAACTCAACCACCTTGCCTACCCTTACACTCTTAACCTTGTATCCGTTATCCTCAAGGATCTCCTTTACTGCCCTCCCCTCTGGGTCCAAAAGCCCCTCCTTGGGAGTGATCAAAACTCTAACTCGCATAGCCTACTATATTATAATGCTCCTTGATACCTCCCTAGTGGTATTTGAGGGTATTATAAACCTCAACCCACTAAGTGCCTTTTTCAGAAGATTTTTCCAGCTTTTCTGAATTTCTCACCCGAGGTGTATCTCTTAGATATAATAAAACGAATAGACATAAAGGAGCTTGAAAATTGGCTCTGGGACATAACGAGCATTTTGAGAGGTCCAGTAGAGGCATACAATTACAAGTATTCTTACGGAGCTAAAAATCTAGAACTCTGATAAATAAAGACTTCAATACACCGGTATGTGAGTGCGGTCAAGGGCTTGCAATGGAATGGCTACATGAGACTTTTGGGAAGAGGAATGCGGTAGAGAGGAGGTTCTACAAGAGGTTTCCTTGGAATGCTAAGTATGAAAGCGTCTATAGATGGTTAGCCTCCTTTATTGTCATTTATACGATCATGAACCTGAAAAGTTGACATCCTCGTCCAATTAAAAGCGGTATAATTCTTTCGTGTCCGCCAAGGCAAAGGTAATAGTTATAAAAAAATTTCTTGTGGGAGAGTGGGATCTGCTGGCTTACGCTTATGGAACTGTTGGAAGGTGCAAGATCTTCGTAAGAAGGGGCTTCCATCCAGAGGAATCTTACTGCGGTTTTTTTGAGCCTTTTAACTTGCTGACTATAGATTATCACCAATCGGGAGACCTTCTTATCCTGAACGACCTTGTGTCCGCCAAGCTATACTCTTACTTAGCCCTAAAAAGCTACGACCGGTTTTTGTGGATGTCCAAGGTCCTTCAGACCATACTAAGGTGGGTAGCATACTACGATAGCTCTATCTTTAAACTTCTACAAAATTTTCTGCTTTTGGACGTAAAAAATCACAAAGTGTTTGATATAAAGCTAAAGCTTAGCCTGATAAAGGCTATGGGGATATATAGAAAGGTAGAAGATGTGAGCCTTGCAAGTATAATTGAAAAAATTGAGCAGGAAGGTTCCCTTGATAGGTTAGAAAGACTACGATTAAGCGAGCAAATCTACGGGTCTATAAACGAGGTTCTGGAGGGTATGCTAAAGGGCACCCTTGACTAATAAGCTCCTTTTAGTTATATTTTTCCCAAGGGGGAATTGTCATGAAAAAAGTCATTTTTCTACTTATGCTAAGTTTTTCACTGGTTGGCAACACCTCCATAACAAAGTTGGGTGTGGGTGGTCCTGGAAAAGTGGACGCGGAGCCCTCGGAAATTTACTCTGACCCTTTAAAGGAACTGGACACGGAAAAGGTGGATGAACTCATAAGGAGGGAAATGTCTGTGGAAGAAGCCTTTAGGGAGTTGGCAAACATCAAAACCGTTGATATGGTCAGACCGGATATCTGGCCTGTGGTGGGGGTTATAACTTCCGATTATGGTTGGCGTGTTATGGGTGGGCGTAGGGAGTTTCACACAGGTGTAGACATATCTGCGCCTTACGGCACACCGGTTAGTGCGGCCGCAGATGGTAGGGTGGTGTATGCGGGTTGGCTGAGGGGTTATGGATACACTGTTATAATCTATCATGGCTATGGCTTTGCCACGCTTTATGCCCACCTTTCAAGTCTATCCGTTAGTTATGGAGACAGGGTGGTAAAGGCACAGATAATAGGCAGGGTGGGTAATACTGGAAGGTCCTTTGGTCCTCACTTGCATTACGAGGTGATAAGATACGGTATGCGTCAGAACCCGATAGCCTATCTGCCTTAAAGAAGACCTCTTCTTTTTAGGGCGTCTTCGTATATTCTTCTGTATAGATGGTTCCACTCGGGCGTCCCTTCCACGATTCTCTTTGAGTAAGACTTTATTCTTTCCCTTACTTCCCTGTCTATTTCTTCCTCTTCCCTGAGGGCTTCCATCAGGATAGCCCTTATCCGAGATCTTATAATATGAGGTTCTTCGTATATTTCCACCGTGTCGTCCTCTAATATTAAATCCTTTATCATCCCTGCTATTTGGTTCATCCTCTCCCTCTTGTTTGTGTTTATGTTCATCTCCTCCGCAAGCTTGCTCCTAACAGCCTTGTAGGCGGTCCTATAGTCTACGCTTGTCTCCTCCAAAAGATGCATCTTCTCCCTTAGAATCTCTCTCGTTTTCTCATCAAGAAGTTTTTCTTCCTCCTCTACCTTTTTGAAAATGCCGATTATCTTCTTTTTAAACACATAAGGGTCCTCCGCTTCAATGATCTTCTCCTCTGTTAGCTCTTTTATAATCCTATCTGCAATGCGTTCCACCAGCTTTTCAGGCAGTCTCATAGTGTGTTAATTATATCACAAAAACCTCTCCAAAATTTCCCACACCTCTTGTGTGTATTTAGTTTCCTTGTGATTTATTATCAATGGACTTTCAACTACAAGCTTGGGATTTAAGTTCTTCACACCGGCTATGCGAACCAATTTGGCATGTTTGTCTATAAATGAGTGGAAAAACTTTAAGTATGCGGGCTTTATGTTTAAATTTTCCATAATATTACAAGCTTCCAAAAGTCTAAAAGAGGGAATAAGCAGGTTGATAAAACCTCCATCTTTCAAAATATAGGCACTTGCCCTCAAAAAATCCTCCAGCTTTCCATAAGTTTCTGTGTGATATGGATTGTTTTCTGTTGCACTTTGCTTTGGGTAAAAGGGTGGGTTTAGAACCACACAATTTACACTCTGGGGTTTTAATTTTTTGTCTATTTCCTTAACGTCCGCCTCCAAGATCTCCACGCTATGCTGAAGGTGATTATTTTCAACATTCTTGCGTAATAGCAAAAGCATGGTTGGGTCCCTTTCTATGGCAAGGACCTTGCAGTGAAATTTGAGGGCTATAAGTATGGACAGGGCACCAAAGCCGGCACCAAGGTCCGCCACTACGTGGCTTTTTTTTATACCTTTCAGAGTTGATAAAAAGAGAATTTCTATTACAGAAAGCCTATGTTGTTTTGGCTGGATAAACCTTACCTTTCCTCGGAAAAACTCAAACTCCTTAAACCCTTCCAAACCTTTCCACTAACTCTATGAGCGTCCTTGCCCTCTCTATTTGTTTTGCGATCTCTCCTATTTCTTCCATTGTCTGTGCGGTGGCGAGCTTTCTTGCCCATTTTTCAAACTCTTCCTTTTCTTTTCCTACATCAATTTCTCCTACGGTGTATGCCTCTTCTGCCAGTATGATCACCTTCTTAGGGGTCACATCCACAAAGCCATAGGTTACCGCAATGCCCTCCTCTGCCTTTCCGTCAAAATACACAAGACCGGGCTTTAGAAGTGTCATCAAATACATATGCTTTTCCAAGACGCCTATTTCTCCCTCTACGGTGGGAATATTTACCGAATTCACCTCCTTGGAAAAAGCCAAACCTTTGGGTGTTACTATCTCAACCTTTATCATGGCAAAGAAATTATATCACACTGGCACCCTATACCTATCTTGCGTTAATAAATCCACACCTACCTGTAGGTTTTCAATCCAGTTTATAAAGCGCTCAACCATTTTTTTGCCCTTGAATATGGCACCGTGTTGGGGGACGATCATTTCTATATCCAATTGCCGGACCATGTTTGCCCAGAACTTAAGAACTTTATTGCTTGCCATGTATCTTTTGTGAAAGCCCTCCATGTATTTTATGTGCTCGTCAAAGTTCTCTACAAAGAAGTAATCCTGTCCCAAGCTTGCCCCAAGGTCTCCAGAGAACAGGATCTTAGAGCAAGGATCATAGACCTGAAAGTTGCCCGGGGGAATGCATAAAGTGGGCTGGGAGTATCAAAAGCTCACAGTCTCCACCCAAGATTATCTTTGTCCCACCGTCGTCTATGGGAATAACCCTATCTTCTAACTGGCTATCAAGCCCAAAGTGGGGCAGGAATCTCATCCAGAGTTTAGATATGTATGCCTGTGCCTTTGTGGTCATTAGCCAACCGTTTATGGATGCCACTATGTCTGGGTCTTGGTGGGAAAGGAAGATGTATTTTATCTGATTTGGCGGAATGTAAAGAGAAATGTCCGATAAAAGCTTAGAGAAGACCTTATGACCTCCGGGGTCCAAGAGCATTCCCTCACCCTTGTGGATTATAAGCACCTGGTTTGCCTGCACCGCACTGGCGGGCGTCAGCTCTTCAAAAAAGATAACTTTGTGCTCTGGTGTGTTGTAAATTGCCCTCTTAGTTTCCATACCACACCTCCATAATTATGCATTTTAATATAGATCATACAGCTTCCTTTTACTCGGTTATGCTATAAAGAATTCTTGGTTTGTATGAACTTTTTCAGGACACCAAACCTTGTATCTTCCTCGGGTTCCTCCAGTATGGGAATTTGACAATCCACCCTACACAGGGGCTTTATAGGAATGCTGAGTATGATCTGTTCTCTTACAAGGTCTGCCAGATTGAAATTTTCCTCATCCTCCAAAAAGAAGACATTCAGGTCCTGTGCCTTTAGGCTAATTGACGGCTTTTCTGGATACTTTTCTAACCTTATGGTTTCAGTGCTCTCAAGGTCTTTTACAAAAGGCGTCAGGCACCGACTGCACTCAAGCTCTATGTTTCCCTTTATGCTCAGATGCGCCTCGTAGCCCCGGGGCACCTTCTCTATTTGAATTTCCACTTCCACGGGTCCTTTTAGTTCTCCCAAGTCTGATGGCAGGTCTAACTCTTCGGGTTTTATTTTGTAAAAGCCTGAGAAGCGGGAGGTTGTTTTGAATATCTCTTTGAGATTAAGTGTGGGCATAGTAGGGTTTAAAATAATCTGTGGGCATATTTTTTTCAAGGAGGTTTGCATGAAAGTAGTATGCGTGGGTGGAGGAACGGGACTTTCAAACCTTCTTAGAGGTTTAAAAAAGGAAGTGGGTAATCGGATAAAGGAGCTATCTGCAATAGTAACGGTAGCAGATAGTGGAGGTAGCACAGGAAGGTTAAGGAAGGCTTACCAGATACCCGCACCGGGAGATATAAGAAACTGCTTGGTTGCCCTCTCGGAAACGGAGGAGATCCTCCAGAAGCTCTTTCAGTATAGGTTCAAGGGAGGAGAGCTTGAGGGACATTCCTTTGGAAACCTCTTCCTTGTGGCACTCACAGATATAACTGGAAGCTTTCTGTCTGCAATAAACTTGGCATCTCAAATACTCAGAACAAAGGGAGAGATCATACCCGCCACCACAGAAAGCGTTAATCTTTGTGCAGAGTTTTCCGATGGAAAGGTGGTTGAAGGAGAGGAAAACATAACCGAATACGGAAAAGGTAGTAAGGCTAAGATAGTCCGGATTTGGATTGAGCCTGAGGATGCCAAGCCTCCCATAGACGCTATAGCAAAGCTTCAGAGTGCAGACCTTATAATCTTTGGTCCCGGTAGCCTTTACACCAGCATAGTGCCCAATTTGCTCATAAAGGACATAAAGTCTGCGGTGGAAACCTCTCCGGCCCTCAAGGTCTTTGTGGTAAATGCTATGACCCAGCCGGGAGAGACGGATGGCTACACCGCCTACGACCATATAAAGGGCTTTTTGACCGCAACGGGTCTTTCAAAGATAGATATAGCCATCGTAAACACAAAAATGCCCTCTGATAACCTTTTGAGGAGATACATAGAACAGGGGCAGGAACCGGTAATTCCCGATGTGGCAAAGATTGCCAGGGAGGGAATCACCGTCTACGCGGAAGACCTTATAGGAGAAAATGAAGACTTTATAAGGCACGACCCAGAAAGGCTTACGGATGTTATACTAAGAGCTGTTTCTCATGCATTTTCTCACATTTGACACCGCCCTGTTGCCGGAGGAAGAGGTTGAAGTCCTCATTGTGGGAAGCGGTATAGGGGGTCTCACCTGTGCCTTAGTTCTCTCTGAGCTTGGACTAAAGCCCACCCTGCTGACCAGGGGCATAGGAAACACCTTTTACTCTCAAGGTGGTATAGCCTGTGCGGTGCATCCACAGGACAGCCCATCGTTGCATTTTATGGACACCCTAAGGGCGGGGAGAGGTCTTTGCAACCCTAAGGCTCTACTTATTATGGTGGAGGAGGGCATTCAAAGAGTGGCAGACCTTGAAAGATGGGGCGTAGTCTTTGACCCAGAGCCTGCCCTAGAAGGGGGACACTCTTTCCCTAGGGTTTTAAAGGTAAAGGACTACACAGGAAAGGCAATATACACCACCCTTTGGAACAGAGTAAAGGAGAGGGGAATAAGGATAATAGAGGGGGAACTTCAGGAGATCTTGGGAGATGAGTGTGTGGAGGGTGCTTTGATCTACGAAAAGGGAAGCCTTAGATTTTTGAGGACCAACCTTTTGGTGCTTGCGGTGGGTGGTGCAGGCTCTATGTTCTTGTATTCCTCCGGACATGTGAAGGGAGATGGCATAGGTATAGCCTTCAGGAAAGGCGTTCCCATAAAGAACCCAGAGTTTGTGCAGTTTCATCCTACCCTCTTGGAAGGTACATCCTTTCTCATCTCCGAGGCGGTCAGAGGGGAGGGAGCAATTCTTATAGATAGCAAGGGTGACCGTTTTGTGGATGAGCTACTGCCAAGGGACCAGGTGGCAAGGGCAATATACTCAAAGCTAAAGGAAGGGGATAGGGTCTTCCTTGACCTAAGACCCATCGCAAAAAAGGGCATAGACCTAAAGGAGAGGTTCCCGGTCATATACTCTGAACTTTTAAAAAGGAACATTGACCCATACAAAGAACCCGTGCCTGTGGTGCCCGGTGCCCACTACTACATAGGAGGCTTGGAAGTATCCACCTACGGACAAACTGCCCTTTGGGGGCTTTATGCGGTTGGAGAGTGTGCCTGCACTGGCGTGCATGGGGCAAACCGATTAGCGTCCAACTCCCTTCTGGAGGGCTTGGTCTTTGGCTACAGGACCGCCTACCGAATATACCAAGACAGAAAACACATCAAAGGCTCAAAAAGACACTTCAAAAACTCCTCCCAAGGAAACCGCCAGCCTAAATACACCTTTGAGGATCTAAAGAGGCTTATGTGGGAGCACTGCGGAATTGAAAGGGAAGAGGAAAGCTTGAAGGAAGGCTTAGAAAAACTCTTGGATTGGCTCAAAGATTGGAAGGAGTGGGAGAGAACACCTCAAAACAGACAGCTCTTTGATATAAGCCTCACCGCTTTGGCTACCCTGTGGGCAAGCCTACAAAGAAGAGAGTCAAGAGGGTGTCATTACAGGAAAGATTACCCCTACCAAAGGGACCAGTTTGAGAGGGATAGCGTAATAAACCTTTCTGAGTTAAACTTGTTCCAATGAAGTTAAGGAAGCTTTTTAGAGAACCCACAGAGGTGGATTTGCAAATCTCCGAGCTTTTTAAAGATTGGCAGGAGCTGAGCTACCGCGTGCAAACAGAGCAAGTAGGAGACTGCACCGTAGTGGAGGTTCAAATAGAGCCCAAGGGCTTTGATAGTCTTTTGGGCATCTTTTCAAGCAGAGAAGAAGCTATGGGAGCATTCTTGAGCTTGGCGGAAGAGCAAGGATGGGAAAAGGTTCCGCAGAGCTTTGTCTTTTACCACGCCATCTTTGACGGCAACCGGGTGATAGCGGGCATAAAGGTAGATGGTCAGGTTAAAACCTACGACCAGCTCAGGTTGGAGGAGATGATCAGAGAGTTGGCAAGCAAAGACCGGGTGGTGGTCTATTCGGTGGAGGTGATCACATACATAAAAGACATATATCCAGAGGTAGACAGGAAAACCTATTCCATAGCCAAAGCCATAGCCCAAAAGGGATTTACTCCACCAAACTTGGAAGAACTTGCCAAACTGTATGGCAGGGATATTAGCACTTTGGAGCTTGCCTTGGACTTTATTGAAAGCTTGACAGAGGGTAAAGTCAGGTTGCCTGCGGGTGAGGTTGAATTGCCTCCTTTGGACGCTCCTCTTGAACTTTGCTGAGAAAGGAAAAGATCTCATCCTTTTTGTTGCGGTAGCTTGCCCTGTTGCATATGAGCCTTGCGGTGGATGAGCTGATCTCCTCAAAGACTACCAAGTTGTTTTCCTTTAAAGTTCTGCCCGTTTGAACCAAATCCATTATCACATCCGACAGGTTCAAAAGGGGAGCAAGCTCCACAGAGCCATGAAGATGTATAACCTTTGTTTTTATTCCCTTTTCCAAGAAGAACTCCCGGGTGATCTTGGGGTACTTGGTGGCAACCCTCAAAAAGGATGCTTTTTTGTACTGCTCACGCATTTCCTCCTTTCCTGCAATGACCAACCTGCAAAAACCTATGCCAAGGTCGTAAAGTTCATAGACTTCCGGCTCTCTCTCCAACAGCACGTCATAACCCACCACTCCCAAATCCGCCACGCCGTTTTCCACATACACAGGCACATCAAAGGGCTTTACCAAAAGGAACTCGTAGTCGCCCACCCTAACCTGAAGCTTTCTTCCTTCCTCAAAGGTCTCCTCAAGGATACCCTTGCTTTTAAAAAATTCCAAGGTCTCCTCAAAGAGCCTGCCTTTGGGTAGGGCTATTCTAAGGGTGTATTTCATCTCTTAGATATAATAAAACGAGATGGACATAAAGGAGCTTGAAAATTGGCTTTGGGACATAGCGAGCATTTTGAGAGGTCCGGTAGAGGCATACAATTACAAGGATTACATTTTGCCTCTCATATTCCTACGGAGCTAAGAATTTGAAGCTTTGATAAATAAAGACTTCAATACAGCAGTGGGTGTAGCCAAAATTATACGAAAAATTCATCTACATCACTAATCGGAAAAGACCTCTCTTCCAAGCTTCAAGTTAATAGTTCCCTTTATCTTTTTCAATTCTTTTTCCAGATCGCTTCTACCCTTTGATTTCAAGATTTTAAAAATTTCTTCTATAGACTCTCTAATTCTCATTTCATATACGTTTAGAATCCCTTCTGACGTTTTGCGTGTTAGCAAGTCTAAATATCTTAAAACTAATTCCGGGAACTTGTTAGCCATTCCAACTAACACATCAAGTGCAGAATAAACATGTTCCTCTGTTATTTCATCAACTAACTCCACAGTCTTTATAAGATTTTCTAAAGCCCACTCAGTGTCAAATTTTCTGGAAACAAACCAGTGAATAAAACTTTTCAATTCTTTCTGAAAATTCTGTCTATTTGATAAGTCCTTTATATAACTCATACGCCATTCCCATAATGTTTTGAACCTTTGAATAACATTGCCGGGTAATTCATACTTTAATAGTTGTTGCCCTACATAGCTAATAAACTCCTCTCTAACATCATCGTTTGCTTTTTCCCAAAATTTGTGGAAAATATGGTCGTCTAATGAAATTATTCCACGTCCGTATAGATCTGCTAAATGATGCACTAAGTTTTTATTGCATTCTAACTCTGCATCATATTTCATGTTTTCAATAGCATAGGCGTATATATCTCTAAGCAAGCTATAAGCCTTATAGTGTTGATAACCACAGGGTTGATCACCAGCCTGAACATAAGCACACCAAGCCACCCAGAAGTATTCTACCCTATCTTTGGGAAAAATCTTAGGTATCATGTCTTTCGTCCAGTGTTTATCGGTATATAAAAGTGAATGAAGATAAAAACCATAAACAGCGTGTATAATTACTGATGTTCGTTTATTCAAATAATACTCAAGCTTGCCCTTAACTTCTGGAATACTATTAAGGTCTTTTACTTTATTGTTTTTCTTAAGCCAACAAGGATAAAAAATCAAACAGGTTATTGCTGAGCCTTTTAAATTGGAAATAATAGAACCGTATGCGCTATGACAACATATATCTTTTAGTGTTATTTTCCCGTCAATTTCCAACTTATCCAGTTTATTTAAAATCCCGTCTATAACTTCCCAAAGTCCATCCTTGTAATCAATAGGAATTGAATTCTTTTCGATAGCTTTATTTATTAATAGCAGTATATTTTTTTCATTACTCCCTTTATAGACGATTTCCTTAATCAATTTCAAAACTTTTTCCCAATCAAGCGGTATCCCTCTCTCTAATAATACACACAAGGCTCTCATTAAACGCTCCTGATATAAAGAATGAATATCTCCGAATTTATCCATCTCTTTCAGAAATTTCCCAGGATCCTCCTTAATAACGTCTTCTAACGCATTTGCTATGGAATGATCTGGCTTTTCATGTTTCTTCAATTCGCCAATTATATCGGACACCTTGAGATTTGCAAGTTTACTTTTATACTCTTCGTATCTATCATCTGTTAATGGCTTCCAATATAAATCCTCGGGTATCTCCTCTTCTTTTTTGCATTTACTTATAAGGTTTTCATATCTCTTTTGTAAATAATCACTTTGATGTTTATAGGGTTCTATAATATCTCTTGCTATACGACAAAAGACTTTAAACCGCCTCTTTTCAATCACATCTAAAATAGACTCTAAAGAACTTATACCATTTTCTATCATAAATTTAGCATTCTTTAAAATGCCTGCTACAAGTATGCCTTTCAGGTCGTGTTGATACTTTTTTGCTTTATTATACCAAATATACGAATAATCTTCATCCCCCTGAAAATTAGGCTCTTCATATTGGATTGCTTTCTCAAGTAAAGAACATAACAGCTCAAGACCCCGCAGTTCTACAATAGAAACAAATTCTGGATACAGCTCCATTACGATTTGTCTATGATTTAACAGGACACTATATACCTTATGTCCATGTTTGGTAATCCTTAGTAAATATTCAACCAATGTTAAACCGCACTCTTCATCTATTTTTGTTATGTTTATAATCGCTTTCCATAAGACATTTGGCAAGAATAAAGAATAGATTAAATAATCAGCTTTTTCCATCCATTTGCGGATTTTCTCGCATAATTTCTTGATCTCTTTATCATCCAAATTCAAGCTATCAAGTGGCATTTCTGCGATTATTTCAATTAAATCGCCTAATATTTTTGCATTTCCGTTTTCCTCCATTTCCAAAATACAACCTATTACCTCTTCAGTTGCCTTTGGGTCTTCTTTGATTATACGCTTCAAAAACTCAGTTTGAGGCCATGTAGGATATATAATATACATTCCTTCTTTATAAGGTTCAGGAGGATTTTTAAAAAATTCTCTTAATTCTGAAAGCCAAGTTGAGTCTATTTTGCTAAAAAAGTAGCTTAAGAAGTATGGATTTTTAGGAATAGTTTTTCCAAATGCTTTTAAAACATTGCTTTTATTTCCACTATTTATTAGTTCATCAACTTTTTGTTTAATTTTATGAACATACAAAGACAAATACGGCAAGAGAGTAGAAAGTATACTATTAAAATCTTCAAATATTATCTTTGCTTCTTCTATACCCCGTGGGGAATCTATATTGCGACGATGTGCATACTTGTGTAGCTTTAATTCTTTCCATTTTTCTTTGATTTCATTTAGTTCTTTCTCTTTATCGCTCCCAATTAGATTTAATACATCATCAATAATTTTTTCTATTTTTTTAGATCTGCTATCTTCTTTGTTCTCTCTGCACTCTTTTTTGTCTGGTAATAAAGTATCTAGTATAGCAGAGTCTATTTCTCGCAAGCAGTGTCCAATAAGGTGAGAGGATGTCTTAAATAAATGGCTATTATTTAATATGAACCACGCATCGCGATAAAAAGCAGGGACATTGCTATCTTTTCCGAAAAAGTCCTCTAATAGTTTATAGATTTGTTCGTAAATTTTTTTATTATTCATTCTTAAGCCCTTCCTTCATCCTCAAACACATCCCCGAGAACGCAACAAACTTCTTTAACATAATTTTAATAAACTCTTCTACCCTTATTCTCCTGTCCCAGACAGTGCCTGTATTTTCATCTTCCTTTTTTACCAAATACCTGCTCAATTGAAGAAGGCTTAACACTAACCATTCTAAAACTCAAACGAAGGGTTCCGAGCTTTTATAGATAAATGTTATAATAAAACCCTTGATCAATCCTTTAAGGAGGCTCTGATGTTTAAGGTTCTCATCACGGACCCTATATCTGAAAAGGGCATTGAGATTTTAAAAAGGGAGCCAGACATTGAGGTGGATAACGAGCCAGACATAAGCTACGAAGAGCTTTTGGAGGTGGTAAAGGATTACGATTGCATAATAACCAGAAGTAGGACGCCCGTAACCGCAGAGCTTTTGGAAAGGGCAGAAAGGCTAAAGGTAATAGGAAGGGCTGGTGTGGGGGTGGATAACATAGACATAGAAGAGGCGTCCCGCAGGGGTATTTTGGTGATCAACACACCCGGTGCCAACACCATAGGTGCCACAGAGCTAACCTTAGCCCATATGCTATGCGTGGTAAGAAACTTTCACAATGCCCACAACTCTATGCTGGAGGGTAAGTGGGACAGAAAGAAGTTTATGGGCACGGAGCTTTACGGAAAAACCTTGGGCATAAT
>AGQM01087494.1_pt1 | contig 13590 bp, 9 predicted proteins | sample 1512301 | NCBI WGS metagenome assembly AGQM01 (sample SAMN07436262, study PRJNA71319) | hot springs metagenome | isolation source: samples from 5 sites along the outflow channel of Bison Pool, an alkaline... | place: USA: Yellowstone National Park
TGCCGAAATCGTGGACTTGCAGGGCGTCGAACGGCTGGAAGTGGTCAAGGGGCCGGCCACGCTGCTTTACGGCAGCACGGCTGTAGGGGGTGTTGTCAATGCCGTGACCGGCAATGAAGAGTCCCATCCTGGGCTGCAAGGCTACGTTACGGCCTTTGGCGGTACCGGCAATGCGCTTGGCGGCGGCAATGGAGGCATCAAATACGGCCGCGGCCCGTGGATGGTGTTTGCCAACAGCGGCGGGCAGCGGGCAGGTGATTACCGCACACCGCTGGGGGTCATTGAAAACTCCTTTGCCCGGAGCGGCAACGCCAGTGGCGGTGGGGGCTACTATGGCCAACGCGGCTTTTTCAACGTTGCCTACACCTACGCCGGGCAAAATTACGGTGTGCCGCCACTGCCGGACGACGATGACGACGAGCGGGTTCGGGAACGCGCCTTGCGCCCCAAGGGTGGCGAACCGGGTGAACTGGTTCGTCTCAATCCCCGGCGGCACGGGGTTCGGTTCACGACAGGGGTTCGAAACCTCGATACCTTCTTCACCGACGCACAGGTACAGCTCCAGTACAATCGCTATCGCCACGACGAAATCAAAGTCGAAACCGACGAAGTTGAAACAGCTTTCCGCAATAACACGTTTGCCTACCGCATCCTGGCCGACCATCGTCGGATTGGGCGCTTTCAGGGAACGTGGGGGGCTTCAGGCCTGTATCGGGACTATTCAACCCGTGGTGAAGAACTGCTGACACCGGCGACAACCCAAACCAACTTTGCTTTCTTTGGGCTGGAGAAGGTGACGTTTGAACGTGCGACCCTGCAGTTCGGCGGACGCATCGAGCGCAATGCCTACACGCCGACCGGCAACCGCTCGCGCAGCTTCACCGGCTTTTCAGGTGGCGTCGGGCTGCGGGTGGGGCTGTGGGAAAATGGGGCGTTGACGGTCAACTACACGCACTCGTACCGCGCTCCGGCCCTGGAAGAGTTGTACAACTTTGGACCGCATCCCGGGACGTTATTGTTTGAGATTGGTAATGCTGACTTAGAGCGCGAACTCACCAACGGGGTCGAGGTCAATGTACGGCACCAGTCGCGGCGTGTTCGAGCCAGCGCCGGGTTTTACTACTACGACATTCGCTCGTTTGTTTTTCCTGTGTTGACGGGTGAGTTTGAGGACGGGCTGCCGGTGGGTGTTTTTACCCAGAAGGATGCGCGCTTTCTAGGAACGGAAGCCCAGCTCGACATCAACCTGCATCCCAATCTCTGGTTTTACAGCCAGCTCGATTATACGAACGCCGAGCTGAAAACCGGACTTCCCCTGCCCCGTATTCCGCCTTTGCGTGCACGGGTGGCGCTGGAGGGAACCTTCAAGGGGCTGCGGTTGATGCCGGAGTTGCTGATGGCCAACCGGCAGGACCGGGTTTTCACGCTGGAAGAACCAACGGCCGGCTACACAGTGGTCAACCTTGTCGGGTCGTACACCGTCACCACGTCCCACACCGCGCATGTGTTCTCCGTCACCGGGTTTAATCTGGGCGACCGGCTCTACCGCAACCACCTGTCGTTTATCAAAGCGTTCGCGCCGGAGATTGGACGTGGGGTGCGGTTTACCTACACGATGCGGTTTTTCTGAGTGTCTGTGGTGCAAGTCCCGTAGTTACTGAGCAAGAAAGCCTGGCAGGTGTTTTTGCGTGCCCCAAAACACCTGCCTGACTCGGCTTCAGAGTTCTGGCGTAAACCGAACCTTGTGAAACCGGGCAAGGTGTGTGATTGTATTCCCAAAAGGTGAACTCCTTTCCCGGAGCAAGGTCAATGCGCGTCCTTTATATGGGCAATGAGCCGCCGGTTGAGTGGCGTGGAGCACCAATCGTGATGTACCGATTGGTTATTCAACCCAGCGACATGAAAGTCCTTGTGATTTCCCCGCCACTGGATGACACTTTTCCAGGCATCACCTTACCCTCGTTGCCTCCGTCGGTAACTTTCCTACCCTTCCGGTCACCGCAACTCATTCGCCGTTTGAAAAGAAGCCGCTTTTACGAATGGGCCTGGGCATACGAGCAATTCGTGGCAACCGGCTTTATATCGCCGTGGTTGTGGCAGAAGGTTCGCGCTTTCAATCCGGAAGTCATCGTTGCTTTGGCTGACAACAGCCTGAGCCACCTGGCGCGAAAATTGGCACGCCGGTTAAAAATTCCGCTGGCAACGTACTTTGCTGATTGGAAACCACGCTACTTTCCAGCTCTGGCCTCGACACGCCCCATGCTTGAGCGTAGGTGGCAAGAACTTTATCAACAAAGCGACGTAGCTTTCTGCACAAGTGAGGGTATGCGTGAAGCACTCGGGCCGCACCCCAATGCCCATGTCATTTACCCTCTAGGTAACTTGGAGGTGATTTCGCCCGCTACAGATGGTGAACAGCCAGCGAAGCACCAACCAACACTGGTTTATGCGGGAAACATTGAAGGCACATACGGAAGCATGCTGGCTCAGTTACGAAGGGCCCTGCTACAGCGTGGAAAGGCAAAAATTGCCCTCTACGGGCTTTGCGACTGGCCGGCGGAAGAGCAGGCCGCAGCACGGGCAGATGGTTCTTACCACGGCTTCACACCAAATCGTGAACTCGTGAAGCACCTTGCCAAAGCGGACTTTCTTCTCGTTGTCATGAGTTTTGACCCCAGTGTGCGCTTTTTTGTTGAGACAGCGTTCACGACGAAGTTCTGCGACTACTGCGCCTTTGGGAAGCCCATTATCGTTTGGGGCCCGGAATACTGCACGGTCGTAAAATTTGCTCAGCAACGTCGCAGCGCCTTGGGTTGTCACTGATCCTTTCCCCTCAATCCGTCTGCGATGCTGTGGAGAAATTAACTACTAATCGGGACGAGCAAAAAAGATTAAGTGAAGCTGCGATGCACTTGCACCAGGGTGAATTGAATCCTGTCGTGATACGGAGGAAATTCAAAAGTGAACTGGAAAAGATTGCAGGATAGTGTAAGAAAAAACCAGGCAGGTAAAGTTCAGGTGTCAAGAATTTCAGTATCAATGCGCTTAAGCAAAGTGGCGCTTTTCTCAAGATCAAATTTTCGTGCCCAAAGAGCGTCTGAAGCAATGATGGCTGACCAGTGGCGCTCGGTTAAGACATTGGGATGCCAATCTTTGGCGCCTTCCCAGTCAATATAGTGCCAGTTGCGATAAGCTCCCTTCAGCTCCCTGGCATTACCAAGAATGCTTTGTATCACAATCTCCTGGGGACAAGGTGACTGACGATCATCTTGCTGGTCATACTGTGTCAGGTAAAATTCTGTTACCGGATGACAGGCAATGTCCTGTCTCAGCAAATACTCTACTGCGCATTCGGAAAGAACCAGCCAGTTTGATCCGTGAAAAACGTAAAAGCCATCTCTGAACGGGATAACACTTCTCGGACGATAAATCTTGAGTGGGCGCCAGTAGAAACGACCATATCTGGAAATGAACGGTATATGACACAACGTGTACTTCCTGATGGCATCCTCAACATACTTATCAAGCAATAAATGACTTGCCTGGAAATTGACCAGACGCATGTCAATATAAAAGTCGTCTGTCAGTCCATCGAGAATTTTGGCAATGTGCGATGCTGACTTGATGGGGTAGCAGCTTTGAGAAAGTGTCACATACCAGCGGGGACGCCTTGGCTGCCGGAAAAGCACTTCAAGCCCGGCGACGGTTGCAAACACATTGATGATATTTGACCAACTGGTGCGACCTACTGCCGGGACAACCTGCACATCGTACCGCTCAATCAGTTCCCTGTTGAGCGGTGACTGGTAAGTGTCGTGGTGAAGTGCAATGCTCGCTTCCGGCAGTTCGCGCAAACGGGGAAACAAGCGGGCCAGAAGCGGCCAATCAGTGCCGCGGTGGGAAAGAATGACAAACCCAACCCTGGAAGCCATAAACCGCCGGTACGCTCACAGATGATGGGCTGAGTATATCCATCCGCCTCGACAAAGGGTAGCGGTGACACCTGGGTTGTTTTTCAGCCTCACCTTCCTGTGAAGGCCAGAAGCTGTTATCAGGAAGCTTACGGCCGTGGGTTATCGCCCTGGGGTTTGCTCTGCCCCTTGCGCTCCAATTGCATCGGGTTGGGCGGCCCCTGACGCTGCTCCTTGAATACCTGGAAACGTGACTTGACCGGACGGCGCGGGAAAAAGTTGTTCGCCAAATCAGCGTCCGCCGTCTCTAATCGCGGGTCTAGCGTAATGCTCGCAATTTCTTTCGGCGTCACAATGAGCTTGGAGACTTCAAAGTTGTTGAGCCGCCAGATTTCAGCCGGAAAGCGCATTTCTTCCTTCGTGCCGTCCGTGTAGGTCACTTCCAGAATGATGGGCATGACCAAACCACCGATATTCTTGAAATCCACAAAGTAGAAATTCAGTCCGGCGTTGAGGATTTCTTTCTCGCGGTCGGTCAACGTCGCCAGAAACTGCCGATACATCTCCCGGTCAGTCTCGGTTACATCGAGTTCGTCATACCGGTTGTAAAAATCCTTCAGGTCAGGGTACTGATCCACCCGCTTTGGCAACGGTTTGTTGCGTTCCTGGGAAAGTGTTACTGGACGCGACTCACGTTCCTGGCGGCGAAGCCCCTTTTCAATGTCGGGATTCTGGGTGTCGAGGCGATACCAGCGGACATTCTCAATGGAAATGTCCACGTGGTCGGTCGAATAAAACCAGCCGCGCCAGAACCAATCCAAATCCACGCCGGAAGCGTCTTCCATGGTGCGGAAGAAGTCAGCCGGTTCCGGGCGTTTGAACTTCCACCGCCGGGCGTACTCTTTGAAAGCATAGTCAAAGAGTTCCCGCCCCAGAATCGTCTCGCGCAGAATGTTGAGGGCCGTTGCCGGCTTGGCATAGGCGTTGTTGCCAAACTGCAGGAGCGAATCCGACTGCGTCATGATGGGCACCTGGTTTTCGCTCTTCATGTAATCCACGATGTACTGTGGCTCGCCCCGAAATGACGGATAGTTTTCTTCCCACTCCTGTTCGGCTAGATACTGCAAAAAGGTATTGAGACCTTCATCCATCCATGTCCACTGCCGCTCATCGGAGTTGACAATCATCGGGAAAAAGTTGTGGCCGACTTCGTGGATGATAACGCTGATGAGACTGTACTTGGTGCGCGCCGAATACGTGCCATCTTCAAGCGGACGCGGGCCGTTGAAACAGATCATCGGATATTCCATGCCGCCCACAGGGCCGTTGACCGAAATGGCAACCGGGTAGGGATAGGTGAAGGTGTAGCGTGAATAGACGTTGAGCGTGTGGATGATGGCGTGCGTGGAATACTTTTCCCACAGGGGGTTAGCTTCGTTGGGATAGTATGACATCGCCATCACTTGGTTGCCCTCGACATTATGTCCCATAGCATCCCAGATAAACTTCCGCGAAGAAGCAAAAGCAAAATCGCGGACGTTTTCGGCCTGAAAAATCCAGGTTTTCTTGCCCGTGGGACGCCCATGCTCTGCTCGCCGGGCTTCTTCCGGCGTCACAATGAACACTGGCGCCGCCGCCGTTTTGGCGCGCTCCAGCCGTGCGATCTGCTCCGGCGTCAGCACCTGCTTAGGGTTTTGCAGGACGCCCGTTGCCGCCACGATGTGGTCATCCGGCACGGTGATGGCTACGCGGTAGTTGCCAAACTCTAGGGTAAACTCACCGGCGCCCAGAAACTGCGTATGCTGCCAGCCACGGTAGTCCGTGTAGGCACACATGCGCGGAAACCACTGGGCAATTTCGTAAATGTAGTTTTTGTCTTTTGGGAAATACTCGTACCCGGAACGCCCGCCGAGCTTTACGGCATCGTTGATGTTGTAGTGCCAGTCCACTGCAAAGCTCACCTGCTGGCCGGGCTTGAGCGGCGTAGGCAAATCCACGCGCATCATGGTTTTGACGACGGTGTAGCGGAGCGGCTGACCCTTGGCGTCTTTCACGGCTGTGATCTTGTAACCGCCGTCGAATTCAGGCCGGCGCAGCAGGCTGTCGAGAACGGAGAAGGGCACGCGGTCCAGTCCGCCCGAAGTCTGGGTGCGGAAGGCGTCACTGTCTTTGGCAAAGATGTTCTGGTCGAGCTGCAACCAGAGGTAGCGCAGCTCATCGGGCGAGTTGTTCGTGTAGGTGATGGTCTCGCTGGCCTGGATGCGCTGGCGCTCGTCATCAAGTTCGACACTGATGACGTGGTCGGCGCGATTCTGCCAGTACCTGTGTCCCGGTGCGCCAGAGGCCGTACGGCATTCGTTGGGCGTGGGCAGCAGTTCGTCGAGTTGGCGGAACTTGTCGCTGGGTTTGGACTTTGACTGGGCAACAGCCGGGGTTTCCCACAGTGTCCAGCCCAGACACAGGGAAAGCAGCAGGCAGAAGATGGTTTGTCTCATCACGTGAGGTTTCGGAAAAGGGGTTCACACAAAGACTACACTTCACCCATCAGACGGGCATACACGTAATCCAGGTCGCGCAACGAGGTTACGATATACACTTCCCGCGGCAGGCTGTCGTCACTGGTACTTAGGGCAACGGTGATGCCATTGTCCGGACATTTAGCAAAACAGGGACGGCTGCTGATGGTCACGCAGCCGCTAAAGCCTTCCTTTTCAAGTTGTTTCTGGAACAGTGGACGAATCCGCGTCCCAAGAGCAGCCACGTCGCCATCCGTCGCGCGGCGGCTGCAACTGCTACAAAACTTCACCCGGTCAAACAAAGGTACACTCATGCGCAGCTCCCTCCTAGGCTAGCGCAGCGCTCCGGATCGCCTCGATGTCGGCGACTTCCTTGGGTACGGCAGCCGTCAATACTTCATTTCCGGTGCGGGTTACCAGTACGTCATCTTCAATACGGACGCCAATGCCAACATAGCGTTCCGGCATGTCATTGACGCTCGGTGCAAAGTAGAGCCCTGGCTCAACGGTGACAACACAGCCGGGGCGTAGCTTTTCATACATGTACTGGCCGTTGTGGGTTTCATCAGTGAAGTAGGTGCAGGCATCGTGGACATCACTACCGAGCCAGTGACCGGCGCGATGCATGTAGTACTTCATGTAGGTTTTCTTTTCCTTGATTTCATCGCGTGACCCACTCAGCAAGCGAAGATGACGCAGGCCGTCAATCAAGGTGTCGAGGGCAACCTCGTGGTAGGCGTCAAAGCGCGCCCCTGGCCGGACAGCTTCAATAGCCGCTTTTTGTGCCTGAAGCACCAGTTCGTAAATTTCGCGCTGGGCGGCAGTGAACCGTCGTCCGACGGGAAAGGTCCGGGTGATGTCGCTTGCGTAGTAGCCATATTCTGCCCCGGCGTCAATCAGCAGCAGGTCGCCGTCGCGAAGCCGGCTGTTGTTCGCGTTGTAGTGCAGGATTGTGGCATTGGGGCCGCTGCCGACAATTGAGGTGTAGGAACTGCCCAGCGCACCACGTTTGCGAAAGACGTACTCCAGTTCAGCTTCAACTTCAAATTCATATTGCCCCGGCCGCGCCCGCTCCATAGCCCGCAGATGGGCTTCGGCAGCAATGTCGGCTGCCCGGCGCATACGCAACAACTCATCAGCATCTTTGACCAGCCGTAGTCTGCCCAGCAGGGGTAAGGTGTCCCGAATGACGGTCGGAGCCGGTCCCTGGCGATGCCGTCGCCGTGCAGCCGTGCGGAAAGCCATTAGAACCCGCTGGTTGAACTGTTCGTCCCGCCCGAACTTGAAGTAAAGCGTCTGAGCCTGCTCAAGGTAGCGCCCTACATGGGCGTCAAAGCTTTCAATGGGAAACGCCTCGTCCGCACCGTAGCAGGTGACAGCTCCTTCGACGCCGGCCCGGAGGCCATCCCACATTTCGCGTTCTGGATCACGTGGGCGAACGAACATAATGAACTTGGGCGTCGAGCCACCCACCAATAGGATGACGGCTTCTGGTTCTTCAAAGCCGGTCAGGTAATAGACATCGCTATCAGGTCGGTAGCGGTAGAAAAGATCGTGCGTACGGTGTGCTTCCGGCGGATTGTATAGTAGCAGTACGTTCTCACCGAGTTGCCGGAAGACCTGGTGGCGGCGTTTGGCGTAACGCTTGGCATCAAAGGGTACAGGTGGAAAAACTTCACCAAAATGGTTGGATGGACGACGCTTAGGCATACGCTTTTCCAAGAAGGTCGGCAAAAGCAGCTTTTAGGTCCGGCGCGCGCATCAGATGTGTTCCGATGAGAAAGCAGGTGCAGTACGGAAGCAGTGCCTCTATGTCGGCACGACATTGGATGCCACTTGCCGAAATGGTCACCACTTGAGAAGGCACACGTGGGGCCAAGCGCTTTGTGGTCTCCAAAGAGATGTCGAATGTTTCCAAGTTGCGGTTGTTGATGAGAATGACGGAAGGGTTCAGCGCCAGGGCGCGTTCCAGTTCGGCTTCGGTCTGGACTTCCATAACCGGTGTCATGTTCCAGCGTTGGATTTCAGCCTGAAGCAGCCAAAGCTGCTCGTCGTTGAGAATTTTGACAATAAGCAGTACAGCTTCTGCACCAGCAGCACGCGCCGCGTGTACCTGAGTTACATCAAGCACAAAATCCTTGCACAGGATAGGGCGGCTAGAACGGCGCGCAACAGCCGCCAGTAGTTCAAAGCTGCCCCCGAAGTAGTCCGGTTCGGTCAGGACGGAAAGCGCGACAGCATAGGTGTTATAGGCAGCTAGCACACGCGCCAGATCGGATGTAGCTTGCAAGACACCTTCGACCGGCGATATTGGCTTGATTTCAGCAACAATGGCCGGGGCACCTTGCCGCAAAGCTGGAAGAAATGTTCCTTGGGCCGGCGTCAACACGGATGGCACAGCCAAGCAGCGACCGGTCACAGACTGGCGTCGCGCAGCCACAATCTCAGCTAGGGTTGGACGGGCAAACGGGCGGCTTACCATCTGGTTGTCAGCAGCGGTTATCATCCTAGTTTCTGTTGCCATAGGGCTTGCTGCCGCTGCCCGCGCCGGCGCAGGTAGTTCCCTAACCAGGTTGCCAGCGGCGGGTACAGGCTGGTCAGTTTTGCCAGCCAGCCTCGATGGCGTGGCAGAATCACTTCAAGCGGTCGGCGCTGCCGTGCTTCCTCAATAGCTGCCGCCACTTCAGCCACGCTCAGGATGCGTCCCCCGGAGAAGGTCAAAGCAGCTTCTGCCCGATGCACCTGTAACTCGAGCATCGGGGTTTGCACGGCATCCGGGCAGACCACTGTTACGGCCACGTTGTGGGGGGCAAGTTCCTGGGCAGCGGCCAGCGAAAAACCGCGCACGGCGAACTTGGATGCCGTGTATAGCGTCAATCCTGGCACGGCGGCAATCCCTGCCAGCGACGCCACGTTGATAATGTGCCCGCCATGGGGCTGCCTGACCATCTGGCGGGCTGCCAGTAGCGTTCCAAAAATGACACCTTTGGCGTTGATGTCCAGATGGTCATGGACGGCTGCCAGCGGTGCAGCCAGCAGTGCATCCACGTGGAGATACCCGGCAATGTTCAATACCAGGTCAAGCCGCCCCCAACGGTTGACCGTATCGGCAATGACGGCTTCCCAAGCCCGCTCGTCACGAACATCCAGCACCCAGGGTATGGCTTCTCCACCGGCTTCAGCAGCAAGGGCAGCACAGATGTCATTGACATGGGCTGCGGCTCGGTCAGCAAAAACCACGCGATGCCCGGCGCGATAGTAGGCTTCTGCAACGTAGCGGCCGATGCCGCTGGCACTGCCAGTTACGATCATAACGGATGACATGACTAAAGACTTACGGGAAATCGGACGGAAAACAAAAGGCCATATAGGCTAGGGGTGCTTAGGAACAAACGGCTTCCATGTGCGCTCGTAGCACCGCCTTCGTGTAGGAGCCACAAAGAGCATGCCATCCCGAAACAACTCAAATCTGTTCCCGTAAACGAAGGATTTCAGCTTGCAGCCGTGGAATCTGCGGCAGGCTGCGGGTTTCACTCTGGGCCGCTACAGCACGCTGGACGTGCCAGTAGGAAAGTCCCAGCTTTGAGACGTTGCGGAGAAAAGCACGGCGCGCCGCAAAGTTCCCCTGAAGCGGCCACAACGTGCGGCGGAGAATGGAAGTGACAATAGCCAACTGCTCCGGTGTGATTAGACCACGGGCAACCTCGACGGACAGCATCTCCTGGAGAATCTTTGCCTCGCGCCGCGCAACATAGATGAGAAAACCGACAAAGGCCAGAAAGAAGGGGACTTCAAACAGCGCGTAGCCAATGAGAAAGCCGGCGCCTAGAAAGGTGGCCATGCCATTCCAGACCATGTGCAGGATGACAGCCAGGATGTAGCCGCCGAGTGGCGCCAGGATGCGCACGGCGAGATTGTGGGACTCGCGCGCCAGACCACACCCAATGCCGGTCATTGCCGTGAAGGTGACGTGGGAAAAAGGTGCCAAGATGCCCCGCAAGACAAAGACAATGAGCAGGTCCTCAAACCCACCTCTCAGCAGACTGCGCCCGTAATAGGAAATGTTTTCTACTGTGGCAAAACCAAGGGCAATAAAGCTGCTGTAAACAACTCCGTCCACGATGTCGTCAAACTCCCGGCGGAGAAACAACAATAGAAGCACCACCCCCAGTCCTTTCGAGCCCTCTTCCACAATAGGGGCCGAAATCACAGCGCCGACAATATCACCGGCGACTTTCCCGCCAACACTGGCAGCAATAGTGCCAAAGAGCGTGTTTAGGATGAGAGACACAACGATGGCTACTAAACCTCCCCAGGCGAACGACGCTGCCAAGGCCCAAACCGGTTCCGGGTCATAGCGGTCCAGCCACAGGAAGGGCAGCATGTAGAAAAATGCTGGGACAAACGCCACCACCGTGGCAATCAGGGCAACAACAATACCTAATTCGGACAGCATGATGAGGGCTACAATGAGAGTCAGCACCAGGCAAACAAGGACCCCAACTGCCGCACCAATGTACACCCCCATTGGCGAAGCCTCTGCTTCGGGCGCCATAGGCTTGCGCTCCGGGTTGTACATCCCCAAACCGGCAATCGTCTCACGCAGGCGCGCTGTACCACCGCCAACAGCAGCCGGATAGCCGGCCGCAGGTTGCCCCGGCCCAAAGGCAGCCGGATTGGCCGCTGGCGCTTCCAGCGCAACCTGCAGACGAACGCCAGGGTTGCCCAACTCAATGATGTCTCCCTGATTGAGCCGGGCGCGCTGAATGCGCTGGCCGTTGACGTACGTTCCATTCGTGCTCTGGTTGTCCACCACGTAGAATCCGTCCGGCTCGGCCCGAATCAGGCAGTGGCGGGAAGACACCATGGTGTCCACAGCCGGGTTGAACCGGATTCCGGCATCCGTGCCACGCCCCAGAAGCAGTGCACCTTCGTGCAGTCGATAGACCTGACCACTCAGGGAGCCATTGAGAACAGACAGGCGCAGTTGCATCTCAGTACTCTCTTTCAGCCCGGAGGCACAAGGGTCTAGGAAGTCAGCCCGAAAGCATTCAGGACTTCTTGGGCATGGTTTTCGACATCAACCTTGTCAAAAACCTTGACAAGCACACCCTGCTCGTCAATGAGGAAGGTCTTGCGAGCCAACCCCATGAATTTCCTACCCTGCCACTCTTGCTCGCCGTACACCCCGTAGGCTTCCGAGACCACATGGTTTGTGTCGGCTAGCAGGGTAAAGGGAAGCTGGTACTTTTCAGCAAAAGCCCGGTGAGACGCTTCATCATCGAGCGAAACGCCAAGCACCACGATCCCCTTTTCTTGATACTTGGCATAGGCATCACGAAAGCTACACGCTTCCTTAGTACAGCCCGGTGTGTCGTCCTTTGGGTAGAAGTACAATACGACCTTCCGACCTCGGAACTGTTCAAGGCTCACAAGATTGCCGTGCATATCGGGCACAGTGAAGGTCGGCGCTGGTGAACCTACTTCAGGCATACTAACCTCTCGGTCTAGCAAGGATGTGAGTACGAGCAGACTAGACCACCTGCCACCGGTCAAACAACATTCCTCCCCAGCCACTTGTCAAAGCCTTGGCATCTTGCTGTTCAACCGAGGGTAAACGCGATATAGTGCGGGAGCACAGGTTAGCAGGTGGCAACGATTTGCAGTGTGTCTTTGGACATCGCCAGCTAGCCTATTATTCATCTGGCCTGTATTGACCTTGGTTTAACGATTTCGGCTTGCAACTCGTTTTGCCATAGGGATTTCACCTTTGTTTTCAGACGTTGGTCCGCACACGCAACGTCACTTGAGATAAAAGCCATGCCACAAGATCACCCTAACCACGATGTTATCCTTGCGCCAACAGCAGCCGCGCCAGAACTTGCCACCCCAACCGTTCAGGACCGCATCCGCCGGCGGGGAGGTTATCAATACACCCTGCCGCAGGATGATACCGAACAACCTCTACGGCAGGCGTTCCTGACGATTTTGCGGTACAAGTTCACGGTCATTCTCTGTGTCGTGCTGACGATGACAGTTACCGGGCTGGCACTTTCGCGCATGCAGCCCGTTTACGAAGCGTCTTGCCACATCGAAGTTGCCCCGGAAAAAGAGCTTTATTCCTCAAGCGGGCGCATTGCCTTTGTGCCCTATTCGGTGGACCCGGATTACCTCAACACGCAGATTCGTAAAATTTCAACCCCGTCGTTGCTTGTTGAAGTCGTCAAGACCCTCAAGCTCGACCGTGACCCAAAGTTTCTGGCTACCGGCCCGACCACGCTTAGCGCGGCGCTGACCGATCTCATCCGCTCTCCCCGTGGGCCGCGCAGGACTCCCCAGAGCGAAACGAAATCCGGGGAACTGCCGGAGGCCAGTCCCACTCCCGCGACCACTGAAGATGAGCTTCAGCGCTATGCACCGCAGATTGGACGGCTGGCGAGTGGACTGCAGGCCTACAATCTCCCCCGTACACGCCTCATCCGCATTACCTTCCAGCACCACGACCCAGAAACAACCAAGGCGGTGGTCAACACCGTAGCCGAGGTCTTCGCCCGCCGCAATGTTTCTGACCGTCTCCAGCAAGGTAACAACCAGAAGGAGTTTCTGTCTTCGACGGCCGCGCAACTCCAGCGAGAAATCCTTGAAGAAGAACGAAAACTGACGGAGTACCTGCGCACGCGAAAAATCGTCTCGCTCAAACCGGAAGACAACCCGGAAGTTGCCCGGCTGACCGGTCTCAACCAGGCCCTGCTCGAAGCCGAAAAAGAGCGCCTGCGCGCCGAAGAACGTTACCAGGCCAGTCTGACCCAGCCTGTTGACTCTCTTGACGAAATGCAATCAGACCCGGAGTTGCAGAAGCTGCGGGGCAAAATCTCTGAACTGAAACAGCGCCGCCTCGAACTGCTCGGAACCTACACGGAACTGCACCCCGATGTGGTGCAGATTGATCAGGTGCTGGCCCAGGCCGAAAACGAACTCAAGGAAGCAAAAGCGAACATGCTGGTTCGCATCAAAACGGCCTACGAAAACGCCAAGCGACGTGAAGAAGAGCTGCGCGCACGGGTTGAAAAACAGCGCAGCGAGGTTGTCACCCAAAATGGCGACGGCGTCATGCAGCGCATGATGCAGACAACATTGATAACAGAAAGATGCTTCAGCGCTGC
>AGQM01154376.1_pt1 | contig 13378 bp, 12 predicted proteins | sample 1512301 | NCBI WGS metagenome assembly AGQM01 (sample SAMN07436262, study PRJNA71319) | hot springs metagenome | isolation source: samples from 5 sites along the outflow channel of Bison Pool, an alkaline... | place: USA: Yellowstone National Park
CCTCTTCAGGCGGGCAACGCTCCAGATATTCTGACGCGGTCAGCATCTCAATATCGGGGTCTGCCGCGAGGCGGCGGATGACCGCATAGAGCCATTCGGGACCTTCGCGCCACCAGTGCCCGAACAACTCGGTGTCGTACATCGAGACCATCACGCCTGCCTCGCCGTGCGCCTGGTAGTGCGCCCACAGTGTTTGCTTCAACAGGCTGACGAAATGCTCGGCGTGCGCCTGCACGGCTTCGAAGGCGTCGTAGGGCGCGTAGGGCTGCTTCGCGCCGAGGTCTGCCTTGTTCTCGCTCACGCGCCAGTAGCGCAAGCGGCTGGGATAGTGCATCTTGTGGAACTCCAGGTAGCGGGCGTCGCCAGGGTAGCCGTGTTCGCCGCTCCAGACCTGCAGCGTGGTGGCAGGGTCGCGGGCGAAGACCGCCAGCGGCTCTGGCGCGGGCACGCGGTAAGCGCGGTACGGCGTGCGCTCGGATTGCATTGGGCGATAGTGCGCCGCGAACTGCTCGTAGATGCGCCGCAGGGCAGGGAACCGCTCCCAGTAGGTTCCCAGCGGCGCGCCCCCACGCAGCATGTGCGTGTCCACGAAAAAGTAGCGCACGCCCGACTCGGCGAGGAACTGTTCGATGCCTGCGCGGTCGGCGGCAGGCAGCAGGTCTTGCGCGACAGGCGGCAGCCAGTGGTACGCGGGTCGGTAGGCGCATTCGGGCAGCCAGAACCCGCGCGGGTCGCACCCGAAGTGTCGGCGATAGGTCTGCACGCCCAACGCGACCTGCGCGCGCACGCACTCATCGCGCCCCAGTAAAGGCAGGTAGCCGTGCGTCGCCGCGCTGGTCGCTATCTCAATCGCGCCTGACGCCTGCAGGCGTCCGAACGCGCCCAGCAGGTCGCCCCCCAGCGACTGGTACTGCTCCAGTTGCGCTTCGTAGGCGCGTTCCCACAGGTATGCCAGCCCCGCCTTCCAGCGGTCGCCCTGCGCCAGAAAGTAGCGCTGGTCGTCGCGGGCGCGTGCGAGAAAATCCTGCATATACCCCGTCGCTTCCGCACGGAAGTCGGGGTGCGCCAGTTGCTCCTGCAGAATCGGCGTGAAGCTCACCGTGTAGCGGGCAGGGATGCCCTGTCGTGCAAGGCGCGCGGTCAGCGCGTACAGCGGCAGGTAGCACTCCGCGAGGCTCTCGCACAGCCAGTCTGTGCCGTGCGGCGACTTGCCATGCGTCAGCACATACGGGATGTGCGTATGCAGCACCAGCACCCAGTAGCCCAGCGGTCGCGCCATAGTAGGCAGTATACCTCTTCCTGACTGCCTGCCGCGCGAGTGCGTGAAACGGGGTACACTCTTATTGCCGTGTGGAACGAGGATGCGCCGCGCGAGGCGTGCGGGCTGTTCGGCGTCTACGCGCCAGGGGAGGATGTCGCCCGACTGACCTACTTCGGGCTGTTCGCGTTGCAACATCGCGGGCAGGAAAGCGCAGGCATCGCCGTCTCGGACGGCGCACGCATCCGCGCCTACAAAGACCTCGGCTTGGTCACGCGCGTGTTCTCGGAGCATGTGCTGCAAGGCTTGCAGGGCGACATCGCTGTCGGGCACACCCGCTACTCCACCACAGGCTCGTCCACGCTGCGCAATGTGCAGCCCATCACCTGCGCGACCGAGCATGGCAACATCGCCGTCGCGCACAACGGCAACTTGGTGAACGCGCACCGTCTGCGGGCGCAACTCGAAGCCGAAGGCGAGCAGTTCGAATCGACCAACGACTCGGAGGTCATCGTGCGCTTGATGGCGCGTGCGCTGGAGGACGGCGCAGACATCGTGGACGCCATCCGCGCGATGATGCGCCAAGTGCAGGGCGCGTACTCGCTGGCGATTCTGACCCCCACGCAACTGATTGGCGTGCGCGACCCGTATGGCGTGCGCCCGCTGGCGCTGGGCAGGCTGGGTAGCGCGTGGGTGCTGGCGTCGGAGACCTGCGCCTTCCCGCCGATTGGCGCGGAGTTTGTCCGCGAGGTCGCCCCAGGCGAGATTGTCGTCATCGACGCCGACGGGCTGCACACTTACGAGGGGCTGTCCTCCGCCAGACCCGCGCTGTGCATGTTCGAACTCATCTACTTCGCCCGCCCCGACAGTCATTTGTATGGCAGGCTACTGTACGAGGTGCGCCGACGGATGGGGCGCATCTTGGCGCGGGAGCATCCTGTGGAGGCGGACTTGGTAATCCCCGTGCCCGATTCGGGCGCGCCTGCGGCGGTCGGCTACGCCGCCGAATCGGGCATCCCCTATGGCGACGGTCTCATCAAGAACCGCTATGCGCCGCGCACTTTTATCCAGCCCGAGCAGCGGTTGCGCGAGCAGAGCGTGCGTCTCAAACTCACGCCCCTGCGCGAGGTGATTGCGGGTAAGCGGCTGGTGGTGGTGGACGATTCCATCGTGCGGGGTACGACCACGCGCCAGATTGTGCGCCTGCTGTTCGAGGCGGGCGCACGCGAGGTGCATCTGCGCATTACCGCACCGCCCATCCGATTTCCGTGCCACTACGGCATCGACATGGCGACCCAGCGCGAGTTGGTCGCCGCGCACCACACCGTCGAGGATGTGCGCCAGCAGGTCGGCGCGACAACGCTGGGGTATCTCAGCATCGAAGGGTTGCTGGAGGCGGCGGGACAGCCCCGCGAGCGGTTCTGCCTCGCCTGCTTCAACGGCGATTACCCCATCCCCATCCCCGACGATGTGGAACTGGTGAAGGAGATTTTCGAGAGCGCAACGCCCGCGGGCGTGGAACGGTAGCAGGAATCCCGAAAAAAAGTGTGCTATAATTAGCGCACGGAGAGACGCGATGACGCCGAAACAGCCGAATCGGGACGCACTGCTGCAGATGACGCGCCGCTACTTTTTCAAAGTGTGCGGCTACGGCATCGGTTCCCTCGCGCTGAACGCGCTGATGCAGCCGAAACTGTTCGCCGCGAGCAACAACAACCCCCTCGCGCCCAAGCCGCCGCATTTCAAGCCCCGCGCGAAGCGGGTCATCTTCCTGTTTATGGCGGGTGCGCCTTCGCAGATTGACCTGTTCGATCCCAAGCCCGTGCTGCAGAAGTATCACGGGCAGCCCTGCCCTGAAGACATCCTCAAGGGCGAGCGGTTCGCGTTTATCAAGGGCACGCCCACGCTGCTGGGGTCGCCCTACAAGTTCCAGAAGCACGGGCAGGCGGGCATCGAGGTCTCCGAGCTGCTGCCCAACATCGCGAAGGTGGTGGACGACCTGTGCATCATCCGCTCGATGCAGACCGACCAGTTCAACCACGCGCCGGGACAGATTTTCATGAACACGGGACACCAACTGCCCGGACGCCCCAGCATGGGCAGCTGGCTGACCTACGGGCTGGGCACGGAGAACCAAGACCTGCCGGGCTTCGTGGTGCTGCTGTCGGGCGCGAACCGTCCCGACGGCGGGCACGCCTGCTGGAGCAGCGGCTTTTTGCCGACGGTCTATCAGGGCGTGGAGTTCCGCAAGCAGGGCGACCCTGTGCTGTACCTCTCCAACCCCGACGGGGTAGACCCCGAAGCGCGGCGCGCCGTGATCGACGCCGTGAACGACCTCAACCGCCTCAAACACGAGCAGGCGGGCGACCCCGAAATCGAAACGCGCATCGCCAACTACGAGCTGGCGTACCGCATGCAGACCAGCATGCCTGAGCTGATGGACATCAGCAAGGAGCCTGAGTATATCCACCAGCTGTATGGCACGACGCCAGGCAAGCCGTCGTTCGCGAACAACTGTTTGCTGGCGCGGCGGCTAATAGAGCGCGGCGTGCGCTTCGTGCAGCTGTACCATCGCGGCTGGGACCATCACGGATCGAGCGAAGGCGACAGCATCCCCAGCGCGCTGCCGCGCCTGTGCCGCGAGGTGGATCAAGCCTCTGCCGCGCTGATTATCGACCTCAAGCAGCGGGGGCTGCTGGACGACACGCTGGTCATCTGGGGCGGCGAGTTCGGGCGCACGCCGATGAACGAAGGGCGTGGCGGCTCGACCTACCTGGGACGCGACCACCACCCGCGCGCGTTTACCGTTTGGATGGCGGGCGGCGGCGTGAAACCAGGCATTGTCTACGGCGCGACCGACGAACTCGGCTACTCGGTGACCGAGAACCCCGTGCATGTGCATGACCTGCACGCCACCATCCTGCACCTGATGGGCATCGACCACACGCGCCTGACCTACTGGTATCAGGGGCGCAACTTCCGCCTGACCGATGTCTTCGGGCGCGTGGTGGAGGGGATTATCGGGTAGCAACGAACAAGAGGCGCGACTGAAAACGCACCCGCACGCTAACCGACCCTCGAAAGGAACGCAGGCGGGAAGGCGTGTCAGCGCACCCCGCCTATCCGTTTATACGATGCCAGACCCTCCTCTGAATCCTTTACTCCCTCCTGCGCCTCTAACCAATCGGAAGCAACGCAACGGCTTCCGAAACACTATCCTAACAGGGAGGTATGACGATGGCTACACTGACCAAAACGGCGATTAGCGTTGCAGAGCTGGACGAGATGATCGAACGCGGCGAGTCGTTCCTGCTGCTGGATGTGCGCAATCAGGACGAGTTCGAGCGCTGGAAAATCGAGGGGCGCAACCCCTTCGAGACCGTGCATATTCCGTATTTCCAGTTTATTGAGGACGAAGACGGAAGCGTGAACCGCGTGCCGAAGGGCAAGCTGGTTGTGGTCGTGTGCGCGAAGGGTGGTTCGTCGGAGTATGTGGCGGATGTGCTGCGCCAGCGCGGCTACGATGCGGTGAACCTTGAGGGCGGCATGATTGCCTGGGGCAACTACTACCGCGTGCGCCGCATCGAGGCGGTCAAGGATGTCGCGCTGTACCAGATTATCCGCGTGGCGCGTGGCGACCTCGCCTATGCTGTTGTGAGCAACGGCGAGGGCATCCTGATTGACCCGACCCGCCACATCGAGCAATACACGAACCTCGCCGAGCGCGAAGGCTTCAGGATCGTCGGCATCTTCGACACGCACGCACACGCCGACCACATCAGCGGCGGACCGAAGCTGGCGAAAGCGCTGGGCGCGCCGTACTTCATGCACCCCTACGACGCCATCCACCCGATTGACATGCTGCCCGCGACCATCGAGTACGAGTACCTCAAGGACGGCTTCACCTTCCAGTTCGGCAACGCGACGCTCAAAGGCATCCATATTCCTGGACACACGCTGGGCAACATGGCGTTCTTGGTGAACGACCGCTACCTGTTCACGGGCGACTCCATTTTTATCGTGTCGGTGGCGCGTCCCGACTTGGGCGGGCGCGGGCAGGAGTGGGCGCCCATTCACTACGAGTCGCTCTACAAGAAACTGCTTGTGCTGCCCGATGAGACGCTGGTGTTCCCCGCGCACTTTGCGACCGCCAGCCGCGAAGGGCGACCCGACGGAACCTTCTACGACACGCTGGGCAACATCAAGCGCAACAACCCGCGCGAGTACCAGTCGCCGAGCAAGGAGGCGTTTATTGAGTTCATGCTCAGCACGCTGCCTGTGTTCCCACCGCAGTATGTGGATATCAAGCGCGTGAACGCAGGGCTGCTTGTGCCCGACGAGGAGAAGGCACAAGAGCTGGAGCTGGGCAAAAATGTCTGCGCCCTTGCAGATGCCTATTGAGAATCGTTCGAACCCCCTCCTTAAGGTTCCCCCTGCCCGCAGGGGGAACCGAGTCTGGGCGGTTCCCCTCGCGAGGCGGGGGGAACCTGCAGGAGGGGGGCAATCATGAACTCTGGCTCGGCGATTGGTATAACAGAGGTTCCCGCCACAATTTCGACAGGAGGTAGACCGCGATGGCAACGCCAACGAATCCGATAGAAACGCAAGTAGAGAGACCGAACTGGCTGCTGAACGCGCTGTTGGGCGTTCCAAACTGGGGCGGGCTGGCGAAGATTCTGCCAGGCTTTCTGCTGGCGGTAGCGATTATGCTGGTCGCCATCCCGCTGACCAACATGCTCGGCGCGTGGGTGCTGAGCCTGCAAGGGATTGACCCCACGGGCAAGTCCAGCCCGATTTCCGCCGTGCTGACGGCAATCGTGATTGGCATCCTGCTGCGCAACCTGTTGCCCTTGCCTGCCAGCATCGAAGAGGGCATCAAGTTCAGCACGACCAAAATCCTGCGCTTGGGGATTATCTTGGTCGGCATCAAGCTCAGCCTGCTGGATGTGTTCAAGCTGGGCGCGTGGGGCATTCCTGTGGTCGCGGCGGCGATTTTCGGCGGGCTGATTTTCATCACATGGATTAACCGTCGTCTGAACCTGCCTGAGCGGTTGGGCACGCTGATTGCGGCGGGCACAGGCATCTGCGGCGTGACGGCGATTGTGTCGGTCGCGCCTGCCATCAAGGCGGAGCAGAAAGAGGTCGCCTACGCTGTGGCGAACATCACACTGTTCGGGCTGCTGGGCATGTTCCTGTACCCGTACCTCGCGCCGCACATCCTGCACACCTCCGAACAGATTGGGCTGTTTCTCGGCACGGCGGTGCATGAGACCTCGCAGGTGGTCGGCGCGGCGCTGACCTACAAGGAGGTGTTCAACGACGAGACGGTTCTGAAGACGGCGACCGTGACCAAGCTCACGCGCAACCTGTTTTTGGCGATTGTGGTGCCGTTGCTGTCGTATCTGTACCTGCGCAATCAGGCGGCGTCGGGCAACGGCGAGCGCAGCAAAATTAGCATCGCCAAGCTGCTGCCTGCGTTCGTGCTGGGCTTTATCGCGATGGCGGTTGTGCGCTCCGTTGGCGACGCGCAGGTCGCTCACGGGCTTGCCTTTGGCATTTGGGACGCTGAAGGCTGGCAGGCGTTCACCAAAGCGGTCGGCGAGACTTGGGGCTCCCGCGCGTTGGGCACCGCGATGGCAGCGGTCGGCTTGGCGACCTCGTTCCGTGTGTTCAAGGGCGTCGGGCTGAAGCCGTTTTTGGTGGGGCTGATTGGCGCGCTGCTGGTCGGCTTCATCGGCTGGGCGATGGCGATGCTACTCGGCGGGCGCGGGTAGCAGGCAGTTGTCAATCAGGCGCGCCTTGCCGAAGAAGACCGCCAGCGCGACCAGCGCAGGACGCTCGAGACGCTCGATGGGCTGCAGCGTCTCGGCGTCCACCACTTCTACATAGTCGATTCGCGCCAGCGGCTCAGCGGCAATTTGTGCGTAGACGCCGTCGCGTAGTCGGTGGGCGTCGCGCTCGCCCGCGGCGTGCTGCGCCTGCGCCCACTGCAGGCTGCGATACAGCACCGTCGCTGCCGCGCGCTCGTCGGGCGAGAGGTACACATTGCGCGACGACATCGCCAGCCCGTCCGCCTCGCGCACAATCGAGCACGGCACAACCTCGACGGGCAGGTTCAGGTCGCGCGCCAACTGCTGAATGACGCGCACCTGCTGGTAGTCCTTCATGCCGAAGTAGGCGCGGTCGGGCGTCACGATGTGGAACAGTTTCAGCACGACGGTCGCCACGCCCTCAAAGTGTCCTGGGCGCGACCTGCCGCACAGTGGCTGGGAAAGCGTCTGCACGCGCACTTCGGTCTGGTAGCCTGCGGGGTACATCTCGGCGACTTCGGGGGCGAATATCGCGTCCACGCCGACCGATTGCGCCATCTGGCGGTCGCGCTCGAAGTCGCGCGGATAGCGCTCCAGGTCTTCGTTGGGTCCGAACTGCAACGGGTTGACGAAGATGCTCACAATCACAGCGCCGCCGTCGTCGCGGGCGCGGCGCATCAGGCTCAAGTGCCCCTCGTGGAAGTAGCCCATCGTGGGCACGAAGTGGATGGGTCGTCCCTGCGCCCGCTGCACCCGTACCCACTGCCGAACCGAATCGATGGTGCGCAGAATCTCCATAGCCTACAGCGTTTTGGTGACCTTTTGCAGTCCGCGCGGCTGGTCGGGGTTCAAATCGCGCGCCACCGCCAAGTGATACGCGAACAGTTGCCCTGCGACGGCGTACACGATGGGCGACAGCATTTCGGGCACACCTGCAGGCATCGGTACGGGCGTGCGGGCGAGTTTGAGAATCTCGGCGTCGCTGGCAAACAAGATGGTCTCCGCGCCGCCCGTGCGCAGTTTGGACGCGCTCTCCAGCGCCGTCGCAAAGGTCGCCCCGTCGGGCGCAAACAGCAGGCACGGGAAGCCTGGCTCGATGAGCGCGAACGGACCGTGCATAAAGTCGGCGACGGAGTACGCCTTGCACATCACATAGCAGGTTTCGATGAGTTTCAGCGCGATTTCCTGCGCGGTGGCTTGGTTGACCCCGCGCGCCAGCGCGACGCACTCGCGCATGTAGCGGTAGCGGTCGGCAATCTCCTGCAGGCGCGGCTCGGTCTGCTGCAGGACTTGTTCCACCAGCGCGGCGGCGTGATGGATGCGCTGCGGGGCGTCGGGTTGCCCGCGCAGGGCTTCCGAGAGCAGGTAGATGACCGCCAGCGCGCCTGTGTAGGTCTTCGTCGCGGCGACGCTGCGCTCCGCGCCCGCGCGAATCTGCAGCGTGAAGTGGCTGGCGTTGGCTAACGGCGATTCGGGGTCGTTGGTGATGCTGACGGTCAGCGCGCCGTTCGCCCGCGCATGCGCAAGGTACTCCACCACATCGGGCGCTTGACCCGACTGCGAGATGCCGACCACCAGCGCGCCGTGCAGGTTCAGGTGCGCACGGTACATCGTGACGACCGACGGCGCCGCCAGCCCACACGGGATGCCGTTCTGAATCTCGAACAGGTACTTGAAGTAGGCGGCGGCGTTGTCGGAAGTGCCCCGCGCCGCGAGGAACACCGCGCGAATCGCGTGGTCGCGAATCTGCTGCGCGACGGTCTGAACCGCGCGCTGCTCCTCGTCGGCGATGCGCCGCAATACTTCGGGCTGCTCGCCAATCTCCGCTCGCATCAGGTGCGCCATCGGGGATATTGTACCTGTGCAGGGTACGGACGCGCTACCATGAGCCGTGAACCGTTCGGTGCACAATCCGACCTGTGGCGTCGGTTTCCCACAGGAACCAAACGCCAGGCGTTCGTGGGTCGCCTTCCTGTACCGTGCGTGGCTCGCAGTAGACCCAGGCGGGCGTGTGGCGAGCCGTTAGGCGACAGCCGCGCCTAAGCTGCCAGCGCCCTGCCTGCTGCACCGCGTCGTAGAGGTCGGCAACGCCACACGAGGAGAACCTCACGAACTGCCGCTTCACGGTTGCGTAGTCGGTTGCAAGCGGAATGAACGGGGTGGGCGCAGGGTTAGCCCGCTGCGCGCCCGTAAGCCATAGGTATCTGACCACGCGCGAATCGCTGTCCAGCCACAGAAGCACGCGCAGGCGCGAGCGGTCATTTGCAAGGCACGCAAGATGGGTCGCTCGCGCCGCAGCCAACTGCGCGCTGTCCAGCACGCGCCAACGCTCCAGACTTGGATAGACACGGGACACTTCTTGTATTGAGGTCGCCTGCCAACACTGACGAAATCGCTCTTGGTGGCTGGCGAGCGTCTGATTTTTGCTCATCAGGTGGAAGTCGTTTCGCAGAACCGTCAACGCCGACGCGCCTGCAACGACGATACCCAAGCCGATAAGCCCTGCGCGAAGGGCGCGCTCTCGAGTACGCATGGCTCTTGCATTCACTTTCGAGGTGCGGATTCGGAACCCTGCTGAATTGCAGCGTGATTGTTGTCAAAAAGCCCGCAACGGTGCGGGTGAAGCCGACGCGACCCGACGCCGACAATCGGAGTATGCAAATCACGAGCATGAACCCGGTCGCGCTCAGCCCTGCGAACGCGCAGCAGCAAGTCTCGAACCAAGCGCAGGTGAGCCTTGCACGCAAAGTGATGGATGTGCAAAAGCAGCAAGCAGCGACCCTGCTCAAGCAGTTGGACGGGGTGGGGCAGAACCTCGATGTGCGGGTCTAACGGGAGGGACGGCGGCGCGCCTGTCCCTCCCCTATCCTAAGTGCGCGCCTTCGCTTCCAACCGATTCAGCCAGACCACGACGCCGCCGAGCATGGCTGCCACTGCCAGCGCGGTCGGCAGGTAGGGCAGGCGCAGCGTCTCGTGCAGCGTGAGTTTGCCCAAGTCCAGCGGCTGGATGAGAATCGGCTCCAGCGCGGGGTAGGCGAGGATGAAGGCGAACGCGCCGAGCAGCCCGCCTGCGACGGCGAGCAGCCCATCGCGCACGCCGCCGCCCAAGCCCACCAACGCCGTGCCTGGGCAGTAGCCCGCAATCGCCATCCCGACGCCGAACACCAAGCCGCCCACCAGCACGCCCCACACATAGAGCGACTTGACCTTCAGGTGCGCCACATCGGGCGCGAAGGTTGCCAACGCCACCGCGCCCACCATGCCCACCGCAATCGCCGTGAGCATGACCTTGAGCATCGTGAAGTCGCGGAACGCCAGTCCGCGCATCACCAGCCCGCAGCGGCTGAACCCTGCGCGATGCAACGCGAACCCGAACAGAACGCCTGTTAGTAGCCCTAACAGTTGCATCGTGTCCATACTCAGTTCCCTCCGTTAGCGCGCTTGAGCAGCAGCGAGGCGGTCAGCACGCCTGTGGCGAACGCCGCTCGCGCCGAACAAAAAGCCGCTCAGCGCGAGTTGCGCGATTCCGCTGAGCATGTGCCCTGAAGTGCAGCCGCCCGCAAGGCGCGCCCCGAACAGGATCAGAAAGCCGCCCACGAACGCCGCCAGTCCGCGCGCCCACGACGCACGAAACGCATTCGGCAACTCGCACGCTGCTGCTGTGCGGTCGCCCCCAGGCAAGACGCGCGAAAGCAACGCGCCCAGCGCAATGCCGATAATCAGCATGACCTCCCAGCCGATTTTCGCGCCGATTTTCTGCAGGTACGGCTGCGACTCGGCAAAGCCAGGCGCGATCTTATCTACCAGGTAGCCCACCAGTTGCGGGTAGGCGGTGGAGACGCCGAGCGGCTGCACCGTCGCAATCGCAAAAATCTGCACCAGCCCAATCATGCCGCCCCAAAGCAGCCAAGGCGGCGCGCCCACGCGCGACGGCGCGTCAGTCGCACGCACCGCCTGTGCCGAAACCTTCGTACGCTCCGTTATCATAGTCTGGATACCTCCATAGCGTTAGAGGCAGCACCCGCATGAAACGATTCACGCGCCTTGCAAAAAAACGCGGGATAGTGTATAATAAGGCACGGAGGTAATTTTGCATGCGTAAGCGAGGGTTTACCCTAATCGAGTTGTTGGTCGTCATCGCGATTATCGCGATTTTGGCGGCAATCCTGTTCCCTGTGTTCGCGCAGGCGAGGGAAAAGGCACGCCAGACGCAGTGTCTGTCGAACCTGCGCCAGAACATTCAGTCGGTGCTGATGTATACGAACGACTACGACACGCTCTATCCACGCGGCATTAGCGGCGAGGGGACGCTAATCATTCACCTTTTTGACCTGCTTCACCCCTATCGCAAGAGCGCAGAGGTGCTGACCTGCCCGTCGTACCCCAACGAGAACGGCGGGATGGACTGGCAAGCGCGGCTTCGGTTCCGCAACAGCTCGAATCGCAGTGTGGGCACTTTCCGCTACTTCGCGTTTGTGCCCAACTACGGCGTGTTCAGCCTCAACACATGCCGCATTTCGACGATTTTCTACCGCAACGAGGGCAAGGTGGTCAGCGAGGCGTTCGTGCCGCGCCCTGCAGACACCATCGCGCTGGTGGACGGCTACTGGTACTACAACGCAGGCACCTACTGGTTCGAATACTGGTTCAAGATCGATATCTGGCCGCGCCACCACTTAGGTAGCAACATCGCCTATCTGGACGGGCATGTGAAGTGGTCGCATCATCTGGGCGTGCCGCGCGGGGGCGAGATTCCACCCGCATGGCGGCAAAACTTTTCGGGCGTATGCGCCCAGCGCAACACGAACACCTACTACTTCTTCAACTATCCGCCAGGTTGGAACAACCGCACGCCGAAAAACGAGGGCGAATTCAACACGGTCAATCCGCACGGGCAGTGCTTCGGCGACTTCTTCGGGATTCCCGAAACGCCTGTTGTGAATGTGTGCGAGCGTAGCTGCGGCTCGACGCAGACTCCGCTCTGCTGGTAAACACGCTTGCCCTAACATGTCGGCGCGTGATTAGGTATAATTAGGCGTCCCTGATGCTTCAGGGACACACATCACCATACAAGGAGGATTCTGTATGATGCACAAGGGAATGCTGTGGATCACAGTAGCGGCTCTGACGGGGTCGCTCGCGCTCACTACGCCAGCCTCTGCGCAAGATTCGGCAATGCAGGGGTTCACGGTCAATGCGGGCATCTTCTACCCCAGTAAGAAGAGCGTGCGCAACGCCACTGAGGATGTATGGTTCAGCGTGGACTTGGGCTACAAGTTCCAGACCAGCGAGCCGACCGAGTCGGGCTATTTCTACGAGCTGGGTGCATCCGTCGGTTATCGGGGCGCGGGCGGCGCGTCCTACATCCCCGTTCACTTGACCTTCACGGGCTACCTGAACGAGCAGTTCTTCTACCGAGCAAGCGCGGGCGTGGGCTTCCCGAGCGACTTCAAGAAGTTCGGTCAGAAGGACGACGCCGCGTTTTCTTACGCCTTTGAATTTGGCTACAACTTCAACGCGGGTACCACGCCAATCGCTCTCACCATCGGCTACGCGGGCATCCAGCGCGGCGATGTGAATGGCTTCACCGTCGGACTGCGGTTCCAATTCTAAGCCAAGTTCAGGTAACCTGCGAAAAAAATCCCCCTGCTTTTACGGCAGGGGGGTTTTTTATAGGAAGGAAGGTACTCTCCAATCTGTAAGACTCGTTTTCCCTCCAAAAGCGGACACCCGCAAGGAAACCTCGCAATTCGCCCGTCGTCTAATGCTATGTATGTCTCCGTGTTGGCGCAGGGGCTTCTCGCTGGTGGAGCTGTTGGTGGTGATCGGGATTATCGCGCTGCTGATGGCGATTCTGACGCCTGTGCTGTTGAGTGCGCGGCGCGGGGCACAGCGCACCGCGTGTATCTCGAACCTGCGGCAGATTGGGCTGGCGGTGCGGATGTACCGCGACGACTACGAGGAGTTGCCCCCGTACCTATCGGCGGTGCGTGCGTATGTGGGCGACCCGCGCGTGTTCGTGTGCCCCGTTGACCCGCTGGCAGGCAAGCACCAGGTGCGCGATACGCTGGGCGACGCGCTGCGCTTGGAAGGCGACTACTACCTACCCAGCGGCGTGAGCTACACCTATGTGCCGAACTGGGCGATTGCGCGGATGCTGGGCTGGTGGCAGCCCGGTCCGCCCTACGGCGAGGGCAAATGGGGCGAGCTGACCCCGCTGTCAGAGTGCCACTGGCACTGGGCGCGGCAGTTCACCCGACTTGGCAGACCGACCGCATCACAGCGCGCGCGGGTGGGTGCTGGTGCTTAC
>AGQM01082850.1_pt1 | contig 13359 bp, 14 predicted proteins | sample 1512301 | NCBI WGS metagenome assembly AGQM01 (sample SAMN07436262, study PRJNA71319) | hot springs metagenome | isolation source: samples from 5 sites along the outflow channel of Bison Pool, an alkaline... | place: USA: Yellowstone National Park
GCCCTCTGGTGTGCAGCACGAGTAGCACGCCGTCGAGACTCCCGTTCACCACGCGGACGGGACGTTTACGTTTCAGCCAATGAAATACAACGCCAACCCCTTCTACCTTGGGGGTCAGATTGCCGGAGTCGTTGTGCGGACCTCCCGGAGTGCCGTCATCAATGTCAGTGCCGGCGGTGGAAGTGTTCCGACTTTTACGGTTGCGCCACGTTCATCACCATAGCTTCGCTTATAGCCCGTTTGCCCGACGATCTCTGGGCTGCTTGGCAAATAGCTACGACACCAATCGCTGGGCATATTGGTGCAAGGTCTCAATGGCCCGCCAGCCCTCTGCACCCAAATTCCGCGTGAAATCGTTGACGTAGAGGGCAATGTGTTGCGCCTGGACTTCCGCCGACATTTCATGCGCATGAGCAGCGATGTAGGGCCAGATGACCTCGGGATGGGCATCGGCATAGGCCAGGCTTTCCCGAATGACCTGGGTTACAAGCATCCGGGTCGGTCCATCCAACGTCTGCCGGGCGGCGATGCCTCCCAGCGGCAGGGGCAACCCGGTCTGACGTTCCCACCATTCGCCCAAATCCACCAGGCAAACCAGCCCGAAGTCTGGATAGACAAAGCGGCTCTCGTGAATGATGACGCCGGCATCGTAACGTCCCTCGGCTACAGCCGGCATAATCTGCTCAAAAGGCAGCTCAGCAGCAATCGGCGCGTCACCGGTAAAAAGACGTAGCAGCAGGTGGGCTGTCGTCAATCTTCCCGGCGTCACCACCTGTTTGTTGCGTAGTGTCCCCAGTTCCATTGGCCCACGGGCCACCACCAGTGGGCCGCAGTTGCGTCCGAGTGCCGCGCCGACTTCCAGCAGGGTGTATTGCACCGAGACCTGCGGCGTCAGCCACGCCGCAAATGAGAGCTTCGTAACATCCAGCCTGCCTTCCAGCGCCCACTCGTTGAGGGTCTGAACGTCGGCCAGCCGGATGTCAAACGCCAACCCCGGGACGCGGACAATTCCCAGGGCCAGTGCGCCAAAAATGTACGTGTCATTCGGACAGGGCGAATAGCCCAGCGTCAACGTCGGCATGGTGGTTCACCCGGCTTTCAGGCGACTCAAGGCGTTGAAAAATCTGGAGTTGCCCGCCATCGGGGGCCGGCAGGGCGGCGACGCGGCGGTAGTGCCGGTCCAGCCAACCGTCTTCACGCAGCGCCGGCAGGATGTCCCACGTGGGACTGGCAACATACCACTCCGGGAGCAGGGTCCGCAGGGGCCAGGTCAGGTCCCGGCGGGCAAAGTGCGGCAAAACTTCCGGCGTTGTCAGACCGCACAAATCCACGATGCGCTGATCGGTGTAAAACCCCAGGTAGCCGACTTCATGAAAGGCAACCCGGTCCGCAGGCCGGGCATGGACACGTAACCAGGCCGCCAGCGTCCGGTATGAAGCTGCCCGCCAGTCGCCAGCATACATGACAACTGCTTTGGCTGCCGGCCACAGTATCCAGGCCAACCCACAGATGACCACCAATCGCCCTATCCAACGTCCGTGCCGCGTGAAATGCCTTTCGAGCACGTCCCGACACGTGACCAACCCCAGTGCAAATAGTATCTGAAGCGAAAGGAATACCGGCACCTGATACCACCAGTAACCCGCCACCCCCAGCACGGCATATCCTCCCACATATCCCACGAGCCACAGGGGAAAGACACTCCAGCAGGGCCGCCACCGGAAGGCTGTCACCAACCCCACGGCTACCAGCCCCCACCACAAACTGAGCAGAGGATGCCCCACGCTTGCCCCGCCCCAGGCACGCCACCAGTGGGTCAGCAGTTCATGCGTGAAGCTTGGCCAACCCAACGCCGCCTGGGTTCGTTTGGCTGCCAGCGTCGCCGGCAGTATCTGCCCAAAAGTGCCGTAGGCATAGACTGCCCATACTGTAAACACTAGCATAAAGCCGGCCAGCAGACCCCCAATGTGGGAGAGAAAGCCCTTGTCCCACTCCCACCAGCCTTCTGGTTCTGACTCACCTTCGGAACAGACAAACCGGCGATACCCAAGGGACAGCCCCATGACTCCCAAGACCAGCACGCCTTCGCCACGGGTCAGAAACAGCAGCCCGGTCACAATCCCGGCCAGAAAGGCTTTGCTAGCCAGATGTAGCGACAACGCAAGGATCAGCAAAGCGTGGAACAGAAAGACCTCCGAGCCGAGAACCCCCAGCGGCCCGGCCCAGCCGCCAAGCAGAACGGACGCTGCCACGAGACAAGCTGACCGGTCATCCAGACGCCAGACCCGGCGAAACACCCAGAACATCCATCCGGCCGCCAGCCACGCCAGCACAGTTGCCCATACAGCCACCACATCTACCGGAACCTGACCCAGAAGTGCAGCAAGCGCCGCCACAAGCAGGGTGAGCAGCGGTGTCGTCGTGCCAAAGGTGGGCGGCGGGTGGTTGAACACAAAACCACGTCCGGCAGCCAGGTTTTTGGCGTAGGTCAGGGTGATATAGGCATCATCGTTGAGGTTGAAACCCTGTCCCCAACCACACCAGACTGGGAAAAGGCTTGCCACGGCCAACAGCCCCCAAACGGCTAAAGGCGGGCGTAGACCATTGATGGCAGGCAAAGACATGAGCGGATACAAGCTGTACTTGACGTGGCAGCTGCAAAATGCAGCGTGTGTAACCGCCGTTCCGAACTTTTTTAGCTACTCAGCGCTAACTCACGCTGCCTATCCAGCAACGCCGGAGCTAACGCCTTTCACCAATGCAGATTGCCGGAACACGTCCAGCAACCAGGGCAGTTCTGCCAAAGCACGCAGAAAAACTCCGCGTGCGCCATTCGATGCATGGAGATGCCATCGGATCCCTGAATCCACTCCCTTGACCCTACGCGGACAAGCTCCCCGCTCCAACTGCAGGTCTTGCTAGTGTAGGCCTCGCTAACTTCCACCACCAGCTTCCCGCTCTGGAGGGCAACAGCCTGCAGCTTCTTCTTGAACTCACCATGAGCCCAGGTCAACAACGAGCGCACAGTTTTGGCTCTCAGCTTGCGCCCTTTGCGGGCCACCATTTGCCCTGTCTCAAAGCGAGGCACCAGGATGATGTCAAAGTGATCCACCAGAAACCGCGCCGCCTTGGCGTGCAGCTCATCCCGCAAGTCCTTGCTGCGCCAGCGCAAGCGGTACTCGGCCTTGCGCATCCGGTACCGCTGCTTCTTGTTCTTGGACTTGGTCCGCCTGGATATCAGGTTGTCCAAGTGTTGGCAGAGCCGTACCAGCCGCCCAAAATCGTGCTCTCCAAGGATGCCTGCCGACTGAGAGGAGAAAAAGGCCAGGAAATTGCGCACCCCAGGGTCAAGGGCGACCATGCGGGCTTGGTTCTCGCCCACGGGCACCGGCAGGGCACACAAAGGTACCACCGGGTAGCTCAGCTTGCAGTCTCGGAAGCAGCCGGCAGCCTCTCCCCGTAGCGCATCGTTCCCAAAAGCGTGGGGTAGATGCCACGGGGCTTGACTGCCGTCTTCGGGATATAGCAGGTCTGGTACGGGCACTTGCGGCTCTTGTAGTGCAATTCAGGTCGCGCCAGCGGGCCGTAGTCCCTGGACTCGCCCGGGCGTCGGTATTTGCGCTTGGCTGCTGTGTAGGCATCGCAGGCCTCGTTGATGGCCATCTTCTTGATTTGGTAGGGCACCGCCTCTGCCCAGTCCGGCAGCGCAGGCAAGATGTGGTCCGTGGCTATCTCCATCCACGAGGGGCGCTTGCCCTGCCAGGCTTTCAAGAAATCCAGCGTTCGGTTATAGACAAACCTCGCCGTCCCCAGCCAGTGGCGAAGCAGGGCCCGCTGAGGCGCCGTTGGATAAAGCCGGATCTTGCGCGATTGGGTTGCGATACTTCCTGAGCCCGTGGAGGCGGGCACCGAAGACGCCCAGAACGGCCAGCAAGTCTTCTGTGAGTTCTGTGGTTGGACTGGCACAAGCAGATTTGTGGAGAACCACGACCTCCCCACCGTTTTGCTGCACCAACCACTCGACAAGCTCAAAGCCGAACCTGGCAAGGCGGTGGGCAACCACAACCCGGAGCTGATCGCCGCGCAGGCAGCGTTCCAGTATGGCTCTACGCCCTTGGCGCTTGAAGTTGAGACCGCTGGCAATGTCAGTGATGACGGTGCCCTGCGGCTCTTTGCGCTGGCGGTAGGCGATTTGTCGTTGCAGGTCATCCGCTGGCTTGGCAAAACTGACTCTGGCACAGAGGATGGTTTCCTTCAGGCGGCGCTGCCCCAGGAAAGCGTCCACGTCAAATCAGCGCTGGCCGGTCGCTGTGCGGATAGAGGGGATCAACCCGTTGTCCGCGTACCGCCTAAGAGTATTGGCGTGCAAGCCGGTTAGCTCACAAGCTTCTCTTAGCTTCAGGTAGCCCATGTAAGTCATGGTAAACTTTTCGGCCTGCTGTTGCCAACCTTCGTCAAGCTGTCTTCCGCCGATGCATCGGTGCTGTTTCAGCCAGTGTCCGGCTGGAACGGGTTGTTATCGGTACCAGTTGCCGGTTGAAGGTAATCGGCGTGGTCTCAATGGCAGCGGCCGACGTAGGGATGGCATAGTAGGCTTGCAGGTATGGCCAGTCACAATCCCGAATGGTTATTAGATCGCCACGCACATGGCTGACCCAGATTTCCCCAATTCGCGACGTGGCCTGGGTTTGGGAAAGCCGTTCACGAGCAATCGCTACGTAACCGGCGTCAATCTCGATACCTAGATAGCGCCGCCCTAGCTTTTTGGCAGCCACCAGTGTCGTGCCCGTGCCAGCAAAGGGGTCTACAACGACATCTCCAGCATCGGTCGTCATCAGCAACAGCCGTTCGAGCAGGGTTTCCGGCAGTTGGCAGGGATGCGGGTCACGGTGTGAGGCATGCTTGACACGGTGCAGGTCGCTCCAGACATCGGAAACAAGTGGTCCAAAAGGATGCAACCCGTGTTTTTTTCCGCCATAGTCCCGATACAGGACACCGCACTTACGACAGCGCCGGTGCGGGTGGCGGATTTCATAGAATTTTTGCTGCTGCTTGTCCCGCGCGTAAAGCAAGATACCATAGTGACGAGGCATCAGCGTCTTTCCCAGCGGCATCCCTAGCGCCTCCCAGGCAATCCAGTGGCAAAAGTCAGCCCTTTCATTGAGAAAGGCAGCGTAGTGCGTTAGCCATTTGGGAATATTGTGGACGACGATACTACCAGTTGGCTTAGTAATGCGAATCAGCTCGTGTAACCACCGCCGACACCAGTCAAGGTATTCTTCACTGCTCCGCTGGTCATCATAGCTCCGGTACTTTTTGGCCAGATTGAAAGGTGGATCAGCAAAGGTCAGGTCAGCCATTTCTGAGGGTAGTTGGCGCAACACGGCCACACAATCCCCGTGCACAACGGTATCGAGGGTCACAACGCACACTACCTCCAGTGGAATTTCCCCTTGGAAGTCCCTGGCTCGAAACCCTGGCTAAAAACCTTGAAAAAACCCTGGAAAAAAGCCGCCCTACTCGGTAGGTAGTCTCAGATAGCAGTCACCATCGGCGGCGCTAACGTGTGTGCGTTATATTCAATAACAGTCCGGGAAAACGCAACCTGGAAATTACCGGCCAGTACGTCTTGCAGCCATGCTCTCCCCTGTTGTCATTGTTCCTGGCCACTTCCTTGAATGGCGCGCCTATCTTCCTCTTGCCAGCCGTCTACGGGCAGAACCCTTCAATCGCCAGGTCTGGATCGCCCCAATTGAACCGTATCACTGGTGGCAGTCTTCTGGAGCCAACTTTCGCCCGGTGATTGATGTCATGGCGCGGTGTATTGAAGACGTTGCCGAACAAACCGGGATGTCGGTTACGGTGATCGGGCACAGCGCCGGTGGACGGCTCACGCGGAAGTTTCTCGGCGAGGATGACTATTGTGGACGCCGGTACGCCGGCCACCGTTTTGTCAACACCTTGGTTTGCCTTGGTACGCCACACCACAGCTCGGCCCCGGCCAGCTCGGTTTCGACCCGCTGGGCGAATGAGCATTATCCCGGTGCTTTCTTTGCACCGAAAATCCGTTACGTGAGTGTCATTAGCCGCTACATCAAAGGCAATCGCCACGGAACCCTTGCTGAACGGACGGCCTATGCCCTGTATGAAAGTCTGCTCGGTGCGCCCGGTGATGTCTGGGGCGATGGCATCGTGCCAGAACCGTGCATGATGTTGGAAGGGTCAGAAGTCATCCAGCTTGAAGGGGTTTATCACCTGCCTGTTCCGCTGGTGACATGGTACGATGCCCCACACATTCTGCCCCAGTGGGCCCAAAGCATCTGAGCTACCTAGGGCTGGGTTATCTCTCGGTCTTGCAACGGCCGCGACCAACACCCACCTGCTTGCCTTCCATCGGCAAGAAGAAACCTAGCGTTGTAAACAACGATAAGGACGTGACAGCCGAAACATCTTGTGGTTGAATAATGCTCTGTCGCATAAGTGCATAAGGCGACAGACCCGACGGGATGTGGCGCAGCCTGGTAGCGCACACGCTTGGGGTGCGTGAGGTCGCTGGTTCAAATCCAGTCATCCCGACCACCATTCGTACGGCGAGACGGCTCTGACCGCCTCGCCGTTTTGCTTGTGGTAAAACAACTTGTAACTGGAATAATGAAAGTTCACAAACATGGCGCACTTGCCAAAACAGGTTTCCAAACGCACTTGGCATAGTCCCAAGTTGCGCTATTGACTTAGGTTATGCCGCTTATCCTTGTCACAAATGACGATAGTATTTACGCCTCTGGGCTGCGCGCACTTGTTGAGCAGCTCCAATCCCTAGGTGACGTTATGGTCGTTGCGCCAGCAAGTGAACACAGTGGCTGCTCCCGTTCGGTGACGCTTGGGCGTCCTTTGCGCATCCGCAAACAGCGCGAGCGGGATGGTTGGTATGCTGTGGAAGGAACGCCAACAGATTGCATTGTTTTAGCGCTGCACTGGCTTTTGAAAGGCCGGCCCCGTCCAGACATCGTTGTCTCTGGCATCAATCGCGGTGCCAACTTAGGTGACAGTGTCACCTATTCTGGTACGGTAGCCGGGGCACTGGAGGGCGCCGTCAACGGGATTCCAAGTCTGGCGTTCTCACTGGTCTCGCGAACGGAGTTTGATTACACCCACGCGGCTGCTTTCGCCGCCCGCCTAACCCGCAAGGTTTTGCAGGTAGGGCTTCCAAAGCACGTCTTACTCAATGTCAACATTCCACCAGGGCCAATTCGCGGCTACCGGTTTACGCGCACCGGAACGAAGTTGCTCTGTACAAACATCGAAGAACGCTTTGATCCACGCGGACGCCCGTACTACTGGATCGGGACGGAAAATGATGGATATGACGAAGCCCCAGATGTAGACTACACGGCTATTGCAGAAGGGCTGGTGGCTATTACGCCTCTGCGCAATGACCTCACAGACCGCAACGCCTTGGCGTATCTCAAAAGCTGGGAGGCCGAAGACCTCTGAAGGAAAGTAAAGCAAACCTCATGGTGAAGCTCATCACAAGCCTGCGCTTGGTAGTCACCCTGATCTTGGCAGTGATCATCCTGCTTGTTCCAGCCTGGCTTGCTTTCCCTTTCTCCCAATCTGTACGCACGCGCATCATGACGTACCCGTTCAAGTTCTTTTCCTACCTGCTCCGGTGGGTTTTCGGGGTGTGGCTCACGGCTGACGGGCATGAGCACACCCGTGGCCCGCTTATGCGCAATCACCTGTTGATTAGCAACCACCTGAGTCTGGCCGATACGCCACTGCTGCTTTCCCTGAGTCCCTATCCCTTCATCGGCAAAAAGGAAGTGCGGCAGGTCCCCATCATCGGTTTTGCCGGCAATGTTGGCGGCAATCTGCTGTTTGACCGAGCCGACCCGGAAGACCGCAAGCGTGTCCAACGCGATGCCGTCCGGCGCATCCGCGAAGTCAGCTCGATTTATCTGTTTCCCGAAGGTACCCGCAGCAAAACCGGCGAACCCAAACCCGAGCCACACTGGGGGCTCCTCTGGACTGCCTGGCAGGAGAACATTGCCGTCGTTCCGGTTGCAATTTTCGGGTCTGAAAAAATCTTTGAACAACTTACAACACGGGTTTGGATCAAGTACGGCCAGCCGCTGCTGCCGGCCCATTTTCCGACAAGAGAGCAATTTGCCATGGCTTGCTGGCAGCAGGTACGGACGATGTTCTATGAGCTGAAAGCAGCAGCGGAGGGGCTTACACCAAGCGGTGTTTCCCAGCCGTTACCACAACTTTATGAAAGGACGCATCGCTGACGAAACCACCACATCTGCTGATTCCCCACCGTCGCAAACTCCGGCTGTCCGCAGCGGCTTTGTCGCTCTCATTGGTCGCCCTAATGCCGGTAAATCCACGCTTATCAACTACTTGGTCGGGGAAAAGATCGCAGCCGTCTCCGATAAGCCCCAGACAACCCGTACCCGTATCCTAGGCATTGTCACACGCTCAGACGGACAAATCGTGTTTGTGGATACGCCCGGTGTCCACAAGCCAGGCTACCGACTCAACAAGCGAATGATGCAAGCTGTCCTTGATGCGCTGGCGACGGTGGATGTTGTTGTTCTCCTGCGTGATGCCACAGTCTCAACCGGCAACGGTGATCGGTTTGTGCTGAACATGATCAAGCAGTCCGGACGGCCAGCCATCCTGGCACTCAACAAGATTGACCGACTCGGTAACAAGAGTGTTCTGCTGCCACTGATTGACTTTTACCGCCACGAACACGACTTTCTGGAGTATATCCCCATCTCAGCGCTCACTGGCGAAGGCACAGACATTCTGTTAGGCAGCCTGCTCAGACACCTTCCAGTAGCTCCCCCGCTTTTTCCCGAGGACGACCTGACGGATCAAACTGAACGGACACTCGTCGCCGAATTCCTGCGTGAGCAACTGCTCCGGCGACTCTCGGACGAACTACCTTTTGTCACAGCAGTGGCAGTTGAAAAGTGGGATGAGCGCGCAGACGGCAGCCTTCACCTAGCCTGCGTCATTCTTGTGGAACGGCCCTCCCAACGCGCGATTGTCCTAGGGCGCGGTGGCCTGCGGCTGCGCGATATGGCAACGGCGGCCCGCGCTGAAATCGAGGCTATGTTAGGACGCCACGTTTTCTTGGAAATCTTTGTCAAAGTCGAGCCTCACTGGCGCAATAACGAACGCTGTCTTGACGAACTCGGCATTCGCTAAGGTAGGCCCAGCCAAGTCGAAATTTCCCTGGGGTTCCCTAGCCGTGGAACAGGCTGCCTTCCCGCAAGCACATTCATCAGACTCAAGGATGTATTTCTACGTCGTTCTTGTCACCGTTCCGACGCACACGGCCGAAGCTATTGGGGAAACCTTCTGGCAGGCTGGCGCGCATGGTCTTGAAGTCGTGACCGAAACCGATGCCACCGTCACCCTGCGCGCTTACTTCTCCGAATCCCCGCCGGCAGATGGGCTGCTGGCGGCCCTTGAACAAACGTTGGCAGCATTTGACGACCATGAATGGCGGCTGCAGGATGTCACCATCGAGCGCCACCCTTATGAAGACTGGCTGGCCAAGTGGAAGAAGGACTGGATAATTCAGCCTGTCGGGCAGCAGTGGCTTGTTGTTCCACCATGGCGCCAAGCCGAAGTCGAAGCACACCATGAGTGGAGAGACCGCCTGCGCCTTATCATCGAACCTGGCATGGCATTTGGCACGGGTACGCACGCTACGACCCAGGCCTGTCTAATCCTGCTTGAACAACTTCCTGCGTTACCGCAGCAGGTGCTGGATGTGGGCACCGGAACTGGTATTCTTGCCATTGCGGCCGCCAAGCTGTTTCCCAATGCAGTGTGTATTGCCTGCGATACTGATCCTACGGCCGTTGCCATTGCGGCCGCCAATGCCCAGGCCAACGGTGTTGGTAAGCGTATCCAGACGGATGTCGGGAGCGTCACAAACTACCCGGACAGCTATTTCGACTTGGTGTTGGCTAACCTTACTGCTGAGGTCATCACATCATTGGCATCGGAGTTGGCGCGCGTCTTGCGTCCGCAGGGATACTTGATCGCCGCCGGCATGCTTTGCGAGCAACAGTCCCAAGTTGCGGCTGCAATAGCTAAGGCTGGCCTGGACATCCAGCGCACACGAACCGACGGCGAATGGTGGTCGGCCCTAGCCCGGCGGCAGGTGGGCAACCAGTCCCCCTAGCAACATTCCTCACTGCCGGTTAGCAACGAGTTAGGGAGCACTAGTCCACGCCGGCATAGGAATGCAGCCCTGGCAACAGGAAACTCACGCCTAGATAAGTAAAGAGTACGAAAATGAAGCCTAGAACAGCAAAGTAAGCCGAGGTGCGTCCCTTCCACCCATGCACAATCCGCGTGTGGAGATAGCCTGCATAGGCCAGCCAAGTTACAAGTGCCCATGTTTCCTTTGGGTCCCAGCTCCAGTACGTCCCCCACGACTCATTTGCCCAAACGGCACCCGTCACCAACATCATTAGCAACAGCGGAAAAGCCACAGAGACCGTCTTGTAGATCAAGTCGTCGAGCGTATCGAGACTGGGTAGTTTTTCGAGCATGACTGCGCCGCGCCAGGCAAACAACACAACAAAGACCGTGCAGGCAATCAGGGTGAGGATGGTTGTCAGTTCAACCGGATTTGAGTTGAAGCCAATTTCCAATCCGGCTGCGTTCTGGCTCAACCAGCGTGCGCCTTCAGCTTGGAGTTGCTGTGGCGCAAGCGTTGCCGGATCAATGTCAGAACGCTTTGCTAACCAGGCGCCAAATGCTTGGTGCTGACTCGGATGAATGGCAGCGTTGATGTCCATAGGCGCTTTCATCCAGTAGAACAGGACGCCAAACATCAGTACCTGCACAAGAAGTGCTGCCATCATCAGGCGGTTGCCCCACCGACGCGCCAGTTCGTCATTGCGGAAAAAATACACAGCCAGTGCAATGCCGGCTGCAACATACACAAGCCAGCTAAGCTGCATGAGCACCCCTACACCTGGCAAGGTAGCCCGCAAGCAGCCGCCGCCGGCTAAGTTGAGACCGCTGCCCATCCAGCGGACGCCCAGCCCGTACGTGCCAGTCGTTAGCACCTTGAAGTCACCAATCGTGGCATAGGTGACAAGCCCAAGGATTGCCACGCACAACGCCATGCTTTCAATCCGCACCCCGTCTTTGAGCAGGTACAGCAGCGCAATGCCGAAGCTAACCAGACAGACACCGTAGCTAATGGCAGCAATGCTGACATGAATTGGACGCCAATAGCTGCGCAAAATGGGCTGTAACGTGGTCACTTCACTGCCCAAAAAGACGACAAGCGTGAGTGTTAGTGCCGCCAGTGGCATCGTTATGGCGCCAATGAAACGATATTTGTCCTGCGTTGTCAGAATGAGGCTGGCCAGGACGGCAAAGCCCGTGAAGGCTAAGCCAATATCGTAGAGATTGTTGAGCGGGTAGGTATGCGTGATCTTCTCCAGCAGTGGCAGCGTGTGCCAGATGGCCTGCATTGCCGGCTTCGTCTTCTCAAACTCAATGTACTCGACCCACCGAATCCCCCACGCAGCAAGGTTTAGGACGTAGCCAACGGCCATTGTGCCAATGCCAATGCGCTGAAGCAGTGATTCACGGCCTAGCATCCACATAACAAAGGCTGCCGTCGCTCCCAGATAGGACAACAGTGCCAACACGGTGAGGTTTCCTTCTTTGAGAACGGTTGGAGCCGCCCCAAAGGCACGCGCCACGACCAAAGCCGTTGCGGCTAGCATGGGTACGATAAACAGCAGGCTTCGCGGCCAGGCAAACCTAGTTTCTGGCGAAGTGGGAGAAGTCGTCAGGGATGATTCCAGCTTGAGCGCCTTTGTTGACATGGTGAATCCTCGGTGAGCGTATTGCTAGCTTCGCCGTTGGGGGCAATCTCAACGCCCGGCAAGGCGTTGCCACGCGGCTGTCGTGGCAGATGGTAAGAAACTATACTGAGCATCTACTGGCAGGGGCAACCCGTGCACCCCTCATCGCAGAGGCCTTCTGGCAAGAATTCGCATGCATTAGCCGCAAACCTGTGCACCAAAGCAAGGGCGTGGTATACCTCTGCAAGTCTTGCAACGAGGCCCTTCGTGCTATGGCGCTTTTTGTTACCGGCGGAGCCGGTTTCATTGGTTCGGCTTTTATCCGGTCATGGATCAAACGCTATCCGGCTGAAACCATTATCAACTTTGACAAACTGACCTATGCCGGCAACCTTGACAACGTGGCCGAAGCCGCACGCCATCCAACCTACCGCTTCATTCACGGCGACATCTGTGATGCCGAAGCTTTGCGCGCCGCCATTCCCGACGGATGCGATGCCATTGTTCACTTCGCAGCGGAATCCCACGTGGACCGCAGCATTCTGAGCGCACGTGAGTTCATCCTGACCAACGTTCTGGGAACACAAGTCCTGCTCGATGTGGCGCGGGAAAAGGGTGTCCGGCGCTTCCTGCACATTTCCACCGACGAAGTGGGTGGCAGCATTCCTGAAGGGCGGTTTTTCAGCGAAGACGACCCGCTTGCCCCAAGCAGCCCCTATGCTGCCAGCAAGGCTGCAGCCGAACATCTCGTGCGGGCAGCGGTACACACCTTTGGGCTCAACGCTGTCATTACCCGCACCAGCAACAACTACGGCCCCTATCAGTTTCCCGAAAAACTTATCCCCCTGGCATTGACCAACGCCATGGAAAACCGCCCGATTCCGGTCTATGGCGACGGGCAGCAAGTTCGCGATTGGATTCACGTTGATGACAACTGTGATGCCCTGCGCCTTGTTCTTGAAAAGGGTCGCCCCGGTGCAATCTACCACATTGGCGGGCGCTCGCCGCTCCCTAACCGAACCGTACTACTGACCCTGCTTGAGTTGCTTGGAAAGCCAGCTTCTCTACTGACCGAAGTGCCTGACCGACCAGGCCACGACCGACGCTACGCTGTGGATTGCTCCAGGATTGAACGCGAGCTGGGTTGGCGCCCGCAGATTCCCTTCCTGGAGGGACTGGCACAAACCATTGCCTGGTACCGCGAGCACCCCACATGGGTAGCGCGTGCGCGCAGCGGCGAGTATCGCCAGTACTACGCTCGCGTATACGGCGCCCTCTAACAGCACGCTGACAACGCCACTTCAGGTAAGGTCATTCAGCCTCAATAAAAACATCCATTTGCTGGCCGACATAGACCGGAAAAGCCGGGGGTTTGAAACGATAGATCACTTGAAGAACACGCACATCCACGCGCTCGGAATTGTCTCCGGTCAGCTGCGCTTCGGTAGGATGTAGGGTCAATACGCACGATTCCAATTCCACAGTTTCGTAGCATCGCCCTTGA
>AGQM01052208.1_pt1 | contig 13353 bp, 14 predicted proteins | sample 1512301 | NCBI WGS metagenome assembly AGQM01 (sample SAMN07436262, study PRJNA71319) | hot springs metagenome | isolation source: samples from 5 sites along the outflow channel of Bison Pool, an alkaline... | place: USA: Yellowstone National Park
GGGGGAGGTGAAGGGCTTCAAAGACCCGCTTCCACCTCTACACCGTCCCCGGCCAGGTCTTTTACAACGCCAGCCGCAAGCTGATCCTGAGGGGTGTGGACGGCATCGTCTTCGTGGCCGACTCGGCCCCCAACCGTCTCCGGGCCAACGCCGAGAGCATGCGCAACATGCGGGAAAACCTGGCGGAGTACGGCCTCAAGGTGGAGGACCTCCCGGTGGTGCTCCAGGTCAACAAGCGGGACCTGCCCGACGCCCTGCCCGTGGACATGGTGCGGGCCGTGGTGGACCCCGCGGGGCGCTTCCCCGTCTTTGAGGCGGTGGCCACCGAGGGCAAGGGGGTCTTGGAGACCTTGAAGGAGGTGAGCCGGCTGGTCCTGGCCCGGGTGGGGAGCGCCGCCTGAGGGGCCTTTTGGGGGCGGGGGCCTCGAGGCCCCCGCTTTCCCTTTTGCAAGGGACAAATGTCCTACCCCACTTGGGTATCCGGTAGGGACAAATGTACTTTGCGCCCAGGCCCAGCTTTAGCTACAATGGGCCCCGTATACGGCAACCGGCCGCAAGGGAGGAAGGTATGGAGGAAAAACCGGTAGGCGCCTTAGGTGTGGTGGCGATTTTGGCTCTCGTGATCCTCGTCTTCTGGTTCGGGGTATTGGCCGTTTTCCTGGCTAGGGGGTAGCCATGACCGAGCGGGAAGCCCAACTCAAAAAAGCCCTTCTGGCTTACGAGAAGAAGTGGATCGCCTTCTCCGTCTTCACCGTTCTCCTCTTCGCGGCCATCATCGCCTTCACCCTGGCCAACCACGGCCTCCGGGGAGTGATCCCCGTGGGCCAGCTGGAGCGGGTGGACCCCACCCAGGTCCGGAGCGAGGGCCCCTGGGCGGACCCGGCCAAGGCCGTGGTGCAGACGGGACCCAACCAGTACACCGTGTACGTCCTGGCCTTCTCCTTCGGGTACCAGCCCAACCCCATCGTGGTCCCCAAGGGGGCGGAGATCGTCTTCAAGGCCACCAGCCCCGATGTGATCCACGGCTTCCACATTGAGGGCACCAACGTCAACGTGGAGGTCCTACCCGGCGAGGTGACCACCGTCCGCTACACCTTCCAAAAGGCCGGGGAGTACCGGATCATCTGCAACCAGTACTGCGGCGTAGGGCACCACCTAATGTTTGGAAAGATTGTGGTGGAGGAGTAAGATGGCGGTGAAATCTTTTCCCCAAGTCTACGCAGAAAACCCCGAGAAGAAGCTCACCCTCTACTATCTGGTCCTGGGCTTCGTGGCCCTCCTTGTGGGAAGCCTCTTCGGCCCCTTCCAGGCCCTGAACTACGGGAACGTGGACGCCTACCCGCTCCTCAAGCGCCTCCTCCCCTTCGTCCAGTCCTACTACCAGGGCCTCACCCTGCACGGGGTCTTGAACGCCATCGTCTTCACCCAGCTTTTGGCCATGGCGGTCATGTTCTACCTCCCCGCCAGGGAGCTTAGGGCCTATGGGGTCCGCCCCAACCTCACCTGGGGGTGGGTGGCCTGGTGGATGGCCTTCCTGGGCCTCCTGGTGGCCGCCCTGCCCCTTTTGGCCAACGAGGCCACCGTCCTCTACACCTTCTATCCCCCCCTGAAAGGCCACTGGGCTTTCTACGTGGGGGCCACAGTCTTCGTGGCCGCCAGCCTGATGGTGGGCCTCTTGGTCATCGGGATGTGGCTGCGCTTCAAGAAGCTTCACCCGGAGCGCATCACCCCCTTGGCCACCTATATGGCGGTCACCTTCTGGCTCATGTGGCTCCTGGCCTCCTTGGGGCTGGTGGTGGAAAGCGTCTTCCTGCTCATCCCCTGGTCCCTGGGCCTCACCCAGGGGGTGGACCCCCTCCTGGCCCGGACCCTCTTCTGGTACACCGGCCACCCCATCGTCTACTTCTGGCTCCTCCCCGCCTACGCCCTCCTCTACCTGGTCCTGCCTAACCTGGCGGGGGGCAAGCTCATCTCCGATCCCCTGGCCCGGGTGGTCTTCCTCCTCTTCCTCCTCTTCTCCGTGCCCGTGGGCTTCCACCACCAGTACGCCGACCCCGGGATCACCCCCACCTGGAAGTTCGTCCATGCGGTCCTGACCCTTTTCGTGGCCGTGCCCAGCCTGATCACCGCCTTCACCGTGGCCGCCAGCCTGGAGCTGGCCGGGCGGATGCGGGGCGGGAAGGGCCTTTTTGGCTGGATTAAGGCCCTGCCCTGGGACAACCCCGCCTTCGTGGCCCCGGTGCTGGGCCTCATCGCCTTCATCCCTGGTGGGGCGGGGGGGATCGTGAACGCCAGCTACACCCTGAACTACGTGATCCACAACACCACTTGGGTGCCCGGCCACTTCCACCTCCAGGTGGGTACCCTGGTGACCATGACCATGATGGGGGCGGTCTTCTGGCTGGTGCCCCAGCTCACGGGCAAGCCCCTGACCGAGGGCATCCGCAAGGCGGGGCTCGCGGGGGTGTGGCTGTGGTTCGTGGGGATGCTGGTCATGGCGGTGGGAATGCACTGGCAGGGCCTCCTCAACGTGCCCCGGCGGGCCTACATCGCCCAGGCCCCGGACGCCTACACCCACGCCGCGGTGCCCATGGTCTTTAACATCCTCGCGGGCATCATCCTCCTCTTGGCCCTCGTCCTCTTCTTCTACGCCTTCTTCGCCCTCCTATTCAGGGGGGAACGGCGGGGAGAGGTGGCTGCCGAGGAGGTGCCCTTCGCCGAGGTCCTCTCGGACGGCAGGGACACCCCAGCCATGCGCCTTCTGGACCGGATCTGGTTCTGGTTCGCCCTGGCCGTCCTCCTGGTGGTCCTGGCCTACGGGCCTACCTTAGTGCAGCTTTTCGGCAACCTGAACCTGGTGCCCGGCTGGCGGCTCTGGTAAAGGGGTGCGCCTCGAGGGCCAGGGACCCCTGGCCCTTGAGCTTTTTGCCGCCATGGAGGAAACTGACCCCGTAGGCTTTGTGCCGGGCCCGGGCCTTCCCTGGATCGCTGGCCTCTCCGTCCTTCCCTTCTTCCTCCAGTTCCTGGGCCTGGGGCTTTCCGAAAGGCTGAGGACCCTCCTTCTCCTCTTCCTCCTCACCCGCACCCTTGCCCTTCCCTTCTCCACCCCTTTGGGCCCCGCCCTCCTCGCCCCCGCTCCCCTGGACCCCCTTTCCCTCATCATGGTCCTTCCCGAGCCCCTTCTCCTCTGGCTTTTCTGGAGGTACCGCCCGTGAAGCTTCCTCCCCTTGTCTACCTCCTCGGCTTGGTCAGCTTCCTCATGGACGTGGCCAGCGAGATGGTCTACCCCCTCCTTCCCCTCTTCCTGGCCGGCCTCGGGGCCACCCCCACGGCCATCGGCCTGTTGGAGGGCGTGGCCGAGGCCACGGCGAGCCTCTTCAAGGTGGTGGGGGGAAGGCTCTCCGACCGCATAGGCAGGAGGCGGCCCTTCCTCCTTCTGGGCTACGGCCTCCCCGCCCTCTTCCGCCCCATCCTGGCCCTGGCGCAAAGCCCCTGGCACGTCCTCCTCTACCGCTTCCTGGACCGGACGGGCAAAGGGCTAAGAACAGCCCCCCGGGACGCCCTCATCGCCGAGAGCGTCTCCCAGGAGGCCCTGGGCCGGGCCTACGGCCTCCACCGGGGCCTGGACACCCTGGGGGCCACCCTGGGCCCCTTCCTGGCCTTTTTGCTCCTGCCCCTTTTGGGCGTGCGGGGGGTCTTCTGGCTCTCCGCCCTCCCCGCCCTTATGGCGGCCCTCATTCTCCTTTTTCTAAGGGAGTCGCCCAAGCCCCCCAGGCCCTTGCCCCCCTTGCGCCTTTCCCGCATGGGCCGGGGCTACCGCCGCTTCCTTTTGGTCTCCGGGGTCTTCACCCTGGCCCTCTCCTCCAACGCCTTCCTCCTCCTTCGCCTAAAGGACCTGGGCCTCTCCGAAGGGCAGGTGACCCTGGCCTACACCCTTTACAACCTGGCCTACGCCCTTTTGGCCTACCCCTTCGGTAGCCTCGCGGACCGGGTGGGCCTGAGGCGGGTGGTGGCCCTGGGGTTTGGCCTTTACGCCCTGGTCTACCTGGGCTTCGCCCTGGCCGCCTCGGCCGGCCTGGGGGTGGCCTTCCTCCTCCTTTACGCCCTTTACTCCGCCGCCTTTGAGGGCTCAAGCCGGGCCTATCTGGCCACCTTGGTCCCACCGGAGGAAAAGGCCAGCGCCATCGGCCTTTACCACACCCTCATGGGCCTCCTCCTCCTGCCCGCAAGCCTCCTCTTCGGCCTCCTCTGGCAGGCCCTGGGGGCCCGGGCGGCCTTTTTGGCGGGGGCGGGGCTGGCCCTTTTGGCCCTCGGCCTCTTCCTCGTTGACGAAAGGAGGCGCCCCCCCTATCCTGAGGGAGGCCCTTAGGGCCTTTGAGGAGGAAGGGGCAAGAAGCGCCTTCCCCCCTGACGGAGGAAAGGATGCCCATCACCAAGGAAGAGAAGCAGAAGGTCATGGAGGAGTTCGCCCGCTTCCCGGGCGACACCGGCAGCACCGAGGTGCAGGTGGCCCTGCTCACCCTGCGCATCAACCGCCTTTCCGAGCACCTCAAGGCGCACAAGCACGACCACCACTCCCACCGGGGCCTCTTGATGCTGGTGGGAAAGCGGCGGAGGCTTCTCCGCTACCTGGAACGCGAGGACCCGGAGAGGTACCAGGCCCTGGTTGAGAAGTTGGGGCTCAGGAAGTAAGCTGGGGCTTAGGTCGGGGGCGGGGCCTTAGGGCTCCGCCTTTCCCTTGAGGGATGCCATGCCAGAGGCCACACCCAACACCCCACCCAGTTTCCGCTACGAGACGGAGATCGCCGGCAGGACGCTGGTCCTGGAGACCGGCAAGTACGCCAAGCAGGCCTCGGGTTCGGTCCTGGTGCGCTACGGGGACACCGTGGTCCTGGCCACGGCCCAGGCCTCGGACGAGCCCATAGAGGCGGACTTCCTGCCCCTCACGGTGGAGTTTGAGGAGAGGCACTACGCCGTGGGCAAGATCCCGGGGAGCTTCATGCGCCGGGAGGGCCGTCCCGGGGAGAAGGCCATCCTCTCCGCCCGGATGACGGACCGGCCCATCCGTCCCCTCTTCCCCAAGGGCTTCCGCCACGAGGTGCAGGTCATCGTCACCGTCCTCTCCGCCGACCAGAAGAACCCGCCCGACATCCTGGGGCCCATAGCGGCCAGCGCCGCCCTCATGCTCTCCGACATCCCCTGGGAGGGGCCGGTGGCCTCGGTGCGGGTGGGCCTCCTGGGGGGCCAGCTGGTCCTGAACCCCACGCTTCAAGAGCTAGAGGAAAGCGCCTTGGACCTGGTGGTGGCGGGGAGCCGGGACGCCATCCTCATGGTGGAGGCCGGGGCCCAGGAGGTGGACGAGGAGACCCTGGTCCAGGCCCTGGAGTTCGCCCACCGGGAGATGCAGCCCATCCTGGACCTCCAGGAGCGGATGGCCCGGGAGCTGGGCAAGCCCAAGATGGCCTGGACCCCGCCGGAAACCCTCCCGGAGGAGGAGAAGGAAGCCCTCTACCGCCTGGCCCTGGAAAAGGGGCTCTCCCAGGTGCTCCAGACCGCCAGCAAGGGGGAAAGGAGCCGGGCCCTTTCGGCCTTCGCCGAGAGCCTCATCCTCGAGGCCCTGCCCAGGCTGGAAGACGGCGCCCCTGACGAGAGCAAAAAGCCTCTTTACGAGAGCGCCTTTGACGAGATCGTGCGCCGGGAGCTGAGGCGGCTCGTCCTGGAGGAGGGTAAGCGGGCGGACGGCCGCGGGCCCAAGGACCTGAGGCCCATCTGGATTGAGGTGGACGTGCTACCCAGGGCCCACGGCTCCGCCGTCTTCACCCGGGGGGAGACCCAGGTCCTGGGCACGGTGACCCTGGGCACGGGCCGCGACGAGCAGATCCTTGACGACCTGGGCATTGACGAGACCGACCCCTTCCTGGTCCACTACAACTTCCCCCCCTTCTCCACCGGGGAGGTCAAGCGCCTCAGAGGGGTGTCCCGCCGGGAGGTGGGCCACGGCAACCTGGCCAAGCGGGCCCTGAGGGCGGTCCTCCCCTCCCAGGAAGCCTTCCCCTACACCATCCGGGTGGTGGGAGACGTCCTGGAGTCCAACGGCAGTAGCTCCATGGCCACGGTCTGCGCCGGGAGCCTGGCCCTCATGGACGCCGGGGTGCCCGTCAAGGCCCCGGTGGCCGGGGTGGCCATGGGCCTGGTGTGGGAGAACGAGAAGGCCGTGATCCTCACCGACATCCTGGGGCTGGAAGACGCCCTGGGGGACATGGACTTCAAGGTGGCGGGAACCCGCCAGGGGGTCACCGCCCTGCAGATGGACAACAAGGTGGGCGGCCTCCCCCGGGAGGTCCTCAAGGAGGCCCTCCTCCAGGCCCGGGAGGCCAGGCTGAAGATCCTGGACCTCATGGAGATGGTCCTCCCCGCACCCCGCCCAAGCCTCAAGCCCTTCGCCCCCCGCATCCTCAGCCTCAAGGTGCCGGTGGATAAGATCGGGATCGTCATCGGCCCTGGGGGCAAGAACGTCCGGGCCCTGGAGGAGCTGGGCGTGGAGGTGGACATAGAGGAGGACGGCACCATCCGCATCTACTCCAGCGACATGGAGAAGGCGGAGAAGGCCAAGGCCCGCATAGAGGAGCTCACCCGCGAGGCCAAGGTGGGGGAGATCTACGAGGGCACCGTCACCAGGATCACCCCCTTCGGGGCTTTCATCAGCCTCTTCCCGGGCACGGAAGGGCTTCTCCACATCAGCCAGATCGCCCCGGGCCGGGTGAAGCGGGTGGAGGACCACCTCAAGGTGGGGGACGTGATCAAGGTCAAGGTCCAGCGCATAGACGAGAAGGGCAAGATTGACCTGATCCGCCCCGAGCTGGAAGGCAAGATTCCCCCGAGGCGGCGCTAGCCTCGAGGGGGTTAGGCGATCCCGGCCCGTCCGGGAAAAAGGAGGCATATGGAAACCCCAGAGAGGAAACCGAGGCGTAGAAGGCGCAGGCGCCCCCAGGAGGGGGCTTCTCTGCCCCAAGGGGCTTCAGACCCGGTGGAGATCATCCCCTTAGGGGGGATGGGGGAGATCGGCAAGAACATCACCGTCTTCCGCTACCGGGACGAGATGTTCGTCCTGGACGGAGGCCTGGCCTTCCCCGAGGAGGGGATGCCGGGGGTGGACCTCCTCATCCCCCGGGTGGACTTCCTCATAGAAAACCGCCACCGCATCAAGGCCTGGGTGCTCACCCACGGCCACGAAGACCACATCGGGGGGCTTCCCTTCATCCTGCCCATGGTATTCGGCAAGGAGAGCCAGGTGCCCATCTACGGCGCCAGGCTCACCCTGGGGCTTTTAAAGGGCAAGCTGGAGGAGTTCGGCCTGAGGCCCGGGAGCTTCAACCTGAAGGAGATCTCCCCCGACGACCGCATCCAGGTGGGGCGGTACTTCACCCTGGACCTCTTCCGCATGACCCATTCCATCCCCGACAACTCGGGGCTGGTGATCCGCACCCCCATCGGCACCATCGTCCACACCGGGGACTTCAAGCTGGACGCCACCCCCATTGACGGCAAGGTCTCCCACCTGGCCAAGGTGGCCCAGGCGGGAGCCGAGGGGGTCTTGCTCCTCATCGCCGACTCCACCAACGCCGAAAGGCCCGGCTACACCCCCAGCGAGATGGAGATCGCCAAGGAGCTGGACCGGGTGATCGGCCGCGCCCCGGGAAGGGTCTTCGTGACCACCTTCGCCAGCCACATCCACCGCATCCAGTCGGTGATCTGGGCCGCGGAGAAGTACGGGCGGAAGGTGGCCATGGAGGGGCGGAGCATGGTCAAGTTCAGCCGCATCGCCATGGAGCTGGGCTACCTGAAGGTGAAGGACCGCCTCTACGCCCTCGAGGAGGTCATGGACCTCCCCGACCACCAGGTCCTGATCCTGGCCACGGGAAGCCAGGGCCAGCCCATGTCGGTCCTCCACCGGCTGGCCTTTGAGGGGCACTCCCGGATGGCCATCAAGCCCGGCGACACGGTGATCCTCTCCTCCAGCCCCATCCCCGGCAACGAGGAGGCGGTGAACCGGGTCATCAACCGCCTCTACGCCCTGGGGGCCTACGTCCTCTACCCCCCCACCTACAAGGTCCACGCCTCGGGCCACGCCTCCCAGGAGGAGCTCAAGCTGATCCTGAACCTCACCACGCCCAGGTTCTTCCTGCCCTGGCACGGGGAGGTGCGCCACCAGACCAACTTCAAGTGGCTGGCGGAGAGCATGAGCCGCCCCCCGGAGAAGACCCTGATCGGGGAAAACGGGGCCATCTACCGCCTCACGCCCCACACCTTTGAGAAGGTGGGCACCGTGCCCCACGGGGTCCTTTACGTGGACGGCCTGGGGGTGGGGGACATCACCGAGGAGATCCTGGCCGACCGCCGCCACATGGCCGAGGAGGGCCTGGTGGTCATCACCGCCCTGGCGGGGGAAGACCCGGTGGTGGAGGTGGTCTCCCGGGGCTTCGTGAAGGCCGGGGAGAGGCTTCTTGGCGAGGTGCGGCGGATGGCCCTCGAGGCCCTCCTGGCCGGCATCCGGGAAAAGAAGCCCTTAGAGCGCATCCGGGACGACATCTACTACCCGGTCAAGAAGTTCCTGAAGAAGGCCACAGGCCGGGACCCCATGATCCTGCCGGTGGTCATAGAGGGGTGAGGCGTGTACCGGAGCCTACTTTTACCCACCGACGGCAGCGAGGCGGCGGAGGCGGGACTTCAGGAGGGCCTCAGGCTGGCCAAAGCCCTGAAAGCCAGGGTGGCCTTCCTCTATGCCCTGGAGCCCCTAGGGCCCAAGCTCCTCCTGGGCCCCGAGACCCTTCCCTAACTACCGGGAACTGGTGGAGGACCTGCGCCGGGAGGGCCTGGCCGCTTTGGACCGGGCCACCCGGATGGCGGAGGAGCTCACGGTCCCCTTTGAGGCCCACCTCCTGGAGGGCCGGGCGGCGGAGGTCATCCTGAAGGAGGCGGAAAAGCACGACCTGAATGGGCACCCACGGGCGCACCGGGCTGGACCGGCTCCTTCTGGGGAGCGTGGCCCAGGAGGTGGTCCGGAAAAGCCCCAAGCCCGTCCTCCTGGTGCCTCACCGCAGGACAAGCCCATAGGCCATGGCCAAGAAGTAGAGAAAAAGCACCGCCCAGTTGTCGTAGGAGAGAACCCATAACTTGCGCAGGCTGCGGTACATGAGGCCCACCAGGACCACCCCGGCCATGGCCTGAAGGACAAAGACCGTGGCCGCATGCCCCTTGGCCGCCACCTCCAGGAGGGGTATGGGGTAGACGAAATCCCCCACCCCCAGGAGAAAGGTGTTGAAAAGGGTGCTTCCCACGACGTTGCCCACAGCCAGGTCCACGGCTCCCATCCGGGCCGCCGCCATCATCACCGTGGCCTCCGGTAGGGTGGTGACCAGGGCCACCAGAAAGGTGCCCACCCAGGCATCCCCCAAGCCGGTCTCCTGGGCCAGGCGGTCCGCCAGAACAGGCAAGACCACGGCCGCCGCCACCAGGACCAAAGCCCCCACCCCGTAGCGGGCCAAGGCCAACCGAAGGGGGATGTGGGCGTAGGCTTCTTCCTGGGCCTCCTCCCGGGGAAAGCGCCGAGCGTAGCGGAAGGAAAGCCAAAGGGCCAGGGCGTAAAGGGGAAAGAGAAGCAAGGCCATGAGGCCCACCCGCCCCAGGCCCACCTCCCTAAAGAGGCCAAGGCCCACCATAGCTAGAAGGAGGACGGCCAGCCCTAGGCTCAGGGCATGCTTCTGGCTGGCGCGGGCGGTCACGGGGTGGGGATGGAAGGCATCCACGAAGACCAAGAAGAGGAAGTTCACCATGCTGGCCCCCAGGAGGTTCCCCACAGCGATGTCGGGCAGATCCTGGAGCAGGGCGCTGGTGCTGCTGAAAAGCTCGGGAAGGCTCGTGGTGGCCGCCACCAGGAATAGCCCCACCAGGCTCCGCCCCATCCGGGTCTTCTCTGCCAACACATCCCCGTAGAAGGCCACCCGGTGCCCCGCCAGAACCACCAGCAGGGCTACCCCCAGGAAGGCCAGGAGCGTCATACCTGGGCCTGTAAGGGCCTCAGGAGGTCAAAGCGGGAGATGATGCCCACGGGCCTCCCCTTTTCGTCCACCACCGGCACGTGGTTGATGTCGTAGGTGAGCATGAGGTCCAGGACCTCCTTCAAGGGAGCCTCGAGGCCCACGGCGTGCACGGGAGAGGTCATGATCTCCTCCACCCGGGTGTTTTTGGCCTCCTCCAGGATCCTCTCCAGCTGGCCTTCATCCAGAAAGCGCCCTAGGAGCATGGGGGCGCGGAAGGTGGAAAAGGGAATGCCCCTCTCCTTCAAGAAGTCGCTCTCGGTGACGATGCCCACAAGCCTCCCCTCCCCATCCACCACCAAAACGCTCCCGATGCGCCTTTCCACCATGAGCCGGGCCACTTCCTCCAGATTGGTCCCCAAGGGGACGCTGACCACGGGGCTCACCATGAGGTCTTTGGCCTTCATCATCTCCCCTCCTTCCGCCATACTATCCGGTCCACCGCCTCCGCCAGGCCCCAGGCCAAAAGGGCCATCAGGAGTATCAGGAGCCAGATCTCAAGCGCCAGGGGCCTGGCCTCCAGAAGCCCGGGGGTCAGGGTCCCCACCAGAACTTGGAGGAGGATGCCCAGGGCCACGGCCCCGTGGAGGTAGGGGTTGGGCAGGGGGCGGAGGTGGGTGTGGCGGGCGGCGTAGGCGAAAAAGAGCTGGCCCACGGCCATGAAGTGAAAGGCGGCGCTCCGGGCGGCCTCGAGGCCCAGCCAAAGGGGAAGGAAGGCCAAAAGCCCCAGGGCCATCCCCGCCTTTACCGACCCCGTGAGGAGGACGAAGCGCCAAGAGGGCAGGTCCAGAAGGGGGCTATCCTTGGGCCTGGGGGGGCGCTCCAGGACCCCGGGGTTTCGGTCCAGGGCCAGGGCCAGGGCGGGCAGGCCGTCGGTGATGAGGTTGATCCAGAGGATCTGCACCGCCGTGAGGGGGAGGAGGAGGTGGCCCTGGGCGTCCCGCAGGTGGAGCAAGGCCGCAAGCAGGAGGCCCAGGCCCACCACCAGCACCTCGGAGAGGTTGGTGGAGAAGAGGAAGCGGATGAACTTCTGGATGTTCTCGTAGATGTTCCGCCCCTCCTCAACGGCGGCCACGATGGTGGCGAAGTTGTCGTCCAGAAGGACCAGGTCCGCCACCTCCCGGCTCACGTCCGAGCCCCGCTTCCCCATGGCCACGCCCACGTCGGCCCGCTTCAGGGCCGGGGCGTCGTTCACCCCGTCCCCGGTCATGGCCACCACCTCCCCAACCTTCTGGAAGGCCTCCACGATGCGCAGCTTGTCCTCGGGCCGGACCCGGGCGAAGACGTCCACCTCCAGAAGCTCTTCATCGGAAAGCTTCCCGATCTCCTCCCCCGTGGCCACCACCTCGGCGGGGATCCCCACCATGCGGGCGATGGCGAGGGCGGTGGCGGGGTGGTCGCCGGTCACCATGAGCAGCCGGACCCCCGGCTTCAAGATCCGGGCCACGGCCTCGGGCACCTCGGGCCGCGGGGGGTCCAGAAGGAGGACCAGGCCCAAGAAGGAAAGCCCTTCCTCCCGCTCCCCTTCCCCATAGGCCAGGGCCAGGACCCGGAATCCCCTGGCGGCGTGGGCCTCGGCCTCCTCAAGAAGCCTGGCCTTCTCCTCTTCGCTAAGGGCCAGCCTGGGGATCAGGGCCTCGGGGGCCCCCTTGAGAAAGCTTCCCTTGGGGGTGGTGACCCGCATGAACTTCCAGGCGCTGTCAAAGGGCACTTTCGGAAAGGCGGGGGTTTTCCCGCCGGGCCCGTTCCACGTCCAGGTGCTGGGCGGCGTAGCGAAGAAGGCCCAGCTCCAAGGGGTCCCCGGCCCCCGTGGCCAGGTCGGCGTCGTTGCAGAGGACCATGGCGAGGAGGGCCTTCTCCCGGTCCTGGGCGATGAGCTCCTGGACCTCCATGCGGTTTTCTGTGAGGGTCCCGGTCTTGTCCGTGGCGATGAGGGTCACGCTCCCCAGGGCCTCCACGGCCGAGAGGCGGCGCACCACCGCCTTCCTCCTGGCCATGCGCTCCACCCCTAGGGCCAGGGCGAGGGTGAGGACGGCGGGAAGCCCCTCGGGCACGGCGGCCACCGCCAGGGCCACGGCGAAGAGCACCACCTTAAAGGAGGGCCCCTCCGCCAGGAAGCCCAGGAGGACCAAGGCCAAGGCCAGAAGCAGGACCCACCGGGCCACCCAGTGGCCGAAGGCGGTGAGGCGGCGCTCCAGGGGGGTCTTCTCCTCCTCCATCTCCAGGAGGAGCCCGGCGATGCGGCCCATGGCGCTCCCTAGCCCGGTGCGGGCCACCTCCATAACGGCCCGGCCCCGGACCAGGAGGGTCCCGGCGTAGACCTCCTCCCCGGCGCCCTTTTCCACGGGAACGCTCTCCCCGGTGAGGACGCTCTCGTCCACCAGGGCCCCGTGGGCCTCCAGGAGGCGGCCGTCGGCGGGCACCCGGTCCCCGGCCTCAAGGCGCACCACATCCCCGGGGACGATCTCCCGGGCGGGGAGCCGCTTGAACTCCCCGTCCCTCAGAACCCAGGCCACGGGCTCCGCTAGGGCCTTGAGGCGCTTTAAGGCCTCCTCGGAGTGCTTCTCCTGCAAAGCCCCTAAGGTGGCGTTCAGGAGGAGGATGGCCAGGATGGCTAAGGACTCCAGGGGCACCCCTTCCGCCCCCTCGGCCAGCCACAGGCCAAGGTCCACCACCAGGGCGAAGAGGAGGATGTAGATGAGGGGGCTTTGAAACTGGCGCAGGAACTTGAGGACCAAGGGCTCCCCAGGCTTTTCCGGGAGGGCGTTGGGCCCGTATTCCTGGAGCCTCTTCCTGGCTTCTTCGGAGGAAAGCCCGCGCACGAAGGCAATATACCCGATGGGCCACGGGCCGAGTACCCCGCCTGCGAGGACCCCAAAGAACCGCCGAGGCTCGGTGAAGGGTTTTGGTATGGAAGGAGCAAGGGGGGGCCACCTATACTAAAGCCATGCTCCAGTACCCCGAGCTTCCCCTGGAAAGCCCCCTCATAGACGCCGAGCTTCCCGACCCCCGGGGCGGGCGCTACCGCCTCTCCCAGTTCCAAGAGCCCCTTCTCGCCGTGGTCTTCATGTGCAACCACTGCCCCTACGTGAAGGGCTCCATCCGGGAGCTAGTGGACCTGGCCGAGGCCTACCGGGGCCAGGTGGCCTTTGTGGGCATCAACCCCAACGACTACGAGCGCTACCCCGAGACAGCCCCGAGGGCATGGTGGCCTTCGCAAGGGAGCACGGCATCTTTTTCCCCTACCTTCTGGACG
>AGQM01001100.1_pt1 | contig 13181 bp, 17 predicted proteins | sample 1512301 | NCBI WGS metagenome assembly AGQM01 (sample SAMN07436262, study PRJNA71319) | hot springs metagenome | isolation source: samples from 5 sites along the outflow channel of Bison Pool, an alkaline... | place: USA: Yellowstone National Park
CCATAGCCATAGCCCCACAGCATAGGGAGGCTCGGATGCACCTCTGCAGGATGCTGTTATGGAAAACCCTTCCTTGAGGACAACATCACACCCGGCATACATCTTCAAGCAAGTTTCCCTTCTTTTATGTGGTGTTTCCGGAGGGTGCTGTGGCACCTCCCTACATGCCCCTCTATCCCACCCAGCTTATGGAGTTTTTTGGACTGTTGGTGATCTTTTTTATTCTGCTTTTCTTTTACAGGAGAAAACCCTTTGATGGTGCGATTTTTAGCCTTTACCTTCTTCTTTACGGTGCCCTCAGGTTCTTTTTGGAGTTTTACAGGGGTGTCACTCCACCCATAGAACCCATAGGACTAACATGGAATCAAATTGTATCTCTTCTTATGGTTTTGTCTGCTTTTGCCCTGATGTTTATTTTGAGACATGAGGGAAAGGTTAAGAAGGCTTGAGCAGTTGCTAACAAAAAAGATCAAGTTTGAACGGAAGGTATGAGGCTTTTTATCCTTCTTTTGAGCCTTTCCTTTGCCTTTTCCCTTGAACTTTTCCCTCAAATGGCAAACCTGAGGAGCTTCCCCCGTCAGTTGGAAGGAGAAAAGCTCAGGGCTTGGCTCCTGGAGGACGGCTATCCAAAAACCAAGCTTTACTTGGGCGATGTGCCGTTAACGGAAGGGTTTATGAAAAAACTCCTTGAAAATGCTAATTTAGATGCAGTGCCCCAACAGGTGGATGTAAGATACGGCATAACTCTAAGGAGAACAGACCTAAAGCTTTTTCCCACAAGTTGGCAGTCCATAAGGGAAACCCGGAGATAGACTACAATAAGTACACTGCCATTGACCCTCTTACGCCTTTGGCAGTGCTCCATCGGTCTAAGGATGGAAGATGGTTCTATGTTCAAAGTCCCGTAATGAGGGGATGGCTCAAGGCTGAGGATGTAAGAGGGTTGAATGAGGAAGAATTTTTTAGACTTCTTGACCTTCCCTTTTTGGTGGTTATAAAGCCCAAGCTTAAGATAGGAGGGCTTGAATACTCAATGTCCGCAAAAATTCCATATCTTTCAAAGGAAAAAGATAGATACTTGGTTTTGATGCCCAATGGAAGTGTTGAGTGGATAAAGGGGGAGGGCGTTATAGAAGGCTACTGGCAGTTTTCAGAAGATAAGGCAAAGCTTCTCCTTGATAGCCTTCTTGGAATGCCTTACGAATGGGGAGGCTTTTATGATTGCTCCGCATTGGTGCGTGCCTTCTTTGGTGTTTTTGGTATAGAACTTCCAAGAAACTCCAGCCAACAAGCTACCGTCGGAAGAGGTGTGGAGAGAACTTTTAACAGCTACCAAGAGCTAAAGGAACTCTTGAAAACATTTCCACCTTACCGGACAGTGTTATACATGAAAGGACACATAATGATCTTTGGAGGCTTTGAGGGAGAGGACCCGGTGATTTATCATGCGGTCTATGGCATAAAAAGGGACGATGGAAAAATGATTTATCCAAAGGCAGTGGTTAAAAATCTTATGGAAAGGGATGGGCTTACCAATCTATACAAAAGGATCGTGGCGGTGAAGGTGTATTAACCATTAGCCAGACCACTGGCTTATATTTAAAACTCATGGAACTAAAAACCCAAAGCCTAAAGGAGCTTTATGAAAAAGACTTTTATCTGTGGGTAATGGAGAACCTAAGACTTCTCAAAAACAAAGAGTACGAGCTTGTAGATTGGGAAAACCTCTTGGAGGAGATAGAGGATATGGGACGGAGATATTTGGACAGTGTGGTTAGCCTGATGGCGGTAATCTTGGAACACCTTTACAAGTGGGAACACTTCAAGTGCAGTGAGTATGCAGGACACGGTTGGATAAAGAGTATAAACAATGCAAGGAAGGAGCTGAGAACAATATTTAAAAGACATCCGTCCATAAAGGCAAAATCTCAGGAAAAGGAGAATATACAAACCGCATGGGAGTTGGCAGTTTATAGTCTGATTGACTGGTTTAAAGAACCTAAAAACCAAGACCTTGCTAAAAAATACTTTGGAAAGTTGCCGACAGAAAAGGATTTTCCGCAAGAATGCCCCTATACCTTTCAGCAGGTTATGGAATACGAACCTTGGGTTAAGTTATAACCAAACCACTGGTTTATATTTGAAACTCATGGAGCTAAAAACCCAAAACTTAAAGGAGCTTTACGAGAAAGACTTTTACCTATGGGTGTTGGAGAACCTAAAGCTCCTTAAAAACAAGGAGTACGAGCTTGTGGATTGGGAGAACCTCTTGGAGGAAATAGAGGATATGGCAAGGAGGGAACTGAGAAGTCTAATAAACCTTATGGCAATCATTATGGAGCATCTCTACAAGTGGGAAAACTACAGGGAATCCACTTATATGGGTAGCGGTTGGAAAAAGAGCATCCTCAACGCAAGAAAGGAAATTCTAAAACTCTTCAAGAATGCATCCTCCCTTAAGGCTAAGGCTCAGGAAAAAGAAATCTTGCAACGGGCATGGGAGGATGCGGTGTTAGACCTAATAACATGGTTTAAAGGGAATGAAAAGTTAGCCCTTAAACACTTTGGTAGGTTTCCCACAGAAAAAGACTTTCCACAAGAATGTCCCTATACCTTTGAACAGATTATGGAATACGAACCCTGGCTTGAGGAAATAAAGGAGAACACAGAAACACCACAGCCTTAGTGGTAAAATACTCAAAATGCTTCTTTTGAAAAGTCTATCGGGCGAAAGGATAGAGAGATTTCCCGTTTGGCTTATGCGTCAGGCGGGCAGGTATATGCCTCAATACAGGGAGCTTAGGGCAAAGGAGAAGGACTTTTTGAGCTTTTGTAAAAATGTGGAGCTTGCGGTAAAGGTGTCTTTGCTTCCCTTGGAGCTTTTGGATGTGGATGCTATTATCATCTTTTCAGACATTTTGGTTCCCCTTGAGCCTATGGGCATAAACGTGCGTTTTGAAGAGGGGGAAGGTCCCCATTTGGATTGGGATGGAAACGTCAAGGCACTCAGAAAGATCACAAGCAAGGACACAGAGTTTGTTAATGAAATAATAAGAGAAGTTAAAAGGGCGCAGGATCGGGTGCCTGTTATTGGCTTTTGCGGTGCACCGTGGACCCTTTTTGCCTACGCGGTGGAGGGCAAAGGAAAGGCGGACTTCAAAAAAGCCAAATTCTTTATGTGGGAAAGAAGGGAAGAATACCTTGAGTTTCTTGGGTTGCTGTCGGAGAACTTAGTGGAGTACTTAAAAGGACAGGTTAAAGCGGGTGCGGACTTGGTGCAGGTTTTTGATAGCTGGCTTATGCATATGCCCTACGAAGATTTAAAGGAGTATGCAGTCCTGCTGAAGGCTTTCTTTGAGAGGCTAAAGAGGGAACTTGGAGTGCCCATTATATACTTCTACAGAGGTTCTGGAGAGTATTTGGAACTGCTAAAGCATGTGCCCGCGGATGCCTTCTCGGTGGATTGGACGGTGGATATGCTTTCCTGGATGGAAAAGGAGGACAGAGCCTTTCAGGGAAACATGGACCCATCCATTCTTTACTGTGCGGAGGATGTTATTCAGCGTAAGGTTTTGGAGTTTTTAAAGAAGGTGCCAAGGAAAACCAAATACATATTCAATTTGGGACATGGGCTTTTGCCCGATATGGAGCTAAAAAAGGTAAAGCTTTTGGTGGATACGGTTAAAGGCTACAGGATCGGATGATAAAAGAGGGGAAGATCCTTCTCAAGGTGGAAGTTCCTGAAGTTGTCTCCTCAGAAATGCCCGTTTTTTATAACCCAACCATGGTTGTAAACAGGGACATAAGCCTGCTTATTGTTTGGGCTATGGAAGGTGAGGAGCTTGTGGTCTGCGACCCTATGGGTGCGAGCGGTGTTAGGTCTTTGAGGTTTTTGTTGGAGGTGCCAAAGGTAAAAAAGGTCATATACAACGACATAGACCAAAGGGCGGTGGAAAGCTTCAAGGAGCATCTGCAGATCAACCAAGTGCCAGAGGAGAAGGTGGAGATATACTCTGAGGATGCCAGCCTGCTTTTGAGAAAGCTAAGAAACTGCCATTATGTGGATATAGACCCCTATGGCTCACCCATTCCTTTTCTGGATTCTGCGGTATTTCCTGTCAGGAGGGGTGGTGTTCTGTCCGTTACCGCAACGGATACTGCGGTGCTCTCTGGAACTTACCCCAGCACGTGCCAGAGGAGGTACTCTAGCAAGTCTCTGTTGGAGTGTGAGTTTTACCACGAGGTGGGCATAAGGATCCTCATAAAGAAGGTGGTGGAGGAGGGTGCCAAGCACGATTATGCCCTAAAGCCTATCTTTTCATACTCTTACAAGCACCACTTTAAGGTCTTTTTTAGGAAGGACATAGGGGCAAGAAGAACAGACAAACTCATTGAAAAAATAGGCTACCTGCTTTACTGCACCCATTGTTTGTACAGGCAGGGCGTTTCCCTTGAGGGCATAAAAGGGCAGTGCCCCCACTGCGGGCATAAACTTTTGGTAGCTGGTCCCCTTTGGCTTGGAGAGCTTTGGGAGAAGGAAACAGTGGAGAGGGTTTGGAGTTTGAGGGGTGCCATAGAACTTTCGGAGGAAACCGCTAAGCTATTAAAAAAGATCAGGCGAGAATCAGAAGTCAACAGCCTTGGCTTTTACAGTCCCTCCTACATAGCAAGAGCTTTTAAACTTACCCAACTACCAACAAAGGAATTCTTCTTAAAATTCTTTGAAGGCACACCCACCCACTATAGCCCTGAGGGCTTTAGGACATCCCTTGAGCATGGAGAGTTTTTAAGGAGATTGCATGAGTTCATACAGAGAGGTGGCAGAACTAATCCTTAAGTTAAAGGGAGAGCTCTTTTTGTCTCCGAGGGAAAGGTGGTTTCTGAAAAGGTTAGAAGAGTCCGCCTACCCTTGGCAGTTGGTAGAGGAAGGGATAAAAAGGTTTTACGCCAAGCTTCCACCGGAGAGACGAAAAAAAACCCCCGCCTTCTTTGCCCTTGGCGAGATTGAAAGGTTAAGAAAAAAAGTAATAAAAAACTCCGCAGGGAAAGAGGATAACTGGAGGGAAAGGTTCAAGGGTCTTTTGGAAAAACTGGGAGAGTTTATTGAGGTGCCAAAGGTGGAACCCAAAGACAAAATGTCCGCAGAGGAAATTCTGGCAGACTTGGAGAGCAAGCTATATAAACACCTCTGGGAGAACTTGCCAGAGGAAGAAAAGAAAGCCCTTCTTAAAAAGTATGCCCAATTTAAGCAGGACAAAACCGCCCTTAGCTTTATGATAAAAGGTGAGCTTAGAAAGAAGTTTGGGCTTGGTGTGTTCTCCCTTTTTGTGGAGAAAAAATGAACTTTGATAAGCCTTAGCTTCATTTAATCTAAGACAACCACCTTTCCAGTGGCTGTGGAAAACTCCCTTTTCTCTTCCAGCTTGTTAGTAAGGATATAGCCCAACGCCAAGCCTTTCCTTGACACGGATGTTATCAGACCTACCTCCTTTTCTTCGTCAAAGACTTTTTGTTCCTCCTGAAGGTTTTCTCCTTTAAAGAGAACCAAGGTTCTGGGAAGCCTGCCCTTGTAGTGAATTCTTGCTATAACCTCCTGTCCCACATAACAGCCCTTTGTTAGGCTTATGGCAACGTTCAAAAGCCCAGCCTCAAGGGGTGAGTAGCCCTCCCTCAACTCCTTCCTTATCCTCGGGACCTTTCTCTCTATCCTTATGTCTTCAAAGTCCTCCTCGGTTATCTCTTCCTCCTTGGGAAGTTCAAGTCCGTCCAGCTTGCCAAAAATATCAAAACCTTCTTCTCTGAGCCTTAAAGGATTGTTTGCCACAAAAACACCATCCTTTTCAAAGAACTTGCCCTCTTCTGGCACCATGCCAAAGGTCTTTTCCACCCAATCTTTGGCGGATTCTCCAAAGACAAAAACGTGTCCAAGTATAGTTAGGTTTTCAAAATACACCTTCAGAGAGAGCTTTAACCTTTCAAACTCCTCTATGATCTTTTTTGCATCTCCCTCTGTGTCCAAAAGGTATGCATCCTCCAGCTTATACACAAAGAAATCTTCTATAGGAAAACCGTTTTGTCTAAGCCAGAGGTTGTAGTTAAAGCTAAAGGGCTTTAGACTTCTTATGTCGTTGGTTAGCAGGCTGTGTAAGAATGAGGTGTGCTCCTCCTGAAAGCCCTTTGGCAGAGTTTTACCTTTTTTACCAAAGACCTTTATCTTTGACCTTTTTAACCTTACCCACTTCACTCCATTTCCTCCTCGTCCTTCATAAGCTTGTACACGATGCTGTCCGTTAGGGCAATCCAAGAGGCTTCTATGATGTTCTCCGAGACGCCCACCGTACCCCACTTTCTTTTGCCGTCGGTGGATTCTATAAGGACCCTCACCTTAGCGGAGGTGCCCTCAGATTCGTTAACGATGCGAACCTTGTAGTCTATAAGTTGCACCTCTTTTAGGTTTGGATAGAACTCCTCCAAGGCTTTCCGTAGGGCTCTGTCTAGAGCATTGACGGGACCGTTACCCAAAGATGCGGTATGTTCTTTCACACCACCCACAGAGAGCCTAACCGTTGCCTCAGAAACTGGTAGCTCGTCGGTGCTCCTTTTGGCTATTAGGACCCTGTAGGCATCCAAATCAAAGTAGTTTCTAACAAGTCCAAAGTGCCTTTTGCAGAGCAGTTCAAAGGATGCCTCTGCCGCCTCAAAGTGATAACCTTCCTTTTCTAACTCCTTGATCTTTTCCACCAGCTTTAGAACCTCCGGAGACCTCTCATCCACCTCTATACCCATTTCTCTTAGCTTATAGACTATGTTGCTCTTTCCGGAGAGGTCCGAGACGGTGATCTTTCTTCTGTTGCCTACCAAAGATGGGTCTATGTGTTCGTAGGTATCGCTCCTTTTCATTACCGCCGATGCATGCACTCCAGCCTTGTGGGCAAAGGCACTTTCTCCCACGTAGGGCATGTTTCTGGGTACGGGCATGTTGGATATTTCTGCCACGAAGTGGGAAAGTTCGGTGAGCTTTTTGAGGTTTTCCTCGGGCACCACCTTAAAGCCAAGCTTTAACTGAAGGTTGGGTATTATAGAGCAAAGGTTGGCGTTGCCCGTCCTTTCACCTATGCCGTTTATGGTACCATGTACCTGCCTTGCCCCAGCCAAAACTGCCATTATAGAATTTGCAACAGCGGTGTCTGCGTCGTTGTGGGCATGTATGCCTATCTTTGCCTCAGGAAAGGTCTCCACCACTTTTTTTGTGATCTCATAGACTTCGTGGGGCAGACATCCACCGTTGGTATCGCACAAAACTATCCAATCCGCCCCACCCTCAAGGGCATACTGGATTACCTTTAGGGCATACTCAGGATTTCTCTTGTATCCATCAAAAAAATGCTCCGCATCAAAGATCACTTCCGGCACATACCTTTTCAGATAGGCTATGCTTCCAGCCACCATGTCCAAGTTCTCTTCCAAGGTTGTTCTGAGGGCTTCTAACACATGCAGGTCCCAGCTTTTTCCAAAGATAGTTATTACCTGTGGCTGGGCTTTTATCAGGTTTTCAAGCTGAGGGTCCTCTTCTGGTCTTTTGCCCGGTCTCCTTGTGGCACCAAAGGCCACAATCTTTGAGTGGTTTAGTTTGATGTTTTTGAGTTTTTCAAAGAGCAGTGTATCCTTTGGGTTTGAACCTGGCCAACCGCACTCAATGTAATCTATACCAAACTCGTCAAGCTTTTTTATGATCCTGAGCTTATCCTCTATGGAAAAGTTCACCCCTTCCGCTTGGGAACCATCCCTTAAAGTGGTGTCGTAAATATAGACTTTCTCACTCATATTCACATATTCATAAGAAAGTTTAAGCTAATAGTTTGCAAAAGGCAATAGTTCTCAAGAGCGCCCGTGAGGGTTGCGGTATAGGTTTAGTCGGTATTATAATTAAGCTTGCATGACAAACCCAAACTTGAGGAAAACCATTGAGCTATATTCAACGAGGTCTTCTGAGGAACTTGTCCAATTCTTAAACGGACTTTCAAAACCATCCTTGATAGCCCTTTGTATAGACCTCTTGACCCTTTACTTTAATGACAAAAACTCATCAAGGCTCAGAGAACTAACCACCTTGTGGATGTGTGGCTTTCAACCAAACTCGGAAAAGCTCGGATACAACGGATACAGAATGGATGTAGACGCTGGAAGAAGAGTTGATTGTGAGGTCAAGCCTCAAAATACGGATGACCCTAGGAAAAAACTAAACGGCGGTGGAAGTTTTAACGACTACACCTTGGAAAGGTTTAGTAGGGATTTGGAAAATAATCCTATAATTTTGGTTAGCGGTTTTGTGGGAGGGAAGTTTATATACATCTTTGAGTTTAAGTTTGAATGCTTAAAGGAAAAGCTTAAAGGTTTGCTTGAACGCAGGTTTCCGGAGGGACAAAGAAGAGAGGGAGAATACTTACGTTCAGCCGGATTTTCCTTTAGGGATTACAAAGATTGTCCTTCTTTGAAACTTGCCTATTTAAGAGATGATTGGTACAGTTTTAAGGATTACCTCTCAAGGGACCTGACAAAATACTTTGAGGGACTTAAAAAATGGAAGGTATAGAAAAGTTTATCAACCAAGTTATATGTGGTGATGCCCTGGAAGTTTTAAGAAAAATGCCAGATGAAAGCCTACATTTAGGCATCACCTCTCCACCATACAACAAAAAAGAAAAGCACGGTGGTTGGTTAGTGGATAAAGTCCGATACAAGGGCTACAGGGATGTTATGCCAGAGGAGGAATATCAAAGTTGGCAGGTGGAGGTTTTAAATGAGCTCTACCGAGTGATAAAAGAAGGAGGGTCCTTTTTCTACAATCACAAAGTGCGCTACGAGGACGGAAAAATGATCCATCCCTTACAGTGGCTGCTTAAAACCAAGTGGAACATATGGCAGGAGATCATTTGGAACAGGAAAATTGCGGGCAACATAAGAGGGTGGAGGTTTTGGCAGGTGGAAGAAAGAATTTATTGGCTTGTGAAAGGAAAGCCAAAAGAGTTAAAGCCTAAGCATGCCAAATTAACATCCATATGGGAGATCCGACCAGAACAAGGACATAAAGAACATCCTGCAGTATTTCCCATAGAACTTCCCACACGGATCATAGCAAGCTTGCTTGAGGAAGAGGATGGAATTGTTATAGACCCTTTTTGTGGAACTGGAACCACCCTTGTAGCCGCTAAGCTTTTGGGAAAGAAATACATAGGGATGGATATCTCCGAGGAGTATGTGGAGTATGCAAAAAGAAGGCTTGAGAGGGCGGAAAAGGAAAGGGCGAGAGTTCTAAAAGAACTTTCCCTTCACGGTGTAGAACTAACCTTCAAAGAGAGGAAAGAAAGAGGATTTTGGAACAAAAGGGTTTAGACTACGGAACGATCTGCGTTCCTATCCCTTCGTCGGTGAAAACTTCCAAAAGTATGGAGTGGGGCACGCGCCCGTCTATTATATGCACCTTCTTTACTCCTCCCTTCAGGGCGGACATACAACTTTTGAGCTTTGGAATCATGCCTCCCTTTACCACACCCTCGGAGATAAGCCTTGGAATATCACGCGCATGCAAGGTAGATATGAGGGAACCATCTTTGTCCTTTACACCCTCCGTGTCTGTTAAAAAGATTATCTTCTCCGCCTTCAGGGCTTGTGCTATCTTTGATGCGCAGAGGTCTGCGTTTATGTTGTAAGCCTGACCACCCTCTCCTACACCCACCGGTGCAATAACTGGAATGTAGTTTCTTTCAAGGAGGGTCTGCAGTAGCTCCACATTCACTTCCTCCACTTCCCCCACAAAGCCAAGGTCTTCCTCTGGCACTTCTAAACCAAGCTCTTTAAAGTAGCTTTCCTTGTCAAGCTTTTTTGCCCTCAAAAGCTCCCCATCCCTTCCGGAGAGTCCCACCGCGTATATAGGTTTTTTGGTGTGGGTGTTTATGAGGGCAACTATGTCCTTGTTTATGTCTCCCGAGAGCACCATCTCCACCACATGCATGGTTTCTGCGTCCGTCTTTCTAACACCACCCACAAAATGAGACTTTAGACCGAACTTTTCTAAGGTTTGGCTTATCTGGGGACCTCCCCCATGCACCACCACCACCTTTATACCCACGTAAGCCAAGAGCACCACATCGCGGGCAAAGCTGTCCCTTAGTTGTTCGTTTACCATGGCGGAACCGCCATACTTTATGACAAAGACCTTTCCGTAGAATTCCCTAATGTAAGGGAGAGCAGACTGTAAAATCTTAGCCCTATCCAGCAGTGTTTGCATCCTTTACTCTCTCTATGTCTGCACCAAGTTGTTTTAACTTTTCCTCTAAGCCTTCATAACCTCTGTCTAAGTGGTGTATGTCCCTGACTGTGGTTGTTCCCTCCGCAATGAGCCCTGCCAAAACCAAACTGGCGCTTGCCCTCAGGTCTGTGGAAAAAACCTCTGCCCCGCTCAATCTTTCTACACCACGCACGATGGCAGTCCTACCCCTAAGGCTTATGTTTGCTCCCATTCTTTGAAGCTCATTTACATGCTGAAAGCGGTTTTCAAAGATGTTTTCCGTTATGTGAGAGATACCCTTTGCCACTGTGCACAGTACCATAAACTGGGCTTGCATGTCTGTGGGAAAGCCCGGATACTCTGCGGTGGATATTTCCAAAGGTTCCGGTCTTCCGTCCCCGCGGACCTTAACGCGGTCAATGCCCAAGATTTCCACTTTTGCACCCGCCTCCTTTAACTTTTCTATCTGGGCACCCATGTGGTCTATCCTAACACCCTCTAAGAGTACCTCTCCACCCGTCAAAAAGCCTGCCACCGCCAAGGTGCCTGCCTCAATTCTGTCCGGTATTACCTCATGCTCAAAGCCTGCCAAATCCTCCCTTCCCTTTATAACCATAGTCCTGCCTTCCACCTCTATCTCCACACCCATCTTTCTAAGAACCTCCACCAGGTCCATCACCTCTGGCTCCAAGGCAACGTTTCTGAGGACGCTCCTCTTTGGACATCTACTCAAAAACATAAGGGCATTCTCTGTACCCGTAACAGTTATAACCTCAAAGGTATACTCCACCGGTTTTATTTTTTGAACCTCCATATGAAGGTAACCCTCTTTCACGTTTATAACTGCCCCTCCCTTTTCAAAGACTTTTAGATGCTGGTCAATGAGCCTTGCCCCTATGGAACAGCCACCGGGCATGCCTACCACTGCACGGCCAAACCGTGCCAAAAGGGGGCCGGCCACAAGGATAGAAGCCCTCATCTTTCTGACTATATGGTCTGGTGCAAGGTAAGAGTTCAACGCCTGCGCATGGACAAAAGCCTTACCCTCTTCAAAATGCACCTGTGCCCCAAGGGTGTTCAAGAGCTCAAAGGTAGTTTTAACATCCAAAAGATTGGGCACCCTTTTTACAATGCAGGGCTCCTCGGTTAAAAGGCTTGCTATGAGTATGGGAAGGCTGGCGTTTTTTGAACCGGAGACCTTTACCCTTCCCCTTAACTTCCTGCCTCCCCTTATCACAAGAAAGTCAGAGCTTAATGATGTGATGTTTTTCATCTTTCTTGATAACTATTTTAACCACCTCCCAGAGCTTGGAGTAATATATCGAAACGCCGTCATCCTCCTCCACGTAGTGGTGGGGCTCCTCCGAGTATATAACGATTATCCTGTCCTCCTCCTCCAAAACCTTCGGGTAGTTCATATTCTCACCACTACGCAGGTCAAAGCCTCCTTCACTCCCTCCAAGGAGTGGATCTTGTTTATAACAAGCCTTCCCAGCTCGTCTTGATTCTTTACCTCTACAAAGACGATAATATCGTAAGGACCTGTTACCACGTCCGCGGTTCTGACGCCTTCAAAGGTAGAAAGGGCGAGCATTATTGATGGGATCTCTCTGGGGTCTGCCTTTATGAGTATGTACGCCTTTATGGAGTATTCAGACTCCAGCTCCATCAACTCGGTTATGGACATAGGATAGCTCTCTGGCCTTGTTTCCATCTTCTTTAACCTCCTCAAGTAGTATTTTAATCAACTTTTCACTATCTGAAGGATTCCTTTTTATCTCCTCAAGGGCAAGGTGCAAAAACCTCCTAAACTTGGGCTCCCTTTTTTCCACATCCGCCCAATAGCTTTTGATTTTCACGATTTTTTCCTCTACGGGGAGAAGCTCAAGCCAACGGAAGAACTTTTCCACCTCGTCCCAGACGATGATCTCCCCCTTCTCCTTTTCCCTGAGCCTACCCTTTAGATTCTCTTGGGCTATACCCTTAAGGTCGTCAATGTTATACAGGAAGGCTTGGTCTATGCTTTCTATTTCCGGGTCTGCGTTCCTGGGCACGGAGATGTCTATGATAAACATAGGGCGATAGTCTCTCTTTTTCATTGCGTTTTCCACCATCTCCTTGGTGAGCACATAGCCCTTTGCCCCCGTGGATACAAGAACTATGTCAAACTTATGAAGATGGTCTGGCAGTTCCTCGTATCTTAGCACGTTGCCCTCCAGCTCCCTTGCCAGTTCCAGAGCCCTCTGGTATGTTCTGTTGGCAATAAATATGCTTGACTTTAGCTTTTTAAAGTATTTCGAAGCAAGCTCCGCCATCTCTCCCGCACCTATCAAAAGCACCTGTGCCTTGCTGAGATTCCCAAAGATCTGCTTTGCCAGTTCTACCGCCACATAGCTAACGGACACTGCGTTCTTGCCTATGCCCGTTTCTGTGCGCACCCTTTTGGCAGTTCTCAGGGCCTTTTCAAAGACCCTGTTTAGAATCTTCCCAAGTCCTCCGCACTCCTTGGCTAACCTAAAGGCTTCTTTAAACTGGGATACTATCTGGCTCTCTCCCACCACCATAGAATCAAGACCGCTGGCAACCCTGAATATGTGCGCTAAGGCTTCCTTCCCTTCCAGAAAGAAAGAGTACCTTTTATAGCTGGGGCTTACCTTCTTTAGCTCCAAAAAGGCAGACACCAAAAGGTGCATCTGATGATAATCTCCTGCCACTGCGTAGGCTTCCACCCTATTGCAGGTGTTTAGGATCACAAGCTCCCTTACCCCGGAGTAAGATCTTACCGCAGTCAAAAGGTCGCAGAGTTCTTCCTTGCTACAGGCTAAGAGCTCCCTTATCTCCACTGGGGCGGTTTAAAGTTGTAGCCCCACACAAATATGCGATCCATCATATA
>AGQM01002664.1_pt1 | contig 13129 bp, 13 predicted proteins | sample 1512301 | NCBI WGS metagenome assembly AGQM01 (sample SAMN07436262, study PRJNA71319) | hot springs metagenome | isolation source: samples from 5 sites along the outflow channel of Bison Pool, an alkaline... | place: USA: Yellowstone National Park
CAAAGTCCTCTAGGATTTTTGGGAAAAACTTGGGCTCAAGGGAAAACTTTTTAACTTTGTAGCCAAGTCCCTCCAGTATCTCCAGTAGATTTTCCACCTTTTTAGGGTCTGGCTTTTCATGAATCCTGTAAAGGCAGGGATATCCTACGCTGGTAAGATGCTTTGCCACCGTTTCGTTGGCGGAGATCATAAAGTGCTCTATAATTCGGTGGGCTATGTGGCGCTCATAGGGTACTATGGCGGTAGGTTCTCCATACTCATCCACGATCAGCTCTGCCTCTGGCAGGTCAAAGTCTATGCTACCCCTCTCCCACCTCCTGTAAGAGAGAATTCTGTATAGGTCCTCCATGATTCTAAGTGGTTTTACAAGGTCTGGATACTTTTTCTCAAGGGCTGGGTCTCCTACGATAAGTCGGAGGGCTTCATCATACGTTAGCCTTGCCTTGCTCCTTATTACGCTCTCGTAGATGTCATACCAAAGCAGGTCCCCCTTTGGGCTAAAGACCATCTCACAGGTAAAGGCAAGCTTGTCCTCATTGGGCTTTAGACTGCAAAGGTCCGCAGAGAGCCTCTCGGGTAGCATGTGAATTGCCCTGTCGGGCAGATAAAAGGTAAAGCCCCTCTCAAAGGCGCTTTTGTCAAGGGCGGAACCCTCCTTCACAAAGTAAGACACATCCGCTATATGCACCCAAAGGCGGTAGTTTCCCTCGGGCGTTTTTTCTATGGCCACCGCATCGTCAAAGTCCCTTGCCTTTGGTGGGTCTATGGTAAAGCATACCTGATCCCTTAAGTCCCTTCTCCTCTTGAGCTCCTTCTCCCAATCTATGGAGAGACTTTGGGCTTCCTTTAGAACTTCCGGCTCGTAATCCTGAGGTAGCTTATATTTGTGGATGATTATATCCACAATAAGGTTCTTTTCTGCCGGGTCTCCAAGGACCTTTTTAACTTTGCCCAGCATGGGGCCTTCTTTGGAAGGGTATCGCACAATTTCCGCCAATATTACGGTGCCTTCTTTTAACCCTTTGCAGGTGTCCTTTGGCAGAAAGACCCTATGAAAGCCGTTCTGGTCCAAGGGAACTCCTACACACTGTCCCTTTTCTTTTTTTATAGAACAGACTAACTCCCTTGTGCCCCTCTTTAGAACCTTTAGCACCCTTATTTCCTTTTTGCCCTTGAATTCTACCACCTTAGCCTTGACCCTGTCTCCGTGCAAGAGCCTCTCCATCTCAAAGGGTGGTATGTATATATCCTTTTTACCTTCTCCCACCTCAAGAAAGCCAAAGCCGTTGGGATTTGCCAAAACTGTGCCTACTACTACCTCTTCTTGTGCCAACCTATACCTTCCACCCTCCACTATGATGGTTCCCTCTTTTTTTAGCTTTTTTAGCAGTTTTTTCAACGCCTTTCTACCCTTTTTGTCCAAAGACAAAAGGTGGGCAAGCTCGTTAAAGTGCAGAGGCTTTTTGCTAAGGGCTTTTATAATATCCTTCTCCTCAAGGGAAATTTCAGCCATAGCCTCTGCTGAGGTTTAAAATTTTAATACTATTTTCGCAAAATTCCTACCACCCCATCCATAAGCAGGAACCAGGCTCGGTTATAATTCTTTCAATGCCTAACAGAAGATATTACAGCCCTGAGGACATAATAAAAGAGGCAAAGAAGCAAATTCCAGGGGTTGATAGGATCATAGAAGAGACATGGGAAGAGTTAGGGCTAAACGAAGAAATGATAAAGAATGCATTTGGGTTAGTTTTGGTAGAGTTTGATCGTTTAGCAACGGAGAAATTCAGATATTATGAAACTAAAGCCTTAAAAAGACTGGCAGAGCTTTGGTTAGAAAGTCAAGGTCCTAATCTCAAAGAAAACTTAAAAGCTGTATTAGAAAGCCAAGATTTCATCAACAAGCTTGCATCCATGTTTGTTGAATTTGCCTATATGGTTCAAAGGTTGGAAAAGGATTTAGGAAATATGAGAAAAGCCAGAGGAGGGAAAACTTTTGAAAAAGTAATATGCGGTCTTTTGAACTTTATAGGCATATCTTGCGAAATACCAACGGGTGAATACAGGGAAAGGCTAAGAAGAATAGACATAGTGATACCCAACTCTGTAGAAGCTTTAGAAAATCCTGATAAGGCAGTATTCATAACCTGTAAGAGAACATTAAGGGAAAGGTGGAGGCAAGAAGTTCCAGCAGTGGGTCCGAATCAAAGGGTATATTTGCTAACTTTGGATGAGGAGTTATCCCAAGAAAAAGCAAATGAAATAAGAAGTTTGGGATTGATCGTTTATGTTAGAGATGATTTAAAGCAATCACGTTTTAGCAGTAAAAGTTGGGTTAGGAAGCTATCCGACTTACCAAAGGATATAAGCCCATACTGACGGTTATAATTATCATATGCACACTTTCTCTCCTTTAACCACAAATAGCTATAACCGATTAAGGGATGAGTCCCTTGACTTTAAAGGCATTCCAGCAGGTCAAGGACTTCATAGCATTCATCCATACCCCGCAATGTTTCATTTTTTACTGGTAAGAAAGTTTATTAACGAATTATCCAATGAGGGTGACTTGATTCTTGACCCCTTCTGTGGCTCAGGAGTTTCGGCAGTTGAGGCACTAATAAACAACAGAAACTATGTGGGCTATGACATAAATCCATTGGCAGTTTTAATCGCAAAAGTTAGAACCACTCCTATATCTACGGAAAAGGCACTCAGGCTGCTGGAATTGATATTGAAGCAAGATGTGAAAGACTACGAAGTCCCAAAATTTCCTAATATTGAATACTGGTTTGATGAGGATGTTATAGAAGAATTAGCAAAACTTAAGGCTACTATCTTTAGCATTGAGGATATTAATCTTCAGAACCTGTTTAAGGTGGCTTTTTCTGAGACCATAAGATTGGTATCAAGAGCGGATCATAGTGAGTTTAAGTTAGTTAGGGCTAAAAAAGCTAAGAAGAAGAACGTAAAGCTTGTTTTTGAAACTGTTGCAAAAAGAAATATTACAAACCTCTCTATCCTTTCTAAACTAGCGCTTAAGGCTCGTGTTGATATTCGGCAGTTCAATGTGCTGGATAACTTACCGATAGAAGATGAAAGCGTGGATTTGGTAATTACATCTCCACCATACGGGGATTCAAAAACAACAGTAGCTTACGAACAGTTTTCAAAGTTATCCATAAAATGGTTAGGCTTAGACGATAGCTTTAAAAATTACCAATTGGGAGCCAAAGAAAAAAACTATGAATATGCCTTGCCCTCGGATGAATTGAGCGAATACCTTGAAGAGATAAAAAGGTCAGACGAAAAGAGAGCAAAGGATGTTTACAGTTTTTATGTGGACTTATACAGGGCGATTGAAAATATTTCAAAAAAAGTAAAACCAGGTAAATATGCGGTTATAGTTGTAGGTAATAGAAGAGTGAAAGGCGTTGAATTGCCAACAGATAAAATATGCGCAAGCTTCTTTAGCCAATTTGGTTTCGTTCATATTATCACCTTAGTTAGGGAGATCTCAAATAAAAGGATGCCCTCTGAGAACTCTCCCTCCAATATTAAAGGTGAAAAATCAGGGACTATGAAGTATGAGTATATTGTAATTTTGCAGAAAAAATACTAAGGATGATGGTAAAAGATCAAATTCTCTACGAACTTTATAAAGGAAAAGATTACCACATTGAACCCACCTTAGAACGAATTGAAAGGGCGGTTGAGTATGTGGGTTTAAAAAAGCCCTCCTATGTTTCCCTCTTGGTGGGAGGCACCAATGGGAAGGGCTCTACCTGTGCATTCGCGGAGCGCATTCTGAGGGAGCATGGCTACAAAACCGGTTGGTTTGTCTCTCCCCACCTTTACGATGAAAAGGAGAGGTGGAGGCTGAACGGACAAAAGATAGAGGAAGAGAGGTTAAAGGAGTATGTAAAGGAGCTAAAGGGCGTCTTTGAGAGGTTTAATCTTACCTACTTTGAAGCTTGCACCCTAATAGCCCTAAAGTTCTTTGAGGATGAAAAGGTGGACTTTGCGGTCTTTGAGGTAGGAATGGGAGGCAGATGGGACGCCACCAGAACCTGCAGACCTTCCGCCTGTGCCATTACCAACGTTCAAAGGGACCATGTAAAGTGGCTGGGCAAAAGTCCCGAAGAGAGGGCTTACGAAAAACTGGGCATATACGTGCCCGGCAGACCCATTGTGATCGGTAGTCCCAAAGAACCTTTGTATCCCAAAGCCTTGGAGATATGCGATCTGAAGGACCTGATCGTGGCGGGCATGGACTTTTTTGCCTACGGCAAGGTGGAAGGCATGCAAACCTACTTGGAGAACTTCAGCTCGGACTTTTTCTCAATAAACTCCGTCAGGCTGGGACTTTGGGGCAAGTGGCAAATAGACAACGCCAGCGTAGCTATAGCCTTGGTAAGCCAAGTTATAAAGCTAAACGAGGATAAAACACGAAAAGCCCTTGAAGAGACAAGGTGGGAAGGGAGGATGGAAATTTTGAGGGAAAAACCTCTACTGGTAATAGACGGTGCCCATAACCCGGATGGTGTCAAGAGGGTAGTCCATCAGTTGATAAAACATGGCATAAAGCTAACTCCCGTATTTACCGGGCTAAAGGACAAGGAGTGGAGAGAGTCCATGACCTTCCTCCGAAAGCTTTCGGAAAAGATCTATTTGGTGCCCATCAACCACCACAGAGGAGAGGAACTATCTGAACTGGTGCAACATGCCCAAAGGCTGAACTTTAGGGAGATCGTCCCTCTGAGCTCTGCAGGAGATGTTTTTGAGTTAAAGGAAGATGTGCTGGTGCTTGGCTCTCTATACTTGTTGGGAGAAGTAAAGAAATGTCTGGAAGAAAAGAGGGAGTAGTCTTTGTAGGCTCTTTTAGGGAGAACTTTCCAGAGGATAACAGAAGGCATGTGGTCTTTGTGGGAAGGTCCAATGTGGGTAAATCCTCTCTTATAAACATGCTGGTGGGCAAAAAGGTAGCCCGTGTTAGCAAAGACCCAGGCAGGACGAGGGCCATTAACTTCTTCCTCTGGAACGATGAGCTATATCTGGTGGATGTGCCTGGTTATGGCTACGCAAAGGTTTCCGGCGAAGAAAGGGAAAGATGGAAGCTTATGATGGAGAAATATTTCACCCAGTGCAGAGAAAAAATCCAATGGGTGTTTTTGCTCATAGACAGCCAAGTTGGTCCTACACCCTTAGACAAGTTTATGATAGAGTTTCTTTCTTCTCTTAACATACCCTATGTGTTTGTTTTAACAAAAGAAGATAAAGCAGACCAAAAGGAGAAAGAGAAAACCATAAAGGAACTGAGCCTTCTTTCAAAGGCACCTATTGTTATAACATCAGCCAAGGAGGGAAAGGGTAAAAAAGAGCTTTTAAAGTTTCTGAAAGTTGAATAAATTTAGGTAAATTGTGGTAGAATATTAGCATAAAACTTTTTGAGGAGGTTTAAAATGGCTAAGAGAGGAAGAAAGAAAGGCGGAGCCAGATACAGAAGGATAACCCTTTCTTTGCCCAAAAGGCTTTATTATGTGCTCAACGGCATAGCCATGGGGGACGAAAGAAAGCTAAACAGACTGATCAAGGGCATCCTTGAGGATAAGCTCATGGAATCCACCGTCGCAGAATTGGAGCTTTATCTGGGAAGAGGTGAGGAGTTAGAGGAAGAGGAGGAAATGGAAGAAGCAGCAGAGGAAGAAAAGAAGGAATAAATGATCCATCCACGCATAAGGGGACTATCTGCCTACAAAACGGAGACCACTCCCTGCAAGGTAAAGCTCTCCTCCAACGAACTACCCATAAAACTTCCGGAGGAAGTTAAAAGAAAAATAGGGGAGGTGGTCTCCTCCATACCTTTGAACCGCTACCCAGACCCACAGGCATCAGAATTGAAAGAAGTTATAGCCAAAAGGTTTGGTGTTTCAACGGATAACCTGGTCCTGGGCAACGGTTCCGACGAGCTCATTCAATACTTAACTATAGCAGTAGGAGAAATAAACAGTCCTGTCCTCTATCCTGTCCCCACCTTTCCCATGTATGGCATATGTGCCACCGCCTTGGGAAGGGAAAAGGTGGAAGTGCCACTCAAAGAGGACCTGGACTTAGACTTGGAAGCCCTCTTGAGGGCAGTGGAGGAAAAAAGACCTTCCTTAGCCTTCTTCTCTTATCCAAACAATCCCACGGGAAACTGCTTTAGGGAGGACGCTATAAAGAGGGTTAGACAGGAGGGCGTATTTACCGTAATAGATGAGGCTTATTATCACTTTTCTGGAAAGACCTTTCTTGCTAACGCCCTTCAAAGGGAGGATACTGTAGTTCTAAGAACCCTTTCCAAGATAGGTTTGGCAGGTCTAAGGGTGGGCATACTGATAGCAAAGGAGGAAATAGCCAGAGAAATAAACAAGCTTAGGCTTCCTTTCAACATAACCTATCCTTCTCAGGTAATAGCCAAGCTTATGTTGGAGGACTTTTACCCTATAATAGAGGAACACGTGCAGATGGTCCTGAGGGAACGGGAAAGGCTGATGAGGGAGCTCTCTAACATAGAAGGTGTAAAGGTCTTTCCTTCCGATGCCAACTTTTTCCTGTTTAAAACTCCCTATCCGGCAGGTTTGGTGCACGCTGAGCTTATAAAAGAGGGTGTTTTGGTTAGGGATGTTTCTTACCTTCCCAACTTGGAAAACTGCCTCAGGGTAAGCGTAGGCTTCCCGGAGGAAAACGACCAATTTCTACAAGCCATGCAAAGGGTGATGAAGAGGCTATGCTGAGGGTTGCCACTTGGAATGTAAATTCCATAAGGTCCAGAAAGGAGTTGGTTTTTATGTGGTTGGAGAGGGTTCCCGTGGAGATCTTGTGCCTTCAAGAGCTAAAAACAGAGACCCACAATTTTCCTTTTCTTGATTTTGAAAGGCTTGGGTATAAGTGCTATGTGCATGGGCAAAAGGCTTACAATGGCGTTGCTATATGCTCTAAGTTTGGGTTGGAGGATGTTTTTAAAGGCATAGGAGATGCAAGGTTTGATGTGGAAAGTCGGGTAATAGGAGGAAGGCTCAAGGACCTTTGGCTCATAAACTGCTACTTTCCTCATGGAGAAGAGAGGGGAGGTAAAAAGTTTTACTATAAGTTGGAGTTTTACGATGCCTTCTGTAAATTCTTAGAAAGAAGCTTTAGTCCTTCAGATAAAATTGTGCTCGTGGGCGACATGAACGTAGCCTTGGAAGACATAGACGTTTATGACCCGGTTGTCCTGAAGGATACCATAGGGACCATGCCAGAGGAAAGGCAAGCCCTAAGAAGACTCTTAGATTGGGGCTTTGTGGACGCCTTCAGGTATTTATACCCTAATAAGGTGGAATTTACCTGGTGGGATTACATTGGGGGTGCAGTATGGAAAAACCAGGGCATGCGTATTGATTACATATTTATCACAGAACCCCTTTTAAAGAGCCTAAAGGATGTGTTTGTGGATACGTGGGCAAGAAAGAAGAGACAGCCAAAGCCCTCAGACCATGCACCCGTAGTGGGAGTTTTTGAACTGTGAGGGGAGTGATTTTTGCAATACTTACTAGCCTTGCGTGGGGGCTTGCCCCCATCCTCTTTAAGCTGGGCCTAAGGGCTGAAGTTAGCAACCTCTTTGCCCTTATAGTGCATAATTTTTCCGCCTTTCTGTTGGCATCTTTGCTCTTTTTTGCCTTGGGAGAACCCCTCAAGGTAGGCTTGAGGGAGCTGGTCTTTATATCCTTTGGGGGCATGCTCTCGGGATTCTTGGGTTTGTTCTTCTATTTTGAAGCGGTTAGGCACGGCAAAGTTTCCATAGTGGCACCCATCGCCTCAACATCTCCCCTCTGGAGCGTGCTCTTTGCCTATGTTCTGCTGGGTGAGGGCTTAAATTTTCAAAAATTGGTGGGTGTATTTTTGATAGTGCTAGGTATTACCCTTTTGAGCCTTTCAAGACAATGAAAAAGGTACTCCTTTCCATTTTGGCGGGCTTACTGCTTTACCTACCCTTCTCCAAGCTAAACCTATGGTTTTTGCTCTTTCCTGCCCTCTTTCTTTTTGTTAAATACCGGGGAGTGCCCTTTTGGACCTTGGGAGGGTATGTGTTCATCTTTCTTTCCCTGAGGTGTGCCAACATTGCCAGCGTTGAGTTTGGCGGTATAAATCCCATTCTCTCTTACTTTATGTATTCCCTGTTCGTTCTCATCTTTACCCTTTTTCAATTTTCCCTGCCAGCTTTTATTGCCCAGAGGTTTTTTAAAAACTCACCTTTAGCCTACGGCTTTTTTTATACCCTCTTTGAACTGCTTCGCTCTCACTTTCCCTTTGGTGGCTTTCCATGGCTTTTGATGGGAGAGGTTATATCTCAGGTGCCCCTTTTGAAGTATTCCCTGTACTTTTTGAGCATACCCCTTTACACCTTTTTGCTTTGGGTTTTGGCAGTTTCCCTATTCCAAAAAAGGCTTTTCTCTTTAGCCCTGATTCTTTTTGTTTTACTCTCTCTTAGCCTTTCCGCTTACTTTGTGCCACCGAAGAAACTAAACGGAGTAAAGGTAGCCCTTATTCAAACCGCAGTGCCCCAAGAAGAAAAGTTAAGCAAAGAAGCCTTTGACAAGCATACGCCACAGATACTGCAAATGGTGGAAAGGGCACTGGAAGAAAAACCAGACCTCGTAGTCCTACCCGAGTCTGCCCTGCCTTTTTACTTCTCGGAAGAACAAACAGATATCCTTTATCATCTTAGTCTTAAAGGTCCCATTCTGGTAGGTCTGATTGATATTAGGGAAAACCTAAAGCCCTTCAACTCTGCCTACCTGTTTGCGGAGGGTATGCTAATAGACTACTACGATAAGGTAAAGCTCATGCCCATAGGCGAATACATCCCAAAGCCCTTTGGATTTTTAAAGGAAATATTTCAAGCCATAGGAGGCATTGACTACGTTCCCGGCAAGTCTGCAAAGGTTATCAAATACAAAGACCTTCGCATTGCGGTGCCCATATGCTTTGAAATCGCCCACTACAGCTACATGGAAAGATTATCCAAAGATGCCAATCTTATTGCGGTTTTAACCAACGATGGCTGGTTTAAAGACAGCGACTGCACCTTTCAACATTTTAGGTTTGCCCAGTGGGCTTCTTTGCGTTTTAAAACCTACACCCTTTGGGTGAATAACTCCGGCGACACCGCCATCATTGACCCCTACGGCAGGGTTCTAAAAAAACTGGGCTACATGGAAAGGGATGTATTGGTGGAAGTTTTGAAATAGGTTGCTTATAATTAACTCTTGATGTATATTCCCTTTGCTAGAAAGTATAGACCTCGGAAGTTCTCAGAGCTTGTAGGACAGGAGACCGCCAAAAGGGTTTTGCTCAACGCGGTAAGGCTTGGCAGGCTCTCCCACGCCTACCTCTTTGCTGGTCCCAGAGGAACGGGCAAAACCACCGTAGCGCGTATATTAACAAGGGCAATAAACTGCCTGAGACCCATTGATGGAGAACCCTGCGGTGAGTGTGAAAACTGTGTTGCCATTGAAAAGGGAAATTTTCCAGACCTTATAGAAATAGACGCTGCATCCAACAGAGGAATAGACGATATAAGGGCCCTGAGGGATGCAGTCTCTTACACGCCCATAAAGGGAAAGTTCAAGGTGTACATTTTGGACGAGGCACATATGCTAACAAAGGAGGCTTTTAATGCCCTTTTGAAGACCCTTGAGGAGCCTCCTCCCAGAACGGTCTTTATCCTGTGCACCACCGAGTACGACAAAATACTTCCCACCATAATTTCCCGTTGTCAGAGGATCATCTTTAGCAAACTTAGAGAGGAGGAGATCGTAAAGTATCTTAAGTTTATATGCGAAAGGGAAAACATAGAGTATGAAGAGCAAGCCCTGTATACCATCGCCAAGGTAAGCGATGGGGGGATGAGGGATGCGGTGTCCTTGCTGGACCAAAGCGCCACCTTTGGAGAGGGAAAAGTAAAGGAAGAAATAATAGAGGAGTTTTTGGGTATTCTCTCCCAGGGAAAGGTAAGGGATTTTATAAAGATGCTACTCTCCGGTGATGTGGACTCCGCCCTTGAGTTTTTAAACCAGATAAGGGAAAAGGGCTATAACCTTTCAAGGTTTTGGGAGAGTGTGGAGGAGGAAATAAGGACGCTTGTTCTTTACAAAAGCCTAAAGAACCCAGAAAAACTAATGCAAGTGGAAGACTTTCACAGAGAAGTTTCCGCAAACCTGAACGCTTTGCTGTATCTTGAAAAATTGGTTAGCCAAGTGAGGGTAGAGGCAAGGACCAAGGACCTCTTTAAGGCATGCCAGATAGCCATCATCAAAAGTGCCTTAGTCAAAGACATCCTTTCCATAGAGGAACTTATAAAAGGACTGGGAAGCTCAAGCAAAGAGGCTCCCAAGGAGGAAAAGCAAGAAGAACCGCAGAAGGAAAACCCTTGGGATGTTCTTCAGAAAAACCTCAACAAGATTGACTTTGAAAGGTTAAGAAGACTTCCCTACGAGGAAAAAGAGGGAAAGCTCATCCTAAAGGTGAGCAAAGAGGATGCAAAGGTTTTGGAAATAGAAAAGCTAAAGGTAAAGTTTCCCTTCCTTGACTTTGTGATGGAGGAAAAAGAGGAAAATAAAGAGGATCTTCCGGAGTTTGTAAAAAAGACAAAAACCCTCTTTAACGCCAAGATCCTCAAATATGAGAGAGATAAAGGCGAGGATAATCCTTCTTAGGCTACCGGTTCCAAAAATAGGACTGTTCACCGCCCTTATGGACGGTTCTGGAAGAAACGCGGTAGTCCGAACAAAGGAAAAGAAAAAGGATTTAGTCTATGTTATTGCCACACCTGATACTTACGAAAGGACCTTGGAAGTCCTCAATTACATAAAAAGGCACATACCAGAGCTGGAAATTCTGGGAGAAGTATCCTCGGAGGAGTTGGACATTGGCTAGCCCTTACATCTTTATCCTTTTAATGGGTGTGGTTAGCCTGCTTGCTGACTTCACCTACGAAGGTGGTAGAAGCATTCTGGGACCATACTTGGCTTTGCTCTCCGCCTCTCCCTTCGTTATAGGCTTTCTCTCAGGGCTTTCTGAACTGGTGGGATACTTGCTAAGGTTGGTTTCTGGCTACCTATCGGATAGACTAAAAAAACCTTGGGCTTTTGTCTTTTTGGGTTATGCTATGAACCTCCTTTCTGTGCCACTCATTGCTTTGGTGCCAAACTGGCAATGGGCTGGTGCATTGATGGTTCTTGAGCGCTTTGGAAAAGCCCTCAGAACTCCCTCCCGGGATGCATTGCTTTCTCAGGCTACTGAAAGGGTTGGACATGGCAAAGGTTTTGGCATCCACGAGTTTTTAGACCAGCTTGGTGCCTTTTTGGGTCCTCTTTTTGTGTCCGCGGTGCTTTACTACTTTACCAACAATTACCGCTTAGCCTTTGCAAGCCTTCTGCCAAGCGCCCTCTTAGCCCTTCTGGTTCTCTTCCTCTCAAAAAGATATCATCAAGGAAATGTAAAAACCGCTGAAGGCTCCAAAGAAGAAAGCAAAAGAACGCATCCTAGCTTTTGGAACTATGTAGTCTTTTCTTCCTTGCTTGGGCTCTCCTTTGTGCCCATTACATTGATCACCTATCATGGCAAAGTTCATCTGGGCTTGCCCGACGCCTTACCTCCTTTTCTTTTTGCCCTTGCTATGCTTGTGGATGGCTTTTCCGCCCTCCTTTTTGGCTATCTCTTTGACAGGATTGGCTTTATGGCTTTAGCCCTTGGTGTTGTTATCACCGCAATCTATCCATACCTTATCTTCTCCAGTGGTGAAGTCTTTTTCATAATTGGGACTCTGCTGTGGGGAGTTCAGCTTGGTATGCATGAGTCCACTGTGCGCTCGGGCGTTGCAAAACTTTCTACACCTTCCTTCAGAGGAAGGGCTTACGGCATATTTCATCTTTTCTTTGGATTGTCCGTCTTTTTGGGTGCTTCTGTGATGGGGCGTCTGTATGAAATCTTACCCGTCCTTTTGACGATCTTTTCAATCGGTTTTCAACTTTTAGCCCTGCTGATCCTTAAGAAGGTTATAGACCACAGCCATCCGAACAAAGGGTCCGTTTTGCACCTGTTTTAAAACCAAGGATTTTTCTCCATAGAGCACCTCTGGGTCTATATCCACATACAGATTTACCGGTCCCGGATGCATGAAGTAGCCCTTTAGCTTTTTGTAGCGTTCCTTTGTTAAACCAAACTGCAGAAAGTAGCTCTCCTTTGAGGGCACATAGCTCTCCTTGAACCTCTCCTCTTGCAACCTAAGGTATACTACCAAATCCGCCCACTCTATGCCTTCATCTACGCTATCAAAAACCTTCACATCTCCAAAAGGTGAAAGGTCAGAAGGGATAAGGGTGGCAGGACCGCAAACTCCAAGCTGGGCAGAAAACCTGCTAAAAAGTTCTCCAGAGGACCTAAAAACCCTACTGTGGAGTATGTCTCCCACAAAGAGAACCTTCAGCCCCTCCAAGGAGGGATAATGCTCAAGGGCGGTAAATAGGTCTATTAGCCCCTGGGTGGGATGCTGATGGGTGCCGTCCCCTGCGTTTATAAGGCTTATGCTTTCCTCAAGGTAAGGTTCGTATGGAAATAGAACAAAGGGCACTCTAAAGATCAACAGCCTAAAGCCCAAGGCGGAGAGAACTTTTATGGTGTCCTTAAAGGATTCACCCTTTTCTATGGCTGATTCTCCCTTTCCCACATAGTGGGTTTCCATGCCAAGTTCCCTGAGGGCAACTTCAAAGGACAGGCGAGTGCGGGTAGAAGCTTCCAAAAAGAAAAGAACAGCCCTTCCCTTTAACTTTTCTCTCCTGCCTTCCTTAAAGCTACGAAAGAGGGAGTATAGCTCTTGAATGTCCTCTGTACTTAGGTCTTTGGTGCTTATAAGATGTCTTGCTGAGGCTGTTCTAAAAACCCTCATTGGAACGCCCCTCCAGCCTCTAAAGGAGCTAACCTACTCCTCACCCTATCCCACACCCCTTCCACCAATATGGGCTTCAGAGGAGAAAGGTCTCTTGGTAAGACCTTTCCAAGGATAGGGAAGAGGAGGGCTACCTTCAGAACTTGCCAAGCTACAGAA
>AGQM01055028.1_pt1 | contig 13100 bp, 6 predicted proteins | sample 1512301 | NCBI WGS metagenome assembly AGQM01 (sample SAMN07436262, study PRJNA71319) | hot springs metagenome | isolation source: samples from 5 sites along the outflow channel of Bison Pool, an alkaline... | place: USA: Yellowstone National Park
CGTGGGGCTCGATGCCGCGCGTTTCGGCGTCACGCAGGATGGCTTCGGCGACGCGCAGCGAGCCGACGACCGCCGCCGCTGCCGAGACGCCCACCAGCAAGCCCTCCTCGCGGGCGAGCCGACGCGCCATCGCGTAGGCGTCCTCCGTGCTAATCGCTAAGTTCGCGTCCGCCAGCGTTGGGTCGTAGATGCCAGGCACAATCGCCGTCTCCAGGTGCTTCAGCCCCTCCAGTCCATGGAAGGGCGAGTCGGGCTGCAGCGCGATGAGTTGGATGTCGCGCCGATACTCGCGCAGGCGTCGCCCCACCCCGACGAAAGTGCCCGTCGTGCCCAGCCCTGCCACGAAGTGCGTGATGCGCCCCTCCGTCTGCTGCCAAATCTCGACGCCTGTGGTCTCGTAGTGCGCCTGCCAGTTCGCGGGGTTGTTGTATTGGTCGGCATAGTAGTAGCGGTCGGGGTATCGGGCGTAGAGTTCGCGTGCCTTGCGAATTGCGCCGTCGGAACCCTCCAGCGGGTCGGTGTAAATCACCTCCGCGCCGTATGCCTTCAGGATGCGCTTGCGCTCGGTGCTGACATTCGCAGGCATACAGAGCGTGACGCCGAAGCCGAGCGCCGCCCCAATCATCGCGAAGGCAATTCCCGTGTTGCCCGATGTGGCGTCCAGCAGCCGCTTGCCCCCGTGCAACTCGCCGCGCTCGATGGCTGTGCGCACAATGTTCCACGCAGGGCGGTCTTTGACGGAGCCGCCAGGGTTGAACCACTCCGCCTTGCCGTAAATCTCGATGCTGTCGGGTAAATCGCGCGTCACGCGACGCAGCCGTATCAGCGGCGTGTAGCCGATGAGATCGACAATCTCGGTCGCCTGCTGCAGCTCGTGCGGCAAGCGCATATAGCACGGATAACTCATAGCGCGTTAGGATACCTCCTCTATTAGGTGGATTGATTATACCCCACTGCCAGCGAGTAGGAGGCGCGTGGGGCGTTGCGAATCCCCAATGCGCTATGCGCCCACGCAGACGAGTCCAAATGACATTGCCAGCCGAGTTAGAGAAGCGGGTTCAGGAGTTTGTGCGCCAGATCGAGGAGCAGTCCGAGTGGCCGCTCACCAGCTTGGAGCGTCTCGCCCTTGAGGAGGGCTATGCCGACGGGTACGGCAAGGGACTGCAGCAGGGACTGCAGCAGGGACTGCAGCAGGGACTGCAGCAGGGCGAACGGAAGGCACAGGTTCGCCTCACGATGCGCGTACTTAAGTTGCGTTTCGGCGACGCCGCGCTCCCCCTGGAGGAGAAGCTCGCCCAGGTCCCGTCGCTGGAGGCTCTGGAAGAGCTGCACTTTGTCGCGCTTGAGGCGACCTCCCTCGAGGAGTTCACCCACGCGTTGGAGGCGGCTCTCACCGCCGCGCCAGAAACCGTAGAGACCGAGTGAACGCTTGGGGCGACGCGCGCCGCCCCAAGCCCATGCCTACGCCCTCGCGCTCGGCGCATGCACGCATCGCGTCAGTAATGACACCCTGCCGCGCGTAGTGCATCTGCGTTATGGTGTCCTGCATGCATAGCCTCCTAACAGAGTCTCGCGGGGCGATGCAGCGACAGGGGGCAGCAGAAGGCATAAGCCTGCCGCGTTCCCTCCGCCGGTATTACCCGGATCAGGTTCAAGGGGTCCCTCGCCGAAGCGAGGTCTCAGCCGCCGCAGCAGCTCCCCCCGCGGTAGCCTTAGTATACCCTACAGCACTTGGCGCAGCGCGTCCGCGAAGGCGTCGATCTCCTCGCGCGCGCGCGTTTCCGTGACGCACACCAGCAGGTCGTGGCGCATGGAGGTGTCGTAGTCGCCCAGTGGCAGCCCAGCGATGATGTTGTGCTGGAGCAGCGCGTCGCACACCTCGTCGGCGGGGCGCGGCAGCGTCAGCACGAACTCCTTGAAAAACGGCGCGTTGGGGTACTTCAGGCGCACGCCATCGATTTGGGTGAGTTGCCGCGCAGCGTAGTGTGCCTTCTGGGTGCAGGTCTCGGCGAGTTCGCGGAAGCCGCTCTTGCCCAGCGATGCCAAAAACACCGTGCTGGCTAACGCGCACAGCGCCTCGTTCGTGCAGATGTTGGAGGTCGCTTTTTCGCGGCGGATGTCCTGCTCGCGCGTGCGTAGCGTCATCACGAACCCGCGCCTGCCCTCCGCGTCGGTTGTCTGCCCGACAATGCGTCCCGGAATGCGTCGCAGGTGTGCTTGCTTGCACGCAAACAGCCCCAGCATCGGTCCGCCGAAGCCCATCGCGTTGCCCAGCCCCTGCCCCTCGCCAACCACGATGTCGAAGTCGTACTCGCCCGGCGGTTTCAGCACGCCCAGCGCGATCGGGTCGACGCACGCAATCGCCAGCGCGCCCACCCGATGCGCCGCGTCCGACACAGGCTGCAGCGACTCAATCGCGCCGAAGAAGTTCGGATACTGCACCATTGCGCAGGCGGTCTCGTCATCGAGCGCGGCGGTCAGCGCGTCCAAGTCGGTAATCCCCTCGCGGGCGGGAACCTCCACCAACTGGCGGCTGTTCGTCCACAGGTAGGTGCGCAACACCTGCCGATAATGCGGATGCACCGCCTGCGACACCACCACCTTCGAACGCCCCGTAATCTGGCACGCCATCAGCGCGGATTCCGCCAGCGCGGTGGAGGCATCGTACATCGAGGCGTTGGCGACCTCCATGCCCGTTAGCTCGCACACCATCGTCTGGAACTCGAAGATGCTCTGCAGCAGCCCTTGGCTCGCTTCGGGCTGGTAGGGGGTATACGCGCTCAGGAACTCGCCGCGGCTGATGATTGCGCCCACGACAGCGGGAATGAAGTGGTCGTACGCGCCTGCGCCGAGGAAACTCACCCAGCGCGTCGTGTCAGCATTCAGCGACGCCAGATAGCTTAGCCGCCGAAACAGCGCATGTTCGTCCAGCGCGGGCGGGATGGGCAGTTCGCCCTGAATGTAGAGATCGTCGGGGATGTCCTGAAACAGCTCGCGAATGGACGAAACGCCTATCACCTCCAGCATCTGCTGGATGTCCTGCTCAGTGTGTGGGATGTAGCGCATAGGTGTCCTCAGATTTGGCGGTAGGCGCGATACTCGTCGGCGGTCATCAACTTCTCGGCTTGGCTGGGGTCTTTCATGCGGAGTTTGATCATCCAGCCCTTGCCATAGGGGTCTTGATTGATGGTCTCCAGCGCGGACTGCAGCGCAGTGTTGACCTCCACCACTTCGCCTTCCAGCGGGGCGTACAGGTCGGATGCCGCTTTGACCGACTCGATAACGCCGAAGCTCTCGTCCACCTGCAGGTAGCGTCCGGGTTCAGGCAGTTCCAGAAACACGATATCGCCCAGTTCCGATTGGGCGTAGTCAGTGATGCCGATGGTTGCGATATCGCCCTCGATACGCACCCATTCATCGCTTCGGGTATAGCGTAGTTCATTCGGCGTATTCATAGCCAGCCTCCGAAGAGTATTTTACCTGATTAAGGGGCTGGGAAAGCAGATTTCGCCCCCCTCCTTGATGAAGAGGGGGGCACGATTGTGAAGCGTGATTAGCAGTTGGTTCTGAGGTTTACTCCTCAGCCTGTCGCTTGCGTGTGCGTTTGGGTTTAGGCGTGTCATCGCCGTTGCTCGGCTCTGATGTTTCCGTTGCTGCCTCTACTGCGGGGGTGCCGCCGCCGTTGGTCAGGTTAGGCGTATCGGGCTCTTCCCCGACAGGGCGTAGGGTCACCCCTTCGGTTCCTGACATGCCGCTAAGGGCTTGGGCTGATTCGTCGTCGTCTTTTGCCAGCTCCTCTTTGAAGAGTGTTTCCAGTGTAGGCTCGCGCGTTTCGACGACTGCTGTCGCCTCTTCAGCGCGTGCGCTCCACACGAACTTCGGCTCGAAGCGCGGCTTGACATACCCTGTACCTGCAGGGATTAACCGCCCAATAATCACATTCTCCTTCAAGCCGACCAGTTCGTCCACTTTACCGCGCACAGCGGCATCTGTGAGAGCCTTAACTGTGCGCTGGAATGACGCCGCTGATAGGAACGACTCGGTCTGCTGCGCCGCTTCCGAGACACCCAGTAGCACCCATTCGGCGGTAGCGGGACGCCCACCCTCGGCGATGACCTTGCGGTTTGTATCCTCGAACACGAAACGGTCAACCGTCTGTCCGGGCAGGAAGTAGGTGTCGCCTGGGTCGATTATACGCCGCTTGCGCAGCATCTGGCGGATGATAATCTCCAGGTGCTTATCGTCGATATCGACGCCTTGCGCCTTGTAGACCGCTTGAATCTCTTGGATGAGGTACTCTTGCACGCCGCGCACGCCACGCAGGCGCAGCAACTCGTGCGGATTCAGCGGTCCGGGCGTGAGGCGATCGCCAGGCAGCACCTTGTCGCCCTTAACCACCTCCAGCGATCCTAATGTTGGTACCAACACTGCGTCCAGCACGGTGACCGATTTTACGCCTGCTTCCGTTAGGCGCGCTACATGCGAGGCGCGGATTTCGTCCATTTCGTTGAGGATAACTGCACCCGATTTGGGGTCCTCGATGGTCTGCAGGCTCATCTTGCCAACGAGCATTTCGCCGACGGGCAGCGTGGCTTTGATGACCACCCATCGCCCGAACGAGCGCACGATGTCCACCACTTCGCCTTCGTAGTCGACGGTGATGGCTTCACCTTTAGGCTTACGCGCCTCGAACAGCTCTTCCACACGGTTGATACCCGTGTTCACGGGTTCCTGCAGTTTGGCAAGCCGGCGCAACGAGTCGCGCGTGCGCTTTTCGAGCTTCTCTTCGCCCTCGCTGGGCTCTTCGGTAGGCATTAGGGGCACAGGTTTGCCCAGCAGGTTCGCCGCAACTTTGAGCAGCACATTCTTTTGGTCTTTGCTGAGGTCGATCGCTTCTTGGGTGGCGCCGCGCTCTTCCAGTTCCAGTTCGGTAGTCACGAGGATGCGCCCGCCACCGACTTTGAAGCCTGCAATTTGCTGCCCTGCGCCAGCAACACCACCTGTGTGGAACACGCGCATCGTCAGCTGCGTGCCAGGCTCGCCGATGGACTCGGCGGCGATGATACCGACTGCCGTACCCAGCTCCACGGGGCGCAGCGTGCCCATATCCAGCCCGTAGCACTTGGCGCACACGCCTTGGCGCGTATTGCAGGTTAGCGGCGAGCGGATAGGCACGCCGACACGGTCGTGCTCGACCCACTCGTAGCCTGCTTGAAGCCATAGCGAGCGGATCTCGTCACGCCGCGCGTGTAGCCGATTCAACACTTCCTGCGTGAGTATGTCGTAAGGCTCCAGCAGTGTTTCGCCCGTGATGGGGTCGCGCAGCGGCTGATCGTCGGCAGGGACAAACAGTTCGCCTTCGTCTTTGCCCGACAGTTCGCGCAGGGTTTGGGTGAACTGCTCGGTTTTTTGTGCCAGCGCATCGATCTCCGTAGCAACCGCTTCGGAGATGATTTCGTTCTCGGCGACCAGCGGCTCACCCGTGAGAGGATGGCGCAGGTCGCGTCGGGCAGTGCGCCCGCGAATGCGTTGAAACAGCGGCTCAACGAGCTCGCCTTCGCGTTCGATGCGGGTTACGACGATACCTTCGGGCGTACCGCAGTCGCGTTCGCGGATAACGACATCCTGCGCCACATCACACATGCGTCGGGTGAGGTAGCCCGCGTTTGCGGTCAGCAGCGCGGTACTTGCCAGCCCACGCCGTGCGCCGTAACCCGATACGAAGTATTCCAGCGTGGTCAGCCCCTCTTGGAAGTTGTGCTGCACGGGCAACTCCTCAACCAGTCGCTCGCCGCCCGAACGGAAGTCGAAGCCGCCCATCATCAACCCGCGCATGCCGACCAGCTGTGCCAGCTGCTTGGTAGAGCCGCGTGCGCCCGAATCGGTGATGATAAACAGCGGGTTATTGGCGCCCAGCTCTTGCATCATCACTTGGGACACCTCTTCGTACACGCGCTGCCAGAGCTGGATCTTACGCTGGCGCTTCTCGTCTTGTGTCAGCTCACCGCGATCGTAAAGTTCGTCAATTTTGCGGGCTTCTTCTGCAGCTTTCTGCAGAATGGCGTCGCGCTGGGCGGGGATTGCCATGTCGGTCAGCGCGAAGGTGATGCCGCCACGCAAGCCCCACTCAAAGCCCAGAGCTTTCAAGTCGTCCAAGAAGCGCACGGTGCGCGTGTGCCCGCAGGTCTGATACACCGCGCGGATGACTTCCGACAGCGTCTTCTTGTTGTAGACCCTATTCAGCCATTCAGGGTGATAGCGCAGCTCATCGGGCATGATCTCCTGAAAGATGAGTCGCCCGATGGTGGTTTGCACGAATTCGGGTTCTTGGGCATTTGGGCGCACAATTCGCACTTCGATGGGTTCGTGCAGACGCGCTTCGCCGCGTTCGAACGCCAGCCGTGCCTCTTCGGGGTTGGCAAAGCGGTAGCGAATCTCCTCTTGGCGCTGCGGGTCGTTCATTGTGAGGTAGTACGCGCCCAGCACGATGTCCTGCAGTGGCGAAACTACGGGCGAGCCGTCTGCAGGCTTGAACAGGTTGTGTGTGGAGAGCATCAGCGTGCGCGCCTCTGCCTGGGCGGGATACGACAGCGGCACATGCACCGCCATCTGGTCGCCGTCGAAATCGGCGTTGTAGGCGTGGCACACCAACGGGTGCAGCTGAATCGCCTTACCCTCCACCAAGACGGGCTCGAATGCCTGAATGCCCAAGCGGTGTAGCGTCGGCGCGCGGTTCAGCAGCACAGGATGCTCCTTGATGACCGCCTCCAGTGCCTTCCACACTTCGGGCAACTGGCGGTCGATGGCGTTCTTGGCATTTTTGACATTGTTAGCCAGTTGGTCGCGAATCAGCCGATGCATCACAAAGGGCTTGAACAGCTCCAGTGCCATCTCTTTGGGTAGCCCGCACTGGTGCAGTTGGAGCGTTGGACCAACCACAATGACGGAGCGTCCCGAATAGTCCACGCGCTTGCCGAGCAGGTTCTTGCGGAAGCGCCCTTCTTTGCCCTTGAGCAAATCGGATAGCGATTTGAGCGGGCGTCCGCCAGTACCTGTGACGGGCTTAGAGCGCCTGCTGTTATCGATCAGCGCGTCCACCGCCTCTTGAAGCAGTCGCTTCTCGGAGTTGAGAATGCTCTTGGGAGCACGGATCTCCATAATCTTGCGGAGGCGGTTATTGCGGTTCACGATACGCCTATAGAGGTCGTTGAGGTCGCTGGTGGCGAACCGCCCGCCATCCAGTTGCACCATCGGGCGCAGTTCGGGCGGTAGCACGGGCACCACTTCCAGAATCATCCACTCAGGGCGCGTCTTGCTGTTTTTGAACGCCTCGACGATTTCGAGCCGCTTGATGGCGCGGGCACGGCGAGTACCTTGGGTCTTTGCGATTTCCTCGCGTAGCTCCCGATCCAGCTTTTCGAGATCGATTTGCTTGAGCAGTTCGCGGATAGCTTCCGCGCCTTGCCCGACGCGCACCAGCGGGCGCAGGTCGCGTTGCAGCCGCCGCGAGCCTGTAATCAGTAGATGCTCAATCGCCTGCCAGCTGCTCTCGTCCAGAAGCTCGTACTTCTGCAGTTTGGCAAGCCGCTCGACGGCTTTCTCCATCTCTTCCAGCAGGCGAGCGCGTTCGCGACGCTCACTCTCTTTGCGGCTCTCATACATGCGCACGCGTTCGGCAATTTGCTGCTCAGTGAGCGTGTCGCGACCCTCCTCCAGCTCGCGTTCCAGTCGCGCGTCCAGCTGCTGAAACACCTGCTCGATCTCCGCGTCGAAGTTGCGCTTTGCTTCCTCGACCATTCGCTGCAGGTCACCGAGGTTCTGCTCGATGCCCGCGCGGTCGATGTCGATAACCATGTAGTTAGTAAAGTAGATAACTTTTTCGAGTTGGCGGGGCGAGATGTCGAGCAGCAGCCCAAGCGGGCTGGGCGGCTGCCCCTTGAGGTACCACAGGTGGCACACGGGTGCGGCGAGTTCGATGTGTCCCATCCGTTCGCGACGCACACGCGCGCGGGTGACCTCCACACCGCATCGTTCGCAGCGGATGCCCTTGTTTTTCACGCGCTTGTAGCGTCCGCAGGTGCATTCCCAGTCGCGCGTGGGACCGAAGATGCGCTCGCAGAACAACCCGTCCCGTTCAGGCTTGAACGTGCGGTAGTTGATGGTTTCAGGCTTTTTGACTTCGCCGTACGACCACGCCCGAATATCGTCGGGCGAGGCGAGACCGATTTTGAGCGCCTTGATGCGCGAGATGTCTGCCATACGGTTTTCACCTCACAGAGTGCTCTCCCTCGCAGCGCTGGGCTGCAAATCGCCCAGCGCAGGCTTGGGCTTTGGTTCGTCAAGGGCGTCGAGGTCTTCAGTGCTGCGCAGATCGTGCACAACACCGTTTTCGTCGATGATTTGCACCTTGAGTGCGAGAGCGCGTAGCTCGTTGACCAAAATCTTGAACGATTCGGGCACGGAGGGCTGAATTACGGGCGCGCCTTTGATGATAGCTTCGAAGGTGTGGATGCGCCCATTCACATCGTCCGACTTAATGGTTAGCATCTCTTGCAGGGTGTGCGCTGCGCCGTAGGCTTCCAGCGCCCAGACCTCCATCTCGCCCAGCCGCTGTCCGCCGAACTGCGCCTTGCCGCCCAGCGGCTGCTGCGTCACCAGCGAGTAAGGACCGATGGAGCGGGCGTGGATCTTCTCCTCAGCCAAGTGTTCCAGTTTGAGGATGTAGAGGTAGCCAACAGCGACGGGATTACCAAAGGGTTCGCCCGTGCGCCCATCGCGCAGGATGACCTTGCCAGTTTCGGGGTCGAAGCCAGCGCGATCAATGGCACGCTGGCGGATAGCTTCTACAAGCGTGTCCACGCTGGGCGTTTCCTTGTTAGCCAGCGCGAGTCGCCGAGCAAGTTGCGCACGCACCTCCTCTGGCGCCACCTCTATGGCGCGGCGCACCGCTTCCAGTGCCTCCTCGAAAGTCGCGCGGTAGCCCCACTCGACGGGGTTGCCCGCCTCATCGTGCAGATTCAGCTCATGGTCTATCAGGGTGCGCAGCGCTTTGCGCCGCAAACGGTCGGCAAGGTGGCGCATCTCTTGCTTGATCTCTTCGGGCGTTGAGCCTTGGAACACGGGGGTGCGGAACCGGATGCCCAGCTCCTTGGCAACGAGCCCCAAGTGGAACTCCAAAATCTGCCCAATATTCATGCGGGAGGGCACACCCAGCGGGTTCAGCACGATGTCAATAGGTGTGCCGTCCATTAGGAAGGGCATATCCTCCACGGGCTGAATTTTGGAGATAACGCCCTTGTTCCCGTGTCGCCCTGCCATCTTGTCGCCTTCGGTAAGCGGTCGGCGCGTGGCGACCGTGACACGCACACGGTGGTTCACACCAGGTGGCAGTTCGTCCTCCTCCAACTGCCTGAGCGTTCCGTTACAGCGCGGACAGGATTTGGTCTCTATCGGTTTGGAGCGGTAAAACAGGCTCTTACAGCTTTCGCATTCGTATTTGAAGCGGGCGAACTGCGTCACGCGCACCACATAGCCGCGTTCGCCGTGCGGCAGGCGCAGCGAGACATCGCGCATCTCTTCTGCCTTGCCACCGAAGATAATGCGCACCAGCTTCTGCTCGGTGGATGCTTCAGTCTGCCCTTTCGGCTGAATCTTGCCTACCAGAATATCGTCTGCCTTGACTTCCGCGCCGAGCCGAATAATGCCGTTCTCATCGAGGTCGCGTCGTGCTTCTTCGCCCACATTCGGAATGTCGTTGGTGATCTCCTCCGGACCCAGCTTGGTTTCGGTGGCATCGGTCTGGTAGCTTTCGAGGTGGATACTGGTGTAGGTGTCGTCGTACAGTAGTCGCTGCGAGACGAACACGGCATCCTCGTAGTTGTAGCCACCTGCAGGCAGGAACGCCACCAAGATGTTGCGTCCCAACGCGAGTTCGCCATTCTCGGTAGAAGGACCGTCGGCTATCACATCCCCTTCACGCACGCGCTGCCCCAATTTCACCTTCGGCAGGAAGGTGAAACAGGTGCCTTTGTTAGACTGCACCAAATGCGGTAGTTTGTAGATGTCCAGTTGACCGTTGTCCTCGCGTTGAATGCGGATTTCGGTCGCTGAAACATACTTTACTCGCCCAGTGGCGCGTGCAGTAATCAAGCTCTTCGCGTACTTGGCAGCGTACCGTTCGATTCCTGTATGCACCAGCGGTGCTTCGGGGTTGATCAACGGCACGCCTTGACGCTGCATATTCGAGCCCATCAATGCGCGCCCTGCATCGTCGTGTTCCAGGAAGGCAATCATCGTTGCTGAGACAGAGAACACCTGCGCTGGGGCAACATCCATGTATTGCACCTGCTCACGCGGCACGATGGGATATTCGTCGCGCCAGCGCACCTGCACCATCTCCGGAAGCGTGCCGTCCTCGCTGACTGGCGTGTCGGCGGGTGCAATGTACGCGCTTTCGTCTTCATCAGCAGCCAGGTAGACCACCTCGTCTGTTACTTTGCCATCGACAACCTTGCGGTAGGGTGTGCGCAAGAAGCCGAACTCATCGACACGAGCATGCAGCGTCATCTGAGTGACCAGCCCGATGTTTTGTCCTTCGGGCGTCTCGATGGGGCAAATACGCCCGTACTGAGAGGGCGTAATGTTGCGCACTTGTGGTGGAATGCTTTGACGGTTTAGCCCCCCTGGACCCAGCACCGATAGGCGTCGCTTGTTCGCCAATTCCGAGAGCGGGTTCGTTTGATCCATAAAAGTGCTGAGCGGGTTTTGCGAGAAAAAGGTCTGCAGCGCGGTGGTAACCGGCTTAACGCTGAGCACCACATTTTGTAGGATTTGGCTCACATCTTCGGCGGCGCTCATCTTTTCGCGAGCCGTCTTCTCCAGCTTGAGGAATGCCGCACGCAGGTGCGCCTGCAACAGCTCGCCGACAGAACGCACGCGCTTGTTCGCCAGATGGTCAGTGTCTTCGTACTCGTGTTTGTCTTCTGCCATCTCCAGCAAGTGGCGTAGCGCGAGCAGCAGATCAGGCACGGTTAGGTGGCGTACATTGTTGGGAATGCCATGGCGCAGCTTGCGGCTGATCTGATAGCGTCCGACGCGCCCCAAGTCGTATCGGCGTGGGTCCAACACAAGGCTATAGAACAGGTTGCGCACGCTCTCTTCGGTGGCTGGGTCGCCAGGGCGCATCCGACGGAAGAAGTCCAGTACCGCCTCGCGCGAGTCGCTCGTCGGGTCAGCGTCGAGAGTCGTCTTGAGTAGGGGTGGCAACTCCAAATCGCCACCTTGCACCTCCACAAAGCGCACGCGCACTTCGGGAAGCTTGCGTTTCTCTATGGCTTTGGCGGCTTTCTCGTCGATGGTCGCACCCGCCTCGACAATGACCTTGCCACGCGAGTCTTTGAGAGTCTCCGCGGCGATTTTGCCTACCAGTTCGGCAGCGCGTGGAGTGTGCAAAGTCACTTCGCGCAGAATTTCGCGTCGCTCGCGTGGACGACCAAACATCGCGACGATGGCGTCGTTAGTCAGACCGCGCTCAGGGTCATAGGGCGGCTCGCACTTGACACGCAGCGCGCGTGCCTCGGCAGGTAGCGACTCCAGCAGCTCAAAGGTAAGCACATCGCCAGGCTCCAGCAGTGTGCGCCCCTCAAATACCACAGGCTCCAGCATCCGCCACCCAACGGCACGCTCCAGCTCCAACTCGGCAGGCACACGCGCCTGCTCGTAATAAGCAAACGCCTTGATAATCTGCGTGATCGGCAGCTGCTTCGACTGATGCACCTTCAAGCGAATGACATTCTGAGGGTCGGTGCCGCCGTCCAACCATGGCCCCTCAACAGGAATTATCTGCATCTGCAGCACCTTGCCGAGGGTACGCGACATCATCTCGCGCCCTGTGCTGGAGAGATACGGCGACGGGAAATGAATACCCGCCGTACGGTTCAGCTGATTGATGATTACCCGCTCGCGCCCATTGATGATAAATGTGCCCTCGTCCGTCATCAGCGGTAGGTCGCCTAAGTAAATCTCGCTCTCCTGAACCTCGCCATCCACCTTGCCAAAGCGCACTTTCACGCGCAGCGGAATGTCAAAGGTTATCTCGCGCTCACGGCACTCCTCGACCGAGTACTTTGGCTCGCCCAAGCAGTAGTCGCCAAACTCCAAAAAGTAGTTGCCTGTCATGTCATAGATGGGCGAAAAGGTCTGAAACAGCTCTTTGAGACCCTCTTCTAAAAACCAACGGTAGGAGTTATACTGAATCTCGATGAGGTTCGGCGGCTCCAAGACTTCGCGAATGCGCTTTCGGCTATGTTGAACAATCCGCATACAGTACCCTCCGCAGGCGTAAATCCGCCCAGTCTAAAACTATACCCTCCCGACGCCGGAAAAGTCAAGTCCTACTGGTAAATGCGCCAACACATCGTTTACACCCGCCCCTGCTCCCTATCCTCTACCCACACTTGAAAAAAGCAGGCGCACCGCCTGTAGAACCGCTCCCACAACGCGCACAACAAAAGGCACGCCCACGATGGAACTTACCTATCAGCGTGTGCATTCTGGGTATGGGATGGCGGGTCGGACGCCGTATGGGTGTTGTGTGGCGTTGGGTTTTTCGGGTTCGGGATATGTAGGTTTGATGCCTGTAGTGTTGTTGGGCAATATAGTGTTAGACTGGTCGTGTCAGGGCTCGCCAGCTGTCAACGAGGTGTTGACCCATTACATCAACGCGCTTCTTAACATTTCCCAACGATTTTGAACTCAGCCGTTGTGGCGAACCCCAACGCAACTTGAACTCAAGGGCGAATTCGGGGGAGGTTCGCCACTTTTGTAGGGTTTTGCGGCAGGTGTGGTGTGGGGTGTTTTTGGCGGCGGTTTTGAGTTCAAAGTTAGGCGGTATTTTGGGGGTGGTGTGGGGAGTGTTGTGGCGTCAGGTTCAACTATTTAGCGTGGCTAAGGGATTGGCGAAGGTTGGTAGACATATGATCCGAGTTCAAGTGGGTGGGACGTTCGCCAGAAGTTAAGCGTGGCTAACGATTGGCGTCATGCGGCGCAAGTTGCGCCATCACCAGCGCCAGGTCGGGGGAACAGATGCGGGCGGAACGGCA
>AGQM01055075.1_pt1 | contig 12865 bp, 13 predicted proteins | sample 1512301 | NCBI WGS metagenome assembly AGQM01 (sample SAMN07436262, study PRJNA71319) | hot springs metagenome | isolation source: samples from 5 sites along the outflow channel of Bison Pool, an alkaline... | place: USA: Yellowstone National Park
AGCGGAAGATGACAACATACTCCCCTAAGCGGAGAGCAGATGCTCGCGATTCGATACGTCGCTCAAAGGTAGACACTCTCCAAATGGTTGCTATCATTATAATTGTATATGAGACAAATGCTACATTCAAAAACCACATCCAAGCGCGTTTCATGATTGCCTTCACCTCCAACTATCCAGAATGAAGCGCGTCGCTTTACCGTGCACCTGCTGAACAGCAGGTGGGGACTCGTAGTTTTCTGGGTCCTCTACCATACCCTTCATGTCCCTGATGCTGGCAGCAATCGCAGCGACACCTGCCGCTGCCTGAGGGTCAGCCAGCTCCTCAGGAACAGGAGATGGGTTAAGCGGTTTCAGTCCAGTACTCACATATCCTGCAACATCCCCCTTGTTCCGCGATCTCCACCAAACATATATGGCTCCACCAACCAAAACTACGCCTGCTACAACAGCAACTACTACTAATACTGTGGTGACAGGCTCTCTTCCAGTAGGGTCAGAAAACTGTATCGGCTCATTCACACAGTACCCATACCTGTTCAGCGTCAGCGGAGCGTAGTGCGACCCCAGCCACGGATCCTTCTGCAAAAACCGCCCAATCGCAGGGTCGTACCAGCGCACGCCCACCTTCTGCAACCCGCCCGTGTTCGCCTCGTTCCGATAGCCCCACGCGCCGTTCCACGCATAGACATCAGGGCTACCGCTCACGAGGTCGCCAAACGCATCGAACACAGGCGCACGCTGCGCAGGCTCGCCAACGCCAGCCGTCGCCGCCAAGTCGCCACGCCAAGTCCAATACTGGCTCACACCACCACACTGCAGCAAGTTCGCGCCGTACGCCATCGGTACCCACTCGTTCCCGCGTCGCTCGGCAACCAGCGTATCGCCAACATACGCATACTCCACCACAACGCCCGACACGCCATCCACCGTCCATTCTACGACCGCTGAGAACCGCCTTTGGAAACAGCTTGCCTCAATCTCTTGACACGGAACAGCAGCACAATGCCCAACACTGCAAATCCCAAAGGAGCTATTCTCCAAGGCAATCTCTTAGCATCCAAAAGTTGAAGGACGCCCGTCTATCCTCAGGTACCTGCTCATGCGCCGATTTGGTTGAACTTATGCATGCCCCTGCTCAGCCTCCCCGCAGGGTGCGGAACCCCTCTTCGCAACGGAGCATTCTGTGTTTCGCGGGGCGCGCTTGCCCGGACGCACCTCGCAGATAGGCGTTTTTAACACGCCCTTAACATTCAGAGCGGGTATCCTGTAGGTGGTGGAGCGAATCATTTTGGACACGCAGTCGGCGACCTCGGCAGGGCAGCAGGCGACGCCTCATGCACGCATGTCGGTGCGCCAGCTGAACCTCTACTACGGCGACTTCCACGCGCTCAAGGATATCAGTCTGGACATTCGCGCCAACAGCATCACTGCGCTGATTGGTCCCTCTGGCTGTGGCAAAAGCACCTTTTTGCGCTGTCTCAACCGCATGAACGACCTGATTGAGGGCGTGCGCATCACGGGCACGGTCACGCTGGATGGGAAAAACATCTACGACCCCGATGTGGATGTGGTGGATCTGCGGAAGCGCGTCGGGATGGTGTTCCAAAAGCCCAACCCGTTCCCGATGAGCATCTACGATAATGTCGCCTACGGTCCGCGCATGCACGGCATCCGCGACAAGCGCATTCTGGACGAGATTGTGGAGACCAGCCTGCGCCAAGCTGCGCTGTGGAACGAGGTGAAGGACAAACTCAAGCAGTCGGGCATGGCGCTGTCGGGCGGGCAACAGCAACGGCTCTGCATCGCCCGCGTGCTGGCAGTCAACCCCGAAGTGATTCTGATGGACGAGCCGACTTCTGCCTTAGACCCAACTGCCACCTTCTACATAGAGGAGCTGCTTATGGAGTTGAAAAAGGAGTACACCATCGTCATCGTCACACACGGAATGCAGCAGGCGGCGCGTATCTCGGACTACACAGGCTTTTTCCTGATGGGCACGCTGCACGAGTTCGACACAACCGAGAAAATCTTCACCAACCCCAGCAAGAAAGAGACCGAAGACTACATTCGCGGGCGGTTCGGATAGCTAACGATGGCGAGGCGTTAGGCGTCTGCGGACGGCACGGTATAGGTAAGGTATACTACCTGTCGCATGGACGCATTGGTCACGCCCGAGGTCGAATGGAGTGCGCTTGCGCCGATTGGCGTTGTGGTCGCGACTGCACTGCTGACGCTTGTGCTGGAGCTCTTTTTGCCCCCGACGCGCCGTACCCTGCTGATTGTTATCGGGTTGCTGGGGCTGGCGCTTGCTGCCTATTTCCAGTTGGCAACTTGGCAGGGGGTTGTGGTGACCTTTGGCGCGATGGTGGTTGCCGACTCGCTGGGATCGATGTTAGGGTTGGCGGTGCTTGGAGCGACCGCGCTCACGCTGCTGGTCTCGGAGGACTATCTGCAGGCACGCGGGCTGCGCTACGGCGAGTACTACCCACTGGTGCTGTTTGCCAGCGCAGGCGCACTGGCGATGTTGACCACCACGAACCTGATGGTGATGTTCATCGGACTGGAGATGCTCTCGCTCGCGCTGTATGTATTGTCGGGGCTATCGCGCACGGAGGCGCGTTCAGAAGAGTCCGCACTGAAATACTTTCTGCTGGGCGCGTTCGCATCGGCATTTCTACTGTATGGGATTGCGCTCTTCTACGGCGCGCAGGGCACGGTGGACATCCGTGCGATGGCGTTCCCTTGGGGGGATGCGTCGGCGGTAGCGCTGCTGACTGCGAGCGCGATCTTGATCCTGATTGGCTTGGCGTTCAAAGCATCGCTGGTGCCGTTCCACTTGTGGACGCCCGATGTGTATCAAGGCGCGCCTACAGTGGCAACGGCGTACATGTCGGCGGTGGCGAAGGTCGCGGCATTTGGCGTGCTGATTCGCTTGACGCTGAGCGTTGCGCCCGCGTTGGAACTGTGGGGCACGCTACTGTGGTGGCTGAGCTTGCTCTCAATGATTGTGGGCAACGCAGCGGCGCTGTTGCAGCGCGATGCGAAGCGGATGCTGGCGTACTCCAGTATCGCGCATGCAGGCTACCTGACGGTGGGGTTGGTGAGCGCGAACGCGACAGGCGTTGCGGGCATGATTTACTACTTGGTCGCTTACAGCCTGATGACGGTGGGCGCGTTTGCCGTATTGGGTCTGATGGCGCGTGCGGGCGACGCCACGACGGTAGACGCGCTGCAGGGGCTGTATCGGCGCAGCCCGTTCGCCGCGCATACGATGGCGATTCTGTTGCTCTCGCTGGCGGGCATCCCGCCGACGGCAGGCTTTTGGGGTAAGTGGTACCTGTTTTTCGCGGCGGTGGAGGCGAACCAGTGGCTGCTGGCAGGCGTGTTGGCGCTGACCAGTGTGGTGGGCGCAGCGTACTACCTGCAGCTGGTATTCAGCCTGTACGCCGAGCCGCGCACGCCGACGGTTGCATGGCGTGTGCCTGCGCCCGTGTCCGCCGCGCTGTTGGCGTGCGTGCTGGGGCTGATTGGGCTGGGCGTGCTGCCCGCGAGCTTGACCGACGCCGCACGCCACGCCGCGCGACAGGTCATGGCGGAACAGCCGCTCACGCCCCTGCTCGACGCTCAGGCGCGGAAGTGATCCCAGCCCCCAATCGCGAACGACTCGCGCCTGCCATCTGTGCGCTGGAGCCATACCTCCTGCGCAGCGATGACTTCGCCGATGTGCGTGAGTGAGACGCCTGTCTTGGCGGGGATGCACTCCAGCATCTGCTGGGCGGCAGAAGGTGGCGCAGCAATCAGCAACTCGTAGTCTTCGCCGCCTGCAATCGCGAACGCGACGGGGTCAAGCCCGTGCGCCTGCGCCCAGTGCGCAGCAGCGGGATGCACGGGAACCTGCGCGGCGTAGACGACCGCCCCAACGCCCGATGCCCGCAACAGTTTCGGCAAGTCCGCTGCCAGCCCGTCGCTGAGATCCATCATCGCCGTTGCGCCCAGTTCTCGTGCGCGTGCGCCGACCTGCAGGCGCGGGATCGGTCGGAAGTGCGGCGTGAGGTCTATCGCGGACGCTTCGCCCGCCATCAGCGCGTGGAGTCCTGCCCGTGAGCCACCCAGCGCTCCTGTGACCAGCAACCAGTCGCCTGGGCGTGCGCCGCTGCGCGGCACAGGTCGCCCCGCCACAACGCCCAGCACCGACACATCGATGACGACCTGCTCGGCACGGTTCGTGTCGCCGCCCAGCAGCGCGACGCCATAAGCGCGGGCGCACTCTGCCAGCCCGTCCACAAAGGCGTCCAGCCACGCGCCTGTGCATTCGGCAGGCAGCGCGAGGCTTAGCAGCGCGCCCACAGGCGTCCCGCCCGTCGCCGCGATGTCGCTCAGGTTCACCGCCAGCGACTTCCAGCCCAGTGAGGCGGGGTCGATCCAATCCAAGCGGAAGTGGACGCCCTCCAGCAGCATGTCTGCCGTCCACAGCAGCGTCTGCTCGCCGATTTGCAGCGCAGCCGTGTCGTCGCCGATGCCCAGCACAAGCCGAAATGCGTCAGGTACAGACGCCTGCCCGACCCGCCGCGCGATTCGTTCAATCAGCGCGCTCTCGCCTTCTGCTGGCATGTCTAACCGCATGGCAGGAGTGTACCTGCTCAGGTAGAATTAGGGCGAGGGATGACGATGCGCATACGACGTATTGGCTGGCTAACGGGATTGGCAGTGGGGCTGGCAGGCGCGGGGTTTGCGGATGTGACCCTGTACGCGGGGCAACCCACAGAGAACGCAGGTATCATCCTGCGCAGTTGGGGCGCAGGCTCGATTGAAGACAGCACGGAGACGACCTTCGTGGGCAGCCGCTCAATCAAGGTGCTGACGCGCGGGATGCTCTCAGGCGGTTGGGTGGTGTTCAACACGCCTGTGGATCTGCGCGCCGATTTGAACGCGCCCGACAAGGTCATGCGGTTCACCCTGCGCTTTGCGGGCACAAGCGGCGGTGCAGGCGGTCCGCAAGCGCCAGGCGGATTCGGCGGACCCGGCGCGCCGCGCGGCGGTCCGGGCTTTGGCGGCGGGGGCGGCTTGCTTGGAGAGGGTGGCGGTCCGCAAGCGCCAGGCGGATTCGGCGGACCCGGCGCGCCTGCAAGCGGCGGGCAAACCGCCACGCCCACCCTACGCGAACTGCGCCTGATCATCGAAACCAGCGACGGCAAACGAACGGAGACCGTCCTGCCCCTGCAAAACCTGCGCACGGACGAATCGGGGTGGCAGTCGCTGAGCGTGCCGCTGCGTGCCATCCCAGGCTTGCGCGAAACGAACGGGCAAATCGCCAAAATCGGCTTCTTCGGCAATGCGACGGGCGTATTCTACATCGGTGAAATCCGCACCCTCTCCGAAGGCGGACCGATTCAAGGCTACATAGCGATTCAGAACACCTTTGGCTCGGTGTTCACCTCGCGCAGTCAGGAGCGGCTGAGCATTGCGTCGGGCGACGAACTTATCTTTTTCGGCGTGGCGGAGAATGTCAGCACGCCTGTGGAGTACCGCTGGAGTTTCAGCGACGACCCCTCACAGGTGGACGGCACGGGGCAGGTGGTGCGCCGTCGCTTCCCCAAGCGCGGCAACTACACGGTACACCTGACCATCGCCGACCCGCTGGGCGTGCGCCCCCCAGCAACCGCCAAAATCCAGATTCAGGTGAATTGACGATGGAGTGGATCGAGACGCTCAAGTACGACGCGAACGGGCTTGTGCCCGCTGTGATTCAGGACGCTGACACAGGGCAGGTGCTGATGGTCGGCTACATGAACCGCGAGGCACTGCAGCGCACAGTGGCGACGGGGCTGTGTACCTACTGGAGCCGCTCGCGCCAGAAATACTGGGTCAAGGGCGAGACCAGCGGACACTTGCAGCGTGTGCGGCGCATCTTGGTGGACTGCGACGCCGACGCGGTGCTGATCCAGGTGGAACAGGTCGGCGTCGCGTGCCACACGGGGCATCGGAGTTGCTTCTACCGCGCGGCGGAAGGCGAATCGCTGGTGGAGGTTGAACCCGTTCTGGTTGACCCCGAACGGGTGTATGGGTAGGCTTAGCGTGCCGTGCCGCGCATCACCCGCGCGAGTTGCTTCTCGTGCTGGGGCGGGGTCAGCGCGACGACCGTGTCGCCAGGCTGCAAAATCAGGTTCGCCAGCCCCAGCGTGAGTTGCCCGTTTCGCACCACTGCCGCCAGCAGTGTTTTCGGGGGCAGCTCGATTTCGCCGATGCTCTTGCCCGCGACGGGCGATTCGGGCGTGACTTCCGCTTCAATCACCTCGATTTCGCCGCGCATAATCGCGCCAATCGGCAGCACTTCACCGTACTCCACTTCCTGCTCCAGGATGTTGAAGATGAACCGCGTGCTGCAGATGGTTTCGTGAATACCCAGTCGGAAAAAGAGCGGTTCATGACGCGGGTCGCGCACGATCGCCAGCACGCGCTTGACCTTGAAAAAGTTCTGCGCCAGTTGGCTGATGATGAGGTTGTCTTCGTCGTCGCCTGTGGCGGCGACCACCACATCGGCGCGGCGTGCGCCCGCCTCGTTCAGCACGCGCACCTCGCAGGCGTCGCCGTACATCACGCGCTCGCCTAAGTCGTCCGCTAAGTCCATCGCGCGCTTGCGGTTCTTCTCGATCAGCAGCACCTCGTGGCCGTGCTGATGCAACGCTTTCGTCAGATGGTAGCCAATATCGCCGCCGCCTGCGATAATCACATACATAGCACGATTATTATACCGCCTGCCCGCCTTCCAACTCGTCCAGCACGGCGAACACTTCGGCAGGCTTGAGTTCCAGACCTGCCAGCACCCGCGACGGCACCACCTGCTCCCCAGCAAACCACCCCAGCGACCGATAGCCCCACGCCTCGCGCACCTGCACCTCAATCGCCCGCTTGTCCACATCCACCAGCCACACCTCAGGCACGCCAAGCACAAAGTAGTCCTGCAGTTTCTCACTCCAGTAGGTGTAGGTTTCCGACGGCGAGAGGATTTCAATCACCAAGTCGGGCGCGAACTCAAGGCGCGGCTGCTCTTGCAACTGTGCCCAGTCATGCAGGCGGTCGCGCGAGAGGAAAAACAGGTCGGGCTGGCGCGTGCGCACAGGCGCACGACGAACCACAAAGTCAAACGGGGCTGTTAGTAGCTCGCCCAATCGCTTCGCTGCATAAATCGGTCTATTTGCTGCAAAAGTCATGCACAATTACCTGATGTTTCAGTCGTGGGGCTTGCCAAGGGGATCACCTCGCCGTCGATGATTTCGTAGTGCGTCAGGTCGTCGGGCAGGTTCAGGTAGCCTTCCCAGTCCACTACAAGCCGTCCTGTCGTTGGCTGCGCAGTCGTGATTGCCATAGGACACCCCCATATTAGAGTGCGGCTTCGCCGCGTTCGCCTGTGCGGATGCGCACGACCTCTGCGACATCCGCGATGAAGATTTTACCGTCGCCGATTTCGCCCGTTTGGGCAGCCTCGATAATCGCGCTAACGACCTCTTCGACGCGCTCATCGGGCACGACGATTTCGAGTTTGATTTTGGGCAGCAGGTTCAGCGTGTAGGTGCTGCCGCGGTACTTCTCGGTGTGCCCTTGCTGGCGTCCAAAGCCGCGCACATCGGTAATCGTCATGCCGTAGACGCCGATGTCGTTCAGTGCCTCTTTGACCGCCTCGAATCGGATGGGACGGATGATCGCCTCGATTCGTTTCATCGTTGCGCTGCTTTCAGTTTACCCCACATGAAGTCGCGCAGCGCATAGGGCAGGTCGGTGCCGATGAGATCGACGCCTGCGTCCCAGAGGGCGTCCCACACGGGCGGGATGTCGGGCGTGCCCCAGAAGCGGAGTTTGTAGCCTTTGGCGTGGGCGCGGCGCAGCATCTGTTGCAGTTGCTCGCGTTCGGCGTCGGGGAACACACCGCGTCCGTTCCAGCGGAACAGGCTCGTCCAACTGTCGCTGACCCACGGCATAAGGGTTGCAGGCGCGTCGCCGTCCAAGTCGGGCAGGCGTCCGTCGTAGCCGACGAAGCGCACCCGCTCGCGCCCCAGCCGCTCCAGCGGTATGCGGTTGCCCGACAGCACTGCCGTCACCGCGCGGGGATAGGCGCGCGTGCCCTCGTAGCGGGTCAGCAGGTCGTCGTAGCGGGCGAGGGTCTTGTGCAGCGCGTCATAGGTCGGTTGCGCGTCGCTTTTGACATCGATCAGCAGGTAGAAGTGGGGCGCGTCGGGGTAGATACGCCCGCGAAACTGGCGTGCGCGCTCGCGCAACGGTGCAAGGTACAGCGACTCCAGCGTGCGTTCGGGGCGCAACTCGTGCGGGTCGTGCCCCACCAGCAGTTGGTCGCCCACCAGAAAGATGTCCGCCTCCACGCTGCAGAAGCCGCACTCCAGCGCGTCCTGCAGGGGGCGCTTGCGCCAATAGTCGTTGTGCGAATGTGCGCGGGGTAGGGGCATCATGACGAGTCTGCGTCGGGGTCTGGAGGCGCGTTGTCGGTGTTCTCGGCGTCGTCGAATGGTTTGGGTGGCGGGGCGATTGGCGCAGCGCGTAGGATATACACGCGCACTCTGCGCCTGCCGAACTGCAACGCCTGTTGGCGCGTGGCGAAGCAGAGGTCGATCTTGTGTCCGCGAATGGCGCGCCCCGTGTCGGCAGCGATTGCCATCCCGTAACCCTCGATATACAGCACCGTGCCCAGCGGGATCACGCGCGGGTCTACCGCGACCAGCCCGTAGCCTGCGGGCAGCCCTGTGGCGGTGCGCCCAGTGCCTGTGCCGCCGCCACTGCGGTGCGGGGTGTACGCGCTGGCGTGCATAGTAAGCACCTTCACTGTGCGGAATGCGCCGCTTCTGCCGACCGCGCCGCGCGAGGCGATATGCCCGTGCACGCCGATTTCGTAGATGCGCGGCTGCGGTGGCTCCAGCACCTCCTCGCCTATCTTAACGCGCCGTACCTCTTTGCCGTTGCGATAATACACGCGCCAGATGACGAGGCTCTCGCCAGGTTTGCCTGCCGCTTTCAGCACGCGATGGCGCGGGGGCAGGCGACGGTTGACCTCGAACAGGGTGGGCGGTGGCGTCTGCACGCGCACCTCCACAATTTTGGTCGTCGTTGCGTCTTTCGGGGCGTGGCGTGGCTCTTTTGTACAGCCCAGTGCGCACAGCAGCGCCACACCCATCACCGTCAGCAGCCCGCGCCTAAGTCCAACCCGAATAGCGTTGCTTCGCTGATGCATTTTGCCTCCTTTGGCGTTTCAGCGCACCCACATCCGATGCAGGCGCAAACGCACACAGTCGGCGACAGTTGCTATTGCGCATTCGCTATCGGTAGCGTGCCCTGTGCGTTTCGGGGGGAGTATACCCGATGGTTGCACACGCCCGTATACGGCTATCGTCTCATGCTTCGTTCCAGCACCTCCAGCGCCTTGTCCAGTTGCGGGTCGCGGTCAGCGAGCCAGTCCTCGGGCGAGAGCCATACAGCGATGTCGGGTTTCTCGCCGTTGTTTTCCATATTGGAGCCGTCGATACGGTATGCGCCCTGCTGCGGCATGCGTGCGCCTGTGCCATCCACCAGCCCCAGTCTCCAAGTCCAGATGACATAGCCGGGCGTCTCCCAGCCAATCAGCGTCGCCAGTTTGCGGGCGCGCATGGCGTAGGGGAACATCTCGCCGTTGGACATGCTGCGCTCGTTCATCAGCACGACCATCGGCATATCGAGCGCGTTTGGGGGACCGACGGCGGGTATCCCGTCGCGCGGCACATAGTAGGCGTAGGGCTTGCGCTCCAGCCAGTCGACCAGCGTGTCGGCGATATTGCCCCCGCCGTTGAAGCGCACATCGATAATCATCGCCTTTTTGCCATGCGCGTACTCGTAGAACTCGCGTTCGAAGCGCTCGCGGTCGCCGCCGCCCATCGCGCGGATATGCACATAGCCGACCTGTCCGTTTGTGCGCTCCTCGACGAGTTTGCGCAGGCGGTTGACGCGGTTCTGGTAGTGCAGCTCACTCCACTCGCTGCTGCTGAGGGGCTTGTAGCGCACGGTGCGCGCACCCTCTTCCACAGGCGCGCTATTCACCAGAAACTCAAAGGTACGGTCGCCCTTGTCGTTGATGAGCTGCCAGAGTTTCTGGTTTGGTTGCACAGGCTCACCATTGATTTTCAGCACATACTCGCCGGGCTGGATGCGCGTTTCGGGAAACGATGCGGGCGAGCCTTCAGGCACGGCAGCGACCTTCAGCCCTGGCCCGCGATGGCTGTAGTCGATGGTGAAGCCCAGATGCGGCGTGCTGGGGCTGCGCGCAGTCGCGCTGGAGCGGGGCGAGACCTCTGTGTGCGACGCCTCCAGTTCGCCCACCATCATCGACAGCACGACGCCAAACTCTTCGGGCACGCCCACACCTGCCAGCAAGGGGCGGTACCGCTCGCGAATTGCGGTCCAGTCGCGCCCGTGAAACGACGGGTCGTAGAACCCGCGCTCGTATGCCCGCCAGAACTGCACGAATGCTGCCTCGCGCTGCGCCTGCGCGTCGAACTCGTAGTCCGCTTTGAACTCCACCTTGTCGACGCGGTTGTTGGCGTCCAAACGCATCACATACAGCTCGCCGTTGCGGATGTAGTAGAGCCGTTTCGCGTCTGCCGAGACGCGCAGTGCGCTGTGCCCGCCACCTGTAGTGAGCCGCTTGCTCTCGCTGCCGTCGTAGGAGACCTGCCAGATGTCGCCTTCCGAGATGAAGTAGATTTTGCCGTCGCTGGCGGCGGTTAAGTCGGCTTGTGGCGGCTGCGCGTTCCAGCGGCGGATACGGCGGTCGATGTCTTCGAAGTCGATGCGCACCTCCAGCGGCTGGTCGTCTTTGGGCTTTTCGAACTGGATGTCCTTGTCGTCACGGCGGGCGGTCTCGCGCGTGAGCGGGAGGGCATACAGCGCGTTGCCTGCACGGTTGCTGAAAAAGTAGAGGTACTTGCCGTCCGCTGACCATGCGGGCTGGCTGTGGAAGGCGTTCAGGCGCGTGATGTTGACGGGTTCACCGCTCCCGTCGGCGGGCAGGATCCACAGGTTCCACGCGCCGTAGGGGGCGCGCCGTTGCACGCACAGCCAGCGCATGTCGGGCGACCACGCGAAATCGCCCCCGCCCAGCCCGTACCAGTGCGTGCCTGGCTCGTGCAGTACCTTCTTCGCCTCGCCCGTCTCCAGGTTTAGCACGAACAGCCCGCCGTCCGAGCCAGAGACCCAGAAGCCAAGCTGCTTACCGTCGGGCGAAATCTTCAGGCGCGACACATCGGCAGGGCGGTCAAAGAGCCGCCGCACCTGCAGCGTGGCGATGTCCAGCGCGTAGAGCTGCTGGTGATAGTTGCGGTCGGAGGTGAAGTAGAGTGTCTTGCCGTCCTTTGCCCATACGAAGTCGGAGTCGTCGCCGACCCAGTCGGTGAGTTGGCGGGCGAACTCGGCGTTGCGCTTGTCAGGCGTCGCTTTCGGTTTCTCGATGTCAATAAGCCAGATGTCGCCGCGGATGCGGAAGGCGAATTGTTTGCCGTCGGGGGACGGTTCGGCTTCCTCAACGCCGCTGGTGAGCAGTTCACGCTGGCGGGTGGTCTGCGCGTCGTCCTGCGCGGCGACGAAGCTGAGTTTCTGCGGCTGGCGTTGCCCCGCCTTGAGCAGGTACAGGTGCCCCTCGTACTCGAAGGCGATGTCGCCCGTGTTGGCGGCGACGGTCGGGAAGCGCACCGCCCCGCCCACGAACTGCGTCAGCTGCCGCTTGCGTCCGTTGAGATTGATCGTCCACAGGTTGGGCGTGCGCCGCGCGTTATCCTTGAATACGGGCAGCTGCTCGCCTAAGCGTGGTGAGTCGGGCGTCTTCTCGCCAATGGTCACGGTCAGCAGCGTGCGCCCGTCGGGCAACCACTGCGTCCACAGGTGCTGATACGGCTCGCGGGTCAGCGCACGCCGTTCGCCCGACCGCAAGTCGTACAGCCATACTTGCATCGCGCCCGACCCCGTGTAGCGCGGACGCCACCATGGGAAGCCGTACCGCCCATACGCCAAAGTCTTGCCGTCGGGCGAAATCTGCGGGCTGGATAGGGGGAGGTAGTCCTCCACCACACGGCGGAATCTACCTGTGGCGACCTCCAGCTCGATAAGCGCGGGGTTGTTCGAATCGTAGGACGCGCTGTAATACAGGAACCGTCCATCGCGGCTCCAGCTGCTGGGGATTTCCGCTTGCGCGTGGAAGGTCAGTTGCACGGGCGCGCCTCCTTCAACGGGAATGGCAAAAATATCCCAGTTGCCGTTGCGCACGCTACCGAACGCAAGCCACTTGCCGTCAGGCGACCAGAGCGGGTAGGCGTCGTAGGCGACATGGCGCGTAATTGGCGTGGCGCGACCGCCCGTGCTGGGCGCGACCCAGATGTCGCCGCGATACACAAACGCAATTTGGCTTCCGTCGGGGCTAAGCGCAGGCATCCGCGCACCGACAATCGGCTGTACACTAGGCGTGGGCAGCTGCGCGAAGGCACTCCACAACAATCTATAGAGAGCGAACAGCAGACCAACAAGGCGACTCATACGCATAGTGCGTTAGATTCCACAGGCGAGCGTGTGTTCCTACAATTCCCCGCGTTATGCAGGAACCCACTGCAGATCGGCGAACAAATGCCGATAACCCCAGTATCGTGCAATCCGCGCACATGCGGGTATACTTAGGATAGAACGATGCGGAACCTACTACTGATTCTGGCCTGTGCGGTGATGCTGGGCATGGGGTGGGCACAGGCGCAGCCGCCTGAGACGGTGCAGCGCAAACTGACCGCACTGCGCCAATTGACCGAGTTCCGACTGGTGCAACTCTCAAACGATACTGGACAAC
>AGQM01132347.1_pt1 | contig 12780 bp, 12 predicted proteins | sample 1512301 | NCBI WGS metagenome assembly AGQM01 (sample SAMN07436262, study PRJNA71319) | hot springs metagenome | isolation source: samples from 5 sites along the outflow channel of Bison Pool, an alkaline... | place: USA: Yellowstone National Park
ATGTGAGGCTGCTCAGGGATCATCGGCGGGTTGTGGCCAGTGACGCAGGTCTCCCAGCAGAAAATCTGCCAGGACATTGCCGGCGAAACCAACATGTTCTCCGACTGGGCAGCTTCCCGTCAGGGCTGTACCGTCGGAGGACAGGGCGACAAAGTCACGGCTAAAGCCGGTGATGCTGAGAAGGATCAGGTGCTGAAGAACAAAAACCTTATCTGGGACACCCTCAGTAAGAATGGACTTCTCGGCAATGACCGCGCGCTGAAGGAGCTGGTCATGAGTACCGTCGGCTCCATCATTTTCAACAAGAATGGCGATGTGACAATTCTGACGCCACTGGTTGATAACCGCGACCTGATTAAAGTCCTGATGCGCGGGGGAACGGCGAAGGTCTACGGATGTGACGAATCCGACCTCTGCCTGGGACCTGTTGTCACCAATCTGACGATTTCTGAGTCCAACGCTCTGGTCACTCTGGTTAAAAACCTGATGCTCTCAATGCAGAACAAGCTGGTCGACGATACTGCGCTGACCGATCAGGAAAAAGGCTTTGTGAACACCACCTCTGTACCGGTGCTGAAGTATCTGACTAACGCCCAGAGTATGGGGATGAGCGCCACGTACCTTCTGCAGGTTTCCGACTTCATTGCCCAGGACCTGATGATTCAGTACCTCCAGGAGCTGGTGAAACAGGCAAGCCTGTCTCTGGCTGGCAAGAACTTCCCTGAAGAAGCTGCCGCAAAACTACGCGACAACATTATTCATGCGCAGGGACTTCTCGCCGACATGAAGCTGCAGTCCGCAGCTGATCAGAACGCGCTGGACGGTATCGACCGCAACATGCAGTACCTGCAGCAGCAGGTATCCACCATTGTTTCAGGCTCCTATCAAAGCAACTATCACTGGGGTGATCGCTGATGCTTGAGATATACACCATTTATGGCGGGGGAATGTGGAAAACGGCGCTGGACGCCGTAGTCACCCTTGTCGGTCAGAATACTTTCCACACATTAATGCGTATTGCCGGCACCTTCGGGGTGCTGGCCGTACTGCTCACTTTCATCAAACAACGTAACCCGATGGTTTTCGTCCAGTGGCTGGCGGTCTTCATGATCCTGACATCCATCCTGCTGGTACCGAAACGCTCAGTGCAGGTCATTGACCTCTCTGATCCGGGTGCGGTCTGGGTCACCGATAACGTACCGGTTGGCCTGGCGGCTATCGCGTCTCTTACGACCAGTATCGGGTACAAGATGGCGTCGATTTACGACATGCTGATGGCCAGACCCGACTCGGTGACCTACAGCAAAACCGGGATGCTGTTTGGCTCGCAGATTGTGGCAGAAACCAGTGACTTCGCTACGCAAAACCCAGAGCTGGCTCAGATGCTGCCGGATTACGTGGAAAACTGTGTGATCGGCGACATTCTTCTGAATGGTAAATACACCATCAATCAGCTGCTCAATTCTACTGACCCGCTGACGCTGATAACCAGTAACCCAAGCCCGCTGCGGGGCATCTTTAAGATGACCTCCACTTCACGCCAGTTCCTGACCTGTCAGCAGGCCGCAACGGAGATACAGAAGCTGGCTAATACCGACGTCAACCCGGGCAGTGCGACGTTTACCTGGCTGACGAGAAAGGTCTTCGGCAACAAGCTGAATGGCGCGACGCTTCTGGCCAACGCTATGGGGGAAAGCTACGGATATTTTTATTCCGGTGGTATGACTGCTGCGCAGATCATGAAGAACAACATCACGAACAGTGCAGTTAGGCAGGGTATTAAAGGTTTTGCCGCTCGCTCATCAGACACGGCTAACCTGCTTAATCTGGCCACCGAGAACGCGGCTACCAAACAGCGTCTTGCCTGGGCTGCAGGCAATGAGCTGGCCACCCGCACGCTGCCGTTTGCACAGTCTCTGCTGATGCTTATCCTGGTTTGCCTGTTCCCGCTGATGATTGCGCTGGCCGCGTCAAACCACACGCTTTTTGGCCTGAACACCCTGAAAATATACGTTTCCGGGTTTATCTATTTCCAGATGTGGCCGGTGATGTTCGCCATTCTTAACTATGCCGCCAACTACTGGCTGCAGAGTCAGTCCGGGGGCACGCCTCTGGTTCTGGCCAACAAGGATGTTGTGGCACTGCAGCATTCGGACGTGGCGAATCTGGCAGGTTATCTGTCCCTTTCCATTCCGGTGCTGTCGTTCTATTTGACCAAGGGGGCTGCGGCAATGGGCTCTCAGGTGGCAGGAAGTGTACTCAGCTCGGGCGCCTTCACGTCAGCAGGTGTGGCAGCGACCACAGCGGACGGAAACTGGTCGTTTAACAACATGTCGATGGACAATGTCAGCCAGAACAAGATGGATACCAACCTGATGCAGCGTCAGGGTCAGCAAACCTGGCAGGCGGATAACGGCTCCACGCAGACTCAGACGGCCGGTGGCCATACGGTTATCGACGGCTCGGGTGCAATGTCGAATCTGCCGGTGAACATGAAGCTCAGCCAGCTGGCCAGCAGTGGTTTCCAGGAGTCTGCCCGCCAGTCGCAGGTTCAGGCGCAGACTGCACTCGATGGTTACAACCACAGTGTTACCAGTGGCTGGTCGCAGCTCTCCCAGCTTTCTCATCAGACCGGTACCAGTGACAGCCTGAACCAAGGCAGTGAAAACAGCCAGGCCACTAATGCGACACGCGGAGCTGGCATGATGTTGTCTGCCTCTGAGAGTTATGCGAAAGCAAACAACATCTCGACACAGGAAGCCTATAACAAACTGATGGATATCAGTAATCAGGGGTCTCTGTCTGCAGGCATTAAAGGGACGGCCGGAGGCGGACTTAATCTGGGCGTTGTTAAATTTGGCGCTGAAGGAAGTGTTTCTGGCGATTTGCGACATTCGACGGGCAGTTCAAGAGGCGTTCAGGATTCGGGATCCCAAACTCAAGATTCTCGACATGATCAGAACAGCCAGGCTGTTAATGACTTCCGTCAGGGTATGGATATGGTTAAAAGCAGCCGTATCACCGATGGCGCGAATCATTCCGAGAATGCTGCAAGCAGCAATGTTCAGCAGCTGGCCGCAACGCTCAATGATGCTGAAAGCCAGTACCATCAGTACACCACCAGTTCTACACAGAGTAACGAGTTCAGCCGTATGGCCACCGTTGCGCAGAACCAGAGCGCAAGCCTCGATACGAACTATACACAGGAGTTTGTGGACTGGGCGGCCAATAAATACGGCGATAAGGCACAGTCCATGTTGACAAGTGCGCCGTCGGCGCGCGAAGCGGCGATGGAGTTCGTAAATGAACGGCTCAAACCAGAAATCATGGGGGATTATCAGAAGGGACGTTCAGATCTTACCAGCGGTCAGGAGCATGCGGCATTCAGTGGGGAGCATATCGTTCAGCCAGCGCGTGGCAGTCAACAGGTATCAGGTTCATCTGGTCATGATGCAGGAGTCAGTTACAGCTCTCAGGATGGCGGTGCTCATAGATCGGGAGGTGTTGGCAGTGCCCAGACTTACGGAACGGCTCAGGGCGCTGAATATGGAGGCCAGCAGGGTGGGAATTATTCTGCCAGAACAGACGATTCTGTTTCGCCGGGTATGGAGCAGTCAACTGTTCATCAAGGACAAGCAGCCGGACAGAGAAGCAGCTCGGGTAATATCATCTCGTCGGCAGGCATGGCTGTTGCCGGTGGACGCTCCACTGCAGATGAAAGAACCGGCCACATTGCAGAATCTCACCAGGAGTTCCATCATTCAGGAGCCGTCAGGGAGCAAGGAAGCATGCATGGTCAGGAGAGTGAAGTTACTCATAGCCGTTCAGGCATTAATGCTGGCGGAGAAAAAGTACGTGGCGATGCTATGCAGGAGTCATATAGAGAAAATCAGGCTAAGTTGCATGAACATTCCTCGCAGGGTTTTGGTCCTCAGAATGAGTTACAGCGCCGAGTGGCGGAACAAAGATCTGAAAATGAGCATAAAATCAACGAATCTGCTGGAGAAATTGGCAAAAAACAATCCACTGTTCAGGCATCCAGTGATATCCTGAAAGGAGAGAATTTAAATGCAACCGGTAATTTCAAAATTCAACGAAAAGAAGCCGAAATTGACCAGCAAACGCCAGTTATAGACAGTGCTGAAAAAAGGAAGTTAGAAGAGCAATTGCTGGAATTGAGGAAAAGGGCCAGCTAGGAGGATAAATGCTAAAGGCTAATCTATGCAGAATTTCGTTCATTCCTGTATTTAGTATATATGCTGCTATTCCAATCATTCATGATGTGATGCCTAACCATAACAGGTATTACAGTGAGGATTGGATTGCATTGGCAGGGATGTACGTGTTAGGTACATTGATATCCTTACCATTGTTCTATCTTCTTAAAAAAGCGGATAAGAGTGGCAGTGGCGTTTCAATCGCCTCGCTCTTTCCTCGCTTGCTTACTTCAATTCTAGCGCAAGTAATATGCCTCTATTTCCTTTGGGAAAATTCAATATATCTATATCTGTCGATGTCCACAGTTATGGTTCTTTCCGCAGTGTTATTTGGGGCAGGAAGGAAGGGGTTAAACCTCTTGAAGGATAAAGATACAGGCAATATCTATGAAATACGCGGGAGTAAAGCGTATAGACTCTCAGATGAAGAGGCCGTTAGATATCAAACAAGTATGTCTGGCAAAGGAATAGCATTGGCTGAGTTTTCATCGAGCCAATATTCAGGGCTAGACACAAACTCATCTGTTCTACCTATCAATTTCGGTCCGAGTCATACGGATATCAATCAGGGGATTGCTATAAATCCTTCGTCAGGAATGCCAATGGTTGGCGGCATCTCTGGCCTGGATATACACGGGAACAGTTGGGGAACAAACTTCAACGAACCTTCAAATACGTATGACCCTAACCGGGGATACTGAGAGTAAGGGGGCAATGGCCCCCTTAATTTTTGTAGTAATCTAAGCAAACCATCTATTTAACCTAAATTCCCTTTCAAATCAGCCGATAACGTCTCTGTTAGCTATATCTCGCTAACGTGACCTGCCCCCACGATTAGATACAACACTCAGTTAGTAACGCCGGAATCTTCATTCTCAGAATGACCCTTTCTCCAGCCCGCTGCAAATTCAGACGGTGTCTGATAATTCAGCGTGGAGTGCGGGCGGCATTCGTTATAATCCTGCCGCCAGTCATTAATAATTTTCCTGGCATGAACGATATCGCTGAACCAGTGCTCATTCAAACATTCATCGCGAAATCGTCCGTTAAAGCTCTCAATAAATCCGTTCTGCGTTGGCTTGCCCGGCTGGATTAAGCGCAACTCAACACCATGCTCAAAGGCCCATTGATCCAGTGCACGGCAAGTGAACTCCGGCCCCTGGTCAGTTCTTATCGTCGCCGGATAGCCTCGAAACAGTGCAATGCTGTCCAGAATACGCGTGACCTGAACGCCTGAAATCCCAAAGGCAACAGTGACCGTCAGGCATTCCTTTGTGAAATCATCGACGCAGGTAAGACACTTGATCCTGCGACCGGTGGAAAGTGCGTCCATGACGAAATCCATCGACCAGGTCAGATTGGGCGCCGCCGGACGGAGCAGCGGCAGACGTTCTGTTGCCAGCCCTTTACGACGTCTTCTGCGTTTTACGCCCAGGCCACTGAGGTGATAAAGCCGGTACACGCGCTTATGATTAACATGAAGCCCTTCACGGCGCAGCAACTGCCAAATACGACGGTAGCCAAAACGCCTGCGCTCCAGTGCCAGCTCAGTGATGCGCCCTGATAAATGCGCATCAGCAGCCGGACGGTGAGCCTCATAGCGGCAGGTCGACAGGGATAAACCTGTAAGCCTGCAGGCACGACGTTGCGACAGACCGGTCGCATCACACATCAACATCACGGCTTCCCGCTTCTGGTCTGTCGTCAGTACTTTCGCCCAAGAGCCACCTGAAGCGCCTCTTTATCCAGCATGGCTTCGGCAAGCAGCTTCTTGAGTCTGGCGTTCTCTTCCTCAAGCGACTTCAGGCGCTTAACTTCAGGCACCTCCATACCGCCATACTTCTTACGCCAGGTGTAAAACGTGGCATCGGAAATGGCATGCTTGCGGCAGAGTTCACGGGCGGGTACCCCAGCTTCGGCTTCGCGGAGAATACTGATGATCTGTTCGTCGGAAAAACGCTTCTTCATGGGGATGTCCTCATGTGGCTTATGAAGACATTACTAACATCGGGGTGTACTAATCAACGGGGAGCAGGTCAAACGGGGACGTTTTTCTATGCACAGGAAGAATTCATGAAATTAAAACAATTAGCCGTTGTAGGTTTGATCGCTTCTACTCTTGCACTGTCAGGTTGTGGTGCCATGTCCACTGCGGTGAAGAAGCGTAATCTCGATGTCAAAACTCAGATGAGTGAAACCATCTGGCTGGAGCCATCATCAGAGAAAACGGTTTATCTTCAGATCCGTAATACCTCTGACAAGGACATGTCTGGTCTGCAGGCACAAATTACAAATGAACTGGCCGCCAAAGGCTACCGCGTCACCAGTTCTCCTGACGCCGCCTACTACTGGATTCAGGCAAACGTATTGAAAGCCGAGAAAATGGATCTGCGTGATGCACAGGGCTTCCTCAAGACCGGGTATGAAGGTGCGGCAATGGGGGCGGCACTGGGCGCGGGTATTACGGCGTATAACTCATCTTCTGCTGGCGCAACGCTGGGTGTAGGTCTGGCCACAGGGCTGATTGGTATGGCTGCTGATGCTATGGTGGAAGACGTTAACTACACGATGGTGACCGATCTGCAAATCTCCGAGCGCAGCAAAGTAGCCGTCACGACCGACAATATTGCGGCTCTGAAGCAGGGAACGTCAGGCGTCAAGCTGCAGACCAGCACTGAGCAGGGCAACCGTGCCAAATACCAGACCCGCGTGGTATCCAACGCCAACAAGGTGAACCTCAAGTTTGAAGAGGCTAAGCCAGTTCTGGAAGCACAGCTGGCCAAATCCATCGCCGGCATTATGTAACTGCATTGGCGGTCAAAGACCGCCCGTTTACCAAAATAAGGAATCAGCATGAAAAAAGCAGGAATTGTGTGTTTATCACTGGTCGTGGCTGTACTCACAGGATGTTCCTCCCCAAAATCTACCCCGGAAGAACCAGAAATGACAGCTGCACGCCAGTGCTCTGATCAGGTGCTCACCGCTTCAAAAAATAAAGCGGGTACAACGAAGTTAACGTCAATCATGAAAGATGAAGCTACGATTGTTCGGGTTGGTGATTCTTCTCAGGAAACCCATCTTATCAAGGGATTCCCTTACGTTGAGTCCACGTCTCTTGATAACGGTAAGCCGGGTTCAACATGGCGCAACTGCATGCAGGCGAAAGGGTTTACTGTTGGTGGTTGAGCCGCCTGCAACAATAGTGAGCTAATAGCTCGTTATCATTAAAACCGCACTGAAAAGATATCCCACATCTCAGTGCGGTAATTATTACATCTCCTTTCCAACTGACACCAGACCGAGTTCATTTCGGGCAGGGTGCGTCAGTGCTTTCTGTCAGTTACCAGTGATTACGCTTCCTCGCATGACTGCGCCTGGCGCAGCCCTGCCTGCGGCGAGCGTCGCGTCCTTAATTTCAAGGAGTTCGTCCATCATGATGCATCAGAGAAATGAACGTGCAGATTACTCAGCTGAATTCTGGTCACTTATCCATCTGGAAAGCGAGCTGATGGCAGCAAGGGCCTGGATGAATGTATTCGGTTCACTTCCTGAGGGGCAGGGTATGACCATTGTTGCTTTCTGGGCTGGCTATGAATTTACCCTTTACGATCTGGAGCCCCGGGGGTGGCATTCAGCGGTTTATAGGGATGTGGCCTCGTCAGTCCGTTCTGTGGCTGCATACATTAATAAACAGGACTGGGAGGACGGATGTCAGCAGGCCAGGTATGAACTGAGTCAGATGTAATAACCTGACGATTAACCCCCACGCGGTACCACATTTTTTCATCACCCTTTTCAACGTTTCTTCTCTGATAACACACATCACCGAGCAGGTGATGCGATAACGGCCGGACAACACGCTATGAGCTTCGCAGGAAAAAACCTCACCCAGGGCGGGCAGATGACCGCCTACCGCTGGCGCATGTTCATTCAGGTGAACAACTGGATAGGATTCTGGATCTTCATCCTGTTCGCCGTACTGACTACCGCCATCTTTCTCTGGCGAATCCCTCAGGAAGCCCTGGATAACGGTTCCCTGTGGTGGTTCGCCAGTATCAACAGCAGCTTTATTGACCTGATGCCGGCATCGGGAACGCCAAAAATCTACGACGTCCACTACTGGTATGCGCCAACGGCGACGGCAATGGTGCTCAAAATGACCCTGCCGCAGATTTATACCGACCCGTACATGCAGCGATGGGCGACCAGTGCCTGCGTGAGCTGCAGTGGGCAGCCGGTGGCAGCGGGCTGTTCTGTATGGTGGTGTTTATCGCCGTGACCTGGTTTATCGCCAATATCGGCAGAAAGGAAAGTGAAGATGAATACATTTCCGGGATGCAGCTGACTGATAAGCCAGCTGAAGTGAACAAGCTCCTGCGTAAAAACGGTGAGTTCTCTGACCTGCGCGTGGGTGATCTGCATATGGTCAGGATGGCGGAGGTACTCAACTTCCTGATGCATGGCACTATCGGGGTGGGGAAGTCGACGCTGATACGCTGGTTACTCGACTACATCCGCAAACGCGGTGACCGGGCCATCATCTACGACTCAGGTTGTACCTTCACAGAAACCCACTATAACCCGTCTACCGATATTATCCTTAACGCCCACGACGAGCGATGTGCCAACTGGCAGATGTGGGGTGAGTGCGTTGACGCGGTCGATTACGACAACCTGGCCGCCAGCCTCATTCCGGTAGAAGGGGAATCCGATCCGTTCTGGGTATCCAGCTCGAGAACCATTTATGCCGACCTTGCAATTCGTATGTCAACGGACCCGGAACGGAGCATTGAGAAGTTCCTCAAAACCCTGCTGTCCCTCAGCATGAAAAATCTGCGTGACTATCTGGCCAACACGCCCTCAGCCAACCTGGTTGAGGAGAAGATCGAGAAAACGGCCATTTCCATTCGCTCAGTGGTAACCAACTACGCCAAAGCCCTTCGCTATCTGCAGGGGCTGGATGACGGCACCAGGCCGCCGTTCACCATCCGGGAGTGGATGACGCAGGAGCGCTATGACAGCAGCTGGCTGTTTATTTCAACACAGGCCCGTCACCGCAAGAGTGTACGCCCGCTGATCTCACTGTGGGTATCTCTGGCCACGCTGATGCTGCAGAGCATGGGAGAGAACAGCGACCGCCGCGTATGGTTCATTATCGATGAAGCCCCCAGCCTGCAGCGCATCCCCGAGCTGGCCGAGACGCTTGCCGAGGCGCGTAAGTTTGGCGGATGTTTCGTGCTTGGGATGCAGAACATGGCCCAGCTGGTTCACGTCTACGGCCGCGAGCTGGCCAAAAGTATCTTCGACCTGATGAACACCCGTATGTACGGCCGCTCACCGAGTGCGGAGATGGCCAAAGTGGTGGAAGAGGAGCTGGGCAACCAGCGTAAGCGCAAAATCCGCGAGCAGAACAGCTACGGTCTGGACCAGGTGCGTGACGGTGTGTCCCTCGGTAAGGACGAGGTCAATAACCCGATTGTCGACTACGAGCAGATCATGCGTCTGCCGAACCTCAACTTTTATGTGCGCCTCCCGGGGGAGTATCCGGTCGTCCGTCTGAAGCTGAAATATCGCGCGCTGAAGAAACGGCAGGCAGGCCTCATTGAGCGCAATATCCGCGATGCGCTCAGTCCGGAGCTTGAGAGGGTTATTCAGGAGAACGAGCGCGCAGCGGCAGCTGCCGGTCTGACGTCCCGACCGGTGAAGAAGTGCTGGAGAAGGGAAGCGAAATGTCAGCCGCAGCTGACGGTACGGCTCATGTTGCTTCTGCCGGTACGCCGGCATCATCGCCCGTCGAAAAAAAGACAGCAACACCAGAGACAGCGCCGAAGCCTCCTCAGGGCACAGTGCCTGAACGGAAACAGGTTGCTGTCATGGAGCCTGTTATCTCCGGTTCTGCGACAGTCGTACCGGAAGAGGGGGGCGGAAAACACAACACGGTGACACCTCCTGTCATTGCAGAGAAAAAAGATAACGTTGTTTCTCTCCGTTCTGTTGGCGCAATGAAAAAACCGACTGAAGCACCGGGCAAATTACCGGTCTCTCCCGGAGTGACCGGTCACCCGGGTACCGCTGACTCTGTACAAACAATGCCCGATGCCCTCAAGGCCCTGCGAAACCGACATCATGTACCGGAACCACCTGTCGCCTCACCTCTGAGCATGCTGCACAGGGCACGCCAGCGGCCGGCCTCTTCGGAAAGCGATCCCGCAGACAGAGGAAAACGGCGGTGAGTCCATGAACCTCGACATGAAAGTGACGGCACTGCCTGACGGCGGCCTGAGTGTGACGACGGCAGGGAAGCCAGTGACACCGAAAACCCCGGATGAAGCCCACGGTACTCACCGGCAGCTGGCGCAGGAAGAAGAGAACATTTTAATTCACCGTCACGCGGACGACCCGGGTTACGACGAAAACGACCATTACTATTACGACAGAGAGCCTGAATTATGATGTCAGTCGCCCCAGTAGCGTCAGCCGGCGAGGCTGCAGGCTACTACAGCAATTCCGATAACTACTATTTTCTGGGCAGCCTTCAGAGCCTCTGGATGGGGGAAGGTGCAAAAGCGCTGGGCCTTGAGGGCAATGTCCGTGGCGATGATCTCACGGCCGTCCTCGAGGGCCGCCTGCCGGACGGCTCACGGCTTGGCAAGGAGGTTAACGGACAGCACGTCCACCGTCCCGGCCATGACCTGACCTTTTCCGCCCCCAAAAGCGTGTCCATTCTGGCACTTATCGGCAACGATAAAGAAATGGTGGAAGCACATAACCACGCGGTCCGTGTGGCGGCCGGCTATGTGGAGAAGCTCATCTCGGCCCGCGACACGAAAGACGGCGTCACGTCCATCGTACACACCGGCAAGATGGTGGCAGCTGCTTACACGCATGACACGTCACGTAATCTTGACCCGCAGCTGCACACCCATCTCCTGATTGCCAACATGACGGAGTATACGGGCAAATGGAAAGCCCTGGCCACGGACTATATCCATAACGCGGGCTTTATCGAAACCGTCATGAAGCATCAGGTCACGCTTGGGAAAATTTATCGCAGCGCGCTGCGTGAGCGGGTTGAAGCGCTCGGCCATGAAGTGGAAGAAGTAGGCAAGCATGGCATGTGGGAGATTAAGGGCGTTCCGGAAGACGTCAGGGACGAATATTCCTCCCGGGGCAGGGAAATTCAGGGTGCCGTGGGGGCTGAAGCCACGCTGCGCAGCCGGGATGTGGCCGCCAAAGACACCCGCAGGGCGAAAGTCGACCCTTCGAGGATGCGCCTGATGGAACGCTGGCTGGGCCAGATGAAGGAGAAGGGATTTGACCTGAAGGCGTATCAGGAGAGCGTGGTGCCGCGTGATGCAGGTCTTCGTGAGACCGCGCCTCAGCCGGAGCGAGATCACCAGGCTAAGCCGGTTCCTGCCGGGCCTGAGCTGGCTTCTCTGCAGACGTCGTCCAGGGCAGAAAAGAGCGTCGATACACCTGCTCAACCCGCAGAACGGGAGAGCCAGTCCCGTCAGGCTGTAACACAGCCGGCTGACACACTGCGTCAGACGGTACAGACCGGCCCCGAAAAGACGCCGGCGACCAGGAGCGTTCCTGCAGCGCAGCTGGACACTGAAATACCCCGCCCGGAACTGACTGAGTCTGTCCGGCTGGCCATCTCGCAGCTCAGCGACAGTAAAACGCGCTTCACCTTTGGCGAGCTGATGATGACCACCGCTGAGCTGAGTGAACAGCTGCCGGAGATTCAGAAATTCGTGTGGCCATCGATGCGGCGCTGAACACGGCATGATTGTACCGCTGGACAGTGAGAAAGGGGTCTTTACCTCCCGTATTCACCTGCTTGATGAACTCTCGATCCAGGCGCTGAGTCAGGAACATCTCAAATCCACAAAAGTCGTCAGTTTCACCCGCCCGGCGCAGTACGCGCCGGCGGCGCTGGAAGTGGTGGAGAAAGACGCCCTGGTTCTGATGAATGCCCCGTCAGGCGTGGCGGGTATCCGTGACCTGACCGCGCAGCTGGCCGGTATTGCCGGCGCGAACGGTCGTGACGTGCAGGTGCTGGCCAGCTCTGCCGAGCGCGCCATTTCGCTGGCGAAATCCGACGATTTGCGGGAACGGATCATCAGCCGGCAGCATGTTCTGAGCGGTGATTTCCACCTGAAACCCCAGAGCACGCTGATTATCGAAGGGGCAGAGCGTCTGGGGTTAAAGGAGACGCTGGTTCTGCTGGGCGAAGCGCGCGCGCAGGATGCACAGCTGGTCTTTCTCGACAGTGCCGGACGTCAGGCGAACGGTAACGCCATGTCCGTGCTGGAGTCCGCGGGGGTTGCCCGCTCCCGCCGCACGGAGCCGGCGCCCGGGCTTGAGGCCGAAGTGGTCAGTATTCCGAACAAACGCGACCGTTACGAGGCGCTGGCCAACCGGTTTGCAGAGCTGAGCGGAGGAACTGAAAACGTCACCGCCGTTGTGGTCGGCAGGCGTGAACAGGCACAGCTGACGGGCCTGGTACGTGAGGCGCTGCAGAACGCAGGACAGCTGGGGCGCGACGGCGTGGAGATAGAGG
>AGQM01002691.1_pt1 | contig 12760 bp, 16 predicted proteins | sample 1512301 | NCBI WGS metagenome assembly AGQM01 (sample SAMN07436262, study PRJNA71319) | hot springs metagenome | isolation source: samples from 5 sites along the outflow channel of Bison Pool, an alkaline... | place: USA: Yellowstone National Park
TGAAGCCCTTGAGGTTTTAAAGAACGCCAAAACTGTTGCAGTGGTGGGCATATCTCCCGACCCTGAAAGACCCTCCTACTATGTTAGCGAAAGGGTGATAAGTAAGGGACTGCACAGGGTCTATTTTGTCAATCCCAAGTACGCTGGACAGGAGATCTTGGGGATTAAGGTGCTCTCCTCTTTGGAGGAGGTGCCGGAGCCCATTGATATAGTTAATGTCTTTCGGAACCCAGCCCACATAGAGCCCATCTTTGAGGAAGCCCTAAAGGTGGGTGCCAAGTGCGTATGGCTCCAGCCAGGCTGTGAAAACATGGAAGTGATAGAAAAGTATAAAGACAAAATAAAAATAGTTTGGAACGCTTGCATCGGCGTAGAAGCTGGTTATCTTTAATTGAGCCATGAACCTGAGTATATATTTGGTAACGGACGATGCCTATTTTAAGGACAGGGACCTTGTCAGCACCATAGAACAAGCCATACAGGGGGGCATAACTGCCCTGCAGTATAGGTTCAAAAACAAAACCTCAAGGCAGATGTACGAGGAGCTTTTGGTCCTCAGGGAACTGACCAAGCGCTACAATGTGGAGCTTGTGGTAAACGACAGGGTAGATTTGGCTCTGGCAGTTTCTGCGGACGGTGTTCATGTGGGAGAGAATGACTTGCCACCGGATGTGGTCCGAAAGTTGGTGGGTGATAAGATGTACATAGGCTACTCAGTCAACAGTTTGGAAAAGCTCAGGGATGTGGAACACCTGCCCATAGACTACATAGGCTTTGGCTCTATTTATGAGACCTCCACAAAGAAGGATTGCAAATTGGTGGGCATAGAAGCCCTCCGTCAGGCGGTGAAGATGACCTCAAAACCCATTATCGCCATAGGGGGCATAACACACTACAGGGTTAAAGAGGTTCTCTCGGCGGGAGCCAAGGGCATTGCAGTGGTTTCTGCCATTCTTGGCTTTGAGGATGTAAAGAAGGCTACGGAAGAATTGGTTTCTGCCTACAAGAGCTATTACAGAGAAAAGCTCTACTCTGTATGAAAGTGCTCTATCTTTTTGATGGTTCTGCCTTTCTTTACAGGAGTTTTTTCGCCCTACCACCTTTAACCACGAGCTCGGGCTTTCCCACAGGAGCCATATACGGCTTTTTGAGGTCTATTTTGGCTATAATAAAAACGGAAAAACCTAACTACATGGCAACAGCCTTTGACCTGCCCGTACCCACCCAAAGAAAGCTTGCTTATTCTGAGTACAAAAGTAAAAGGCCACCCACTCCAGACCCTCTGAAAGTTCAAATACCCGTCATAAAGGAGTTAATAAACCTGCTTGGTATAAAGCTTTTGGAAATGCCCGGCTACGAAGCGGACGACCTGATTGCCTACCTTACACAAAAAGCTAAAAAGGAAGGCTTTAGGGTCAAGATATACTCTCCAGACAAGGATGTTTTGCAGTTGGTGGAAGGAAATCAAGTGGTGGTGATAAACCCTATCTCCGAGGAGGTCTTTGACGAAAACAAGGTTATAGAAAAGTTTGGTGTGCCTCCCCAAAAGCTTGCGGATTACCTCGCCCTAGTGGGAGACAAGACGGACAACATAGAGGGTGTGAAGGGAGTAGGACCCAAAACCGCCATAAACCTTATTAACACCTTTGGCTCTGTAGAAAACATCTTAGCCCGCTGGGACGAGTTTAAAAAGTTGTTCCCCCATGCAGATAAAAATAGCTTGGAGCTATCTTACTGGCTGGTAAAGTTGAGACCGCCCGAGGACCTAAACATAGATATCGGAGAGCTAAAAAGAAAAGAGCCAAACTTGTCTCTACTACGGAAAAAGCTTGAAGGGCTTGAAATGAAGAGCATAATAAAGGACTTAGATAAGATCTTTGCCCAGAGAAGCCTGTTCTAAACTAAGCTATTGATTGCCCTTTCGTGGGCTTGGTCCAGTGCCCTTATTAGGTTGGAATAAACCTCATGAGCCCTGTGGGTTTCAATGAGCTTTGCCATTTCAAGGATAGGATTTACGTTGGAGCCCTCCAAAAAGCCCTGCATTACCTTAAAGTTCTGAGCTCTCTGAGGCTGACCGGTAAAGAGGTCCCTTCCCACCTTTTGAGGTTGGTCTAAGATATATACCCCAAGCCTTCCTATGGGTCCCTCTTCTGTAAAGAGGGTACCATCGGGTGCTACCTTCAAGTTACCAACCACTCTTATATCCCTGCCCTCTTCGTCCAACACCCTCAGTTTCCCTTCCTTGTGTAAAAAATCTGATCTTCTGACCTCACCGCAAAGAAGCCCTCTCCTTCTATAGCCAAGTCCAAGGGATTTCCTGTTTTCCTTATTGGACCCTGAAGCATTAGAGTAACCACCCTTTCCATCAGAGGATACACAAAGTTGTTGGTGGGATTCTCGGGAGAGTTATCGGGCTCCCTCTGCCCGTTGGGCGTATCCCAAAGGCTCACAAGCCCTACATCCATCTTAAAGGCGGGTGTATCCACATTAGCCAAGTTGTTGGTAATAATCTCTAATTTTCTTTCCTGCAAAAGCATACCGCTTGAGAGCACATAAATACCTTGATAATCTATGGGCATTTTCCCCTCCTAAGGTTAAAAATTTATCACATCTTTACAGAATGAGCATCCCATCTCCGTAGCTGTAAAATCTGTACCTCTTTTCTACAGCCTCCTTGTAAGCGGAGAGTATAAATTCCCTCCCGCCAAAGGCACAAACCAAAAAGAGTAAGGAAGACCTTGGAAGATGAAAATTTGTTATCAGCCCATCCACCACTTTAAACTGGAAGCCCGGATAAATGTAAAGGTCTGTCCATCCCTCAAAGGGTTCAAAGGGCTTAGTCTCAAGGGCTCTGACGACGGTGGTACCTACCGCTATTACCCTCTTACCCTTCTCTTTAGTCTCCATTATCAAATCCACCGTTTCCTTAGGAACTTTTACGTATTCGGGGTCTACGCGATGTTCCTCTATCCTTTCCACTTTTACTGGCTTGAAGGTGCCATAGGACACGTGCAAGGTTATAAAGGCCATTTTTATGCCAAAGTCCTTCAGCCTTTGAAGTAGCTCCTCGGAAAAGTGTAAAGACGCGGTGGGTGCAGCAACGGAACCCTCCTCCTGGGCAAATACTGTCTGATAATATACCCTGTCTATTTCCTCCTCTTCCCTTTCAAGATAAGGAGGGATGGGAATCTTTCCATATTTGTCCAAAGCCTTTGCAGGGTCCTCTGTGAGGAGCCTTACTCTGAATTTGCCACCTTCTATGTGTTCCAAAACTTCTACTTCAAAATCTTCTGCCACCAATATTTTGGTGCCTTCCCTTATACCCTTTCCTCCTATTAGGGCATCCCAAGTGTGTTTGTCTATGTAATCTGTTAGCAAAATCTCTACTTTGCCACCGGTAGGTTTTCTGCCGTAAAGTCTTGCGGGCAAAACCTTTGAGTTGTTAAAGACCAAAAGGTCTCCCTCCTCCAGGTATTGAGGAAGGTTCCAAAAAATGTCGTGCTTTATGCTTTTGTCTTTTCTGTTCAGAACCATAAGCCTTGCACTGTGGCGTGGGACCGCCGGATATTTGGCAATTAGTTCTGGCGGAAGGTAGTAGTCAAAGTCCTTTAAGTTCATAAATATATTCTACAACCCTTATAAGCTTGCCTTTTTAAAACCAAAAGAATAAAATCCACTCAAAGGAGGAAAAGTCATGAAAAGGGCTTTGGTCTTTTTTGCTACCCTTGGTTTGAGCTTTGGTGCAGACCAAGTGATCCTAAAAAAGCCTCCCGCTTCTTTAGGAAAGTACTATCCTCCTCAGTCCAACAAGTTTGAGTATGTGTCCGTTATGCAAGAGATGAGCACTGCCTTTTATGGAGTGAGGCTGAACATAAACGAAGGAAGATGGGACAGGGCTTTAGATTGGGCTAACAGACTAAAGGATGCCTACACGAGAGCCCAAAACATGGTGCCAGAATGGAAGGATTACTTCAAACTCGCCTTGGCAGACCAACTTATAAACGCAGTGAGGGCAAAGAACCCAGACCAAGTGATAAAGGCATCCAGAGAACTGGGAGAAACCTGCACCAAGTGTCACGCAGACAACCAAATAGCGGTAAAGCTCGTCTATCATTACCCACCCTTTGCCACCTTGAAGATGGAGGACCCTGTAGAGTTTGACCAGCTTAGTCCAAAGGAATACATGAGAAGGCTCTCGGATTCCATGAAAGCCCTGAGGATTTTCCTCATGCAGGGTGATGTTCAAAAGGCAAGGGAAGCGGGAGAGCAGTTAGTGGAAAGGGTCAAGGGAACGGAGGCTATATGTTCCAAGTGTCATGCAGACAAAACAGTTGTGGATAGAATACACGGAAAGGATCACGACCAAGCCCTTGCGTCCATTCAAAGGCTCTTGAAGGAACCGCAACCTAACAGGGATGCCATCTTCAGAGCTATGAGTGTGGTAGGACAATCCTGTAATAGTTGCCACAATCTACACTTGGTCCCTGCCATGGTGCAAGAGGCCTTTAGAAAATGATCCTGCTTGTGCTTTTTTCACTTCTTCTATTTGGGTGCGGAAAATTTGAGGAGTTGGCAAGGGAGGAGGATCTATTAGAAAGACCGCAGGCAAAAAGGTGTGCAGACTGCCACGTAGAGATCTTTAAGGAGTGGGAAAAGAGCAGGCATGCAAAGGCATGGGTCAGCGAGCAATTTCGTTTAGAGTCGGAAAATTACACAAAGAACAAATGCCTCTCCTGCCATGCACCCCATCAGGTGGACCCAGATAAAGAACCCATTCTTAGGGTAGAGTTCAAAGAGGATGGCGTTAGCTGTGTTGCCTGCCACTTCAAGGAGGAAACTAAAGCCATGCACGGACCCCTGAAGGTTTGGTCACCTCCACATCCATCAAAGGAGGACCTTAGCTACCTCCGCTCTAACTTCTGTGCAGGTTGCCACCAAGAAACCTTCAAGCAGTGGCAGATGGTAAAAACTCAAAAGAGCTGTCAGGACTGCCACATGCCAAGCCTTGGCAAGAGTGACTTAATTCAAAAGTTTCCCTTTCATCTATTCCATTTAGCAAAGCCAAGACATTCCCACGAATTCCCAGCCCTAAAGGCAAAGCCCGAGGATTTACTGCTTGAAGTAAAGGACGGAAAGCTTTACATAACCAATGTGGGTGTGCCCCACAACCTTCCCACTGCGGACCAAGGAGACCCCAAGCTTTACATAACAGTTATTGTTAATACCCCTCAAGGAAAGCAAACCATAAGAAGGCTACTCTCCGCCCAAGCAAAGACTGCCATAGAACACGGAAAACCCTACGAGGTAGAACTACCCCAAGAGTTCAAAAACCTAAAGGTTCTTATCCACAGGAGGCTTTCTCATAGCGAGGAGAAGGAACTTATCCTTGAAAGGGATTTGTAGCTATTCAAGCCTGAAATTGATTGGCAGTTTTACCACTACGCCAACTGGAGGTTTGGGAAAATCTCTGTAGCTTCTTTTTATTGCGTCCAAAGCCTCTTTGTCTAAGACTTCGTATCCAGAGCTTTTTAGAACCTTTAGGTCTCTTATATCTCCGTCTGGTTCCAAAACAAAGCTGACAAGGACCTTTCCCTCCCATCCCATCCTTCTGGCTATGGGTGGATAGTTTATATGCCTTTGGACTATGTCTGCTATGACCGAGAGCCTTTCCCTGAGGAAGCTCTCCTCTAAGGCTACTCTTCTACTTTCTTCTGTAAGTGAGGATGTGGGTCTTGAGGGACTCTCCACGCTTTTGTTAGTTTGAGCCTGAAGATCTTTCCCTTCTCTTTCTTGACTTCCGGGTTTTTGAGAAATTTCTTTGGCTTGGAGAAGTCTTTCTCCTTGCCCTGGGTGTTCCGCAGTTTGGCTCTTCGTCTCTTCTTTTAGCTGTGGGGCGGTTTGAACCTGAGAGGTTTGAACTTCTCTGATTTCTGTTTCTGCGAGCTTTGGTGGGTTTGTAGCTCGGATTAGCCTTTCTTCCTGCTTTAACTGTTTTGCGGTTGAGCTTTTTATTTCCTCCTTCAAAGGGGGAATGGTTGCTTTGGAGACTGGTTGAGCTTGAGTTGGTCTTGCGGGCAAGGGTTGAGCTTTTTGGGGAAGGTCTGCGAAGGGTTGTATTTGTACATTTTCAAGGGATAGGTCTATTTCAATGAGCCTTTTTTCGGAGGGAACGAACCTTTGGGTGAGAAGTAAAAAGCCAAATAGCAAAAGGGAATGGATCAAAAAGGACAGGCTGTATGCCTTGAAAATCTCCCTCATCCCTTTACCTCTGTTTTTATGGAAACCTTTTTAAAGCCAAGCCTTTTGAGAAGGTCTAAAACATCCACCAAGCTTTGAACCGTTGCCCTTCTGTCTGCCATCACCTGCACTTGGCTGTCCCTCTGATATTTTTCAAGCTCCCTCTCAAGCTCCACAAGGGAGACCTTCTTGTCTTCAAAAAAAATAGTTCCTTCGTGGGTTATGGTTATAAAAAGTCCCTTTAGATTTTCCTCGTGGCTTGCCTTTGCTTGGGGTAGCTGGACGGGGATGCTTCCCTGCACCACAAAGGTGGCGGTGATGAGCACAATGGTAAGTAGCACGAGCATTATATCCACCAAAGGGATCACATTTATGGAACTAAATTCCTTATCTTCCATTCTTTATCTCCCACAAAAGCAAAAGGTTTTTTACCTTTCTTAAAAGCAGGTTGTAAAGTACAGAGGAAGGAATAGCCACCAACAGACCTACTGCGGTAGCATTGAGGGCTAATGCCAAGCCCACCATTACCTTTTTTGTATCCACAAAGCCCTCCTGCCCTATGGTGTAAAAGGTTAGCATTATGCCAAGAACCGTGCCCAAGAGCCCTATGTAGGGTGCGTTGGACGCCACGGACGCTATAAAGGTCAAACCCTTTGTTAGCTCCATCTCTAACTCTTGCTTGGTCCTGAACCTTTCCACCTCAACCTTTCTGTAAAACTCCACCGCTCAAAAGCTATTGCTATGGCAAAAAAGCTCAGCAGTAAGAGTAGCCCTATGATGCCGTAATCAACGAACTCTTTGAGAAGATGCATGGGTTAATTATAACAAATCTTTACTTGTTTACTTTATATTAACATTGAAATTCTTTTTTATAATTTAAATTTAACATCAGGAGGTAAAGAGTATGAAAAGGGTGATCTATCCGTTGCTTTTGCTTGGGGCGGTCTCCTTTGGTAAGGATGTGGAACTCAAGGAGGTGAGTGTAACTGCCACAAGGACCGAGAGAAAGACAGAGGATGTGCCAGCAAGCGTAAGCGTGATAGGAAAGGAAAAGATCCAAGACAAACCCATGCTGAACCTCTACGATGCACTGCAGGGAGTGCCGGGTGTAAATATTACCCCAAGAAATCAAGGCTACGACACAAGGTTGATAATAAGGGGTGCGGGATTAAAGGCACCCTTCGGCATAAGGGAGATCATGATATTGCTTAACGGTGTCCCTATCACCTACCCAGACAGCCTTACAAGTCTTGACTTTGTGGATACATCCCTCATTGAAAGGGTGGAGGTGGTAAAGGGTCCCAACTCAACCCTCTGGGGTGTGAATGCATTCGGAGGTGTTATAAATGTGATAACAAAAAGTCCCTTTGAAAGGAAAGGGGGCTCTATAAAGCTGGGCTTTGGAGATTACAACACACAGAATCACAACCTTTATTACTCCACACCCATTGGGAAGGGTTTTTACCTGGGCTTTAACGCAAGCAGGAGGCAATCCGACAACTCTTGGAGACCTTGGAACAAATTCTGGACAAACCAGATAACCCTTCAACCTTCCTATATGTTTGAAAATGGAGACACTTGGGAAAACTATGTTAGCTACACAAAGGCAAGCTTACAGTTGCCCGGAAGTTTGGTAGTTAGAACCAGTCCAACGCCAATAGACCAGTGGTCTGAGTTTTTACGCACTGGAAAGGTTCAAAGAACCGCAGACCCATGGAAGCATACGGGAAGATACTCGGAGGTATTCTTCTTCAGTTCAAAGCTTACAAAGAGCTTTGGAAATTGGGAGCTTATTCCTTTGGTATATCTCAACTACTGGCAAGATTACGACCCTGTACCTCGTAGGATATACACCTCGGACATATGGGTCTATGGGGCAGACCTTCAGGCTAACTACAAACACAGCCTTGGCATATTAACTACAGGCTTTACCATAAGGCACGATGAAGAAAAAAGGAATTACTTCAAATACAGGGATGTTCAAGTGTCAGGGTCTCCTCCTAGGATCGTAAGCACCCTCTCGGACAACAAGGGAGACTTTTTGGAAAGGCAAAATCAAAAGACCACCTTGGCGGGTGTGTTTCTTCAGCAGTCTTTCCAAAGGGAAATGTGGATCTTGGATGTGGGTGCAAGGATTGATAGGGTGAATTTTGACATAAGCGGATACAAGTTGGGAGATTACAGCTTTAGTGTGGGCAATTACCTAATGTGTCCAGCCCCAGGCATAGAAAACTGCTTTGCCTACTCAAGGGAAAGAACCTACACCGTCTTTAGCCCAAGGGTTGGAGTTCTTTACAAGCTAACACCCATATTTAACATCTACGGAAACATCTCCACAGGAGCTAACACGCCCAGCAGCAGTGAGCTTTCTTCAAACCCAAACTTAGAGCTTGCAAAGGTTATAAACTACGAGGTTGGCTTAAAGGCAAGGCAAAAGAAGTTTTCCTTTGACACAGCCCTTTATCTTATGGATGTTAAGGATGAAGTGATTAGGGTAATTCAGCCCGGTGGAACCTCTACTTTTACCAACGCAGGAAAGACGCAGAAGAAGGGCTTTGAGTTTGCTGGGACCTATCAACTGATAGAAGGTTTAGAGGTTGGAGCATCATACGCTTACTCGGATTATAAGTTTAAAAGGTTTAGCGAGCCGGTTGGTTTCACAAACATAGATAGGAGCGGAAACAGGCTTCCTTATATTCCAATACATCAATACTCTGCCTTCATAAGCTACAAGCATACCTCTGGCTTTAGGTTCCGAGTGCAAACGGACACTTGGGGAAGCTACTACATGGACAACGCAAATACGGAAAAGTATGAAGGTTATGAGTTTCTCACCAGTGCCAGCGTGGGCTACAGCAGGGGCAATCTGGACCTATTCCTTATGGTGGATAACCTCTTTGACAAAAAGTACGCGGTGGAGGTTACAAAGGACACCCTTGGTGTAAAGAGATATAGCCCGGGTCCACCGAGGACCTTTTTAGTAAGGCTTACTTACAACTTTTAAGGAGGTTTTACCATGCAAACACAAAGGGTTCATTTCATAGCCAAAAGAAGCCAAAGGGACATCTTTGGCATACCCGTGCTTAGCTTTTTCTTTAAAAACAAATATATGCTTAGCTTTTACAGGCTTACCACTCTATTCCTGCTTGTATACGCCATAATATACGGCATACTCAACCCTACCAAAGAGAGCATATTTACCACTGCGGTGTTTTGGTCCATATTTTGACCCTTTTTCATGGTTATAACACTTCCAACCCTTGGAAATGTCTTTTGTATGGTTTGTCCCCATGGATTTTTGGAAAAGCACATAACCAAGTTTGGATTAAAGCTAAGGATTCCCAAATGGCTCGCCAATCCCTACATAGGTCTTATAGGCTTCAACATTTTAACCTAATGGTTGTGCTATATACTTTTCCAAGCTTTTTGAAAAGCCCGCTTATCACAGCCATTTTCTTCCTATTTTTCACCATACTTTCAATGCTATTCTTCTTCCTATTTAGAGGTATGGCTTACTGTAAATACATATATCCCATCGGTTCTGTTAATACCGCCTTTGCAAGGACATCTCCTATATGGCTTTCCACCTACGAAGAAGAGTGTAAAAGCTGTAAAAAGCCCGACTGTGCGCTAGCATGTCCCTATGAGCTAAACCCTTCAAAGTTTGAGGAAAGAAAGTCTATGATGAACTGCACCATGTGTATGGAGTGCGCCCATGCGTGCGATGCAGTAAAGCTGGAGTTTAGAAAGTTTGGATACTCCCTTTATGAAAGGATCAAAAATCCAAAAATGATAGAGGTTATGGTCTATATACTCCTTGTAGCGGTAATAACCTTTACCATGCGTTTTCATCATGGACTATCAAGAACTGCCCTTTCTGAATACATGCCTTGGGTGATAGTTGGAAACTATCTACAAAGGACCTTTGGTCTTCCCAAGTGGGTGGATATGACTGGGCTTGTTGCCATGTTGATGGCACTGGCCTTGGTGCTGTTTTTAGTCTGGGCAAGCTTCACTCTAATAGCCAAGATTACAGGAAAAAGCTTTAGAGAAGTCCTTCTCACCCTTGGATACGCCTTCGCACCTTTAATGATTGTAGGAGGCCTTTCCCATGTGCTTGAGTTCTTCTTCATAGAGTATTACCACAACATAGTAAATGGCTTTTCTCAAGCTTTTGGGCTTGGTATACATGCGGAACCTTTAGCAAAGAGAGGAGACCATTGGCTACATATCTTTAGGATTTTCCCGTTCATAGCAGGATTCTGGAGCATGCATATACTCTGGAGAAGAACAGAGTTTATTGGAAAGGACAGGCGTCTTTCAGTATTCTTAGTTTCCTCTATCCTTCCAGTGGTGTATATTCTATTATCGCTATTGGTTTTGGTCGGTGTTCTCTTTTTCCCAGCCCAGCACTTCCATAGGCATTGATCAAAAGGCTATGATTAGAAAACTTCCCTCCAGTCTCTAACTTCAGCCCGCTTTTGCTGTTTTTCTCCTTAGCTTTGGTGTTTCATTTTCTTTTCCCATAAACGCCCTCCTACTGGAGAAGCAGTGTTAGCAAGCTTCATAGGTTCTTTACTTTCTCTACATATTTTTTAATATCAAACTTTGCCTCCAAGCCTGATGCACTCATGTATCGGATTTTTCCAAAGATTTTTCTCTCTTTCCAAGGTCTGTCGTGGGTTCCAAAACACCAAGATATTCCCGCATAACCGTTTGGGTCCCTTCCATCAAGCTCGTATTTATCGTTCAAATAGCACGCTATATCAAAGGCTTTCTTTGGGTCATCCGTCCATTCTATAAGCTTCTTGCACCAATACATTCTCATGTAGTTGTGCATCTTCCCTGTTTTCAAAAGTTCTAACTGTGCGGAATTCCAATATTCATCGTGAGTTTTTGCGTTTTCAAGCTCTTCAATCGTGTAAACATACTCCCTCTTGTCGTTTTTGTGTTCTTCCAATGTTTCTTTAGCCCAGTCCGGAATACCCTCATACTGATTATAGTTTGGATTGTAGTAGCAAAAGTTCCTCGCAAGCTCCCTCCAAACTATAAGCTCGTTAAAAAAGCTATCCACGTTTTCATCGTTCCTTCCATAGTTTGATAAAACCTCAAGGACCACTTCTATGGGTGAGATCTGTCCAAAGTGCAAATAAGGGCTAAGGTTTGATTGATAGTCAAGCTCAGGATGAGACCTAAAATCTTTGTATCTATGCAGTTTTTTCTCAATAAACTCCTCCAAGTATTTTCTTGCTTGACTATAGCCTCCCACAAAAGGTGATAAGCTAACGCTTTTGTCTATGTTGAGAATGTTCAAAATCTCCAATGAGTTGTTGAAAGTTATCTCCTCTATTCCAAAATCAAAGCTAACCGATTTAATTTTCGGCTCCCTTGCCTTTAATTCAACAATGTATTTGTCCAACAAACTATAAATCTTTTTTCTAAGGCTAAAGGCATAAGGCTCTTGCTTGTCTGATGCAATCTCAACTGGAACGCACACATCAGATTCTATTTCATACACTGGAACATCTAATCTGTCCGCCATGTCCCTGTTAAGCTTTCTGTGATACTTCAAGTATGCTTTATCTGTAATCAAAGCGTAAGCATTCTCTGATAGCTCTATAATCCTTTGCTTGATATCATTTACCTTTTCTATAGCAAACTTTATCCCTCTCTCTTCTACGGATTTTTTGGCTTCTAAAATCCCATCCAACATAAATTTGTAGTATCGTGCGTTTGAGTATTTATACTTGTCCGTTATTGGGAAGTATACCAATAGTGGTTTTCCGCTCTGATTTGACAGCTCTATGGCAAGCTCAAGGCTGTGGTTGAAGTTTGCCCTGTGACTGTGAGACATCCAGTATATTATGTATTTGCCATTTGTGTTAAATTGTCTGCGGTTTATAACCTTTACTCTTCCTGCAAATTCTTGCTCCATTACTTATCTCCTTTTTTCCATAATAAATCATGCTTATTTTATTTTCTTTACAAATAACCTGTAAAATTTTAAATTTAATGCGATAAAAATTAGCTTCATCACGAAAAACACTTTCTGTAGAATGTTCAATAAAATAAACCTTAGGAGGTGGTGCCATGAGGAAGTTTTTAGTAGCCTTCGGTTCAGTAGCACTTTTGACAGCCAGCTTTGCTAACGCTCAGCAAACCCTGTATGAAAAGCTTGGTGGCAAACAGGCAATCGATGCAGTGGTCGAAGACCTCACAAACAGAATGATGAAAGACAGACAGCTCAAGAAATACTGTAATCTGTCGGAAGACCAGCTCAAAGCCCGCAGGGCGCTCGTAGCGGCGTTTATCTGCAAAGCAACAGGAGGTCCTTGCGAGTACAAGGGAAGGGATATGAAACAAGCACACCAACACCTCGGAATCACAGAAAAGGAGTGGAACAGATTTGTAAAACTTGCAAAGCAAAGTTTAGACAAGTTTAAACGTGCCTGCGGACGTTCAAAAAAGAGTTTTTGAATGCTGTTGCTGGATCTAAGGATCCAATAGTAAGCAAAAAGTGAAT
>AGQM01066125.1_pt1 | contig 12759 bp, 10 predicted proteins | sample 1512301 | NCBI WGS metagenome assembly AGQM01 (sample SAMN07436262, study PRJNA71319) | hot springs metagenome | isolation source: samples from 5 sites along the outflow channel of Bison Pool, an alkaline... | place: USA: Yellowstone National Park
TCAAAGGGGCCTGTGTGACGGAACTCCCCCGGAGGTCATGCGGCTTACGATGCCCCGTTTCCTGATGAACGCTACTTGGCCGGCGCGCGCGCTTTCCCCATGCTGGTGCTACTACGCCCGACGACCCGGAAGCCCTGGCCAACCGCCAGGCATGGCAACAACTTCAGCAGTGGGAAAAGCCGTTCCTGACGGTGTTTAGTGATAGCGACCCGGTAACAAAGGGCGGCGACGCCATCTTTCATGAGCTTGTGCCCGGCGCACGCCACCAGCCACACACGACGATCCTCGGCGCCGGCCACTTTCTGCAAGAAGACAAAGGCGAAGAAGTGGCCCAGATCGTTATCAGGTTTATAGCCGGAACACCTTCTGCCTAGCCCTACCCGCGCCACGGCCTCGGAGTGGCCAAAGGATTTTGTTGCACACCTCGCCACCAGCACGAATCTCGAAATGCCACAGCCCCGGAGTAGTAAGGGATTTCATTGCACCCACGCCCTCGGCAAAGTAGCTTGGTGACAGAGTTTAGTTCTTGCGCCCCCGAAGCTGATGCGTCCTGGGTTACACCGATGGCCTCTTTCCTGCAACATCCCTGGCTCTTCTGGCTTGGATTGTCTCTGTTTGCGGTTGCTGTCTGGTGGGCGGCTACGGTGGCCATTATTTTCGTCTGTGGGCGTCAGAGTTGGCGTCGGTCAGTTATCCTTTGGTCATCTCTGCTGGCTATAGCAGCCTTAGCCGGGATGCCTGCCATCAGCCATCTGCCAACGCCGCTTGGCGCAGCAGCGGGATTTCTAGCCGGGATCGTTGCCTGGGGATGGTTTGAGACAAGCTACTACACTGGCTATGTCGTCGGTCTGGAGGTTCCGCCCTGCCCGCCGCAGTGTCGCGGCTGGCGGCATTTCCTGCACGGCGTCAAAGCCAATCTCTACCACGAGCTTTCGATTTTTGTTGGTTTTGCGCTCGTCTGGCTGGCAACCCCTGGGCCAAACCAGGTTGCGCTGTGGACGTTCACCATCCACTGGTGGATGCACCAGTCGGCTAAGCTCAACGTGTTTTTCGGTGTCCGCAACCTCAACGAAGAATACCTGCCGGAGCATCTGCGCCGGATGACACAGTTTTTCTCCAAACGCCCCATCAACTGGTTTTTCCCTTTCTCAGTCACGATTTCGACCGCGTGGGCGCACTGGCTGTTCTATCGTGCTTTGCAAGCACCTGATGCGTTTACAGTTACAGCTTATGGACTGACAAGCATCCTAATGGCACTGGCGATTCTGGAGCACTGGTGGCTCATCCTGCCGCAGCCGGTCGGCGTCTGGGCGTGGGGATTGCTGTCGCGACGCACCCCGGAAGTCAAACCGACGGTGGATGTCATCGGTGGCTTTCTCGGCTCTGGTAAAACGACGCTTTTGCGCCACCTACTGCCGCAACTTGGCGAGAAGACCGTGGTGCTCGTCAACGAGTTTGCCGATGTCGGGCTGGATGGGGCACGCTTGCGCGAAGGCAGTACCGACGAAGCACCTGTGGTCGAACTTGCCGGCGGCTGCCTGTGCTGCACCCTGTCGCGCAATGTCGCGGCTACACTGTTGCGCATCATTCGTGAATATGCGCCCGAGCGCATCTTTATTGAACCTTCTGGCGCTGCTGCCTTAGGTGATCTACTGGGCACACTCCACCAGCCGGGCTGCCGGGAATTGCTCGGCCCGATCCGCGTAGTAGCAGTTGTGGATGGCAAACAATGGCTGGTAGCCGATCGCAGTGTACAAATGGCTATCACGGCTTATGTTGAGGCAGCCGCTACAGTTGTCGTCAACAAGTGCGACAGCCTTTCCCAAACGGAACTGACCCGGATTCAGCAGCGCCTTACGGCTTGCAACCCCACGGCCAGGGTCATCTATACGAGCTTTGGGCGGCTTGATCTCAGCGATCTTAGCAACACACAAGACGATGCCTGCTTGGGTGAAACCCTTGCCCCGCGCCTAGCCTTTAGGCAAATCTCGGAAACGTTCTCTGCCGTCTTTGATGCCGCTAGACTACAGCAGGTATTTGAAGCAATGACGACTGGGGCCTTTGGCGATATTGCTCGCGCCAAAGGCGTGTTCAAAACCACCGGCGGCTGGCTGCGCTTGGAATACGCCGGGCAGGCGATGAGCCTCAACCCATGCGCTGCTGCGTCGGAAAGCTCGCTGGTGGTCATCGGACGCGAACCTAACTCCGACCTGCTGGCAGCCGTCCGTCAGACAATCGTTGCACCGACGCCCGCTCCAGTTCCAGCCGTTGTTTCACCTGCCGAAGCCCACTACCTTACCACGGCGAGTTAGACGTGTGGTACGCGGCCAGGAATGATGCTTTCCGTCCTGTGCTGGTCTAAACTGCCCGTCTGTCTTCACAGACGCCCTTGGCTATGCCCTCCGTCTCGGTTGCTTCCGGCCGCGCGCCAGTAGACACGCACGACTATCGCCCCGTTAGCCATTACGCTGCCCACATCAAACTGGCTTTGCCAGCTATGTGTTCCCAGATGGGACACCTCATTGTACAGCTTACTGACAGCATGATGCTTGGCCACTACGACACGACTGCCCTGGCAGCTTCCGCCTTTGGGCAGAGCGTGTTTGTCGTCGGGTTGGTCTTCTGTGTTGGCTTTACCTTGGCGCTGACTCCCCTTGTCAGTGCTGCACGCGGAGCCGGTGATGTCGTTGCAGCAGTGCAGTGGCTTATTCATGGACTGGTCATCAACCTGGCAATGGCCCTGCTTGTCACCCTTCTGCTGCTGGCACTCTATCCGTGGCTTGATGCGTTTGGCCAGGCGCCGGAAGTCACAGCCACGGCTAGACCCTACTACCTACTCCTGACGGCTTCCCTGCTACCAGTCATGGTTTTCCAAACATTCCGGCAGTTTACGGAAGGACTTGGCAATACCCGCCTGGCAGCAATCATCACGGCTTTAGAGGCTCTGCTCAACTTAGGATTGAACTACATGCTGATTTTCGGGCATGGGGGGTTCCCACGCCTGGGTATCGTCGGGGCTGGAGTGGCAACCTTGCTGGTACGTGTTGTCTTGGCGGTGGTCTTTGTCACGTGCTTTATCCGCTTCCGCATGTTTGCCCCGTACCGCGCAGCTTTACGCCGAACGCCGTGGAACCGAACTGCCACGAGGCGCTATCTACGGCTAGGCTTGCCGCTAGGCGGACAGTTTCTACTCGAAGTAGGTGCCTTTGCAGCCGGAGCTGTCATGATGGGCTGGCTTGGTGAGCTTGCCTTGGCTGCACACCAGATTGCTATCGGGCTAGCATCGCTGACGTTTATGGGTGCCTCTGGGATAGCAGCCGCAGCAACAATCCAGATTGGTTACTACTTTGGGGCAGGCAAAAAGCGCGCCGTGTGGGCAGCCGGGCTCGCTGCCGTGCACATTGTCCTAGCCTACATGGGACTTGCGGCGCTGGCCTTTGTTGCCCTGCGGCATTGGCTGCCGACGCTGTTTACTACCGACCCAGCCGTTGTCGGCCTCGCTGCCAATCTCCTACTGATAGCAGCCGTGTTTCAGCTTTTTGATGGACTTCAAGTCGTACTTTTGGCGGCTTTGCGCGCGCTCACAGATGCTTTCCTACCGACCCTTCTGGCCGGTGTTGCCTACCTGCTGGTAGCCTTGCCGGCCAGCTACAGCTTAGCATTCTGGCTTGGTTGGCGGGAGGCTGGGATTTGGACAGGATATGCCGTTGGGCTGGCTACGGCAGCCGTCCTCTTTTTCTCGCGTTTTTACTTCCTCAGCCGCCCAACGCCTGAACTGCCTGGTTAGCCGCGTTTGGCCCTAGCCTAACTCGTTTTTCCAAAGCGCCGTGCGACATAGTCGTTGAGAATGTCAATGAACGCCGGAACAATGCGTTCCCCTTCAAGCGTGGCAACTTTGACGCCATCCACAAACACTGGGGCTTTTGGGTCTTCTCCGGTGCCCGGTAGCGAAATCCCAATGTCGGCATGCTTGGATTCGCCAGGCCCGTTGACGATACAGCCCATAACGGCCACCTTGAGCGCTTCGACGCCTGGGTAGCGGGTTTTCCAAACAGGCATCTGCTCTTGCAAATAGGTCTGAATGTCTCGGGCCATTTCCTGGAACAACGTGCTCGTTGTGCGTCCGCACCCTGGGCAGGCCGTGACCAAGGGCGTAAAGCTGCGGATGCCCATAGTCTGCAGAATTGCTTGGGCAACCCGCACTTCTTCAGTTCGGTCGCCGCCGGGAGTAGGCGTTAGTGAGACGCGAATGGTGTCCCCAATGCCCTCTTGGAGCAGCAAACCAATGCCGATGGCGCTAGCCACAATGCCCTTTATGCCCATGCCGGCTTCGGTCAAACCAATGTGCAAGGGATAGTCGCAACGGGCAGCAATGGCGCGATAGACTTCAACCAGGTCTTGTACTTCCGAGACCTTAGTACTGATGACGATGCGGTCATGGGGCAAGCCGATGGATTCCGCCAGCGCTGCTGACTCCAGCGCGCTGGCACACATGGCTTCCAGCATGACCTCACGCGCGGAAAGCGGTGGGTCGCGCCGGGCGTTTTCATCCATCATGCGTGCCAGCAGGGCCTGGTCGAGCGAGCCCCAGTTGACACCTATTCGCACCGGCTTTTCGTAGCGAATAGCCAGCTCAATGATGGCTTTGAAGTTTTCATCGTGCTTTTTCCCAAAACCAACATTACCGGGATTGATCCGGTACTTAGCCAGCAGGCGCGCCGTTTCTGGGAAATCGCGCAGCAGCGTGTGACCGTTGTAATGAAAATCGCCGACCAGGGGAACCTCTACCCCGCGTGCGCGCAGACCGCGCACAATGTCGGGAATGGCGGCTGCCGCCGCACGATCATTGACGGTGAGACGAACAATTTCTGAGCCGGCAGCCTGCAGGGCGATGATTTGCTCAATAGTAGCTGCAACATCAGCGGTGTCGGTGTTTGTCATGGATTGCACCACGATCGGTGCACCGCCGCCGATGATCACGTCACCAACCCTGACTGGTACTGAGCGACGACGAGGAGCAACAGGCATAGGTGCTTCCTTCCAACATGGGGAGCCTGTGTGTAGCAGGCCCCTATCCCGCCTAGTTTTTCTTCCGCCCCGGCTTAGGACGGACAATTTCCTTGGCGGTTGTCCGAATGTACTCGGCGCTAGCTTGCGCCGATTGCTTCATGTTCGGATCGGTTGCTTTGGCTGCGACCATCTCAAACAAGGCAATCGCTTCACCGGCTTTGTTCGGGTCGAGTAGCTCCGGGTCGGATGAAAGCAGCGACATCGCTAGTCCGTTCATGGCAGGGATATTGTTGGCATCCTCCTGCAGGACGGCGCGGTACAACTCATCAGCCTGTTTGAATTTGCTGGCAAAGCGGTAGGAATCTCCAGCCCGGACGCGCATTTCGTTGCGCTTTTTGGCATCGGTCTGCATGTCGGCAAGTTCAAGGTAATACTTGGCGGCCTTTTCACCGGCTTCGGCATCGCCATAGAGTTCAGCCAAAAAGCGGAAGGCTTCAGCCGCTTTGCTGCGGTAGCTTGGATCACGCCGGTCAGCCGGTTGAGCATCGTTGAGAGCGACGGCCCGCGCAGCCGCCTCGCCGGATTCTTGGAAGGCCTTCCGCGCCTCATCGCGACGTTTAGCATTGAAGTGCTTTACTGCGATTTGCAGGGTTGCCGAAGCCAGGTTTCCTAGGAATCCCGGCTGATTGTCATCCAGCGCCAGCGCCTTCCGGTAGTCATCGGCTGCCGTTTCGTAGTCACCGCGATTGTAAGCTGCATTGCCCGATTCCATCAGGGCACGAAGCTGCTCGTTGATGTTTCGGGCGCGTTCATTTTCCTTTTCGATGCGTTCCCGTTCGGCCTTGAGCCTGGCGGCGGCTTCTTTTTCTTCCGGTGTCGGCTCGGGCGGAGCTGCTGCCGGCGGGGGTGTGGCTGGCGTCCCACCGCGCTGGGCTTCGGCTAACAGTTGCTCGACCGGCGGGAGACTGCCATCACCTGGCGTCAGGGTAAAGTCAATCCGTACCGGCTCAGTACTCGTGATGCGCACCGGAGGTTTGACCTGGTACTTGTATCCAGGCCCGTGGGCTACCACAACATAGGTTCCAAGTGCCTGTACCGTATAGTAATACGTCCCTTTTTTGTCGGTCTTTGTCTTGAGTTGCCCTTTGATGTCCTGCCGCAGAATGAGGATGTCAACGCCTGCTCGTGGCTCGGGCTTGGCATTGGCACTCTCTTGATAAAATACCGTTCCCTGAATTGCTCCGTTCTGGGCCCAGGCTGTCGTTCCGAGTAGCCCTACCCAGAGCACCAGCCGACAAAGACGGTTGGTAGCACCAAACGGTTTTGCGTCGTCCTGCATGAACAGTCCTCCTCTTTTCCCGGCCGGCACTAGCTGCCAAGGAAGCTAGGCTGGGCGCGTAAGGAGCGCCCGAAACCACCGAACCAACCACTGAGCAACGAGTTCCGGCCACCGAATGGTTTCACTGGCTAGCATCATTTTACGAACGCCTCGGCGTACGGCAGACGAAGCATCTGCCATGATGTTCCAGCCAGGCTTGAAGCACGTTCCCAGCCCTTCAAGCATAGAAACAACACGAAAGACATACACCATTTCTTTTGGCATGCGCAGAGGAACGTAGCCAAAGGCGTCGCGCATGTAGCGCCCAATGCTTTCAATCCTTTCAGCCGTTGGCATGTCGCGTAAGTACAGTTCGCGAAACTTCTCGCCAACGCGCAGAGCGGTCTGTCGGTCTGCAGCCGGATCGACGACCCCCATACGGTAAAGTTCATCCACGATAGCTGGCACATCACCGCGCAAGCCATCCAAAGTCATCTTGAGCAAGCTTTCCCGAACCCGCGCTGAAAGTGTCCGCACAATGCCAAAGTCGTACAGAATGATTCGCCCACGCTCATCTACAGCGAGATTTCCCGGGTGCGGATCGGCATGATATACGCCGTGCACCAAGATCATTTCGAGATAGACCTCGACCAACTGCTCGACAATTCGCAGGGGCTCAAAGCCGGCTGCCCGCAGGGCATCGCCGTCGCTGATTTTGATACCCGGCCGATACTCCATAACCAGCACGTTTGGACGACACACTTCGCCAATCACCCGCGGGACAACTACTAGCGGATTGTCAGCCAGTAACACGCCGAGTCGTTCTGCATTGGCGCGCTCGAAAACAAAGTCCATTTCTTCGCGCAGCCCAGCGTTGACTTCGGTCACAATCTGGGAAAACAAACGGGTCAGCACGTGAACATCCGAGTTTTCCTGCCGGAAACGCACGAGCTGTTCATCGAGGAAACGCAACAGTGCCGTCACAATGCGGAAATCAGTAGCAAGTTGGTGCTGAAGGCCGGGGCGGATGAGCTTGACGACAACCGGTTCGCCGGCGTAGCGGGCTCGGTGAACCTGCCCAATACTGGCCGTTGCAATGGGGGTTTCCTCAAAACTCTCAAACACGTCCTCCAAAGGACAGCCATAAGTGGCTTCGAGCGCCCTGCGTACTTCCTCGAAGGTCAGTGGGGAAAGGCTGTCTTGCAACCTACGCAGCTCATCCAGGTAGGGCTTGGGTAGTAGATCGCCCCGCGTACTGATGACTTGCCCTACCTTGATAAAGCCAATACCCAGGCGTTCGATTTCCGCTCGGATGCGGCGTGCCCGGTACTGATGCGTTGCTTCGCTGACTTCACGTGCGCCGCCAAAGAAGAAAAACCGCCGCTCATCGCGCCAGTAATCCAAAATAAGGGGCGTAGCCGCTCCGACAACTTGAGCTGCGCGCCGGGCAACTTGGTAACGACTAGACTTGAAACGGGGCATGGGAACAAAGAGAAACTACAGAAACGGACCAAAAAACACCTTGAAGCGCCACTATAACGGCCGGAACCTGTAAGACGTGCCGGGCGCGTTGTTAGCTACAACGGACACCGCCGATAGTACGAAAGCTGAGGGCATGTGACAAGCAACGGGCGAACACCTACGGTCAGGAAAGGTGGCCTTACACCGGAATGAGCTTGCAAGGTGGAAAACTTTCTTCCACGATGCAGTGCCTTGACCTCTGCTATGACAGATGAACGCTCAATTTCAGCTACTTCAGATACCTCGCCGCCGGCTACACCGTCGCCGAAGGCTTACATTCTGCGGGGCTTTATCTATGCCACGCCGCATACCCTCGATTTCGAGGGCGAGCCAAGTTACTGGGTGCGGCACGGGTTTCAGTTAGGGTTAGTGGCGGCCCTGCTGCTGCACTTTTCATTTTGGGGCTACCTAGCATATCGGACCTTCATTGTCCCTTTTGAAGTGGAAGTCGTAGAGCGTGAGTATGAGGTGGATTGGATCACGCTCACCGATCCACGGTACAAGCCCCTACCCAACCCGGAGAGCTGGCTGGCTTCCCCAGTTGACCAGCCGGCAAAACCAGATGCCTCAGCGCGTGCCGCGGCACTGGCCCGCCGCAAGCGTGAGGAAGCAGAGGCGCGGCGGCGCGCTGAAGCTGCACGTCGGCGACAGGAAGCCAACCGTGAAGCCCAAGCGCGCCGCGCCAAGCAAACCGATAGCGAACAAACCGAAGCCGAGCCACCCAAGCCCACAGAACCACTTCGCTTCGGTAAGGTAGACATAGGGCCGATCAAGGCGATTGTTACTAAACTCTACGACCTCAGCGAAACCGGGCAGCTTGACATCGAACACCAAAACTTCAGCATTACCTTGGCTTTTCGAGTCGAGCCAAGCGGACGGCTGTCTAACATTCGGCTTCTCAAGTCGTCAGGTATTGATGAAGTGGACGAAGCCGCACTGAACATTGCGTATGCAGTGAGTGCTTCCCAGGCGCTCGGCCCTCTTCACATTCTGACCTCGACAACCCTGACTCTCGACGTTGGCCCGCAGTTTACAACCCTGTGCATCGCCGGTTTTGCAGCTTCTCCGCTCGAGGCCAGCGGATTACAGAACCTCATCACGGCCGGACTGTTGCTTGTGCCGCGCCGGAGTGACACGACCGCTTTTCTCAACAACACCAAAATCAAGGCTGAAGGCAAGCGCCTTACGGCTACCGTGCAGATGACCCGCAGCCAGGTCAATGCCCTGCTCAAGCAAAACTTCAAGCGGGGCTAGGCGCGTCACGGCCGTCTTGCTTCCTAGCGGATGTGGAAGACGCTCTGGACAACTTCACCATTGACCAACTCCGCCTTGCGCCAAGAACTGTTGTCGTTGAGTCGAATCCACCGCCGCTCGTTCATCATGTAGTGCCAGTCCGTATCGTTTTGGTAAAAGATTTGGCTTGTGCGGCATTCCAGAATGTTGAGGATGCCGTTGTCGTGGTAGTTCTGCTCGTCAAAATCCGTAATCGCCTTCTGCCCCATTTCCGAATATATCTCGTTGAGCTCAATCAGTAGATCGTTGAGGTCAGGGTCCAGCTCACGAGCGTTGAGGCCAATCCGCTGGGCCTCGCGTAGCGTGATGGGGTAAACGTGTGAGGGGTACTCTGCGTTGAGCGTGTGGCTGATTGCCCGCGCCTTTTCTTCGTCCTTGAGGTGGTAGGACAGAATTTCCGTACACAGCCGCATAGACAACGAACTAGCCCGATCAACCGCGCCGATGACAAGCGGGTGAATGTACTTGAAGATACTCTCATAGGGGTTGGCCATTTCCCCGCGTGTTTCTTGTCGCCAAAGCGTTAGAATGCGGTTGAGTTCGTCAGGGCTGACGCGCACTCGCAAGTTATCTTTGTCAATCGGTGATAGGTCGTGGGTTAGGGCTGTATCTACAGCTGACAAGTGCGCTAACGGCCCCATGAGGATTTCATCTGCACCAAGTGCAATCATAGTTGCGGCCGAAAGGCACGCCAGCGGCACCGCAACGGTAATGTGCGAAGCAAAGTGGCGCAGCAAGTGGACAATGCGTAGCGAGGCGGTTCCGTCTCCCCCATCAGACTTGATAAACAGTGTCACCCGCTCTTGCTTGCCAATTCCCCGCAGCAACTCATAAAAACCGACTACATCGTTTTGGCAAACCGAACCACCGGGCGAATTCCAGTACACAAGAAAGGTCTCGCCAATCTGGGCCTCAATGCGCCGGACGATAGCCTGCGTTTGGGCAAGCAGAATCGGAGGACGGACCAACTCCGGCGTGCGTTTTGGCTTGTCATGCATCTCAGCGGCTGCCTTTTGCGTGTCAGACGAAACAACTGTGCTTGTCATTGCTTTATCCAACTTTGCTAAGACAACTTTGCCAAGAAATTCCTAGTAGAGGCCAATACTCCGCGCACGATGTGGTCAGTCATGTGGCGGCTCCTTGTGTTGTGCGAATGCTAGGGCAAGCCACGGCTTGGCCTAAGGCTAATCCTGCCCCGTAGGTCTACACCGCCTAGCGTCTGAATCCCAGGGTTGCATCTGCGCGAGTGCTGAAAATCCTGACTTCATCCTAGGCAAGCCAGATACCACAAATGTAGCCGAGCAGTAGAGAGTATTATCCCTGTCATTCGAGAGCATCAACCTGTCGTCACGTGACTCAATAGTGGAGTTTTGTACTCTGTGTGAAAGCATCTTCTTAGGCGGTGTAGTAGGCACAACTTTTGTTGGTCAAGTTTCTGCTGGCTGCCACCGTTCCTCGACGGCGCGCTTGAGAAGGGCCATCTTGTCGTGCATGTCGCGTTCAGCAATCTTTCGTCCAATTGTCTTCCACCCGACTAGCGTAAGTGCATCCGGCCGATAGAACACCATTCGGTTGTGGACGGTTGTGTGCTTACTGCTGGGGCTTAGCGTCCAAATGTCCTCGCCGGACATCGCGCCCGTGAAGCGGCTAACCAGGCGAGTGGCTTCCTGGCAAATGATTTCGTACTCCACCGGGTCGAGCCCGTGGGCTATGAACTCGACGCGCAGCTTGGCGCCAACACCGTGCTTTTTACGCCCGATCCGGGCGACTCGTGCTTCTGTTGGCGACCACAATGGCAACAATGCAGGCTCGACTAGGTACGGGAAAATTGTCGCTGGTCGAGCGCGAATCGTAATTCGCTCTTCTAGGACATCCACGATGCTTGCGCTCGGCTCTCGGTAAGGCATCAAAGAAATCCACCTGACAACGACTTATGCGTGGAACACCATACTAAACCACTGGGCAGAGAATGAAGGGAACAAGCTCCATCCGAGGAATACCTCATCTGCCGTTTTGAGCTAGACCTTTCTCCATCAACCTCAAAAGCCAGACATGAGCTTGTTCCGATACTACTGAACAAAAACACCACGGTTACCCAGATGCTCAAATCGCAGCCTCTGCTGTTGTTAGACCGCCCAATCTTGTTTGTGGTATGCGAGTAAATACAAAAGCCAAAGCCAGCGCCTAGCTGCTTGTGTTTTTTGCTCCGATCCAAGCCTTGTGGCAGAGGTGGTGGCATCGGGTAGGACAAGCTAACAAGGGTTTCATGCAACTAAGAAACCACTATCTGCCTTCTGTTTCTGAAGGCAGATAGTGGTCGTTGATCAGCCGCAACACCAGGCTTAGAGACCTAGATAAGCTGCCAAGAAGGTAAACAGCACAAGGGTTTCAATAAGCACCATACCGATGAGCATGGTGGTAAAGATGCGCTGCCCCGCACCCGGATTGCGCGCCGTGCCTTCGCAGGCCGCCGCAATGGCGTTACCGTCGCCAAGACCGCAGCCAATCGCGGCAATGCCCACAGCAAGTGCGCCTAGCGAGATTTTGTAGGCACTGCCACCACTGCCCTCTTCAGCAGCTAAGGCAGGAAGAGACATCGCTATTAGGAACGATGCTGTAGCCAGTGTTTTTAGAAACAGTTTCTTTGCCATAGGTGTATCTCCAGAAAAGTCAAGGGATGTCAAAGTTGATCCAGCAGCGACGCCTAACCTGCCTTCGGCTTACGCCATTATGAGTGCCGCGTGTTCGGGATTGCAGCCTGTGACGTTGGGACGTACAGCGTTCCAGCAACACACGAAAAAGGATAGGGAAATAGCGCTAAAGCCAACGCAGGGGCGCCAAAGGAACGAAACGCCAAGCCAGCTCCACACAACGGTAGAAACTAACAGGCTAACACGCTCAAGCATGAGCATGTTCATCTTCGTGGCCGTGGTCATCGTGGGGCACGGTCTCGCTCAGGTAGATGATGGACAGTTGCACAAAAATGAATGTCTGCACCACGGCGACGAACGTACCAAGCAGCATGGGCAGCACCGGCAGAAGAAACTTGTAGATTGACCCAAACGCAACGCCCAACTGCTCGTCTACAAACATGTTGATCATCAGTCGCAACCCTAGCGTCGCCGGCCGGATGGCATTGCTAAACATCTCAAAGATGAAAATGATGCCGCCCATAATCGCCATCAGTCCGGCCGTTAGTCCGCCTGTAAAGTGCTTCAGGTAGCCAATCCCCTGCTGCGCAAAGCCCATAAACATGTAGTACACAAACGTCATCAGACCCAGCGCAAGGGTGACGTTGAAGTTGGCCGTTGGAGACTCAAACAGAGGAAACAGACCCATCAGGTTCGAGGTCAAAATGAGCGCCGCCAGCGGGAGCAAGTAGCTGAGGTATTTGAACCCATACTTCCCAATGGCTTGCTCCACCATGTCGCGGACCTGAAGGACGATAATCTCGACGATTTGCTGCCCAAAGCTCGGTTTGTCTACCGACGGCTTACCGACAAGCAGCTTGAAGCCGACGACACAGATCACCGCTGCAATGAGCAGCATGATGACGTGGGGCGGCAATTCGCGGTCTGAAAGGCCGGTCAGGTGATACACCTGCTCCACAAGCCAGG
>AGQM01001845.1_pt1 | contig 12691 bp, 13 predicted proteins | sample 1512301 | NCBI WGS metagenome assembly AGQM01 (sample SAMN07436262, study PRJNA71319) | hot springs metagenome | isolation source: samples from 5 sites along the outflow channel of Bison Pool, an alkaline... | place: USA: Yellowstone National Park
TGTCTCTAAAATGTCCAACACCGCCCGCTGAAAGGATGCAGAAAGGTCCTCTTTGGAATAGTTCCCACCTTCTACGATCTTTCGGACTGCTGTCTTTAGACCGCTGAAGGACATGTTCAGGCTGGGATCATCAATCATCGGCCTGGGCAGTGGATACTTGGGCTCTCCATGCCTTGCCAGACGGTCAATTATGGGGCCTCCGGGGTATCCTAGTCCCATGAGCCTTGCAACCTTGTCATAACTTTCGCCCACCGCGTCGTCCAAGGTGCCACCCAAGAACCTGTATTTACCAAATCCTTCCACCAAGTAAAGGTCCGTGTGCCCTCCAGAAACTACCAAAGCCAAAAAAGGCTCTTCAATGGGTCTTTCCACGAAGACAGAGTATATGTGTCCTTCCAGGTGATGGACTGGCACCAAGGGCTTTTTCAGAGTATATGCCAAAGCCTTTGCAAAGGACACACCCACCACCAAAGACAGGATCAGCCCAGGTGTAAGGGTAAAGGATATGAAATCTACCTTCTTTAGGTCAAAGCCCGTCCTGTCTAAAAGAACCTTAAGCAATGGTAAAAGGTTCTTGGTGTGCTCTCTTGCAGAGAGCTCTGGGACCACTCCCCCGAACTGCTCGTGCACCTTTGCCTGAGAGAGCAGAACCTCCCCTATAACACCTTCCTTATCTGAGTATATGGCCAGTGCAGTCTCGTCGCAGGAGGTTTCCACCGCCAAGGTAATCATAGGTTAGCCACCCTTTTGAGAGCTTGCCCAGACCTTATGAGCTCTATTGCCTTGCTCAGTTGGGGATCCTTATCGGGAAGGAGTATCAACCCACTCTTGCCCTCCAATTTTTTCTGCCTTATGGCTTCTTGTAGTGCCTCTTCCTGCTTTTCGTCCATCGCTACCTGAACATCTGGAACTATGCCCCTGTTGTGGATGAGCCTACCCAAAGGTGTGTAGTAATAGGCTACTGTTAGCTTCAGGGCAGAGCCATCCTCTAAGGGTATTATGTTCTGAACGGACGCCTTACCAAAGGATTTTTCACCCACTATGATCGCCCTTTTGTAGTCTTGGAGAGCACCCGCCACGATCTCGGAGGCACTGGCAGAACCCTTGTTTATGAGAACTACTACCGGAAGATCGTCGGGCACCACAGGCTTTCTTCTGGCAAAGTATTTTTGAGTTTCTCCGTTCCTGCCTCTTGTATAAACCACCAACTTACCCTCGGGGAGGAAAAGGCTTGCCACATTAACCGCCTCGCTGAGAAGCCCACCCGGATCGTTCCTCAGGTCAAGGATAATGCCTTTAACCTTTCGGGAAGTTAGCTCTTTAAGGGCCTTTTCCACCTGAGCGCTAACATTCTCGTTAAACTGGGATAGCTTTATGTACCCCACATCTCCCAACGTGGTCCACCTTACACTCTCTATCTTTATAAGAGCCCTCTCAAGCTCTATCTTCATAGGCTTTTCCATTCCCTTCCTGTATATGGTTAGCTGAACCTTTGTGCCCACCTTTCCCCTTATCCTTTGCACCACATCTATAAGGCTCATGTTGGAGGTGTCCTCGCCATCTATCTCAAGGATCACATCCCCAGGCTTTATGCCTGCCTTGAAGGCGGGCGTTCCCTCAATGGGCGATATTACAACAGGCCTTCCCTTTTCCATGCCGATCTCAATGCCCACACCACCAAACTCACCCTGCGTTTCCTGTTTAAAGCTCTCGTACTGTTTAGGAGTGAAAAAGCTGGAGAAAGGGTCCAAGGATTTGGTCATTCCGTTCAAGGCACCGTATATGAGGTCCTTTGTACTTACCGGTTCCACATAGTTTTCCTTTATGATTCGGAGGACATCGGTGAACATTCTTAGGTATTTGTATTCGTCCTCCGACTGCCTACCCTGAGAGGCAAAACCTACTATAAAGCCAAGGGCAAAGGTAATTAAGGCTACACCAAAGACCTTAAATCTGTTCAAAGTACCCATGATTTTATAAATATAACACTTACACTACTCCTCAGCAGAGTATTGAGCTTTGTATAGCTCGTAACCATGATTACTTTTTCACCGCCTCCGTTTCTTCAAGGTATCCCCTCAGCACCACGTAGCCCACCAGCCAATTGCCATACCTCGGGAATATCAAATTCCTCTTTTCAAAGTTAAAGGTTCTGCTGATGCTGTCCAAAAGCATACTCCCAGCATAAAGATTATCCACATAGTATATAGCTACCTTTTCTTTTCAAGCTCCCGTATATTAGAGAGGGCTATCTCAGCATCCCTCTCTGAACCGATGGATTTAAACAGCTCATAGGCACGAGTGAGGTAATCTTTGGCAGTCCTTTTATCTCCCTTGTCTCTGTGTAGCAAACCAAGATATCCATATCCTTTAGCTTCAGAGTATTTATCGCCAACCCTTTTTACACCCTCAAGACCTTCTAAGAGATATCTCTCCGCCTTTTCGTAATCTTTCATCTTTCTGTATGTATTCCCAAGGTTAAGTTTTATAATAGAAGCCTCATGATAATATCCATACCTTTCGCTTATTTCTATCGCCTCTTGGAAGTATTCCACAGCCTTTTGATAATTGCCTTTTTTGTTATAAATAGTAGCAATATTGTTATAAGAAGCGACCTTTTCTCTTTCGCCTATCTGCAACCTTAAGGTCTCTTCATAATAGCTTAAAGCTTTATCTAATTCGCCTTTATCTTGGTATATCACAGCAACATTGTTTAGGACCAATGTTTGCATGTTTTCATTTCCTAGATATCTTGCCAAGCTTAGGCTTCTGCTGTAGTAAAGAAGTGCGTCGTCCAAGTAGCCCATTCTTCCGTAAATCATTCCAAGCCAATTGTAAATATGCATCAAATCTTCTTTGTCTGAAGTTAAGCTTTCTGCCTTTTTCATATGCTCCAGGGCAAGTTTAAACTCTCCTATCTTATAGTAGGTTCTTCCCAAGCAATAATATGCTTTTAAGTTATTTGGATCCTTTTCAACTGCCACCTTTCCAGCTTCAATAGCCCTTTCGTAGTCTCCGGCTATATAGAAGTTTTCGCACTTAACCACTTCCTCCATAGTTCTTCATTAACCATTTTATTCAAAAACCTGACGAACACACCACTTTTCCTTGATAGGCGTTTTCTCATTTTCCACCTCCCTGTTGGTTTTGCTTTTGATTTTTCTTAGATAGTTCTACAAATCTTTGCCACTTTGCCTTATCAAACTTACAGATAACTCCTCCGTTTGTATGGACAATTGTCTTATCAAGGTCGCAGAAGAGGAGGACTGCATAAAGTGGATACTGTTCATTTCCCCAGCTTGGTGGAAAGAAGGCTAAGGTTTCTCCATTATCACACTTGCTAAGGTCGGCATCCAAATCCTCAACCAAGCAGTAAATACGGTCTTTCTTTTCTTTGCCAGCGGTATCTGTCTTACCACAGGATACCGCAAGGCTTAGGGCTATTGGCAAAGACATAAAAAGTAGGGTTCTTTTCATTTTACCACCTCCCTTTTGTGGTCTTATATATGTTTTAAAACCGTTCAACTTTGGATTTTCTGACAGGGTTTATAAAAACTCTCGTGATGTGCTAAACTTATCCTTTATGGATAGGAACTTTAAGCTTGTTGCCTTTGGTTTGCTGGCTTTCCTTTTGATCCTTTTGCTTTACATATCCTTTATCGATAAGAAGGAAGAAGAAGGAGGGCATTTGTCCTCGGTGGTGGAAGAGAACCTCAAAGGGAAGACTCCGGGTGAAGAAAACAAAAAACTTCTTGAGGAAGCTACAAAAAAGCTCTCTGAGTTGAAACTTTTAACCCTTGATGGCAAAGAGGTAAAAATCTCCGATTACAAAGGAAAGGTCGTTTTGGTAAATTTTTGGGCTTCTTGGTGTCCTCCTTGTAAGGAGGAGATGCCCATCTTTGAAAAGGTCTATCAGAAATACAGCGACAAAAACTTTGTGATCCTTGCGGTGAATATGGATACATCCGAGGGAGCTTTGAAGGAATTTTTGGAGAAAAACCGTTATAGTTTTCCCATAGTTAGGATAAGAGGAGAGGCAGGGCTGAACATTCCCGGACTTCCCACCTCATACTTGGTTGATAAAGATGGTTCGGTGAAGAAGATAAGGCTTGGAATATACAGGGAGTTAGAAGAGGACCTCTCTAAGCTACTTCAATGAGGGTTTGGTATTTTACCCATAAAGGAAAGGTAAGACAGAATAACGAGGATGCCCTGCTGGTGGGAAAAGAGGTTATAAGGAGGGAGGTTATGGATGTACCCGCCTTTAGAGAAATGGAAGGAAAGCTCTTTGTGGTGGCGGACGGCTTGGGAGGGCATGCCAAGGGAGAAGTCGCTTCTTATGAGGTTTTGAGGGTTCTTTCTGAGCTTGAGCCCTTTGATGAGAAAAGTTTGAACGATGCCCTTTGGAAGGCTAAAGAGAGCCTTTTGGATCATGTTAAGAAGGAACCTTCTGCCTTTGGGCTTGGCACTGCCCTTGCGGGCGTGATCCTGGGAGATAAAGACATTCTCGTCTTTAATGTGGGAGACTGCAGGGTCTATTTAAGGAAAGATGGAGATTTTGTAAAGGTATCCAGGGATCACACCCTGGTGGAGGACCTGATCATTGCAGGAAAAATAAGCGAAGAAGATGCCCGGTTTCATCCACAAAGGCACATTTTAACTTCAGCCATACTTGGAGACTACTCGGACTTTGAACTTTACACAAAGAGAATTCCCAAAAAGGAAACCGCCCTGTTAATATGCTCAGACGGCTTTTGGGAGGAGTTCAGCAAAGAGGAGATGAGATTTTTTGCAAGTCTTGAAGAGCCTATTGATGCAATTTTTCAAGCCTTAAAGGAAAAACCTCAGAGGGACAACGTCAGCTTTATATATCTAAAGCTCTAAGCTAACTTCCACCGGCAAGTCCCGTAGGAGATTATACAGTTCTACCTTTGGTTCTAACCTATACCTTGGGTCCGCTTGCATGAGCACGCTTTTGCCGTTTAATCTGCACTCTATCAAAAGCTCCGCCCCCTTTTCAGAAAGGCATTGGCTAACCGCCCTGTGAAGGCTTTCTAACTCTTTGTCCGTCAGCTCCCTTTGAATCTTTATACGCACGTACTTTATCTTGCTTGAGAGAAACTCTTCTATGGAATAAATTTCCTTTGCGACGATCTTTAGGCTTTCTGTCTCTTGGTCTTCTACCAAGGTTCCATGTACCACCACAAGCTCATCATCCTTTAGCCTTTCTTTGTTTTCTTCGTAGATTTCAGGCCAAAGGACTACCTCACCAATGCCTGTTTTGTCAATGAGATTAAAGACCGCATACAGGCTTCCCTTTGAGTTCTTCTTTACCTTCAGCTCCGATATTACGCCCGCAAAGGTATATTCGCCCTCCTCCAAGTCATCTATATTTTCCAAAGGCACCACTTTTCCGTTAAGTAGCTTTTCGTATGGGTCCAGAGGATGCTGGGCAAGGTAAAAGCCAAGTACCTCTCTTTCATACTTGGAGTAGTCCTCTTGGACCTTTTGAGTTATTTGAAAGAGCCCTCTTGTGGTATAGAGGCTGTCCTTTTCGGACAGCTTGGAGAGCATTTCTGCCCTTGACATTCCGGTGAAGTCAAAGGCACCCGCCTTTATTAGTGCTTCCAAGACCTTTTTATTCACCTTTACACTTTTAACAAAGTCCGCAAGGCTCTTCCAACTACCATTTCTCTTTGACACTATAAGCCTGGCGGTTTCCTCTCCCACACCCTTTATCCTTGCCAAGCCGAACCTGATCTTTTTCCTATCCTCTATGACAAAATCTGCGTCGCTTTTGTTTATATCCGGTGGTAGGATATGCACTCCAAAGTTCGTTCTTGCATCGTTTATTAGGTTTATAAACTTCCTGTCAGATTTTTCCATTGAGAACTTTACAGCAAAGAACTCCTCAGGATAGTACACCTTCATGTACGCGGTCCAGTAAGAAAGGTAGCCATAGGCTACGGAGTGGGATTTGTTGAAGGAGTAGCTGGCAAATTTTTCTATGTCTTCCCAAAGCTCTACTATCTTTTTCTCTGGGTAGCCTCTTTCAACTGCACCTTTTATAAACTTTTCCCTCATCTCCTGCATAACTTCCTTTTTCTTCTTTCCTATGGCTTTACGCAATGTGTCTGCTTCACCCGGAGTAAATCCTGCCAGTATTTGGGACGCCTTCATTATCTGCTCCTGATAGACCCAAACGCCGTAGGTTTCTTTTAAGATGGGCTCAAGCTCTGGGAATGGATACTCTATCGGCTCCCTTCCGTGCTTTCTGTTTATGTAGCTGTCCACCAGACCGCTTTTGAGTGGTCCAGGTCTGTATAGAGCCAAAACTGCCACTATATCATCAAAGCTGTCCGGCTCAAGTCTTTTTAATAGGTTCTTCATACCGCTACTTTCCAACTGAAAGACGCCGGAGGTAAGTCCCTCCTTTAAGAGTTCATAGACCTTTGGGTCGTCTAAGGGAAGTTTTAAAAACTCTATCTCTCTTCCGTGCCTTTGTGCCACCATTTGACGCATCTTCTCAAGCTCTGTGAGGGTCTTGAGACCCAAGAAGTCCATCTTTACGAGTCCGACCTCTTCAAGCTTTACCATATCAAACTGGGTGGCGAGCTCTCCGTCATCGTAGTAAAGGGGCACAAGCTCCTCCAAGGGAACGGGAGATATAACCACGCCCGCTGCGTGGAGGGATGTATGCCTTGTTAAGCCTTCCAAACGTAACGCTATTTCCAAAAGCTTTTTAATCTCTGGGTTTTCTTGGGCAAGCTTTCTTAACTTCTTTGCGTTGGTTTCAATATCGGTTCTGTGCTTTCCGTATTTTTCAAGAAGTTCCTCTATGGGTGTCAGTAGCATTTCCTCCAAGGATAGCCAGGTGCCTTGCACGTCTCCTGGGGGTATAAGCTTTGCCAACTTGTCCGCCTCCGAGTAGGGGAGCCCCAAAGCCCGGGCGGTGTCCCTCAAGGTTTGCTTTGCCTTCATCACGTTGTAGGTGATTATTTTTGCTGTGTTCTCCGCACCGTACTTTTCTCTTACATACTCCAATACCCTGTCCCTGTTTTCCATGCAAAAGTCCACGTCTATGTCTGGCATGGATACCCTTTCGGGGTTTAAAAATCTCTCAAAGAGTAGTCCGTGCTTTATGGGGTCCACGTCAGTTATACCGAGGGCAAAGGCAAGCAAAGAACCCGCCGCTGAACCTCTGCCCGGACCGACGGGAATTTTCTGTCCCTTAGCCCAGTTTACAAAGTCCTGTACAATCAGGAAGTATCCCGCAAAACCCATCTTTTCTACCACGCTGAGTTCATACTCAAGCCTGTCCCAGTATTCTTTGGAGTCTTTGGCAAGCCCTTGCTCAATTCTCTGTCTAAGTCCCTTTATGGCAAGCTCCTTCAATAGCTCAGCCTCTGAGGAGTTTTCAGAAAAGCTTGGGAGAAGATAGCCTTTATTTTCAAGCACTTCAAACCTGTCTTGGCACTTTTCGGCTACCTCCAAGGTGTTTAGCAGAGCCTTTTCCCATCCATCAAACTTTCCTTTGAACCTCTCCCACATCTCCTGTGGACTGGCAAAGTGCAGGTATTCGTTGGCGCATTTGAATTCGCTCCTTTGAAGCTCGTTCAGAGTTTTCTTCATCTGCACCGCCATAAGCACCTGATGGGCTATGCGGTCCTCCGGCAGTAGGTAGTGGGCATCCGCTGTAGCTACGAGCTTAACTCCCAACTTTTTGCCTATTTCTATCAAATTCCTGTTAGCAACCTCTTGCTCCGGAAGTGAGTTTACCTGAAGCTCAAGGTAGAGGTCTTCTCCGAATATATCCTTAAATTTCTTTACCCAATCCTCTGCCTTTTGAACTTCTCCTATGCTGGCGTAATAAGTAGGCACACCCTTGAGGCATGCGGTTATGGCTATTAAGCCCTCCGAGTATTTTGAAAGGAGCTCGTAGTCTATTCTTGGCTTGTAGTAAAAGCCCTCCTTAAAGGCAAGGGAAGAGAGCTTGTAGAGATTTTTTAGCCCCACGTCGTTTTTGGCAATCAGAATAAGATGGTGGTTGGACCTATCGGTAATGTTGTCCTCTGAACCTTTGCCTTTCCTGTCAAAACGAGAACCTGTGGTAAAGTAGGCTTCCATACCCAAAAGGGGCTTTATGCCCTGTTCCTTCATGCTTTTGTAAAAGTCCAAGATCCCGAACAGGTTTCCGTGGTCTGTGATGGCAACCGCCGAGTAGCCAAACTCTTTAGCCTTGCTTGCCAGGTCCTTTATCTTTATAGCCCCGTCAAGGAGAGAGTATTGGGTGTGCAGGTGTAAATGCACAAAGTCCGTCATATTTATATAGCATAACAGAGTTCGCTAAAGTTTGAACTCAAAAAAGGGCTGTTTTCTGCTGTATTTAAAGCTTTTAGTTTCTGACAACTTTTCCAATATGAAAAGTTTTTCGTGTTCTATGAGTAGAAAGTCCTTCTCTTTTTTCTTACTCCACACCTCCCGAGTGGTTTTCATCTTGTGCTGAACTTTTATTACCTCTTCCTTTAACACAAAGCCCACATCAAGGGCTAAGAGCAGTGCGTATGTAGTTATAGGAACATAATGCCTTTCGCTTCTCGTGTCTCCCACCAAAATACCAAAAACTTTTCCCTTTTTTAGCACTCTATAACACTCCTTTAGAACATCCCTTAGCATTCTTAAATACTCCTCCAGTTTTCTTGTCCCCGAGAGGTCTCCCTCTGTTTTCTCTTTGTTATAGCCCACTATGTTTAAGTATGGTGGATGAGTGAGTATTAAGTCTATGCTTTCGTCCTGTAGCTTTTCTAAATTCCTTGCATCTCCATGGAAAACCTTAAAGCCTCCTAACTTCCTTTGATTGTTCCCAAACAGTGAGGGCTCAGCTTTTTGTTCTTCAAAGGCTTTAAGAAGCCAATATAAACGATGATAGGTCAAAATAGCGGATTGTAGGTTTAAATCCACCGCAATGCAGTTTCTACCAAGCAAAACCGCCTCTATGCATGTAGTCCCAGAACCCGCCATAGGGTCAAGGACAGTATCTCCCTCTTTTGAATACCTCTCTATCAAAACCCTTGGGATCTGTGGAGGCCAGTTTCCTCTGTAGTCCCCTTTATGGGTTGCCCACCCGCCCCTCTTTGGGAAACTCCACACGGTAGTGTCGGTTGCAGTCATCTCTTCATCCTTTGGCTCAAAGCGTTCCACCTTTATAGGTTCTAAGCTTATTTTTTCCTCCCCTATCTCAACAAACTTATTTTTTTCAACGAAATTCAAGTATTCTTTCTGCGTGATCTCTCTCATTTTTCAAAAGCGTATAACCCTTCTAATATCCTTTGGTTCAAAACCAGCCTCTATTAGTGCTAAAACTGCCAAGACCATCTTAGAACCAAGTTTTGGAGGTGGGTAGTTGGCGTCTTCCTGCAACCCTATCCACTTAAGCGTGTGCAGGAACTTTTCAAGCTCTTTTTTTAATTCCTCCGAAAGTTTTTCAAAGTATCTATTAATCACATTCTCCACAGATAGCCTATCCCTCAACAGTCTAAAGCAAGCGTTTATTAGGTATTCTTCTATGTCTCGATGCATGGTTCTTAGCCTAAGAAATACCTCCGCTATATCATTGTGAGATGGTCTCTTTATAATCGGGTTATATGTAGGAGAAAACCTCCAAACAATGAAATCATAATCGCCCTTCATTGCTTCTTGTGTTATCTCTATAAACAATTTATAGTCGCCGATTTCCTCAACAAGTATAAGTCTATGATAGTCTTTGTTGGTTATTTGGAGTGTTTCTTGAAGAAAACCTCGGACCTCTTCCGGTTTTGGTAAATCCTGCACTATTCCTATGAGCTTCTCGTAATTTCCTTTTTCAACCAATGTTAAAACTATTCCCGCCCTTGGGTCTGTTTGTTTTTTAGACCTTGCCACATTAAAATTATATCCCCAATGGATCTCAAGGAGTTGGAAAAAATTCAGTTGGACTGTTCAAAGAGGGTTATTCTGGAGGATAGATTTGAAAAGCTTGAACTGGTGGGCGGAATGGACCTGACCTTTGAAGACATAAAGAAAACACCCACTAAGGCTTGGGCAAGCTTGGTGGTGTTGGAACTCAAAAGCCTAAGACCCATCTATCAAAAGGTGGTGGAGGGTGTGGTGGATTTCCCTTACATTCCTACCTTCTTAGCCTTTAGGGAAATGCCTTTGATGTTGGAGCTTTATAAGGAAGCAAAGGTAAAGGCAGATGTCTATTTTATAGACGGGCAGGGTATTGCCCATCCGAGGGGTTGCGGTATAGCGTCCCACTTTGGTGTAGAAACAAACACACCTACCGTAGGGGTGGCAAAAACGATCCTTGTGGGAAAGGCACAGGAACCTCCCCCAAAGCGTGGAAGTTTTTCGCCCATACATTACAGAGGAAAGGTGGTAGGTGCAGTCCTCAGAACAAAGGACAACACCGCACCCATTTACGTGTCCCCAGGACACATGATCAGCTTAAACACTGCCATTGAATTGGTTTTAAAAACATCTTTGCATCGCATACCGGAGCCCACCCGCCTTGCCCACAACCTTTTGCAAAAGGTGAGGAAGTCAGGATGAAAAGACATCCATGCATAAAAAGCTTTTTTGCCAACTATGTTCTTAAGCCCCTTTGTCCTATGGTAAAGCCCGTTTTTAGGGCGGTCTTTAAGATAGAGGTCTTTGGCTTAGAGAATGTTCCCCATGAGCCTTGCATAGTGGCGTCAAACCACAGGAGCCACTTGGACCCTCCAGTCTTAAACGCAGTATTTCCCGAGCCATTGATATTCGTGGCAAAGGAGGAACTCTTTAAAATCCCCCTCTTTGGCAAGCTGATCTCCCATATGGGAGCCATTCCAATAAAGAGAGGTGCGGGAGATGTGCAAGCTTTGAGCACAGTCCTTGAACTTTTGGAAAAGGGCTGTAAGGTATGCATATTTCCGGAGGGTACAAGGGCAGAGCCGGGACAGTTTCTCAAACCAAAGCCGGGCGTAGGCCTTTTGGCTATAAAGAGCAAAAAGAAAGTCCTGCCAGTCTATATAGATGGCACCGATAAGGTTATGCCAAGGGGCAAGAGCTTTCCAAAACCGGGGGCTAAAATAAGGGTGTTCATAGGGAAGCCCAAAGATTATTCCCATGAGAAAAACTACAAGGAAGTAGCCATCAAAATAATGGAGGAAATAAAGGCTTTGAGTCATTTCAAAAACTAAGAATAGAGTTTATAATACCTTCTCTAATATGCACATATTAGTAACTGGCTGTGCGGGTTTTATAGGCTGGCGTGTGTCAAAAAAACTCTTGGAGGAGGGACATCAGGTAGTAGGCATAGACAACCTCAACGATTACTACGATGTTAGACTGAAGGAATACCGCCTTGAGGACCTAAAGGCACACAAAAATTTCACCTTCTATCAGGGAGACATAGAAAACCTTGAGTTTTTGGAGGGTGTGTTTAAGAAATACTCCTTTGATGCGGTGATAAACGAGGCTGCAAGGGCGGGAGTTAGGGCATCTCTGGAAAATCCCTTTGTTTATTTTACCACCAACGCCTTGGGCACTTTGAACCTTCTGGAGCTTTGCAAAAACTACGGTGTGCCAAAGTTTGTGCTTGCGTCCACCTCTTCCCTTTACGCAGGACAGCCCATGCCTTTCAAAGAAGACCTGCCGGTGAATACACCCATTTCTCCCTACGCCGCCTCAAAGAAATCTGCGGAAGTAATTGCCTATACCTATCACTACCTCTATGGCATAGATGTTTCTGTGGTTAGATACTTTACCGTCTACGGTCCTGCGGGAAGGCCGGATATGAGCGTCTTTAGGTTCATAAAGTGGATCATGGAAGAAAAACCTTTGGAAGTCTTTGGAGATGGTTCTCAGAGCAGGGATTTTACTTACATAGATGACATTGCGGAGGGGACCATATTAGCCTTAAAGCCCTTGGGCTATGAAATAATAAACCTTGGCAACAACCAACCTCACAAACTATCGGAGGTGATAGGGCTTATAGAAAAGTTCACGGGAAAAACCGCGAGAGTAGAAAACAGGGAGTTTCATAAGGCGGACCTAAAGGCTACCTGGGCAGATATAACAAAGGCAAAAGAGCTTTTGGGCTGGCAACCAAAGGTTTCTTTGGAGGAGGGCATCAGGCGAACCGTTGATTGGTTTAAGGAAAACTGGCATTGGCTTAAGGAGATAAAGCTATGAAGGTTTTAGTGACTGGAGGAGCTGGCTACATTGGTTCTCACATGGTAAAGCTTTTGGTGGAAAAGGGGCATGAGGTTTTAACCTTTGATAACCTCTCCAACGGTCACGAGTGGGCAGTCATAAACCGTAGGTTAGTGGTGGGAGACCTTTTGAACTACAAGCAGATAGAAGAGGTGCTTTTGGAGTTTAAACCCGATGCGGTTATGCACTTTTCCGCAAAGGCGGTGGTTCCCGAAAGCGTGGAAAAGCCCTTGCTTTATTATGAGAACAACTTTTACGGCACGTTGAACCTACTGCAGGCTATGAAGAGGGCAAAGGTAAGGTATTTGATCTTTTCCTCCACTGCGGCAGTTTATGGTATTCCCAAGAGGGTTCCTGTCAAAGACACAGACCACTACACACCCTATAAGTCCCTACGGCTGGAGTAAGCTATTTTCGGAGCAAGCTATAAAGGACTTTGGAAGGGACGGAAGGTATT
>AGQM01001971.1_pt1 | contig 12659 bp, 10 predicted proteins | sample 1512301 | NCBI WGS metagenome assembly AGQM01 (sample SAMN07436262, study PRJNA71319) | hot springs metagenome | isolation source: samples from 5 sites along the outflow channel of Bison Pool, an alkaline... | place: USA: Yellowstone National Park
TGAAATGCCAGAGATGAAAAGCATCCTCCTTAAGGCGCCTGCCCTCAGCAACGTGGTGCCCTGTAGCGTAGTGGTGCATCAGTCAAAAGATGGAAAAATCTACGCAACCCTGATAAACGAAAATGTTTTTCTCTCTAAGTATGGCAACAGGCTAACCAAGGAGGAAAGACTGGCAGTAAGCAAAACCTACGGACAACTCAGGNCGGTACTCTCAGAAAAAAGCGGGAAAAAGCTAAAGGCGGTTAGAGTGCCACCACCAAAGGAGGAGCTTGTGTATGAAGAGGAGGTAAAGGGCTTAGGATACGATGAGTTTAAAATCCTCTTCAAGACCTCCTTGGACGGGGTAAACATGAACGTGCTGGATGTGATAGAGGTATCCCAAGATAGCCCAAAGTTTTCCATATTCTTGGCGTGCAACCTCTCTTACGGAGAGGCTATCCTTAAAGATATTCCTCAGTTTGGCACCTTGGCACCCTGCCGGGTCTATACTTACGAGAAGCCTAACGGAACGGTGGGCGTGGGCTACATAAACATCCCGTTTTTACTCCAAACCTACAGTAAGCACCTCAAAGAGGACAAGGCAAACATCTTCCGCAAGGCAGACCAAGACATAAAGTCTGCCATAAAGGAGGCAAAGGGTGAGTAGGCTTTTTAGCCTACTGCTCCTTTTTCTTTCTATATCCTTTGCAGTTCCCAAGCATGTTAAAGAAACTTTAAAGGAGCTTAGCCCGGGCATATACGGGGTTTTTGGTGTTTATGAACAGGTAAGCCCAAAAAACAGAGGCTTTATATCCAACGCTTACTTTATCATCACAAGGGATGGAGTTATAGTCTTTGATGCCCTCAGCACTTACAAACTGGGAAAAGAGCTCGTAGAGACCATACAGACAAAGACTAAAAAGCCCATAAAGTATTTGATCATATCCCACTATCACACAGACCACTTTTACGGAGCAAAAGCCTTTAAAGAAAAGGGAGCCATCATCATAGCCCATCCCTACGCCTTGGAGTATTTGGGTAGTGATGAAGCCCAAAGGATGTTCAACGCACGGTTGGGCGTGCTCGGAGAGGACTTAATGGAGGGCACCGCGCAGGTAGCCCCAGACCTTTTGGTAGATAAAAGCTTGGTGATCTTGTTGGGAGAAGAACGGTTTGAAATCCATCACTGGTGTAAGGCGCATACCAATGGAGATTTGGTACTTTGGATTCCCTCAAAGAAGGTTCTCATATCCGGGGACATAGTCTTTGGTGGAAGGGTACCCTTCCTCGGCTCTGGTAATTCTAAAAGTTGGATAGAATGCTTGGATAAAATCCTTGAGCTGGAGCCAGAAGTTCTCCTCATAGGTCATGGAGAGCCTCTCTTTGGAAAGGAAAACATCAAAAGGCAGGTAGCGTGGACTAAAAAGTACATCCAAGACATAAGGAGCGTGGTGAGAAAGCTTTACGAAGAGGGATTAAGCGTGGAAGAGGTTCGTGCAAGAGCCAACGAAGAGATGCTAAAGATAGACCCTACTTATTCCCAATTGCCCGTTTTCTTTGATGTTAATCCTGTTAATGCCTATCACCTTTACTTTGAGATAGAGAGGGAAGTGCTCTTTGAGAGCAAATAATTTAGTTCAGCATTGCTAATATCTGATGCCTTAGAATGTGGGCTGGTCTATAGTCTGGGGCGATCTTTATGGCGGTCTCCAGCTCCTGCAGGGCGTCTTTGAACATACCCTTTGCCAAATAGACGCGGGCAAGGTTTATGTGTGGATAGTGCCTTGGTTCGTAATTTTTGGCGGTTATAGCTTTTTTCAGCCAAGGAATAGCCTCATCATACCTTCCCAAGGCGATAAGGTATGAGCCTATATCGTTGTAAGGATTGCCAAAATCTGGATCCAGTTCTATAGCCTTCAAGCACAGTTCTATGGCGGTTTCGTAATCTCCCTTCATGCTGTATGCCCAACCCATAAAGGTGTATATTTGAGCGGTTGGATAGATCTCCGCAGCCTTTTCGTAAAGTTCTATTGCTTTATCAAGCTCGCCCGCCATGTGAAGTATGTAAGCCTTTTGAAATAGTTCTTCCGCAGACCTCTTCAGGTCTTCCATGTTTATTCCTCCTTCTGGATTAAATATAATCTGGCTAATAAAATTTGACAATGGGAAACTAAAATATCTCCAAGGTGTAAAAGCCCAGCTACCACCTTTGCACCAGATGGGTGTTAAATTGTTAAGCTAGCAAGTGCTTTATCTTTAATACTTTTCCTAAGCTCAACCACCTTACCCACCATCATAACCGCAGGGGGTTTAACATCAGGAGGTTCCTTTGCGAGCTCTTCTAAGGTGCATACTACAAACCTCTCCTCAGGGGTGGTGCCCCTTTCAATAAAGGCTACGGGTTCCTTTGGGTCCCTTCCCACCTCCAAAAGCCTTTGGGCGATCAACTGCCTCCTTGAAACTCCCATCAGAAAAACCAATGTGTCTATGCCCTTTAAACACTCCCAGTTTATGCTGGACTTCTCTTTCCTTGGGTCCTCATGCCCCGTTATCACCGCAAAGGAGGAAGAAATTCCTCTGAAAGTCAAGGGTATGCCTGCAGAGGTTGGCACTCCTGTTGCTGAGCTCACGCCCGGAATAACCTCAACCTCTATGCCATGTTCAGCAAGAAAGAGCATCTCCTCCCCTCCCCTTCCAAAGACGAAGGGGTCTCCACCCTTCAGCCTAACAACCACATCCCTTTTTAGGGCATACTCAAGCAACAGCTCGTTTATCTTTTCCTGCTCTAATGTATGGTAGCCCTCTTCCTTTCCCACGTATATGAGCTCGCACTCGGGTTTTGCGAAAGTAAGAATTTCTGGATTTATGAGCCTGTCGTAGATGATCACATCCGCAGACTTTATTAGCCTGACGGCTTTTAAGGTCAGCAATTCTACATCTCCAGGTCCTGCCCCCACTAAATACACCTTACCCATCGCTGAGGACCCTCTCCAAAATGTCCAGGGCGTAAATTAATCTTTCCTTTTCAGGATAGAGAACCTTTGTAAGCCCATGTTTGAATAGCCTTTCCGCGGTAGTATGTCCCATTGCAATAACAGGAAGTTGACCCAAGGCTTTAATAAGCTCTGATCTTTTAGAGTTTTCTTCAGCCCTTTTGAACACATAATCCACCTGATAGGCTTAGGTTCATCTGATACTTATAAACCCAAACCTCAAGCACAAAGGCACCTTTACTTAAAAGAAAGGCTTCTAAATCAGGTAGCTTTTCACCGTACATCTGAATAAAGACCTTCAAGTTGGAAATGTTGGCATCTTTTAGCTTTTCTATTAGATCGTGAGTGCTTTCAACATAAATAAAGTTTTTAAAACCTTCCGATAAAAGGACACCTTTTGCCTTATAGCCCCTTACAAACACTTTACCATATCCCATTAAGACCTTTAGCCTTTTGTCTAAATTGAGCTCCTTAGCTTTCTGAAGTATTAACTGAGTCCCCTCTCCCGTGGTGAAATAAAACACATCCGGCTCCTGCTCCAAAGCTTTTTTTATGTTCTCCGCCATCACATCTTCAGGCAATTTTTCCATAATAACCACATCCTCTATAAAAGGCTCAAAACCAAGCTCAAGGACCTTTCTGGCTATATCGTCCGCCCTCCTTGTAGCACATATGGCTACCCTTTTATCTTTCACAGCATTTTTACCTCTACTTCTATAAACTTCAGTTCGGGCTCCTTTGAAAAGGGATCTGATTCATCTCCTATTAACGCGTTCACACCTCCGTATCCAAAGGGTGCAAAAAGGTGTCCCCTTTTTATATCTCCAAAGCGCACCCTTAACTGTACCTTTCCTCTATCAGAGTTAACCTCAACCACATCATCCTCTGAAACTCCAAGCGCCAAAGCATCCTCTTGGCTCATAAGTAGAAAAGGTTCTTCTTCACCCTTTAGCAGTTCTTCACTTTTTCCTGTCCTTGTCATTGTGTGCCACTGATTTTTTGTTCTGCCAGTGATAAGTATGAACTTTGCGGGTCTGTGCTTATAGGGAGTTGGATGCATCTTAGCCCTTCCGTTGTCTGTGGGAAACTTTAGGTCCCAATAAAGCCATCTTCTTCCCCATCTCTTTGGTAGAACATCATAGGAATAACCTGAAATATCGCACAACCTTCCTTTTGTTAGTTCCTTAAGCTCTTCAAAAACATCCTTAGAGTTCTCATAAGGAAAATATTTTTCAAAACCAAGATGATGGGCAAGCTCTTTAAATATCTGCCAGTCTGGTTTTGCCAAGCCCGGCGGTTCAGAAAATTTTTGACAAAAGGTTAGCGTCCTATCCGACCCTGTCATTACACCCTCTTTCTCACCCATCTGTGCAGCTGGGAGGAGCAAGTTGGCAAAGGAGCAGGTCTCATTCCAGTAGGCATCCTGAACCACCAGAAAAACTTTTTCCAAGGCTTTCTTTACCTTATTAAGGTTGGGCAACGTAATGGCAGGGTTAGTGCATACTACCCAAAGGAACTTGATTTTCCCATCCAGCATAAGGTCTATGGCTTCGGTGATGGTAGGACCTGGCTGGGCTTTGATGGTGCCCTTTTCCAAACCCCAGAAACTTTCCACAAAGGTTCTATCTTCTTCATTCCTTACATCCCTGTATCCGGGCAGTCCGTTGGATAGGTATCCCATCTCTCTACCACCCATGGCGTTTGGTTGTCCGGTCAGAGAAAAGGGACAGCCTTTATCGTTTAATCTTCCTGTGGCAAGATGTAAATTTATTAGGGCGAGGTTCGCATAAGTTCCCTGGGAAGACTGATTCAAACCCTGACACCAGAAGGATATGAGCTTTTTACTAAAGGCATAGAGCTCAGCAAGTTTGTAAATATCCCTTACCTCCACATCGCATATTTTTGATGCTACCTCGGGAGGATAGTTAATACACTCTGCTATGGCATCCTCAAATCCTTCCACATACTGTTCTATAAACTGTTTGTCTATCCATCCTTCTCTGTATAGGATGTAAAGCACCGAGTTAAAAAGGGCTATGTCTGTTCCAGCCCTAAGTTGTATGTGAAGGTCTGCCTTACTTGCGGTCTCCGTCTTTATTGGGTCAATTACCACCACCTTTGCACCTTCGTTTTTCCTTTTTAATACCCTTTTGAAAAGCACTGGATGGGTCCATGCGGCGTTGGAGCCTGCAAACACAAAGGCATCCGCATCATCCACATCCTCATAAGTGCATGGAGGACCATCGGAGCCAAAGGCTAACTTGTAGGCAACCACTGGAGTAGCCATGCATAGCCTTGAGTTGACGTCTATGTTGTTTATTCCCAAAAAGCCTTTAACAAACTTGTTGATCACATAAATATCCTCTGTCATCAATTGTCCTGAGACATAGAAGTAAAGCTCTTCTCTTTCCAACTCCGTAAGTTTTTGTCTTAAAATCTTGTAGGCGGTGCCCCAGTCAATTTCTACAAAGGACTCTTTTTTATCTTCTCTATACATAGGTTTAAGAAGCCTCCCTTTGTTCATGACCTTTGGATAGTAGAGAGGCTTTTTACACACATCCCCAAAGTTTGCAGGGTGGTCTTTATCCCCCCTCACCCTCCCCTCCCCCATGAGGAGGCCACAACCCACGCCACAGTATGGACACTGAAATTTCGCACTCATGCGGTTTTCCTGAGAACTGTAGTTAAGTAGTAGAAGAGCTTTTCTTTTGTTTCTATATACTCCCTTAGCTTTACAATCTCCGACCTAACTCGCGGTCTTGGGATGTTTACCTCTACCACATCAAAGACCTTTGCAGAAGGTCCGTTACTGAGAACAACCACCTTGTCAGAAAGGTATAAAGCCTCCTCTATGTCGTGGGTTACCATAATGCATGTTAGCTTGCTCTCTTCCCATATACGCAAAAGCTCATCCTGTAAAGTAGCCTTTGTAAGGGCGTCCAAAGCACCAAAGGGTTCGTCCAGCAATAACACCTTAGGTTCCACCGCCAGAGCCCGTGCTATGGCAACCCTCTGCTTCATCCCATTAAGACAGACTTTACAGCCACCATAACATTGTCCCATACGCTTAACCAAGGCAAGAGGCTGTAGTTTTGAAAGACCACCGCCCTGTCGGGTCCCGGAGAGACCACCTCCTTACCATCCAAGATCACACTGCCCGTAGTTGGTTCCGTGAGCCCTGCCACTATGGAAAGCAAGGTGGATTTTCCACATCCAGAGTACCCTATAAGGCTGACAAACTCCCCTTTGTTTATGAGAAGGTTTATGTCCTTGAGCACTGTATAACTTCCAAAGGATTTGCTAACATTAAAAATTTCCAAGTATGCCCTCATATTTGAACCCTCCTTTGGAGATAGCTAAAGAAGTAGTCAAGGATAAAGCCCACAACCCCTATTAGCAAAATGGCAGAGATCACATTATTTAGGTTCAATGCGTTCCAAGAGTCCCAGATGTAAAAACCTATGCCCGTGCCCCCAGCCAACATTTCAGCGGCTACGATCACCATCCACGCTATACCTATGCTGATCTTTAAACCTGTCAGCATGAAGGGTAGCGTGTAGGGCACCACCACATACCTAAGGTATCTTAGTGTTGAAAACCCAAAGACATTGGCTACATTTTTGTAGTCCTCTGGCACAGAGGAGGCACCATAGGCAGTGTTCAGTAGCGTAGCCCAAAGGGAGGTTATGGCAATGGAGAAAACCGCAGCCTTGTCAGAGGCTTGAAACACTGCAAGACCTATAGGAAACCATGCGAGGGGAGAAACAGGTCTGAGAATTTGGATTATAGGGTTGAACATAGCACGAAGCTTGCTTGACATACCTATCAAAAAGCCAAGGGGAATGGCAATAAGGCTACCGATAAAAAAGCCCGTAAGCACTCTCCTGAGGGAATAGTAGATCTGCCAGCCAATACCTTTATCGTTGGGTCCCGCATCGTAAAAGGGCTTCTTTAAAAGTTCAAAGAGGTTGCTAAATACTTGCGGTGGTTGTGGAAGCTCTTTGACAAGAAAGTATGTTAAAAGCCACCATAAGATGACAAAGCCAAAAAAAACCAAGCATAGCAAGGAGTATGGACTGTGAATACCTAAATAGCCTCATGTTTAAACCTCCCTAACCGCATACTTCTTTATAGAGCCCTCAGGGTCGTTAGGGTCAAAAACCACACCGTCTATAAAGCCCGTTAAGGGCTTCATATCATCCTTCGGAATGGGTATGTTCATCTCCTTTGCCACGCTAACATAAAAGTCCTGCTTGATTATGGTATCCACGATAGCCTTATAGTTGATCTGTTCTTTGACCATTCCCCACCTTCTAAACTGGGCTAAGAAGAAGATGCCATAAGATTTTTGGGGAAAGGGCACCTCTCCGTTTTTATAAAAGAGCATGTAGTCATCTTTGTAGGTATGCTTTCCAATGCCAAGGTCGTAAATCCCTAAGAGCCTAGCTTCTAAGGCATCTGCGGGAGCGTTTACATACTTTGTCTGGCTCAAAACATTCGCAAGCTCTTTTCTGTTTTTCATGTCGTCGCACCACTTGGCAGCCTCCAGCACAGCCTTCATTATAGCCTTCACCTCTTCTTTGTTCTTTTCAAAAAACTCGTTGTTAAAAGCCAGTACCTTTTCGGCATGGTGCTTCCACACATCTTGGGTGGCAAGGTGTGTAAAACCCACTCCTTCTCTCACAGCTACCGCGTTCCAAGGCTCACCAACGCAAAAGCCATCCATCCTTCCCACCTTCATGTTTGCCACCATTTGAGGCGGTGGGTTTGGAATAACCCTTACATCTTTGTTTGGGTTTATGCCACAGGTACCCAACCAATACCTCAACCATATATCGTGCGTTCCTCCCGGAAAGGTCATTGCAAAGGTGCATTCACCTTCCTTTGCTATAATTTCCTGAACTGCCTTTTTTACGTTTTTTATATCCCTAAAGCCCACCTTACCCTTGAACTTGTTGGCAAGCGTTATTCCCTGCCCGTTGAAATTCAACACCATAACTATGGGTATAACCTTGCCCTTTGGTCCTCCAACGCCCGTATAGACAGAAAGCGGAAGGCTGAAAAGAGTGTGGGCGGCGGTTAGCTCACCATTGAGAAGCTTATCTCTAACATTTGGCCAACTTGCCTCCTTAGTTACCTCCACATCCACTCCATACTTTTTATACAGCCCAAGCTCCTTCGCCATAACAACGCTTGCACAGTCGGTGAGGGGTATAAAGCCGATCCTAATTTTCCCCGCACCTTTTGAAATATAAGGACCCATAAGGGTGGCACCTACACCTGCGGCAAAGCCTTTGACAACGTCTCTGCGTGTTAGCATCGTTTTCACCTCCTACCCTAATTATTTGATTATTTGCAAAAACAATGCCAGAGGTATAGAATGTTTAACCACTTGTCTGCCAATAATTTTGTCTAGATTTGGTCTTTTTCTATTTTGTATAAATGTTTACAAAAATGTAAAAATGTTAACAATCCCTACCATGGGGCACTCTGGTAGCCATTTTCCCAAGCTTTAAAGAAAACTACAACACATGGCATGCTTTTTGCAGAATGTGAGGTTGGAGGTGAAAGTATGAAGGTTGTAATAGTAGGTGCAGGAATGGCAGGAAGTGCCCTTGTGGATGAGCTTTTAAGACTTGAGCCATCCCTTGAGATCCATCTCTTTGGAGAGGAAAGGACTCCCCCTTACAATCGCATATACCTAACAGACCTGCTGGCTGGAACAAAACTACCCAATCAATTACTTTTAAAGAGCCTTCAGAAGTTTGAAGAGGAAGGCATAAAGCTCCATTTGGGAGAAAAGGTAGAGCAAATATTCCCAGAATCAAAGAAGTTTATAACCTCAAGGGGTAAAACATACTCTTATGACAGGCTGGTTATAGCCACGGGTAGTTTGCCAAATGTGCCTCGTATACCGGGCTACGAAAAGAAGGGAGTTTTCTCATTCAGAACCCTTGAGGATGTCTTTGGCATACTGGAGGTGGCGAGGGTATCAAAGAGGGCTGTGGTGATAGGAGGGGGACTCCTTGGCTTGGAGTGTGCCAAGGCTCTAAGGGACATTGGGCTTGAGGTGTATGTGGTGCATATTCTGAACATTCTTATGGAACAGTGGTTGGATGCAACAGCAAGCCAAATGCTTCAGAAAAGGCTTGAAAGCTTTGGCATTAAGGTTCTTTTTAACAAAAAGACGGAAGAGATACTGGGAGAAAAGTGGGTAAAGGGCGTTAGGTTCGCCGATGGGGAAGTTTTGGAGACAGACCTTGTGGTCATAGCAACGGGTATAAAACCAAACACAGAGCTTGCACAAAGGAGCGGACTAAAGGTCCGCAGAGGAATATTGGTAAATGATTTTCTTGAAACTTCCGTCAATTACATCTACGCGGTGGGAGAATGCATTGAGCATAGAGGCAAAACTTACGGCACCCTTTATCCCATAATGGAACAGGTAAAGGTATGTGCCAAAAACCTTGTCTATGGCAATGTAGAAAGATACGAAGGGTCTTTAGAATACAGTGTGTTAAAGGTGGCAGGCGTTAGGTTGATGTCCGCAGGAAGGGTACATGAAGGCAAAGATGATCAGGTATTCCTCTATAAGGATGAGGAAAATTACAGGAAGGCGGTTATTAAGGATGGGAGGTTGGAAGGTTTTATTCTCTACGGTAACCTTAAAGGGAGTGAAAGATTTATGGAACTCTTGCGAACAAAGGGAACCATAGACGATCCCTTCTTCCTAATAAGGGACCTACTCATAGAAGAAAGGAAGGAATGGAGACCGTCGGACATAATTTGCAACTGCAATGTGGTGAGCTACGGAGAAATTTTAAAAGCCATACAAAAGGGTGCCAAAACATTGGAGGATATCCAAAAGGCTACAAAGGCTTCCACCTCGTGCGGTAGCTGTGCGGTTGTTGTAGAGGAAATTCTTAGAAAGCATGCAAAGTTAAAGCCAGCAAGAATAAACAAAGTTGAAGAATACAAAAAGCAAAAACATCCCTTTGAAAGGGAACTTTTGAAAAAGCTTGAAGAGTGGAAGGACTGGCAGGAGATACCTGAGGAGGACAGAGACATTGGGCTAAAATGGTATGGCATCTTCTACAGAAAGGCAACGCCCGGCTACTTTATGGTGCGGATAAGGATAACCCACGGAAGGCTCACATCGGAGCAGGCTAAGGTAATAGCCCACCTTTCAAAAAAGTTCGGCAAAAATGACGTAGACCTTACCTCAAGACAACAGATTCAGCTAAGATGGATAGAGCTTAAGAGCCTTCCCAAAGTGCTTATGGCTTTACAAACAGTTGGTTTGACAACTTTACAGACTGGAATGGATAACATAAGAAATATAACAGGAGACCCCCTCTCGGGGCTCGTAGAGGAATCGGTTATAGATACCATCCCCATAGCTAAGAACATTGAAAGGCTATTTTTAGGGAAAAAGCAATACGCAGACCTACCAAGAAAATTTAACTTGGCTATTTTGGGTTCAAAGGTAGACGCTATAAATTGCAAATATAACGACCTTTGCTTTTACCTAGCCCAAAAGGACGGTTTGATAGGCTTTAATGTTTATGCTGGTGGGAAGATCGGTTCTGGCGGACCGGTGGCTGGCTTTGACTTGGACATCTTTGTAAGACCGCACGAGGTCTTGGACATAGCCAAAGGGATTTTTGAACTGTATTCGGACATGGGAAACAGGGAAGATAGGAATAAAAACCGCCTGTATTTTTTAATAAAAGAGTTGGGAGTTGAAGGTTTTAGAAAGGAGCTTGAGCAGAGGCTCATGAGGAACTTATGGAGAAGGGGAGAGGAGCTTGTCCAGAAGGTTGGTGAGAGATGCGGAATAATAAGGCAAAAGAACGGACTGTATGCGGTGAGCCTTGTGGTTCCAGCGGGCATTTTTACTGGGACTGACCTTGAAAGAGTGGCAGAGCTTGCTAAAAGGTATGGAAGCGGTGAGGTCAGGCTTTCTGTATACCAAAACCTTTACATAGTTAATGTGCCAGAGGAGAACCTTAACGAGCTTCTTGATGATGAATTGTTTGAAAGATATAGGATCTCAAACAGCCCTTATTTTGAAGGGCTTATGGCTTGTCAGGGAAGCAGAACATGTGCCTTTGGGGTGATAGAAAACAAACTTGACGCCATAAAACTTGCCAACTACCTCTCGGAGAGATTACCAAGAGAGGAACCCATAAGAATGCACTGGTCTGGTTGCGCCAAGGGTTGCGGACAGCACGGTGCGGGAGACATAGGCTTTGTAGGCACCAAGGTAAAGATAAACGGAGAAGTAAAGTTGGCGGTGGATGTGTTCTTTAAGGGCGAAAAGATTGGCACAGTGCCTTTGGACGAACTGCATGTGTATGTGGAAAAACTCTTAAAGGAGGGCGCTTTGCAGTTTTAACAAGAGAGGGGGCACAAGCCCCCGTTGGTTTTAGGTAGTAAAGTCGTTTATGGGCAGTAGGGAGGTGTTCTTGAGCACGTCTTCTAGGTTGCCCTTTAGCTTCCTTACTGCCACCCTTGAAGCCTTATACCAAGGTATGGTGGTCTTGGGGTCCGTGTAGTCGGTGGTGAGGTGGTTGAGGGAACCCTTCCAGTGATACATAATGCCGTAGATCATTCCGGGAGGGGGTGCATCGTTCACATACACAAGGGCTATGGCGTTGCCCTCTAAGTTGTATACCTCCACAATGTCTCCGCTCTTAATTCCAAGCCTTTTGGCATCCTCTGGGTTCATCTCTATGTAGGGCAAGGGTATAGTATAGACCTTCTCAGGTAGATGCCTGTCGTTGTAGCCCGTTTGCCAAATTATCTGCGACCTACCGTTGGTGAACCAGAAGGGGAATTTCTTATCGTTTCCATCTTTGAAGTATTTGGTAATCTGAGGTGGATAGAACTTCATGGGGTCGGGATCCCATGGGTCTGTTCCATACCACTTGAACTTACCATCCGGTGTGCCAAACTTGTGTACATACCTTCTCTTTGTGCCCACGAGCTGTCCCGTCTTGGGGTCTATGCGAACGGGAACCTGTATGCCCTTTTGCCCTACCTTTCTGAGATATTCGTAGGTCACGCCCTTGTAGCACTCTGCGGGTAACATTGCCTCGTCTGCCTCCGATACCCTGTTGTCCGGGAACTCACTTGCACCGTCCAAGAATACTTCCTCCGCACTCTTCCAGTCCATACCCGCACAGTATTTGGCCTCTTCGCGGTTTCCTTCCGCCTCGTATAGTTCCTTCATCCTGGTGGCGATCCTTCCCCAGATCCACCAGTCGGGCTTAGCCTCTCCGGGAGGTGCCATAAATTGGTCTGCGATCCTGAGAAGCCCGCTGTTGCAGTTTATGGAAGTGATGGGTGTTTCTCCCCAGCCCGCTGCGGGCAATACGACGTGGGCATCCCTTGCGGTTTCAATCATATACATGTTTATAACCACCATAAACAAACCGTCCGTCTTTTCAAGACCTTCAAGGATCCTCTTCGCCCTCTCCTCAGAGCCGGCGGGCTCTCCTGCCAGCTTTGCCTGTTCAGAGAGATATCTTGTAAGCGCAAGCGTCCTTTCGTGCACCCTCTTCTTATAGGCTTGAGCGTTGGGTGTGGATAGATATGGGTCCGTTCCGGCCACAAAATAGACCTTCGCCCTTGGGTCGTTCTTCACATACTCGTCTATGTTGGGTGGTGGTCCTCCTGCGTATA
>AGQM01044742.1_pt1 | contig 12638 bp, 9 predicted proteins | sample 1512301 | NCBI WGS metagenome assembly AGQM01 (sample SAMN07436262, study PRJNA71319) | hot springs metagenome | isolation source: samples from 5 sites along the outflow channel of Bison Pool, an alkaline... | place: USA: Yellowstone National Park
CGGCGGGAACATCTTGCTGCGCTGGAGCGGGTCGGCGATTCGCTCACCCTCGCGGATACGGGCGCGCGATTCGATGACAGCATCTGCAACGACCGAGTTGCCCACGACGCCCGCAACGGTCTCCATCGCCTGCAGGATCGGCACGCCCGATGCGAGCAGGGTGCCCATCGTGCGGCTGAAGCGCGCCATGACGATTTTGTGGTGCAACGGACCAAACACGGGCACGCGCAGTTTGACCCTGTCGGCGACGCGCCGCCCCACGCGCGTACTGACGAACAGCTTGTACGCGATAAAGACCGCTGCCACCGCAATAAGCACCACATAGTAGCGCTTCGTGAACAGCGCACTCAGGTCTACAAGGAACTGGGTTGGCGCTGGCAAATCTTTGATCCCCAGCTCCTTGAACAGCTGCGCGAACTGCGGCACCAGCCACGAGACGAGGAAAATCACGATAACGATGGCTGCCAGCAGCACGATTACGGGATAGGTCATTGCGGAGCGGATTTTGCGGCGCAGTTCCACATCCTTTTCGAGGAATGCGGCGATGCGTTGTAGTGACTCTTCCAGCACGCCGCCGACCTCACCCGCGCGAATCAGACCGATGATGAGCTGGTTGAACGCTTTCGGGTGGCGCGCCATCGAGCGGGAGAGGCTCTCGCCCGATTCGACGCGCGCTGATAGGTCTATTAGAATCTTGCGCAGGCGGGCGTTGCTCGTCTGCGCCTGCAATACATCCAGACAGCGGATGAGCGACACACCCGCATCGAGCATGGTCGAGAATTGCCGCGCGAAGATGGCAAGGTCGCTCAGTTTCACGCGCCCGTAGCCGCCTGGAGGCACGCGCGGTGCCTTGCGATCTTCGGTGATCTCAATCACCTGGAACCCTTCTGCTTGTAGGCGTTTGCGCAGCTCTTCCGCGTTCGGTGCCTCGACCTTGCCCGAACGGGTCTGCCCGTTTGCGTCTCGAATCGTGTAGTTGAAGTACGGCATAGTCTATCGCCTCCTCGGTGATTAGCGTCCGCGCGGGGGCGCGCTCGGCGCACCAGGCACACCACCCGTAGGCGCAATCATCTTACGCAGCTCGTCGGGGTTAATCGCCCGCGACATCGCCTCCTCGTAGGTGACCCAGCCCTTGACATACAGGTCGCGCAGCGACTGATCCATCGTCTGCATACCCAGCTGCCCGCTGGTCTGAATCATCGTGTGAATCTGGTGGGTCTTGTTCTCGCGAATGAGGTTTCGGATAGCGGGCGTGGCAATCATTACTTCGACGGCGGGCACACGCCCTGGTTGACCCGCGCGTGGCAACAGCTGCTGACTGATAATCGCTTGCAGGTTGTTCGCCAGCTGGATGCGAATCTGTTCCTGTTGCCCTGGCGGGAACACGTCGACGATACGGTCAATCGACTCCGCGGCGTTGTTCGTGTGCAAGGTTGCGAACACCAGGTGTCCCGTCTCAGCGGCAGTAATTGCGAGCTGGATGGTTTCCAAATCGCGCATCTCGCCGACCAGAATCACATCAGGGTCTTCACGCAACGCGGAGCGCAGCGCAGCCGCGAACGACTTGGTATCTTGACCCAGCTCGCGCTGGTTGATAATGCTATACTTGTGCTGGTGCAGGTACTCGATGGGGTCTTCGATGGTGATGATATGCACGCTACGCTCGCTGTTAATTTGATTGATCATCGCAGCGAGTGTGGTTGACTTGCCCGACCCTGTGGGACCGGTGACCAAAATCAGCCCGCGCGGACGGCGCGTGAGCTCTTCCAGCACGGGCGGCAGGTTCAGCTCGCGAATTGTGGGCACACGCGCAGGGATTAAGCGGAACGCTGCCGCTACCGCGCCCTTGTCTTTATAGACATTGACGCGGAACCGTGCGACTTTATGCAAACTGTACGAGAAGTCCAGTTCGAAAGTTGTCTCGAACTTTTGAATCTGTTCGTCGGTCAGGATTTCGTATATCAGGCGCTGGGTCTGCGACGGTTGTGCCTTCTCGTAGTTCAGGCGCATCAGTTGTCCATCCACGCGGATGACGGGCTCTACGAAAGGGCATAGGTGCAGGTCGGAGGCACCCTTTTCGGTAACGATATAGAGCAGCTCGTCGATGTGGATGTCTTCAAGGCTGCGCGGTTGCGCAACTGCGGGCTGGGGCGTAGGTGTGGCGGTTGCCGTCCCGCCTCCTTGTTCCGTCATGTTTGGCATCTGGTTCATTCTCATGGTTCGGTGAGACCTCCTATCAATAGTATCCTGCGGTGAAGACCACGCGGCGTACTTCGTCGGGGGTGGTGATTCCTTCGAGCACCTTGATGAGTCCGTCTTCGCGCAGCTCTTTCATGCCGTTGGCTTTGGCGGCTTCCTTGATGTCGGAGAGCGGCGCGCGACGCACGATAAGTTCTGCGATTTCGGCGTTGACCACCATCAGTTCGTAGATACCGACACGCCCTGCGTATCCGCGCCAGCGGCAGTGTTCGCACCCGACGCCTTCCCAGATAGTGACCATCTGGTCAGGGTCTTCGATTTGAAATCCGAAGGCGCGTAGGTCGGCAGCGGGGATTTCGCGCGGCTCTTTGCAGTGTTGGCACACGCGGCGCGCGAGGCGTTGCGCCAAGACACCCGTAACGGTCGCAGCGATCAGGTACGGCTCCACGCCCATATCCACCATACGAATCACGGCGGAGGGCGCGTCGTTCGTGTGCAGCGTCGACAGCACCAAGTGCCCCGTCAGCGCGGCTTCGATGGCAATCTCCGCGGTCTCCAAGTCGCGCATCTCGCCCACCATGATGATGTCGGGGTCTTGACGCAGGAACGCACGCAGCGCGGTTGCAAAGGTCAAGCCCGCCTTGCGGTTCACCTGCACCTGCGAAATGCCCGGCAACTGGTATTCAATCGGATCCTCGATAGTCAAGATGTTCTTTTCGACGGAGTTGAGCTTGTGAAGTATTGAGTACTGGGTGGTCGTTTTGCCCGACCCTGTGGGTCCTGTGGAGAGCACCATTCCCTGAGGCTGGATGACCAGTTCCTCGAGACGTGCTTGCGTTTCGGGGGTAAAGCCGAGTTTGTTCAGTCCCAGCAACACGCTGGTCTTGTCCAGAATGCGCATAACGATTTTCTCGCCGAGCGGGGTCGGGATGGACGAGACGCGCAGGTCGTAGTCCTTGTTTTGGTAGCGGATAGGGATGCGTCCGTCTTGCGGCAGGCGTTTCTCGGCGATGTTCATCTCCGCCATGATTTTGTAGCGAGAGATGAGGGGAGCTTGCACGTACTTGGGTAGGGAGAGGACTTCGTGGAGCACGCCGTCGATGCGGAAGCGGATGCGTAGGTTGCGGTTTTGCGGCTCCACATGGATATCGCTGGCGCGCTCGTTTATGGCTTGTTGAATAATCGTGTGCGCCACGCGTACGATGGGTCCCTCTTCGGCTTCGCGCAGGACGGCTTTCTCGTCTTCTTCGATGTCGCCGCGCGCGCTGTACGCTGCGATATCGCTCATCACGCTGCCGCGCAGGTCAGCTGGGCGCATCGGTGCCGTGCCACTGCCGTCGGTGGTCGCAGGCGCTGCACCATCCGTCGCCGAACCGCCATACGCTTTGCGAATCGCGTCTTCAATCGCTCCAGGCGCGGCAATCACGGGACGCACCACGCAACGCGAGTTCACACGCACATCGTCAATCGCCATCACATTGCTGGGATCTGCCATCGCCAAGTAAAGGATATTGCCCTCCTTCTTGACGGGGATCACATTGTAGCGCTTGGCGATGTGCTCCTTGACCACATTGATTGCAGACGGCTCCGGCTGCACGCGGTCGAGGTCGACAAACGGCATCCCCAGCTCGAACGCTTTCGCTTCGTAAGCGTCGCGCTCGCTCACCAGGGTCTGGTCAAGAAGGATTTGAATAAGCTCCTTGCCTGTCGATTGCTGGATGCGGCGCGCGTCTTCCAGTTGCTCTTGTGTGATGAGACCCTTCTCCAGCAGGTATTCGCCTGCTGTCCTGCGTGTCATAGCCATCGGTTGTCACTCCTACCCATAGAGTCCCTGCCGCTCGTGATGTTCAATTATAGCACATCTGCACGAGCGTATGGTATAATCTTCTGCAGGCGGGAGGCGATTCCTGCCGCTTTTATGAGGAGGCTAACGAAAATGCGAATGCTGTGGCTGGTGGGATTGGCGGCGATTGTGGCGTTGGGCAGCGCACAGACGCGCACCCAGCGCGGATCGCAACAACAAGACGACGGGCGACTCCCGATTGCGCAAGTCGCGCAGGAACTCGCACAAAAGTTCAAGGCGCAAATTGTGGTAGACCCCGCGCTAACGCTACGCGTGAAGCCCTCGGAGGCGGACACGCTGGAGCGTGCTCTCGACGAAATCACGGCACAGGCGCGCGATGTCGTTTGGCGCAAGGTCTATATCAACAAGGTGCTGGGCGCAGAACCAAACCCAGAGCAGATTCTCAGCGCAGTTCGCGCACTAATCAACATCGATCTGGGCGGGGTGATGGTGGTCAACTCACGCACAGCAACGCTCAACTCGTTCGTGGCAAACTACCCTGTGCCTCCTGACCTCGAAAACACGCTGGAGCAGATGCAACCGCCGTTCAGCGCAAAGCCCGTGTATGTGATTCTAAATCCGAAGCCCCAAGCGGCGACCGCGCCGCGCGGCTCGAAGCTGGAACAGTTCACACAGCTGCAACAGCAGTTGATGGATCTGCTTATCAAAATGAGCCCTGAAGAGCGACGCCAAGCGTTGCAATCCGCGATGGGCATGTGGATGAACGCCGACCCCGACCTGCGCAACCAGATGATTTTCGAAGGCGTGCGCCTGTCGTTCGAGTATTGGCAGACCCTCTCGCCAGAGCAGCAGTTCGAGATAATCCAGATGGGTCGCAGGCTCTTTGAGCAGTACTTCGGCGGTGGCGGAATCGAGTAGTTTGACCCGTTCAGTGGCGACGCGCCTGCGTCGCCACTGAATCGGGGATGCGTTGCGCCTCGATTGTGAAGCTTAGCCCCATCACGCTAATCGTTCCTGTAAGTCGGTCGCCTGTGACGGTAGCGTTTACCGTTGCGCTCATCCCGCCGACCTCCAGCGTGATGGTGAGCGTGTCGCCGTCGGGCGCGGCGATGCTGAACTCCTGCGTGCCTAATGCTGTCTCCAGTGTGCCGCGCAGCTGGTTGCCCTCCTGACGGATGCGCAGGGTGAACGGCACGCCTTCGGGGGGCAGCGGGTCGCCGCCAGTGATGGTGCCGCGCCAAGTGCCTGCAAAGCGCGTCGGCGCGCTATGTTGTGGCTCGGCAGGCGCACGCTCCGACGGCTCCTCGCGCTCGCGCTCGTCGAACACCGACTCGGCGCGCAGACCCTTCAGGTACTCCTGACGCTCGCGCTCCAGTTCCTCACGCCAGGCGCGGTCGCGCTCACGGTCGAAATACAGTACGCCGTCGACGAAGGTCTTCTCGCACACGGCGTAGCCGCTGAGTGGATGATCGCTCCAGAGCGCGAGGTCGGCGTGCTTGCCGACCTCAATCGAGCCGACATAGCGTTCGACGCCGAGCTGCTTGGCGACATTGAGCGTCACGAACTTGAGTGCTTCTACTTCGGGCACGCCGCCGTACTTGACTGCTTTGGCGGCTTCGGTGTTCATACGCCGCGCCAGCTCGTTGCTGTCGGAGTTGAAGCTCACCACCACCCCGCGCTCCCACATAATCGCGCCGTTGTACGGAATGGCGTCGTACACTTCGATTTTGTACGCCCACCAGTCGGAGAACGACGACGCGCCCGCGCCGTGTCGCGCGATTTCGTTGGCGACCTTGTAGCCCTCCAGCACATGCTGCAGCGTGCCCACACGCACGCCGAACTCCTCGCACACGCGCAGCAGCATTAGAATCTCATCTTGGCGGTAGCTGTGGCAGTGAATCAGCCGCTTGCCCTCCAGGATTTCGACCAGCGCGTCCAGTTGCAGGTCGCGTCGGGGCGGCAATGGGCGTTTGCCCTGTCGGTACTCGTCCCAGTGGCGCTTGTAGTCCAGCGCGGCAAGGAATCGCTCGCGAATCACCTGTTCCACGCCCATGCGCGAGGCGGGGTAGCGCGTTGGTCCGCCCGTGCGGAAGTTGGAGCGCTTCACATTCTCGCCCAGCGCGAACTTGATGCCTGCGGGGGCTTCTTTGAAGATCATCTCGTCGGCGGTCTTGCCCCAGCGCCACTTGACCACGATGCTCTGCCCGCCAATCACATTCGCCGAGCCGTGCAGGATTAGCGCGCTTGTGACCCCGCCTGCCAACTGGCGGTAGATGTTCACATCTTCGGGGTTGATGACATCTTGGATGCGCACTTCGGCGGTGCAGACATTGGTGCCTTCGTTCACGCCGCCGCTAATCGCCGTGTGCGAGTGACAGTCCATCAGCCCAGGCGTGAGGTGCTTGCCCGTGGCGTCAACGATGCGGGCGTTTGGTGGGGCGGTCAGGTTCCTGCCCACCGCTGCGATTCTGCCGTCCACCACCAGCACATCGGTGTTGGGCAAGGGCTTGTCGTGCACCATCGTCCACACGGTGGCGTTGCGGATGAGCCAAGTGTTGTGTTCGTCGGCGGGCGGGGGCATAATTGGCGTGAGTTTGACGCGGGGCAGGATAGGCGTCTCGTCGGATGCACCGGCTGGCTCCGTGCGCTGCTCGGACGGTTGCGTGGGCTGCTCGCGCGGGGTATCTTGGCGCGGGGGTACGCCCGCCGTGAGGTGGTCGGTGCATTCCGCGTCGCAGGCGTGCGCCTCGTGGTCGTGGCTGTGCATGTGGGTCAGCGTGCTGCCGTGCGCGTGGTGGAAGCAGCAGGAGGCTTCCAGCAGGCTGGCGGTGTTCTCGGCGTCCCAGTCGCGCGGTCGGCGGAACGCTGGGGTGGCAGGCGCGCTCGCCGTTTGTAATGCCTCGCTCACCTTGAACCGCTTGCCGTCGGCGAAGACGAACTCGATGCGGGCGCGCGGCTCGAACAGCTCGCCCCGCACCACCACGAAACTTGCCGTCTTGCCCACTGCCAAGTCGCCGAAGCGGTTCTGGACGCCCAGGATCTCGCCGGGGGTCAGCGTCAGTGCGCGCAGCGCGGCGTCTTTGGGCAAGCCGTTGGCAATTGCCGTGCGGATGTTGCGCAGCAGCCGCTCTGGGTCGCCCAGCCCCTCAGTGGTGAACGCGAAGCGCACGCCCCGCTCGTGCAGAATCGCGGCGTTCTGGTACGCCAGCGCGCGGTTGCGCAGGCTGGTCAGCGTCGGCGGGCTAAGCGGGTCGTAGCTGCGCAGCGGTTCAGGCATCTCGAGGCTTAGCAGCACGGGGATGTCGCGTCGCTTGAGTTCGTCGGCGACTTTGGCGGCTTCCAGCCCGCCCACGATAATCACGCGCAGGTTGAACTCGTCGGCGATGCGCAGCACGCGGCGGATGTCCTCGGCGGCGTTAGCAATCGCCAGCAGGGGCGTTTCGCGTTTCAGCACGGGTTGCAACGCTTCCAGCGCGCGGTTCATCGCGGGGCGCGGCTTGCCCGCGGGGTCGCGCAGGTAGGCGTCCCAGACCTGCATCTGGTGCTGCGCGTCGTAGAAAGTCTGGCGCACCAGCGCGATTGCGCCCATCAGCGAACTGGGGTAGCCGCCCCCACCTTCGAACGCCCCGCGCCCGCGCAGGTTCAGCACGACGCCGATTTGGGGCACAATCACCAGCTCGGCAGGCGCGCCCGTGCCTGTGCTGATCACTGCGCTCTGCCCGCTCATGATGCCGTGCGGCGGCGCGATGTGCGCTGCCACAAAGCCCGCGCGTCGCCAGCGCGCGAGTTGCGCCGAATCGGGCTGCATCAACACCGTCGCCTGCCGTTCGGGACGGATCTGCGCGTTCGGGTGCGTGTTCCCACGCTCGTAGCTGGCATACGCAGGGTCGTTCGCCTGCGCAGGCATGCCCAAACTCGCGAAAGCGTCGATGAAGCCCGGGTACACCGTGTGCCCGCTGGCGTCGATAACTTCCGCATCCGCAGGGATGGGCGTCTCGCTCCCACCGATCGCTACGATTACGCCGTTGCGCACGACCAGCACGCCGTTCTCAATCGGCGGCGCGGTGTTGGACACAATCGTCGCGCCGCGCAGCGCATACACTTCAGGCAAACGATAGGGCGTGTCCTGCGCCCACACAAACACGCCCAGCACTAACCAGCCAACCAACGATAGGAGTGTTCGCATCGCGGTAGAGGATTCTACCGCGCACGCGGTACCCCTGCCCGTGTCGTTACCAAAAGCAGGAATTTGTGCGCGAGCGTAGATTTAACGGGGCGTACAACGCGATTTCCCTATGGCGCGTCGGCGGCGGTGATGGCGGGGCTGGCGGTGAGCCTGCTGCAGTTGCGTCTGAGCGGTGCGTGGCGTGCATAGGTGCGCTACGAGTCGCATGGCGCCAGCACAATCACGAACTCGCCACGCGGGGGCGTGGCTTGCCAGTGGGCAATCGCTTCGCTAAGCGTCCCGCGGAACACCTCTTCGAACTGCTTGGTTAACTCGCGTCCGACGACGACTGGGCGGTCGCCGAGCGCGTCATAGGCGGCTTGCAGCGTCGCGAGCAGGCGGTGCGGCGACTCGAAAAACACCACAGGCGCGTCTGCCTCGCGCAGCGACTCAAAGAAGCGCCGGCGCGCGCCCGCCTTGCGCGGGGGGAAGCCCTCGAACCGAAACCGATGCGCGGGCAGCCCCGCCACCGACAGCACCGCCGTCACCGCGCTTGCGCCTGGAATCGGAACTACCCGCACGCCCGCTCGGTGCGCCGCCTCCACCAGTGTGCCCCCAGGATCAGAGATGCCCGGCGTGCCCGCATCCGTCACCAGCGCAATCGACTCGCCCTGCAGCAGGCGGCGCACCAGTTGCTCGATGCGCCCTGCACCTGAGTGCTGGTGGAAACTCACCAGCGGCGTCTCGATGCCGTAGTGCTGGAGCAGTTTTTTCGTGTGGCGGGTGTCTTCGGCAGCGATAAGGTCTACGGTTTTGAGCGTCTCCAACGCGCGCAGCGTGATGTCTCCCAGGTTGCCAATTGGCGTGGCGACCACATACAGCACGCCTGCCATACGGCTACTCCTCGCGCTTGAGCAGCAGTTTGTGGCGCAGGTCGCTGATGCGGGCGTAGCGCAGGAACGCGCGTCCGATTTCGGCGTACATCTTCGCCCGCGCCCACACGCCGCGCGTCCAGCCGAGTTTCTCCTCCTTCATCGTGTGCGTGACACCTTCAATCACCACCATCGTCACGGGATACCGCTGGCGTCGGAAGTGCAGCGTGAGCGCGATTTCCACACCAGAGCGTGTGCGCTCGATGCCAGGGATCTCCGTGAACAACTCACGCAGCATGGCGCGTTGCCCGCTGATGTAGGGCACCAGCACCTGTGCGATGTCGGTGCTGAACCGTCCGCCGCGAAACACGCCGATGGACATCGCTGCGTCGCCCTCCAGCACGGGGCGCAGAATCCGCGCCACATGGTCGGGCTTCAAACCGATAAGGTCAGCGTCGAAGAAGATGATGGCGTCGGCGTCGGTGGCGGTCGCGCCCGCGAACATCGCACCGCCCTTGCCCCGATTGACGGGCAGGTTGATTAGGCGCAGCGTGCGTGCGTTAGTGCGCTGTGCCAAGTGCGTCACGACCTCTGCTGTGTTGTCCGTGCTGCCGTCGTTGACCACCAGAATCTCGTGCAGTTGCGGGCACTGCAGCAGCACCTCCAGCACTCCCGCGATGCGAGCCGCTTCGTTGTAGGCGGGCACGATTGCCGCGACCTTCACTGTGCCGCCTCCCGCGCAGGCTGACCCGTGATGCGCTCGATATGCTTGCGCACCTCCGCTGCACGCCTGTCCGAGAACGGGTGCGTGCGCAGGTTCGTCTCTACCCAGCGGTTGCCGACCTTCTCCTCTTGCTGGAGCATCTCCAGAAAGCGCAGCATGCCGTGCGGGTCGTAGCCCGCTTTGTAAGTGTATTCCACCGCGAGCCTATCCGCCTCGTATTCGTGCTGGCGGCTGTAGCGCAGTTGCAGTAGCGCGTCGGTGATTTGGGCGATGTCCTGCACCGTGCCCTTGGTGGCGAGCGCGATCACAATCCCGCGCCACAGCCCTTGCGTGTATTGCTTGTTCGCGTGCCGACGGTTCACATGCGCCATCTCGTGCGCCAGCACGCCCGCAAGCATATCGTCGTCGTCCCCCACCATGTCAATCAGACCTCGAAACACATAAATCGGTCCGCCAGGCAGTGCAAAAGCGTTGACCTCCTTGCCCTCCAGTACCTTGAAGGAGTATTGGAAGTCCTTGTCGCCCACGACAGCGACCAGCCGCTGCCCAATCCGTTGCACGCGCTGCTGCACCGCGGGATCGGGATCCAGTTTGTAGACCCTTTCGACCTCCGCAGCAACTTGCTGCCCGATGCGTACCTCTTCCTTTTTGCTCCAAGTCGTGCCTCGGCAGCCCGTCAGTGTGAGCATCACCCCCAACAGCAACAACCCGAACAGTCCCCTGCGTACTGTGTCTCGCGTCATCATGCGCCTCCTGCGCCGCTATTATACCCGTAGAGCGTGCGACAGAATCCCCCCACTCCCTGCCCTCTCCCCCCTTGAGAAGGGGGGAGAGGGTCGGGGTGAGGGGGGATTCCGCACCCGACAAACGCAAGCGGGTATACTATCTTTCGATGACCGATTTGCGCACGCTAAGTGAGATGCTTCAGGAGGCTCGCCGTCGCCTGAAGGCGATTGGCGAGCATCTTTGACCTCGCCCGCCTGAAGTCGGAGATTGAACGCCTGCAACGCGCCAGCGAGTCGCCGGAGTTCTGGGCGAACCCAGCGCAGGCGCAGGCGACGATGCAACAACTCGCCCGCCTGCGCAACCGTATCGAGCCCGTGGAACGGCTGATGGCGCAGGCGGACGAACTACAAGAGTGGCTCAGCCTGCTGGAGATGGAATACGACGAGAGCACCGCAGCGGAAGTGAGCGCACAGGTCGTCCAACTCCAGCAAGAGGTGGAGCGTCTCGACCTGCTGACGCTGCTCAGCGGCGAGTACGACGCCCACAACGCGATTCTGGAAATCAACTCCGGCGCGGGCGGTACCGAGGCGTGCGACTGGGCGGCGATGCTACTGCGCATGTACCTGCGCTGGGCGCAACGCCGGGGATTCCGCACCGAAATCGTCGACGAATCGCCCGGAACCGTCACAGGCTACTCCAGTGTCGGCGTGCTGGTTGAGGGTGAGTACGCCTACGGGTTGCTCAAGTCGGAACACGGCGTGCATCGCCTCGTGCGAATCTCGCCGTTCGACGCCAACAAGCGACGCCACACCTCCTTCGTGCTGGTAGAGGTGATGCCACAGGTCGAGCAGAGCACATACCAACTCAAGCCCGAAGAGGTGAAAATCGAGACCTTCCGTGCAGGCGGACACGGCGGGCAGCATGTGAACAAGACCGAGTCGGCGGTGCGCGCCACGCACATCCCGACAGGCATCACCGCTTCGTGCCAGAACGAACGCTCCCAGCATCAAAACAAGGAAATTGCTCTCAAGGTGTTAGCGGCGCGCGTCGCCGAATACTACCGCCGCCAAGAGGAACAGAAGATGCGCCAACTCAAAGGCGAAGTCCCCCCTGCAGAATGGGGACACCAAATCCGAAGCTATGTCTTGCAGCCCTACACCTTAGTTAAAGACCATCGCACAGATTACGAGACGGGCAATGTGCAAGCCGTGCTGGATGGTGAAATAGACGGCTTCATCGAAGCGTATTTAAGGTGGAACGCTTCGAGGCGGTCTGCCGTCGAAGCGAGTGCGGAGCGACAACGATGAGATTAGCTTGGTTCGTGTTGGGATGGGTACTGCTGGCTTTAGCAGCGGGCTGGAGCCAGGTCGGTCTGCCGCAGGGGGGGTTGTTGGCAAGCGTCGGCGAGCGTTCCAATCCCGTAGCGCAGACGATTGTGGAGGCGATGCGTTCGGCGACGGGCGCCGACATGGCGCTGCTTGGCGCGGCGTTTTTTAACGAGTCGGCGTCTGTGCCCGAAATGGGCTTCACAGCGGACGACCTCATCAAGTCGCTGGCGCACCCCGATGACGAGGTGGTGGTGCTCAGCCTGCGCGGAGAGCAGATTCTACAGGCGTTGGAGCGCGCGCTCGAGCTCTATCCGCAGAAAAACAACGCTTTCCTCCAGGTGTCAGGCGCGGAGGTGCGCTTTAACCCGAAGGCAGAGCCGGGCAAGCGCGTCGTTAGCGTAATAATTGCGGGCGCGAAACTGGAACCCGAGCGCGTCTACAAGGTAGCGACCACCGCGCCGATGGCGCGGGGCGCACTCGGCTACTTCCGTGTCTGGAGCCGCGACCAGATTACGCAAAGCACTGGGCGCACCGTCGCCGATGTCGTGCGCGACTACTGCAAGTGGCAACGCTCGCTGCTCACTCAGCCTGCGTGGGTCGCGCAGTAGGTCAGCCGAGCCGCTCGCCCACTTGCGGGCGATAGCCGTTGAGGAACGCGCGGATGTCCATGCGCGAGCGACTTTCGGGCTGCACCTCCAGCAGGCGCAACGCACATTGCCCACAGGCAACGCGAAAATCGTCGGGCGCACAGGCGATAACCGTCCCAGGCGCAGCGTCTTCGGTGCACGATGTGACCTCCGCCTTCCAGAGTTTGAGCGTT
>AGQM01002676.1_pt1 | contig 12472 bp, 14 predicted proteins | sample 1512301 | NCBI WGS metagenome assembly AGQM01 (sample SAMN07436262, study PRJNA71319) | hot springs metagenome | isolation source: samples from 5 sites along the outflow channel of Bison Pool, an alkaline... | place: USA: Yellowstone National Park
GGTGATCAAAACGTTCTCCAAGGCATCTGGCGTGTGGGCATAATCTACTATGGCCAACTTCCCTTCCTTGAAAAAGGTCTCAAACCTGCCGGGAACGATTACCCTTTCTACACCCTGTTGTATTGTATCCGCATCCAAGCCAAAGAGAAAGCCCACAAGGATGCCTAAACTGAGATTGTAAGCCTGAAATTCACCCCTTAGGTTGGAGAAAAATTTGTAAGTCCTGCCTTCCCACTCAAGGGTAAGCCTGCTACCCTCAATAGATGTCTCAAAGTTTATTATTCTAAGATTTCCTTCCCTTCCGTAGGTTATGGCTTTCCCTCTGAGCTCCTCCAAGATTCGCCTACCGTATTCATCGTCTATGTTTATTAAGGAATACTCCTGCGAGTACTCCACAAAGAGCCTCAGCTTAGCCCTAAAGTAGTTTTCCATAGAGCCATGATAGTCCAGATGATCTTGAGATAGATTGGTAAAGGCAGTTATAAAAAACTTTGTGCCCCAGACACGCCTTTGGTCTAAAGCATGGGAAGAAACCTCACAGGCTACCGCCTCTGCTCCATCCTCTAGCATTTGCTTTAATGTACGGTGCCACTGGATAGGGTCCGGCGTCGTTCTTCCTTCGTACTCGTATATTTTGTCTTTAAAGCGGTAGTATATGGTGCCTATAAGACCGGTGGGAATATCCCCTGCGTTGAGAACAGACTCCACTATATGGCTACTTGTGGTTTTTCCGTTGGTGCCCGTTATACCCACTACCTTTAGCCTTTCGGAGGGTCTGCCGAAGAACTCATTAGCCAACTCTCCAAGAAGTTTTCTGGTGTCTTCAACCTTGATGATCCTCTCGTCTTTTATTCCTACATCCCTCTCCACAAATACCAAACTGGCACCTCTACTTAGGGCTTCTTGAACAAAGTTGTGCCCATCTGTGGAGGAACCCTTTATGGCCACAAAGACCCACCCTTCCTGAACTTCCTTTGAATTTTGGGTGATGCCCTTTATCTTGGAAAGCTCCACCTTAGACTATTTTAACTCAGAAAGGTATATCTCCGCCCTCTTCCAACCCTCCCAACCCTTCACAAACACATCCTCTATGCTTTTTATGTTAAGTTTTCTAAGCCTTTTGTATTCGCTTAGGTCCTCCAAAAACCTCCTTAAGTGCCCTTCTTCGTCAAAGTAGTACAGGTCCTTTCCCTCCCGTGCCACGCAGTAGTGGTCCTCTTTAACAAAGCCCATGCATACTGGACATCTGGTGCCCTTTGGTGGTGGCTTTGGAGGCCTGAGCTTTTCTTCCCACTTTTCCTTAAAAGCATAAAAGCCCAAGGCGAGTATAAAGCCCGCAAAAACAGACTCTATAGCAAAGGACTGAATGGCTGAAATCTTCCCACTAACAAAACCAAAGAGGGATATAAGAATACCCGAGACGGTGAGCCCCGCAGTGATAAAAACATGCTTTAGGGCAACCCCTTTGAATATAAAGAGCAATGCCATAAGAAAGCCAAAAACTTCAAGGAGCCTTGAAGCAAAGATCAGAAGGTATCCTACCTCACTCATTGGTTTTTTCCGGCAACTTCGTGGGTTTAAAGAGAGGAAGTTGTCTTATGTTCTTTAGTCTATATATGAAGTATTCCCTGTTTTTTTCGGAAAGCGCCATACCCAAAAGACCCGTCATAAAGCTTGCCAAAACAAACATGCCCAAAATTATACCCACAAGCCTTACCCTTTTTCTTCTTTCCGTATCCATTTTAGACTCTCCCTTTTTACAAAGCCCCGCCCAAGGGGACGGGGAGTTTTGGCCACAGCACGAGGCGCACCATAAGCTTATATGTGGGTGTGATAACCCTTATAGTATGCGTAAGGATGCCAGTCTTCGGGCACCTCTACGGGGTACTTCTTGAAGTTTTGAGGTCCAACGGGAGTGTCTGTCGTGGTCCATTCGAGGGATGGAGAACCCCATGGATTGTCGGGTGCCTTTGGACCCCAGAGGCTCTTGATCCAGTTGATAAAGCTCAATAGCACTCCTATTCCGAGTATTATTGAACCGATAGTTTGGATCTGCATCAAGCTAACCCATTCGGGAATAGGTGGATAGTCTGCATACCTTCTTGGCATACCGTGAACCATTCCCATGTACATTTGGAAGAAGTAGAATATGTTGGCACCGATCAGCATCAACCAAAAGCTCAGCTTTGCAAGCCCTTCCGAATACATCTTGCCTATAATCTTTGGATACCAATAGTACATACCGCTGAAGGCTCCAAAGGTGAGAGCCATACCGAGCACATAGTGGAAGTGTCCCACTACAAATAGAGAGTCAGATATACCAAGGTCTATGGACACCATGGCGTTTGGAATGCCCGTAAGACCTCCTATCAAGAACATGAGAATTCCTCCCAAGGTAAAGAGCATGGGAGAGTTGAACCTTATAGCACCCTTGTGCAAGGTTGCCACCCAGTTGAAGATCTTTATACCCGTCGGCACTGCCACAAAGAGGGTTGTATAGGAAAAGATCACCCTTGCCCAGTCTGGCACACCGGAGACGAACATGTGATGAACCCAAGTAAAGAAGCCAACCAACGCTATAGCGTAAATAGCGAGCATCATGGATATGTATCCGAATATGGGCTTTCTGGACATGGTGGATATTACCTCAGAAAACACACCAAAGGCTGGAAGTATCATGATATAAACAACTGGGTGGGAGTAGAACCAGAGAAGGTGTTGGTAGAGCAGTGGGTCTCCACCCAGGGCTGGGTTGTAAAAGTTTGTTCCAAGGTATTTGTCAGTGAAGAGAAGGGTTATTGCTCCCAGAAGGGCTGGCACACCAAAGAGGTTTATAAGGCTCGCTGCCATTATGGTGTGCACAAAAAGGTTTAGCTTTGTCCATCCAAGACCCTTTGCCCTAAGGCTAACAATGGTAGTGATCATGTTAACAGAACCTGCGGTGGATGATACTCCATAAAGGGCAACTATGGCAATATATAGGATGGTAGGACCTGCGTTTTCGTTTATGGAGTAGGGAGGGTATCCCGTCCATAGCATCATGATCCAGTTTTGGGGAATGAGGGTAAGAACTGCCAGCACGCTTGCACCGAAGAAAGCCCAATATCCAAAGGCGTTTAGCCTCGGAAAGGCAAGCTCTTTCGCCCCTATCATCAGGGGAACAAGTATGTTGGCAAATCCACCTACCCAAACGTTTACTGCCCACCAGAGTAGCATAATTGCACCATGTCCAGTAAGAAGATAGTTGTAGAGGTCTGCTCCAGTTTTACCAAACAGAGAGGGTAGTTGGATACCGGGTACAGTCTGTTCAAATCTTACCAGCATACCAAAGAGACCTGCCACCGCAAAGAATACGAGCGTGGTTACGAGGTATAGCATACCTATCTTTTTGTGGTCTGTGGTAAAGAGCCATTCTTTTAAGGTGGCTCCATACCATGGAGTTGATGGAACTTTTGCTACCGCCATGGCTGCACCTCCTTTTATTGGGTTGTAATATTAGCTTCTTTGCTTGAAGTTTGTTGGGCTGGCTCCGCTCCACCAAGCCACTTGTTAAACTCTTCCTCGGGAACAACCTTTAAGATCGCAAACATCCTTGAGTGCCAAGTTCCGCAGTATTCCCTGCAAAAGACAAAGTATTCACCGGGTTTGTTGATTTGGAACCAAAGCCTTGTGATCCTACCGGGCACCGCGTCCTCGGTGATCTTTGCAGGATGCACAAAGAAGGAGTGGATCACATCCCTTGAAGTTAGATAGACCTTAACGGGTTTGCCGGCAGGGATGTATGCCTTTTGTTCCTCTGGGGCTGTGAATCCTTCTGGGTTAAAGAAGGCATAGACCTTCTTTCCGTTGGGATACTCAAACTCCCAACCCCACATGAAGGCAACCACTTTGAGCTCCAAGGCACCCTCTGGAGCGTTCCTCTGCTTTACAAAGTTTGCGAAGGAGTACGTGCCCAAAAACAACACGATGATGATGGGTATGACCGTCCAGAGAACCTCGAGGGCAGTGTTTCCTTCAATGTGTTCTCCTTCCTCACGCTCTCCTTTTTTGTAGCGGTACTTGACGATGAAATAGATGGTGGGGATTGCTACTATTAGGTAAATTATGACCGCTACCCAGAACCATACCTTTACTGAGTTCTCCCAGTAAACCCTCGGATAGGCAAGAACTTCCTCCGCAAAAACTGACCCAGTAAGAGCCAGCAGTGTTAATAGGTACTTCATGGCTACACCTCCTTTGCTCTTTTAATAAAGGCGTAAGCAAGGGTAAAACTACCCAAAGTAAAGCCAGCTATAGCAAAGAGTACTACCGGGTTTAGTCCATACTTGCCTGTGTTGGGGTCGTACTTGTAGCAGACCATGAAGGCTATATCCACTATGGTGTTTTTGGTGATCCTGAAGGTCTCTGCCTCCGCCAAGGCGATCCTAAAATCCGTCTCCCTTGGAGATATACCATACAGGTATCTTGATACCTTACCCTCTGGGTCTATGAATATCACCACGTTGGGATGGACAAAAACCCTGTCCTGCCTTGAGTAGAAGAACCTGTAACCCAAAGACTGAGATAACTTCTTTATATCCTCTTCCTTCATAATGCCAAAGGTCCAACGGGAGGAGGGAGAGATACCCAGCTTTTTCTTGAACTCCTGCAAATCTCTTAGGGTATCCTCCTTGTCAAAGGAAAGCACAATTCCCCTAAAGTCTTTGCTTATGTTTTTGGATGCGTCTATGGCATTTTTGATTATGAGAGGGCACGCGGAGTCGCAGGTGTAGTAGCCGAGGATCAGGGCGGTGGGATGTCCCTTTATGTAGTCCAATAGCTTGTGGGTTCTCCCCTGTTCGTCGGTAAATTCCACATCCGCAACCTGTTTGCCCAAATACTTTTCCTCTTCAATCTTCAAGATCGTTGGGTCAAAGAAGCCTTCATGGCCTTTGGGCATGGGCACAGCCCAAGTAAGGGTTAAGACCCCAAACACGGTAAGCAGGACTAACACCCACCTCATGGCTTAAAAGGTTCCGTAAGAACCTACTATGTAAGCGGTGCCAGCCACCAAAAGCCAAGCCAGATCCACAAAGTGCCAGTAAAAGCTTGCAGCCTTTATTGGAGTGATCCTTCCTAGGGCTTTACCACTTGTTAGCAAAAGCACCAACTGTATACCTATTCCTACGATAACGTGAGAGGCGTGCACGCTGGTTAGCACGTAAAAACCAGTGCCATACATGTTGGAGCTTATTGTGAAGCCCTTTTCCCAAAGGTGCATCCACTCCCAAGCGTGCAAAGCTAAGAACAAGGTGCCAAGTACCATGGTTGCTATAAGCCACATACGGTATCCACCAAGGTCGTTATGTTCCAAAGCCTTCTCCGCCTTCCATATGGTAAAGCTTGAAGCCCAAAGGATAAGGGTCAGAAGACTTACCAGAGGCAAGTTCATTCCACCCTCAGGGATCCATTTCGTAACCCACTCAGTGGCGTTCGCAACCCTTGCCATCCAAAAGCCCGCAGAGATTGAGCCGAATATTACGACTTCCGCAAAGACAAACCAAACCATACCCTGAAAGCCAAGCCCTTGGTCTGGTTCCCTTGAGAAGTGCTCATTAGCCCAGCCCACCACACCTATTACCAAGAGCACAAGGGCTACGCCTGCAAGTATAAGCCCCACAAGGCTCCATCCCCATCCAAAATACGCAACCGCCGCCAAAGAGAGAACTGAGGATGCGGTGCCCAGTAGGATCACAAGGCTTTGGTTCCAAATCAACAAGCCCGGTGAATACTTTGTCTTTTGCAGGGAATACTGCGGAACTTGGCACTCAAGGATGTTTGCGATCTTAAAGGTTGTTCCCGAGGAAGAGTTCAACAGGTGGCTTGGTGGAACCCAGCCAGCCCAACAAACTTCAAGCACAGAAGCTAATATTACAACCCAATAAAAGGAGGTGTAGCCATGGCGGTAGCAAAAGCCCCTTCAGTTCCATGGTATGGAGCTACATTAAAGGAATGGCTCTTTACCACAGACCACAAAAAGGTAGGTATGCTCTACCTTGTAACTTCACTTCTATACTTTGCGGTGGCGGGTCTCTTTGGTATGCTGGTAAGATATGAACAAACCGCACCAGGTATCCAACTACCCTCCCTCTTTGGTAAAACGGGGGCAGACCTTTACAACTATCTGCTTACTGGACATGGTGCGGTTATCCTGCTCTGGTGGGCAGTCAATGTTTGGATGGGTGGCTTTGCCAACATACTTGTTCCCCTGATGATAGGTGCAAGGGATGTTGCCTTCCCGAGGCTAAACGCCTTTGGATACTGGGCTTTCTTTGGTGCCAGCGTGCTGGTGCTTCTTACCCTCATTCCCCAAAACTGGATCATAATGCTATGGACTGGATATCCTCCCTACTCCATAAACGAAAACGCAGGTTCCACCATCTTATATATTGCCATAGTTGCCCTTTATGGAGTATCATCCACCGCAGGTTCTGTGAATATGATCACTACCATTGTTAGCCTTAGGGAAAAGGGGCTTGGATGGACCAAGCTAAACCTTTTTGTGTACTCCATACTCCATAATGGCGGCGAGCCTTATAGACCTCTTTGGTGTGCCAGCCCTTCTGGGAGCAATAACCCTTCTCTTCACTGACAAATACCTTGGAACAAACTTTTACAACCCAGCCTTGGGTGGAGACCCACTGCTTTACCAACATCTTCTCTGGTTCTACTCTCACCCAGTTGTTTATATCATGATCCTTCCAGCCTTCGGTGTGTTCTCTGAGGTAATATCCACCATATCCAGAAAGCCCATATTCGGATACATATCCATGATGCCTCGCTATTTACGCTATAGCGTTGGTTGGCTTCTTTACTTAGGTTCACCACATGTTCGTCTCTGGTGTGCCAGACTGGACAAATGTGCTCTTTTCTTATACAACCCTCTTTGTGGCAGTGCCAACGGGTATAAAGATCTTCAACTGGGTGGCAACCTTGCACAAGGGTGCTATAAGGTTTAACTCTCCCATGCTCTTTACTTTAGGTGGCATTCTCATGTTCTTGATAGGAGGTCTTACGGGCATTCCAAACGCCATGGTATCCATAGACCTTGGTGTATCTGAACTCTCTATTCGTAGTGGGACACTTCCACTATGTGCTTGGTATGGCTCTTACCTTTGGAGCCTTCAGCGGTATGTACTATTGGTATCCAAAGATTATAGGCAAGATGTATTCGGAAGGGCTTGCAAAGCTGAGCTTTTGGTTGATGCTGATCGGTGCCAACGTATTCCACTTCTTCCAAACGTACATGGGAATGGTTCACGGTATGCCAAGAAGGTATGCAGACTATCCACCTATTCCCGAATGGGTTAGCTTGATGCAGATCCAAACTGTTGGTGCGGTAATACTTGGAATAGGAATCTTGCTTAGCTTTATCAACTGGATCGAGAGCCTCTGGGGTCCAAAGGCACCAGACAATCCATGGGGTTCTCCATCTCTCGAATGGACCATGACAGACACCCCCGTGGGACCTCAAAACTTCAAAAAGTACCCTGTAGAGGTGCCCGAAGACTGGCATCCTTACGCATACTATAAGGGTTATCACACCCACATATAAGCTTATGGTGCGCCTCGTGCTGTGGCCAAAATTCCCCGTCCCCTTGGGCGGGGCTTTGTGAAAAGGGAGAGTTTAAAATGGATATGGAGAGAAGAAAAAGGGTAAGGCTTGTGGGTATGATTTTGGGCATGTTTGTGTTGGCAAGCTTTATGACGGGTCTTTTGGGTATGGCACTCTCCGAAAAAAAAGGGAATACTTCGTGTATAGACTAAAGAACATAAGACAACTTCCTCTCTTTAAACCCACGAAGTTGCTGGAAAAAACCAATGAGTGACGCAGGATACCTTCTGATCTTTGCTTCAAGGCTTTTTGAGGTTTTTGGCTTTCTTATGGCATTACTCTTCATATTCAAAGGGGTTGCCCTCAAGCATGTTTTTATCACTGCTGGACTTACCGTCTCGGGTATTCTTATATCCCTCTTTGGTTTTGTTAGTGGGAAGATTTCAGCCATTCAGTCCTTTGCTATATAATCCGTTTTTGCAGGTTTTATACTTGCCTTAGGCTTTTATGCCTTTATGGAAAAGCGGGAAGAAAAGCTCAGACCTCCAAAACCCCCACCAAAGGGTACCAGATGTCCAGTATGCATGGGCTTTGTGAAAGAGGACCACTACTGCGTAGCACTGGAGGGAAAGGACCTATATTACTTTGACGAAGAAGAGCAATTAAAGAGGTTTTTGGAGGACCTAAGCGAATACAAGAGGCTCAGAAAACTTAACATAAAGAGCATAGAGGATGTGTTTGTAAAGGGCTGGGAGGGTTGGAAGAGGGCGGAAACCTACCTCTCTGAGTTAAAATAGTCTAAGGTGGAGCTTTCCAAGATAAAGGGCATCACTCAAAATTCAAAGGAAGTTCAGGAAGGTTGGGTTTTTGTAGCCATAAAGGGTTCCTCCACCGATGGGCATAACTTTGTTCAAGAAGCCCTAAGTAGAGGTGCCAGTTTGGTATTTGTGGAGAGGGATGTAGGAATAAAGGACGAGAGGATCACTAAAGTAGAAGACACCAGAAAACTTCTTGGAGATTTGGCTAATGAGTTCTTTGGCAAACCTTCCGAAAAGCTAAAATTGGTGGGTATAACGGGCACCAACGGAAAGACCACAAGTAGCCACATAGTGGAATCTGTTCTCAACGCAGGGGGCATACCCACCGGTCTTGTGGGTACTATATACTACCGCTTCAAAAACAAGATATACGAGTATGAAGGAAGAACAACGCCGGACCCTATCCAGTGGCACCGGACCTTAAAGCAGATGTTGGAAGATGGGGCAGAGGCAGTAGCCTGTGAGGTTTCTTCCCATGCTTTAGACCAAAGGCGTGTTTGGGGCACAAAGTTTTTTATAACCGTCTTTACCAACCTCTCTCAGGATCATCTTGACTACCATGGCTCTATGGAAAACTACTTTCGGGCAAAGCTGAGGCTCTTTGTGGAGTATCCGCAGGAGTATTCTTTAATAAACATAGACGACGAATACGGTAGGCGAATTTTGAAAGAACTCAAAGGAAAAGCTATAACTTACGGAAGAGAAGGAAACCTTAAAATAATAGACTTTGAGACATCTATTGAAGGTAGCAGGCTCACTCTTGAGTGGGAAGGCAGGACATACAAATTTTTCTCCAACCTAAGGGGTGAATTTCAGGCTTACAACCTCAGCTTGGGCATCCTTGTGGGCTTTCTCTTTGGTTTGGATGCGGAGACAGTCCAACACGGTATAGAAAGGGTAATCGTTCCCGGCAGGTTTGAGACGTTCTTCAAGGAAGGGAAGTTGGCAATAGTAGATTATGCCCACACGCCGGATGCCTTGGAGAAGGTCTTGATCACCGCCAGAAGGCTAACAAAGGGCAAGTTATGGGTGGTCTTTGGTGCCGGTGGCAACAGGGACAAGACCAAAAGACCTTTGATGGGAAAGGTTGCGGAAAAGTGGGCTGACCTTGTGGTTATAACTTCCGACAACCCAAGGTGGGAAGAACCCGAAGCTATAATAGAGGACATTTTGAAGGGCATAGAACAGAAGCAAAAGGTCTTTGTGCAAAAGGACAGAAAGGAAGCAATAAAGTTTGCCCTGCAAAACGCCAAAGAGGGAGATGTAGTCCTCATAGCGGGCAAAGGACATGAAGACTACCAAGAAATAAAGGGAGTAAAATATCCCTTTAAAGACCAAGATGTTGTGAAGGAGGTATTGAATGTGTGATTTGGAGAATCTGTATTACCATCTCAGGGATGAGCTTTTGAGGATTTACAAGGAGGCAGAAACACCCTTTCCAAAGGTAAAGCTCACCAATCTTCAGTCTGCCAGGCTTTGCGGTCTTGCCAACTTAGCCAAGCTGATCCTCTATTTGGAAAGGGATGGATACTTGCAAATAAGCAACAAAGATCAAAGCTTTCAGGATTGGGAAGTGCAGATAGAGGCATCCATATTAGATTTTATGCTGGGCTCCTGATGTATCCAAAGAAGTCCATAAGGGAACTACCCAAGGACCTGCGCCCTCGGGAAAAACTCGCCAAGTTTGGTGCGTCCGCCCTATCGGATGAGGAGCTTTTGGCGGTTATCTTCGGCTCTGGCACCAAGGAAGAGGATGTTATGAGCTTGGCAAGCAAGGTAGTTAGCTTAGGATGGGAAACGCTGATGTCTATGGATGTGGAGGAGCTAACTAAGAAGATCAAAGGTTTGGGCTTTGCTAAAGCTTGCCAACTCAAAGCAGTTATAGAACTTGCCAAAAGGATAAACGACCCCTATGGAGATTTTAGAATTTCCAACCCTCAGGATGCCTACAATTTTGTCAAAGAAAAGGTACTCTTTGACGAAAGGAGGGAACATCTCATTGCCCTTTATCTTACACCAACCAACAAGGTGATAGATTACGAAGTGGTTGCCATAGGTAAAATGAACGCCCTTTATGCAGAACCAAAGGACATACTCTACACCGCGGTAAAAAAGGCATGCAGTTCTTTGATCGTCCTACACAACCATCCCAAGGGAGACGCAAAACCATCAAAGGAAGACATAGAGTTCACCAAAAGACTAAAGCAAGCCTGCGAGCTGTTGGGTTTTGAACTTTTAGACCACATTATCATTAACCAAAAGGACTTTTTCTCGTTCAGAAGTAACGGACTTCTTTAGACCTCCGCCCCTTCCAAAGATTCTTCACATTTGCATAATCTCTCCTCTGGGAGATTCTCTACAAATAGCCTTAGCACCTCCTTTATTTCCTCCTCTTTGTTTTTCATCATTAAAATAACCTCCTCGCTGGTTAGACGATAGCCTGCAATGCCTGCCGCTGGGTTTGCCACTACACAAAGGCTTGCATAGCACATACCGAGCTCCCTCGCCAAAGCAACCTCCGGATAGCCGGTCATACCTACCACATCTCCACCCAACAGCTTTATAGCCCTTATTTCTGCAGGTGTTTCAAACCTTGGACCCTCCGTGCAGGCATAAACACCCGCAGGGTGATAGCTGAGCTTTAACTCTTCTAAGGTTTCAATCAAAACCTTTCTCATATGAGGGCAATAAGCCTGCGTCATATCCACATGAACTACCTTTTTTTCTCTCAGGAGCTTGGAGGGTTTGTCCTCTCCTTGTACATCCACCGAATAAAAACCCTTATAAAAGGTGTCTTCCCGTCTCTTGGTTAAATCTATGAGGTCATCCACCACCACAAAGTCCCCCGGCTTAAACCTCTCATTGATAGCCCCCACCGCAGAAATGGCTAAGACCCTTTTTACTCCAAGTTCCTTAAAAGCCCAAAGGTTTGCCCTGTATGGCACAAGGGAGGGAGGATACTGATGGTTTAGCCCATGCCTTGATATGAAGGCAACTTGCTTTCCACTTAGCTCACCCAAAACCACAGGAGAAGAAGGCTCTCCAAAGGGTGTGTTTAGGGACACCTCCCTGAGATTTTTTAACCCATCCATTCTATAAAGTCCGCTTCCGCCTATAACACCAAGCATGATAAAATCTTAACATGCATAAGTTTGACCCAGAAAAACTGAAGAAGTTAGACGATCCAGAAAGGCTTAGCCTTTTTGACCCGGAGGCAGTTCTCAAATCCTTTGGGTTTAAAGCCCGGCATGACAGTCCTTGATGTGGGCACAGGTGCAGGCTTTTATTTACCTTACCTTTCCAAAATGGTCTCAGATAGCGGAAAGGTCTATGCCATAGACATAAGCCCAGAGGCGGTGGAGTATGCAAAGAACAAAGTTAGCCAACTTGGGCTAAAAAACGTGGAGGTTCTGCTGTCCCAGGAGAACCAAATTCCACTCCCGGACAACACTGTAGATTTCACGTACATGGCTTTTGTCTTTCATGAACTGGAGGACCCAGTGAAGTTTTTAAAAGAGCTTGAAAGGGTAAGCAAACCAATTAGCTACCTTGCCCTCATAGACTGGAAGAAGGAGGAAAGGGACAAAGGACCACCACCGGAGGAGGTCTATTATGAGTGGGAGGTGGGTATGATCCTAGAAGAGGCTGGTTTAAGGGTAGGAAGGGTGGTGGAAGTGGGACCCTACGCCTACGGCTTTTATGCGATGTTTGTAAAGCAATGAAAAGAAGTGAAAAGTATATAAAGTATGGAGTAAAGCTTGAGGATAGGTATCTAATCTACGAGGAGGAAAACCGCAGGGTAGCTGTGCCATACTCCCACATAGCTTTTTTGTATGTATCAAAAAATAACTTAGTGATCCAAACGGATAGCGTAGAGAGGCTTGTAATAAAACTTGATACAGAGGATACCGCCAATGAGCTCTTTGAAGATATCCTAGTTTTCATAGAAAGGCTATACATTAGATGAACCTTTACTTCAAAATTCTTCTCGTCGTAAATCACAAAAAGGCTAAACAGCGTAGTAAAGACTATAGGTCCCAGGATATTCCCACAAAGCCAA
>AGQM01117210.1_pt1 | contig 12469 bp, 12 predicted proteins | sample 1512301 | NCBI WGS metagenome assembly AGQM01 (sample SAMN07436262, study PRJNA71319) | hot springs metagenome | isolation source: samples from 5 sites along the outflow channel of Bison Pool, an alkaline... | place: USA: Yellowstone National Park
GTATTCGCTTTTCCGCCGATAAAGGCGCAAAAGTGATCAATCTCAGCCTGGGCGCGACCCTTACCCTCAACGCCGATGAACCGTCGGCGCTCGTCAATGACGCCATTGTCTATGCGCAGCAGCAAGGGGCGCTGGTAGTCGTCGCGGCGGGGAATGATGCGGTACCTTTGCCAAACGCAATTGCGGTCGATAACCCGGATGTGCTGGTGGTTGCTGCGACCGATGAGCGTGACCGCAAGGCGCCCTTCTCCAACTCTGGTCCGTGGGTAGCAGTCAGCGCGCCGGGGGTCAATATCCTCTCCACAATGCCAACCTACGAGGTGTTTCTGACCAGCAATCGGTTGCCGCCTGATGAACGTTTTCGCCGTAACTACGACTATATGAGCGGCACCTCGCAGGCGACACCATATGTTGCGGCGCTGGCAGCGCTCCTCTTTTCGGCGAATCCTGATTGGAGCCCAGCGCAGGTCGCCGAAGCCATCCGCTCAAACGCCACAAACATCCGCGACCTGAACCCCCGATTTGAACTGGGGACGGGGCGGATCGATGCCTGCAAGTCGTTTGGCGGTCCGCCAGCGGAAGCGGCGCCGCAGCCAGCGCTGCCTCCATCAACGGTGCGCGGCGAGTCGTTCCTTGGTCTTCTGGCGCTCTGCATATGTGGCATTGTGCTGGCACTAGTGGCGATGACGCTCACATTTATCCGGGGAGGTCAGCGGCGCGCGCCGACTCCTGTTCCAGTTCCAGCGCCTGTGCCGGTCTATACGCCGCCGCCAGCGCCCACGCCGCCGCAACCCTACCGAATGCTGCCCGTTGCCGCACCGCAACCACCAACCGGCGCCTGGGGAACACTTATGGTGATCGCTGGCGCTGCGCAACCGCGCACCTATTTGCTCGCTGGCGCAGAGGTGCTGATCGGGCGCAGCGAAGAGTGTCAGATTGTGCTAATCGGCGACGGCAGTGTTTCGCGGCGTCACGCTATTGTGCGCAACGACGGGCGCCAGGTAACGGTGGCGGACGCCGGCAGCAGTCACGGTACGTACCTCAACGGTGTTCGCATTACCCAACCGACACCGGTGCGTCGTGGTGATGTGCTCCAGGTCGGTCAGACGCAATTGCGGTTTGGGTGATGCTAGAGCGTGACCTTCTTATGTCTTCTGGCAGGTACGTTCCGCCTTGCCGCTATCCTTCACTTATCTATCGACGAGCCCCTGCATTCATTTCTTACAGAAGTGGATTTTTTGGAAAGCCCCCGCGTACCATCTCCTGTTTCAGGTATCAGGACGGCCCATCTCCCCCTTCTCCCCTTGTGGGAGAAGGGGGACAGGGGGATAAGGGGGTAAAGGCTCATCGGAACGGGACGTTCGTCATCACGGGGTGCCCCCAATCATTTGCAGGCTACGCTGCCGTTGCGCAGGGTGGGGGCGATCACGGGGCGTCCGCAATGATGAAGATGACGAATATGCTAGTGTTCGCCCTTGTGCCTTGGGGAAGGTTTATGTATTCACGTCACACCTCAATTGTCGTCTCCACGTTCCAGGTTACTGCCGAAGGTCGCCAGCACACCGTTAATCAACTGCTGCCGCTTGGCGGGTGACGGACTGGCTTCGGGGTAGAGCGGCAGGGAGAACCAGGGCGGCGTTTCGCCGTTCTGAACGGTTTCCGCGGCATGTCGCCTTCGTTGTCCGGTCGTCCCCAATTGGAAACGTTGAATTTTGCGCGTCCTTCCATGACATCACGGGTGATCAGCCACGAAGCAAGCGCGATAGTGCTGTACCAGGGCCATGTCGTTTCGTTGCTATGACAGTCGGCGCAGGCGCGGAAGAAGGGCGCGCGTGTCTGCGGACTGTCCCATGCCGGTTCCGCAATAACCGGCGGATCCGTATGGTCGCGGCCATACGGGACGAACTGGATGATCAGCAGCACCCCCACGAAGCCTGCCAGAACCATAGCAGCGATTCGTCTCGCACCGCCTGTGCGGGTTGCCTTGCTTTGCTGTATGTATGCTGTCATATGTGTAAGTATGAATGCGGGCGCTTCGCAATGCTCCAGCGCACACATCATCCTGCAATCCTCAACGTTCCACCCTTATCCTCACCGCAAGGACGCGGTAGACGGTCGGAAACAGCACGCTGCCGCCGCTTCCCCGATAGATCGCACGCGCCAGATCGGTCGTGCTATCTATCGCTGCTGCTCCAGATACCATGTGTCAGCACCGGTATGAAGACGGTAAAACCGGAGAAAAATGGATCAGTCGCTAGGCGCGTCATCCAACAATCCAATTTTGACATAAAAAACTTAACCCAACAATCGCTAGGCAGAAGGTGATCGATTGCATGGTGAAATCCTTACCGTGATGAGCGGGTTGCGACCACTAGAACCGGACGTTGCACCGGCTGGCTGACCGTCACTGGCGCACTAACGTCGCGCAGCGCCAGAGCATTGGCGCTCACCGGCGGCATCGGGGTGGCGACGACCGTCTCAACGCTCAGCGACTCTGCCGGCGCCAGCGGTTGCGGTGTCGGGATGGGTGGCGGCGCAGCGATGGTCGGTTGCGCCGTTTCCACCGGAAGGGTGGTCAATAATGGGTCGCTCTGGATGACAGCTGTCCGGTTCTGGGCTGCCAGCAGCGCCTACCTGCTCAATGTGACGGCCACTGCTGCCATGCTGGGAGGACGTATCGCTGTAGAAAGCGCGGTAGGTGTCGGCACAACTGTCGTGATCTCCCTTCCGCGCGCGCCCGACCGCAAGCTAGCGGAGTCGCTGGAACACATTTCGGGGTAGGATGCTGAACAGCCGTGATCTTCTTGCGCCCTCATCGCCACTTTCTCTCAAGTGTAGAGTTTTTGGGAGAGATGAGCGATGTTCTGCATTCTTATGCGCCTTTGCCCCTCATCCCCCCAACTCCCCTTCTCCCACAAGGGGAGAAGGGGGATTTTGGGCGTTCTGATGCCTGAAACGGGAGATAGCACGCAGGGGCTTGCCAAAAAATCTACCCCTATTGCCGCTTCCCCTGTCGCCGGAACCCTGCCGGGGTAAGACGCAGAACGGCGATCCGGCAGGCAATGTTATCTTCTGGTTGCTTTATAATACAGTGAAGTGCAGCCTGGTTGACCGGCGGGAACGCGTATACGAGTGAGACATCCGCGTACCCTGGGTGCGGCGATGCGGGCGAGGACGACCGCACTCCCAGGGTGTGCCTGCGGGCGGGGACGCCAGCAGACCTGCATGGCGCAATTGAGGAAACCTATGAAACAGCGACGGTTCGGCGCGCACATGTCGATTAGTGGTGGGTTACACACCGCCTGCGAGCGCGGACGACGCGCAGGGTGCGATGTTGTTCAGATTTTCAGCAAGAACCAGCAACAGTGGCGCGCCAGACCGCTGACCGATGAGGAAATTGCGCGCTTCAAGGAAGCGCAGGTCACCGAAGGTGTTCCAGTCGTCATGGTGCACGATTCGTATCTGATCAACCTAGCAGCGCCGGATGATGAGTTGTGGCACAAATCGATTGTGGCGTTCCGCGAGGAATTGGAACGCTGCGCACTGCTCGGCATCCCCTGCCTGGTCACCCATCCCGGTGCGCACATTGGTTCCGGCGAAGACACCGGGTTGCGCCGCGTTGCCGCAGCGCTCGATCTGGTGTTCGAGACCGGCGTCGGGCGCGATGTGATCGTGCTGCTGGAAACGACCGCGGGGCAGGGGAGTAGTCTGGGGCGGCGGTTTGAGGAACTGGCGCGCATTATCGAATACTCGCGCCATCCGGAACGTCTCGGCGTCTGCGTCGATACCTGCCACATTTTTGCCGCCGGGTACGATATTCGCACGCCTGAGTCCTATGCGGCGACGATCGAAGAACTCGACCGCGTGATCGGCATCGCGCGCGTCAAAGCTTTCCATCTCAACGACTCGCAGAAAGAGCTGGGCAGCCGGGTTGATCGCCACACCCATATTGGTGAAGGGTGTATCGGGCTGGAAGGGTTTCGCGCGCTGGTGAACGACGAACGCTTTGCCGGTCTGCCGATGGTGCTGGAAACGCCCAAAGGCGATGACCTTGCCGATGATGTGCGCAATCTGGCGACACTGCGCAGTCTGTGCAATGGGCAATCGGAGCATGACGACGAAAGGTGACACGCTGTGCCCGTTCCTTCTGGCTTGTTGATCGACATCGCTGTGCTGATCGTTCGCGAGATCTGGCGCAGTCGGCGGCGGCGTACCATGCCAGCAACTGCGCGCACGCCAATCCAGTCGCGTCCCCCTGCCCGCCAACTTTCACCTATTGGGCGTCTGCTGCGCCTGGTGGCAATTGTGGCGATCCTATGGCTGGTGTGGCGGGAAGTCACCCGGCGACGGGAGGCACTTATCGCGGCGCGCCGCGCAGTATCTGTGTCTGCCGCTCCGCCCCTGGCGCCGCCCGCCGCGCCTGGTATGCCTGGATCGCTAGAGGAAGCGACACCACCCGCAGCATCGCCTGCACCCGTGCCCGCCGTAATGCTGCCCGCCGCGCCCGGTGCGCCTGAGTCGCTGGAGGAAGCGACGTCGCCTGGATCGGAACGGGAGGGCGGGGTGACGGACTCCCCCGCGCCTGCTGCGGCGTCGGACGACTCTGAAGCAGAGGCGCAGGAGACTCGCAACGGCGAACTGATCGGATGGTGCGCGCGCTGTCGTGAACACCACCCAATGCAGCGTGTCACGTACACAACCAATGTCAGTGGACGTCGCATCGCCCGCGGCGTCTGCCCGGTTTGCGGCGCCGGCATCACCCGCTTCGTCGCCTGGGGGGAAGAGGGAGGGTTGAGGGTTGAAGGTTGAAAGTCAGACTTGCCGTTTACTTATTTTTGGGGCGCTAAATGAGTCCCCGCTTGCCACCAAACAGCGGCTCGGCTTCAAAGACTATCTCCCACTTACGGCAAGTTCTCAGTTCTCGATTCTCAGTTCTTGGTTCTCAGCTCACCGGAGGACATTTTGAAAAGCGATCTTGACCGATTGATGGCTGAACGCAACCTGGACGCAATCGTTGTCGAAGGACCCGACGGCTTGGAGAGCGCCAATCCCGACTACAACTACTTCGTCGGCGGGCGACACATTCCCGGACTGATCATCAAAAAGCGTGGCGAACCTGCCATGCTACTGCATGGTCCCTGGGAACAGAACGAAGCCGAACAGACTGGGCTGACGCTTGTGTTGCTCAACCGCTGGAACATCCGTGAGATTCTCCAGCAGTTTCCTGATCGCCTGGAGGCGCGGGTGGAGCAGCGCCGCCGTATCTTTGCTGATCTCGGTGTCCGAGGGCGGGTCGGCATTTACGGGACGGTCAAGGCAGGTCCCTTCTTCGCGCTTATGACACGCCTGGCACAGCAACTCGACGACCTGGAGATCGTCGCCGAACTCGACCGGGACGTTATCTCGATGGCGCGGTTGACCAAAGATGCGGATGAAATCGAGCGCATGCGCGCCGTCGGGCGCAAAACGTGCGCAGTGTTGCAGGCGGCAGTCGATTTCATCAGGGCAGGGCGGATCGACGATGACGTTGTGCGCGGTGCCGACGGCGCGCCGCTAACGATCGGCGATGTGCGACGGCTGATGCTGCGCGAGATGGCGGCGCTTGGATTGGAAGCGCCCGCTGGCATGATCATCTCCCAGGGGCGTGATGCCGGTCTGCCGCATGCGCGCGGCGACGATGCCATGCCTCTGCGTCCGGGGCAGGCGCTGGTGATCGATCTCTTTCCGCGTGAAGCTGGCGGGGGGTACTTCCACGACATGACCCGCACTTTTGCAATCGGGTATGCCCCACCGGAACTCCAACAGGCTTACGACGATGTACTTGGCGCATTTACGATGGTGATGAACGCATTTAAGGCAGGTGCACCGACCAGAACGTACCAGGATATGGTGTGCGCCTACTTCGAGGAGCGCGGTCATGACACGATCCGCCGCACCTATCCGATTGAAGAAGGGTACATCCACTCACTCGGTCATGGGCTGGGGCTGGAGATCCACGAAGACCTGAGTTTCTCATCGTTGGTCGACCGGGGCGACACCATTGAACCTGGCGCGGTCTTTACTGTCGAACCGGGGCTGTACTATCCGAGCCGGGGGTTTGGCGTGCGGATCGAGGATACCTGCTACTGTACACCAGACGGTCGCTTCGAGAGCCTGACGCCTTTCCCAAAGGAGTTGGTGATCGCCTAGATGCGTAGCTGTAGAAGTAACCACGGACGGGGACGGATAGGACGGATGGACGCGGATGGTATCAATACGTCCGCGCCGATCTGTCCCAATCTGCTCCAATCTGTGTTCTATTCCAGGGAGTTCGGGGTTATAGTGAAGGCGGGGCGGAAGATGTCACGCTTCCTTGGTGGACGGAGGCACAGGCATACGTGTTCACACTTCTCCCGGAAGCGCGGGCATCTTGTCCTCGGAGACGCGACGCGGGCGGGACGCCCGCGCTCCCAGGGTGTCACCTGCGATTGACGCGCTCATCAACACGGCGGCGATGGGACGCCCGCGCTCCCACAGGACGCCCGCGCACCCAGGGGACGCTCGCGCTCAGCGCGGGCATCTTGTCCTCGGAGACGCGACGCGGGCGGGACGCCCGCGCTCCCAGGGTGTCACTCCAGGTGTGAACGGTTACTCGTCAGCACATCGGCAGGCGCAACAACGATAATCTCGTCGAAATCTCGGAAATCATCGCCGTTAAACGTCAACAGATGTGTGACCTCATGGGCAAGCATCGCCGCAACCAGTCGTGCGTCGTGAACGTGTCTACCGGTGATTTGATGTTTGGTGACGAGTTGGCACCAGTGCACAAAGATTGCCGGTGTCTCTTCGAGCAGTGGAAACAGATCGAGGAGCCGATCAATTTCCTGGTGCACCGTAGCGACTGGCCAGCCGAGGCCATTAGCCTAGATTGGTCGGCTTGCGACAGACCAGAACTCGATCAGGTTCTGCGCCGTCAAATAGATTTCGTTGCCACGCTCAAGCAACGCCACCAGGGCATCGACGGCGAGCGCGTGATGGGGCGATGCGCGCTGCACGGCGCGTAGCCAGATGTTTGTATCGAGTGAGGTATGCGCTCATCAGTCGTACAACCGGTCACGGCGCAAAGCTTCGTCTGGGATAGGCAGCGCGGACGGACGCTCGAGCCCAGCCCATTGTCGCGCAGCTTCAGCCCGCTCCTGCGGGGTTGCGGTCAGCCAGAACGGTGTGATCCGGCGCAGGATGATCGTCTCCCCCTGTACTTCAAGCACGAAGCGGGTGTGCGGCTTCACTGCGTCCAGCAGGGCGCGAGGCAACTGAATTGCTCCCTGTGCATCAACTTCGATGATCGTGCGCATTGCGCGTGCTCCTTTCGGATTGATCTGCCTGCATTATCCACGAGACGCACCCGTTGAGCAACTCCCCGGCATAGCGGGCGCTGGCGCCAGCGGGGACAACGGCAGCGCCGTCGCCCACATGCTCTGTAGCGGCGTGCCGCAGGATCGCACCGCATTCCTGCCGGGTGCACGGACGTCCTCGCCCGCTCCAGACCGAAGATGACCGAGATTGCCGCCTGGCTGAAAACGCACACGCTGTCTGAAGGAGTGGAGATAAAGGGAAAGCGTTCACCTTTCTCCTGGGAGTGAGGGCATCTTGCCCTCTGAGACGCGACGCAGGCGGGACGCCCGCGCACCCAGGAGACGCCCGCGCTCAGCGAGGGCATCTTCCCCTCGGAGACGCGACGCAGGCGGGACGCCCGCGCACCCAGGGTGTTACCCATTACAGGGGTAGGTTTTTGGGGAAGCCTCTGCGTGTCATCTACCGTTTCAGGCATCAGGACGCCCAAAATCCCCCTTCTCCCCTTGTGGGAGAAGGGGGCAGGGGGAAGAGGGGCAAAAGCGTATGGGAATGCAGCAGATCACTCATCTCTCCCGAGAAATCTACCCTTGAGAGGGGTGTCACCCCAGGTTTGAACGGTCGCAGGGGGAAAACCGGCACGCTACGCGCTGAACCGAATCTGGGATTGACCAGAACGACGAATCCGGCTACAATGGGAGCAGATAGTCTCTCCGCATCCGTCCATCAAGTCACGCATACATCACAGGTCAGCACCATACGTCAGGTCGCGCACAGCCGGTCGTTGTTCAGCGTATGTACCGGTTACGCTGGTTATATGTTCTGACAGGTAACCCATTCAGGGGCGAACCTTCGCCGCTGTAGCAGGGTCAGGAGCGGATTTTATGGCGAATGGCAACGGTGCGTCTCTGTCACCACCGCAGTTGGAGATAGACAGCGTCAGTCTTGACTTCGGCGGGGTTCGCGCTCTGTCAAATGTATGTTTCAATATCTACCCCGGAACTATTCAAGCCATCATTGGACCGAACGGCGCTGGTAAAACCAGCCTGCTCAACTGTATCAGCGGATTGTACCGCCCGCAACATGGGGCGATTCGCTTCGAAGGGCGCAACATTATCGGTATGGCGCCCCACGCCATTGCCCGTCTTGGCATTGCGCGCTCCTTCCAGAATATCGAGCTGTTCCGCCATATGACCGTTCTCGATAACCTGATGCTGGGGCGCCACATCCACATGCGCAGCGGCGTCTTGAGCGGCGGACTTTACTGGGGGCGCGCGCAGCGCGAAGAGATCGCCCACCGCGAGGTAGTGGAGCAGGTGATCGACTTGCTCGAAATTCAGTCCATCCGCAAAAAGACAGTCGGGACGCTTCCATATGGTCTGCAAAAGCGGGTCGAACTTGGCCGCGCGCTCGCTATGTCGCCGCGCCTGCTGCTGCTCGATGAGCCAATGGCCGGGATGAACAGTGAAGAGAAGGAAGACATGGCACGCTTCATCCTCGACGTGAACGAGGAGCGCGGAACTACCATCGTGCTGATCGAACACGACATGGGAGTAGTAATGGACATTAGCGACCGGGTCGCTGTGCTGGAGTTCGGTCAATTAATTGCTGACGGCACACCTGAAGAGGTACGCACCGATCCAAAAGTAATCGATGCCTATCTTGGACGTGAGCATGCAATTCGTCAGGGATGAGGTGCTATGGACAATGCAACGCTTCCGCGCCTGTTGATGGAAAATGCCCGACGTTTGGGCAACCGGGTTGCGCTCCGCGAGAAGGATTTCGGCATCTGGCAGACTGTCACCTGGCGGCAGTTCGCCGATCATGTGCGTGCATTCGCGATGGGCCTGCGCGCGCTAGGGGTCGAGCGTGGCGACAAAGTGGCAATTATCGGCGACAATCGCCCCGAGTGGCTCTACGCCGAACTGGCTACCCAGGCGATCGGCGGTGCCTCGATCGGCATCTACCAGGACTCGGTCGCCGAAGAGGTGCGGTACCTGGTCGAGGCATCCGATGCGCGCGTGATTGTGGCTGAGGATCAGGAGCAGGTCGATAAAATCATTGAAATCTGGCCCGGACTGCGTGGCGTGCTCAAGGTCATTTACTACGAGCCAAAGGGGTTGCGCAGTTACCGCCAGCCGTATCTCGCCAGTTTCCCCGATATTGAAGAGATGGGGCGCGCCTTTGATCACGCGCATCCCGGTTTGTTTGAAGCAGAAGTGTCGCAAGGACATCCTGACGACATCGCCATTCTCTCGACAACGTCGGGCACGACGGGCAAGCCCAAACTGGCGATGCTGACCCATCGCAATCTGATCAGTCAGGGTGCCGGACTGCTGGCAGTCGATCCGCTGGGACCGGACGATGAGTTTGTGAGTTTTCTGCCACTGGCATGGGTTGGCGAACAGATGATCACCGTGGCTGCCGGTCTTCAGTGTGGCCTAACGATTAACTTTCCAGAATCGATTGACACGGTGCAGGAGAACATTCGTGAAATCGGACCAAGTGTAATGTTTTCACCGCCCCGCATTTGGGAGAATATGCTTTCGCAGGTGCAGGTGAAAATCCAGGACAGCACACGGCTCAAACGAGCAGTCTATGAGTGGGGATTGCGGCAGGGGTACGCTATGGCGGACGCTCGCTTCAATGGCGCGACGCCTGGTCTGCTCTTGCGCCTGAAGTATGCGCTGGCGCGCCTGATCGTCTTCGAGGAACTGAAGGATCATTTGGGTTTGCGCTTCATCAAGCGCGCCTACACTGGCGGCGCCGCGCTTGGTCCTGATGTCTTTCGTTTCTATCACGCCATCGGCGTCAATCTGAAGCAGGTCTACGGTCAGACCGAAAGCGCCGGTCTCAGTGTCATTCACCGCGATGGGCAGATCAAGTTCCAGACGGTTGGCACGCCCCTTCCCAATACCGAGGTCCGGATTGCTGCGAATGGCGAGATTCTGGTCAAAAGCCCATCGGTGTTCATCGGCTACTACCGGAACCCCGAGGCGACTGCCGAAACGCTGCGGGATGGCTGGTTGCACAGCGGCGACGCAGGCTACTTCGACGAAGATGGGCACCTAGTGGTGATCGACCGCGCGAAAGATGTGATGACACTCAGCGATGGAACGATCTTCTCGCCGCAGTTCATCGAAAATAAACTGAAGTTCAGCCCCTATGTCAAAGAAGCGGTCGTGTTCGGCGGCAACTGGCCCTTCGTCACGGCGATCATCAACATCGACTTCGCCAATGTGGGGAAGTGGGCAGAGAATGCACAGATCTCCTACACCACCTACACCGATCTGGCGCAGAAACCAGAGGTCTACGCGCTGATTCGCAGGGATGTGGAGCGCACGAACGCCGATCTTCCGCCAGCAGCGCGCATCCAGCGGTTTCTCCTGCTGCACAAGGAACTCGACGCGGATGACGGCGAACTGACACGCACTCGCAAAGTCCGCCGCCGCCTGATCGCCGAGCGCTACCGCGAGATTGTGGAAACGCTGTACAGCGATCAGCGTGAGATGGAAGTCGAGACAACGATCACCTATCAGGATGGTCGGACGGCGTTGATCAAAACGCGCCTGCGTATCGAAGACCTGGAGGAAGCAGCGACGGTTGAAACCAATGGTCGGATGGCGCGTGCGCTTGCCAGATAGCGTTCCCGGAGAGGCGTATGGAGAAATTCATCCAACTGACGCTGAGCGGCATTGCCAATGGTGCGATCTTCGCGCTGGTTGCGCTGGGGTTCGTCCTGATCTACAAGAGCAGCGATGTGATCAATTTCGCGCAGGGCGAGTTGCTGCTGATCGGCGCTTACCTGACGTATACCACTGTAGAGATGATCGGGTTGTGGTGGCCCATCGGTGTGGTTATCGCCGTGGTACTGGCAGCGATCATTGGTGTGCTGGTCGAGCAACTTGTGCTGCGCCCGCTGATCGGCGAGCCGACCATCTCGGTCATTATGGTCACCATCGGGCTGTCGTTGCTGCTGCGCGCGATCATCGGCGGTATCTGGGGTGTAACGCCTAGAACTGCGCCGCAGTTCCTTCCCCGCGATACGATCACCCTGTTTGGGGCGAATGTCGGAGTAGACCGGCTCTGGGCGTTTGCGTTGGCGTTGACGCTCTTTGTGCTGCTGACCCTTTTCTTCCGCTACAGTCGTGAAGGCATCGCTATGCGCGCCGTTGCCGACGATCAACAAGCGGCGTTGAGCATGGGGATCAGCGTCAAGCGGGTGTGGGCGATTGCCTGGGCCATCGCAGCAGTGACCGCGTCGGTCGGCGGTATTCTGTTGATGAGCATCTTTGGTGGGGTCTCCGGTCAGATTGCCCGCGTTGGTCTGCTGGTCTTCCCGGTAGTGATCCTGGGCGGTCTCGACAGTATTCCCGGAGCGATTGTCGGTGGTTTGATCATCGGGTTGCTGCAATCGTTCGCTGGCGGGTACCTGCCGCCCGAACTCGGCATGGGTGAGGTTGCTCCTTTCATTGTGCTCTTGCTGATACTTCTGGTGCGCCCTTACGGTCTGTTCGGGCAGCGGATCATCGAGCGCGTGTAGAAACGGGGCGTCGCTATGCAAAGCGGAACCTTCCATACGTCGTATGCCAGCGATATGGCATTGCGACCCTACTGGCCACAGCGGGTGCGGATTGCCATCGTACTGATTGCGGTGCTCATCTTCCCCTGGTTCGCCGACCGTTACTGGCTGAACCTGGCGAATACCATTGCTATTGCTGCGATTGGCGCAATCGGTCTCAACATCCTGGTGGGGTATACCGGTCAGATCAGTATCGGCCACGGCGGATTCCTGGCGGTCGGCGCGTATACTGCGGGGCTGCTCGCCGTTCGCCTGGACATGCCGATGTGGATCACTATTCCGGTCGCCAGCCTGTTCACCGCGCTGGTCGGCGCGTTCTTCGGGTTGCCATCGGCGCGTCTCAAAGGTCTCTACCTGGCGATTGCAACCCTGGCGTCGCAGGAGATCATTATCTGGCTGCTCACGCATGGGAAATTGCTCGGCATCGGCGAATCGCTGTCCCTGCCGCCTGCGACAAATAATCTCTTTGGCGTGCCGCTCAATGCGCTTGGCAACAACGATTTCGTCTTCTACTGGATAACGGTCGGTTTCCTGGCGCTGACAGTTATCTTTGTA